>Ga0316605_10002390_pt1 | contig 10685 bp, 7 predicted proteins | sample OWC_soil_day20_n_FD_207666 | JGI IMG/M metagenome (GOLD analysis project Ga0316605, IMG submission 207666) | Wetland soil microbial communities from Old Woman Creek delta, Ohio, United States - OWC_soil_day20_noCT | ecosystem: Environmental > Terrestrial > Soil > Wetlands | place: USA: Ohio... | reverse complement strand
ACGGCCTTCAGGTCGGACTCGGTCATGGCCTTGAGGCTCGGCACGGGCATGGGCGGGAGGATGGGGCGGCCCTGGCCCAGGTGCCGGCCGGTGCGGACCATCTGGAGGAACTGCGCCTCGGTCCAGCCGCCCAGGCCCGTCTGCTTGTCGGAGGTCAGGTTGGCGGCGTAGCTCACGCCCCAGGGGCCGGCGAAAGCCGTGGCCGAGCCGGCCATGGTCACCATCCAGGGGCCTTCAGGCAGCTTCGGGGCCGGGGGCATCTTGAGGGCCTCCGGGTGGCCCGACAGCATGCGGGTCATGTCCGGCTCGGGGCCCTTGGGGCCCATCTTGAGCGGGGTGTGGCAGTCGTTGCAGCCGCCCACCCCCACGAGGTAGGCGCCGCGCTGGATGACGGCCTTGGTGGGGGCGGCGGCCTGGGCGGCGGCCACGCCGAGCAGGGCCAGGAGGACGGGTCGGGCAAAGTGCATGGTCTACCTCATCTGGGGTCGGGGGGGTTTGAATCCCGATGAGGGTTTATCGCACCAGATGGGGTTGGTTTATGTGTTTTTTCCACCCTTAAGAAAGAATTAGCAAGGCTTTAATAAGATTTTAAGAAAAACGAGGTTCAAACCGAACCCGGGGCCATGTCCTCCATCTCCAGGGGGCAGTCCACCCGGAGGCGGAAGCGCCCCCGGCCCGTCTTCTCCAGCTGCACGCAGGCCTGCCGTTCCGCGAGGCGGCGGTGGAGGAGCACCAGGCGGGCTTCCAGGTTGTCGCTCTGGTCGGGCAGGCGGACCCGCGGGTCCGCCCGGAGCTCGCGGTTGCTGAACTGGGTGCGGCCCGAGGCCTGGTGGTCCTGCAACAGGGTCCAGAGGATGTTCCCCGCCACGCCCTTGATGAGGTAGTCGTCGCCCAGGAAGACGCTGTCGTTGGCCGCGTAGTGACGCACCCGCATGGGGGGGCCGCTGGGCCCAGGCTCCCCCTCGGCGGGGGCCACGGCCTCCTCGCCCAGTTCCAGCTCGGCGAGGAACAGCCGGAAGAGGGCGCCCACCTGGGCGGCCAGCGCCACCAGGGCATCCTCCTCCGCGTGGGAGAACCGCATGTCGGTGGGGCTCTCCACGAAGAGCACCCCCAGGGGCTCGCGGGGCCCCGGGATGGGCACGGCCAGCTGGCTGCCCGGCGCGGCCAGGCCGGGGAAGGGGATCTCGGTGTCCACCAGGCCGCCGAGCCCCTGGCGCTGGGCGCCCTCCCGCATGGCGAGGCCGTAGGCGTACTCGGAGGTCATGTGCGAAATGCGGATGGGCACCCGCTCTCGGGCGGCCACCCCGATCACGCCCTCGCCGACCTGGAGCTCGGAGCCGACGCCGGAGGTCTCGTAGCCGCGGCTGGCCACGGTGTAGAGCCGCTCCCGGGCGGGATCCAGCATCATGACCAGGGTGTGGCGGATGTCGAAGTGCTCCACCAGGCCGTCCAGCAGCGCGTCCAGCAGGGACTCGGTGTCGTGGCTCAGGGGGAGGCGCTCCATGCAGGCCCGCAGGGCGGAGAGCGGGTCCACCGCCGGGGCGGGGAGCGGCAGGGTCGTGCCGGGTACCGCCTCCACCCGATCTATGCGGTAGAGGTCCGCCCCCAGCAGGCGGAACACGCCGCTCATCCCGGTGTGTGATGCGATGCCGGCCAGCTTGGCCTTCATGGATTCGAAGAGGGGCCCTTCCGTCTCCGTGCGCTGGTACGTCAAGTGGACCCGGTACTGCTGGGCGGTCTGGGGATGGATGAGGCCGAGGGTGACCCGGGGGTTGGCCAGGATGTTCTGGCGGGTGCGGTTGAAGAACTGGTAGGAGAGCGCCAGGTGCTGGCGGTCCACGTACTGCCCCTGGGACATGTAGGCCACGTTGGGTGTGCCGTCGGCCGACCAGGTGGACACCACGCCGGGAATGGCCCCGTCGAGGCAGTCGCGGAGGGCGCGGGTGGGAATCATGGGCCCGCCGGATCTGGGGGAGCGCCGTCGAGGGCGCCGGGCAGCAGCGGCGCCCCGGCGTGGGCCCCGGGAGTCTGGTCGAAGGCGGCCTCCGGGGTGAAGGTGAGGGCCATCAGGTCGTCGTCGGGGCAGTCGAGCAGGGCCAGGACCAGCGGCGCCGTGAAGCCCAGGGGCACCAAGCGGCGGGTGAAGGCCTCCCGGTAGGCGCGGACCTCCGCCAGGTCGCCGGGGCGAAGGGGCTCCACCCGGGCGTCCCGGCCCTTCAGCTGGATGGTGCGGTGGGTGGGAGGGTCGCTGAACACGACGGCCAGAGCGCGGCTGCGCGCCGCATCCCGCAGCAGGTCCGCCGCCTGGGCTCCCGCCAGGAACACCGTGACCCGCCCCGTCGGATCCACCCGGACGCCGAAGGCCCGGCACTGGCTGGGGAGTCCCTCGGCGCTGCCGGAGCCGGTGTTGATCGACAGGCCGCCGGTCATGAAGCGGACCAGTTCCGGATCGAGGCGGAAGGGGTTGGCGGTGGGCATGGGGAGATGATTCTAGCGGGGGCCGGAGAAATTCGGATCTTGTCCCCCGGAAATCATCCCGTGGGGCGGGTGCGCTGGGCCCCGCGGACGTATGCTTGCACCGGCTCCCTGGCGCGGGAGGCGGCATGGCGATCAGTGGCATCCAGGGCGTGGCGACGGGCTGGAACGCCGTGGCGACCTCGGCGCTGCAGGCGGCGTACTACGATCCCAAGGACGCCAACCAGGACGGGATCGTGACGCCCGCCGAGGCGCTCGCCTATTCCCAGAAGCACCCCATGGCCGATGCGATCAAGCGCCTCCGGGAGGAGCTGATCTCGCCGGCCCGGGGGAGCCGGCCGGAGGACCAGCCCTACACCTGGAATGGGGAACGCTTCGGGCAGGCGGGGAACCGGAGCCAGTGGCTGGATACCTACGTTTGAAGCCTGAAGGTGCGTCCGGTGGAGGCGCCTCCAGGCCCGCTGCGGGTGGGGCGGGATGACGTGGTTCACGCTGGACTCGAACTGCGTCCGGCTGCGCCGTCCGCCGGTCTTGCTCCGACAGCGCCTTGTGCGCTGTCTCCACAAGCCCACTCGCTGGCCCGAGTCCAGCTAGGCGCTGGTGGTGGCGTGGTTCACGCTGGCCTCGAACTGCGTCCGGCTGCGCCGTCCGCCGGTCTTGCTCCGACAGCGCCTTGTGCGCTGTCTCCACAAGCCCACTCGCTGGTCCGAGTCCAGCTAGGCGCTGGTGGTGGCGGCGTTCACGCTGGACTCGAACTGCGTCCGGCTGCGCCGTCCGCTGGTCTTGCTCCGACAGCGCCTTGTGCGCTGTCTCCACAAGCCCACTCGCTGGTTCGAGTCCAGCTAGGCGCTGGTGGTGGCGTGGTTCACGCTGGCCTCGAACTGCGTCCGGCTGCGCCGTCCGCCGGTCTTTCTCCGACAGCGCCTTGTGCGCTGTCTCCGCAAGCCCACTCGCTGGCCCGAGTCCAGCTAGGCGCTGGTGCGCCTAGCTGGACTCGAACCAGCGACCTACGGCTTAGAAGGCCGTTGCTCTATCCACCTGAGCTATAGGCGCGCGAGGGATAGTCTAGCGGGTCTCAGAAGTGGATCTGCAGCTGTGCCATGGGGGCGGTGACGCGGCGGTTGGTGGCGGGGGCCGGGGCGTCGCTGTTCTGGCCGCCGAACTTGTTGTTCCAGTACTCGAAGCCGCCGCCCACGAAGACCTTGTTCTCGGCACCGAACACGGGGCTGATGTCGAAGAGCAGCGACAGGTTCGCCAGGGTCTCGGGCTTGGTCTCCACGCCGAAGCCGTCCTTGCCCTTGGCGCCGATGTAATTGGCGTAGCCCTTGAACTCGGCGCCCACCGAACCCACTTGGAAGGGAATGCCCCAGGCGGTGGAGAGCTCCCAGGTGGTCTTGTAGTCCACAGACTTGCCGACGATGCCGTTGTAGTTCTGCTCATGGCACGCGAAGACGCTCAGGTCCCAGAAGCCCTTGGGCACGGCGAGGTGGAAGGTGGGCCCGAGGACGAGGAAGCGCTTCTTGGAGGCGAAGGCGTTGTCCTTTGAGTTGAAGTCGAAGCCGCCCGTGATGGAGAGGTCGCGCACGGGGCCGAATCCCAGGTTCTTGCCTGTGAGCTTGCCGAGGCTCAGGCCCCCCCGGTAGACCACGTAGACCTCGTTCGCGCCGGTCTTGCCGTTGGCGGCCGGGTCGCCCTTGTCGGACATGAGCATGTCCACGTTGAAGAAGTTCGAGCCGTAGGCCCAGCCGCTGGCGTGCCCCAGTTGCAGGATGTTCTTGCCGACGGTACCGTCGATGCCCGGTTCGCGGAACTCGGAGCTGGTGCGGTAGCCGAGGAAGGTGTCGCTCCAATCCGCCGCGCCGAGGGGCAGGGCGACGGCCGCGAGGAGGGCCACAGCGAGAGGGGTGGCGGTGAGCTTGGTCATGGAAACTCCAGGAAGGGGGGAACTGGATCTAGGCGGACAGGAAGAGGAGCTTGAGCAGGAAGACCACGGAGAGGACGAGGATGATCGGGTTGATCTCCTTGAACCGGCCCGTGGCGGCCTTCAGCACGGTGTAGGCGATCATGCCCAGCGCGATGCCGTTCACGATGGAGAAGGTGAAGGGCATGACGATGACGGCCAGGTAGGCTGGGATCGCGTCGGTGATGTCGTCGAAGCGGATCTCCTTGATCTCCGACAGCATGAAGAAGCCGATCATCATCAGCGCCGGCGACGTGGCCTGCAGCGGCACCATCAGGAAGAGCGGCGACAGGAAGAGCGCCAGGGTCAGCCAGCCCGCCACCACCAGGGCGGTGAGCCCCGTGCGCCCGCCCTCGGCCACGCCGGAGGCGCTCTCGATGTAGGCGGTGATGGCTGTGGTGCCGAACATGGACGCGAACGTGGTGCCCACGGCGTCGGCCATGAAGGCCTTCGACGCGCCCGGGAAGCGGCCGTCCTTGTCCAGCATCTTCCCCTGGGCGCCGATGCCCATCAGCGTGCCGATGGTGTCGAACATGTCCACGAAGAGCAGGGTGAACAGAATGATGAAGATGTTCAGCATGCCGCTGAGGGACTTCGTCCAGCTCCAGTCGTACTGGAACATCTTAGGCCAGGTCGGAACCTCGAAGAGGGCGCCCTTGGGCAGGTGGGTGAAGCCGCCGCCCCAGCTCACGGGCAGCAGGCCTACCAGCGTGATGGCGAGGATGCCCAGGAGGATGGCCCCCTTCACGCGCCGGGCCACCAGCACGGCGATGAGGAAGAGCCCCACCACCGACCAGAAGGCCGGGGTGAGGTGGCCGTGATCCCAGAACTTCGCGATGAAGAGGTTGTTCACGTCATGCAGGCCGAAGAGCGCCGAGGGGTCGTTCTTGAGCACGGGAAAGACCGTGTCGGCGTCGAACTTCAGGCCCACCTGGGTGACGCCGGAATCCACGAAGCCGATGATGGCGATGAAGAGGCCGATGCCCACCGAGATCCCCTTCTTCAGCGAGAAGGGGATGGCGTCCATGAAGGCCTCCCGCACCTTCATGGCGCTGAGGAAAATGAAGACGATGCCCTCCAGCAGCAGGGCCGTGAGAGCCACCTGGATGGTGTAGCCCATGCCCCCCTGGTTGGCCGGCGCGCAGACCGTGAACGCGAAGAACGCCGAAAGCCCGATGCCTGAAGCGAAGGCGATGGGCAGGTTGGCGTAGAAGGCGCCAATCAGCGTCGAGAGGATGGCGCAGACCACGAAGGCCGTGAAGCCCATGCCCGGCGCGATGCCCGCCACCTTGAGGAAGGCATTGGGGATCAGGGAGATCACGTACGCCATGGAGATGAAGGTCGTGGTGCCCGCGAGCACCTCCGTGGCCACGGTGGTGCCCTTGGCCTTCAGGTGGAAGAACCGTTCCATGCAGGACTCCAGAGAGAGAGGGTCAGTGGGAGGCTTCGGTGTCGTTGCTGAGGCCCAGGCGGTCGAAGGCCCAGAAGAGCAGGCTGAGGAAAATGGCCACCACGGTGCCGAGGGCCATGCCCCGGAGCTCCACCGTGCCCAGCCGCACGGCCGCGCCGCTGATGCCGCTGATGAGGACGACGCTGGTGAGGACGAGGTTCCGGGCCTTGGTGTAGTCCACCTGCTTTTCCACCAGCATGCGGATGCCCGCCGCGGCGATGACGCCGAAGAGCAGCAGGCAGACACCCCCCATGACCGGCACTGGAATGGCGCGGATGGCCGCGGCGGCCTTGCCCACGAAGCTCACCAGGATGGCGATGAGCGCCGCGCCCCGGATCACCCACACGCTGTAGACCTTGGTGATGGCCATGACGCCGATGTTCTCGCCGTACGTGGTGTTGGGCGTGGCGCCGGCCAGGCCCGAGAGGATGTTCGAGAGGCCGTCGCCCAGCAGCGAGCGGTGCAGGCCGGGGTCTTTCACCAGGTCGCGGGACATGATGTTGCCCGTCACCACCAGGTGGCCGATGTGCTCCGCCAGCACCACGAGCGCCGCGGGCATGATCATCAGGATGGCCTGGGGGCTGAAGGTGGGCCGGTAGAAGGCGGGCACCTGGAACCAGGGCGCCGCCGCGATGGACGCCAAGTCCACTTTGCCGAGGATCAATGACAGCACCGTGCCGCCCACCACGCCCAGCAGCACCGGGATCACCCCCCAGAAGCCCCGCAGCAGCACCGAGCAGAGGATGGTGAGGCCCAGGGTGAAGAGCGATACCGCCATGGCGGATCCGGCCGTGAAGGGCCCGGAGACCTTGCCCGTGAGGCCCGCCATGTCCGCGGCCACCGGGGCCAGCTCCAGGCCGATGACGGCCACGATGGCGCCCATGGCCGCCGCGGGGAAGATGATGTCAATCCAACGGGTGCCCGCCACGCGGACCACCTGGCTGACGAGGACGAAGAAGAGGCCGAAGGCGATGAACCCGCCCTGGGCCGCGGCGTAGCCGCCCAGCTCCGGCCGGGCCAGAACGGCCAGCACCGGCGCGATGAAGGCGAAGCTCGATCCGAGGTAGGCGGGGATGCGGCCCTTGCAGATCCAGAGGTAGAGCAGCGTGCCCAGGCCGTTGAGCAGCAGGCTGGTGGCGGGGTTCACGTGCAGGAGGAAGGGCACCAGCACCGTGGCGCCGAACATGGCGAACAGGTGCTGGAGGCTCAAGGGGACGGTCTGCGCCAGGGGCAGGCGTTCGTCGACGTCGATGGTGCGGCGCAGCATGGGGGCCTCGGGGTCCGGTCGTCCTGGGGGGTACGGCGCGTCAGGGGGCTGCGCGGGGCAGGGTCCTTTTGGATTCTTCCAGTCTCCGAAGGCTGAAGGGGTCACATTCAGGGCTCCGGCATGAACGGTCCCGGCTTCAGGTTTGGCGCCTCTCGCAAATGCTTTGCTCCAGGATGGTTGATACGTCCGAGCGGACCGGTTGGGCCCCCGGGTCGATTGGGGGGAGGCCTTCGGCCCACCCCCACCGGAGGGGTGGCTTTCTTCGGACCGGATCTGACGGGGGGAGCCGCGTGGAACGAGTCTGAGCCATTCCGGGGGAAACCCCGTGCGCAGGAGCCTCCCATGCGATTCAAACCCTTGCTTCCGCTGGTCCGCCTCCTCGGAGCGGATTCCTGGTTCTCATCCCTGTTCTCGCTGGCCTTTCTCGCGATCTCGGCGGCCTGCGGCGGCGGTGGTGGATCTCCCGCGGTGGTCGCGCCTCCGCCGCCTCCGCCCTATGTCCGCTACGCGGCCCTCAACGGCGCGCAGGAGGTGCCGTCCAACGCGTCCGCCGCGACGGGATCGGCGGTGTTCTCCTATGACCCGACCAGCAAGGTGCTCACGGGCACCGTGACCACCACGGGCATCGTGGCCACGGCTGCCCACATCCACGAGGGCGCCCCGGGGGTTGCGGGGCCGGTGGCCATTGCGTTGACCGGCGGCGCCGGAGGCGTGTGGACCGTCCCCGCCAACACGGTGCTCACCGACGCCCAGTACGCCACGCTCCAGGCGAACGGATTCTATGTCAACGTCCACAGCGCGGGCCTGCCGGCCGGCGAGATCCGGGGGCAGATCGAGTTGCGGATCAGCTTCGCCTCCCTCACAGGCGCCCAGGAGACGCCGGCTTCCGGCAGCACGGCCACCGGGTACGCCTCCCTGGCCGTGAACCCCACCAGCGGCGCCATCTCGGGCACGGTGGTGACCACGGGCATCACTGGCACCGGCGCCCACATCCATGAAGCCGCCACTGGAACGTCGGGGCCCATCCTCATCCCCCTGACCGATGCGGGTGGCGGCGTGTGGACCGTGCCTGCGGGCAGCACCCTCACGGCGGCCCAGGTGACCAGTTGGCTGAGCGGCAACCTCTACGTGAACGTCCACACCGCGGCCTTCCCCGCCGGGGAGATCCGGGGCCAGCTGAACCTGAGCGTCCCGGTCATCCAGACCACCACCCTGAACGGCAGCAAGGAGGTCCCGGCCAACGCCTCCACCGCCACGGGCACGGCGAGCGTCGGCCTCCAGCCCTTCACCCTCGAGGTGACCGGCGGCGTGACGACCACGGGCCTCACCGGCACCGCCTCCCACATCCATGAAGCCGCCGCGGGCGTCTCGGGGCCCGTCGCCTTCGGGCTCACGGACGGCGGCACGGGCACCTGGCTGGTGCCGGCCGGCACCCGGCTGACCCCCAGCCAGTTCGACGCCTGGCGGAACGGCAACCTCTACGTGAACGTCCACACCGTGGCCTTCCCGGCTGGCGAGATCCGGGGCCAGCTGGCCCCCGGGGGCGGCACGGGCGGTGGTGGTGGCACGGGCGGCGGAGGCGGGTACTGAACCAGGTCCGCCTCCTCCAGGGCGGGCATGGTGGGTGGGCAGGCCCAGGCTCCCGCGGCGGGGACCTGGGCCTGTGTTTGCCCCGGAGATGGGCGAGGGGGGGGGGCCGATTCTGGGACCGGTCGCAGCCCGCTGCGCGGTCTGCCGATCCCATTCCGGCCCTCCCCCGGAGGGCCTCCACGGGCTCACTGTCGCCGGTTCGAGTCCGGGCGTTCCAGATTGAAAAGGCCCCCGTGCGGGGTGGTTCCGACCTCAGGACCGGCCGCAGCCCGCTGCGCGGTCTGCCGATCTTGCTCCGACAGCGCCCCGCGCTGTCTCCGCAAGCTCACTGTCGCCGGTTCGAGTCCGGGCGTTCCAGATTGAAAAGGCCCCCGTGCGGGGGCCTTTTCAATCTGGGGCGGCTGACCGGACTCGAACCGGCGACACCTGGAATCACAATCCAGTACTCTAACCAACTGAGCTACAGCCGCCGTTGGACCATCCAGACTATCCTGGTCGGCCCGGGATGGCCAGTGGGAACCTTAGGGGCGCTGCGGCCACCGAAAGGCATGCCGGGGATCCGGTGAAGCGAGGAGATCCATGAAGCGTCAGGTGAAACAGGTTCTGGGGTTGTCGGCCTTTGCGGCCGGGTGCATGGCCCTTGGGATGGGGCTCAGCCATGGATGGGTGGCGGCGGCCCAGGAGGAGAAGCCCGTGGTGGTGGACGCCAAGGGCATGGACCGGCTTCCGCCCATCGCGGAGGTGGCCGAGAAGCTCAATCCGACGGTGGTGGCCATCACGAACACCAGCTTCGTGAAGAACCGCCGGGGTGGCTTTGAGCATCCCCAGATCGGCGGCCAGGATTTCTTTGATTTCTTCTTCGGCCCCGGCGGGCCCCAGCAGCGGCGCCTGCCCCGGGGCGGGGAGGACGAGCAGCGGGCCGTCTCCGGCGGCTCGGGCGTGATCGTCAGCCCCCAGGGCGAGATCCTCACGAACTACCACGTGATCGCCAGCATGGGCGGCGCCGACAACGCTCTTGAGGTTAAGACTAACGATGGCAAGAGCTACAAGGCAACCGTGCTGGGTAAGGACAAGGAACTCGACATCGCCCTCATCAAGATCGACGCGGCCCACCTGCCCTTCGCCAAGCTGGGGGACAGCGATTCCCTCCGCATCGGCGAGTGGGTGGTGGCCATCGGCAACCCCTTCGGCCTGGAGCACACGGTCACCCAAGGCATCATCAGCGCCAAGGGCCGCAAGCTCGATACGGGCGTCAGCTCCTTCCTGCAGACCGACGCCGCCATCAACCGCGGCAACTCCGGCGGCCCCCTGCTGAACCTGAAGGGCGAGGTGGTGGGCATCAACACCGCCATCAACCCGGCGGGTCAGAACATCGGCTTCGCCGTGCCCATCAGCCAGGTGAACCGGATCCTCAAGGACCTGCGCAGCGGCAAGCCCGTGAGCCGCGGCTACCTGGGCGTGGGTCCTGCCCCTGAGCTGGATCAGGCCTACCAGGATGCCCTCGGCATCAAGGAAGGCGTGGTGGTGAGCACCGTCGAGAAGGGCCAGGCCGCCGACAAGGCCGGCGTCCAGCGCCTCGATGTCATCACCGCCGTGGACGGCCAGCCGGTGCGCAGCGCCGACGAGCTGGTGACGGCCGTGTCGAGCCGCCGGGCCGGGGAGACTCTGAAGCTCACCATCTGGCGGGACGGCAAGACCCTCACCCTCACCGTCACTCTGGGCGACCGCAAGGCCCTGGAGGACCAGCGCCGCCGCGAGGCGGGCGAAGAACCCGAGGACGAAGGCACCGCCAGGCCCCAGGGCGATCCGAAGAGCCTCAACCTGGAGAAGTCCTACGGCTTCGCCGTGGAATCCCTGGATGTGAAGAACCGCCTCAAGGGCGTGGTCGTCACCTCCGTGGACCAGCGCTCGCCCGCGGCCGAGCGGGGGCTGTCCACCGGCAT
>Ga0316605_10002389_pt1 | contig 10686 bp, 8 predicted proteins | sample OWC_soil_day20_n_FD_207666 | JGI IMG/M metagenome (GOLD analysis project Ga0316605, IMG submission 207666) | Wetland soil microbial communities from Old Woman Creek delta, Ohio, United States - OWC_soil_day20_noCT | ecosystem: Environmental > Terrestrial > Soil > Wetlands | place: USA: Ohio... | reverse complement strand
ACCTGCTGGCGCTCAATGCCGCCGTAGAGGCGGCCAGAGCCGGCGAGGCGGGGGCGGGCTTTGCCGTCGTCGCCGGTGAAGTGCGCAATCTGGCCGTCCGTGCGGCGGAGGCCGCAAAAAATACGGCCGGCCTGATTGAAGAAACCGTGAAAAAGACACAAGGCGGATCCGAACTTGTTGACAAAACCGGCAAGGCATTTTCCGAGGTCGCCGGAAGCGCCACCAGGGTTGGTGAAATTCTGGCGGAGATTGCCGCGGCATCCGGCGAGCAAACCCAGGGCATTGACCAGGTCAACAAGGCGGTGGCGGATCTGGACCGGGTTGTTCAGCAGAATGTTGCAGGCGCAGAGGAAAATGCCAGTTCCTCGGAAGAGTTGAACGCGCAGGCCCAGGAAATGAAGCGTCTCCTGAGTCACCTGGAAAGAGTGGTCGGAGAACACAGTGAGTCTGCGGCGGACGTATCCTCTCAGGAACCCGGGAAAGAAGAAGGCGATCATACATAGATGTAACGGCTATTGTTCGCGGGAAACATCAAACTGCCGAAATCCGACGAAGATGCAAACGGGGGTTAGGAATAAAATATTAATCGTTTCGCATTTGTTCTTAAAGTTCGTCATTCCCGCCCGGTATGCACCGGATAAACATCCTGCGGGAATCCATGAAATCTGGTGAAATAGTTGTCATTGCGAGCGGACTCTCGGGCCGCGTGGCCATCTTGTATGCTACGAGATGGCTGTTGAACCGGGGCATGCCTGCGCTTAATGCCCACGGCAGTGGCGCCAATTCCATTCCGAATCAAACACCACCTTTGCCGGCGAAGCCTGTTCCGGCGCAGGCCGCGGTCGCTGGTGTCTTCAGCGCAGAGATGGACTGGAAACATGCTATGAAAAATAATACTGAACTTGTATTAAGGATATCCCCATTAAATTCTCAAATCAGAACATGATAGATCTCAAATGCCTGCCTGGCGAGTTCCTCGCGTGTATGAGGACCAGCGATATTGATGAGGGCACTCATCCTATCCCGGACAGTCCTTCCTTTCAAAGAGGCAATACCGTAATCGGTAACAACGTAGTCCACATCGTTGCGCGAAGTGGTGATCGCCGCACCATGCTTGAGGGTGGGGACGATTCGGGAAACGCCTCCCTTAGCCGTAGCTGGCAGGGCGATAACTGCCTTGCCACCTTCGGCCATGCTCGCCCCCCTGACAAAATCCAGTTGCCCTCCCACTCCGCTAAACTGCCTAGCTCCGAGGGTATCGGCGCAGACTTGTCCCAGCAGATCCACCTCCAGGGCAGAGTTGATTGCGACAATTTTTTTGTTTTGTGCGATAATATGAGGATTGTTGGTATAATCTACGGTGTGCATCTCGATGATCGGGTTGTCATGCACCCAGTCATAGAAATTCCTTGATCCCATCAGAAAGCTGACCACGATCTTTCCCCTGTGAATGTCCTTCCTCCGTCCTGTGATTACGCCTTTCTCGACGAGGTGTTTCACCCCGTCGGAAATCATTTCGGAATGGATGCCAAGGTCCTTAAAATCGGTGAGGTGCATGAGGACCGCATCCGGTATGCCCCCTATTCCCAGTTGAAGGCAACAACCATCCTCGATGAGTTCCACAACATGTCTTCCGATGTTCTTCTCCACATCGGTAAGTTCGGCATTCTTAAGTTCGTGGATGGATGTTTCCACTTCGACAAAGTGGTCGATTTCCTCCACATGAACAAAGGAATCCCCCAGAGTACGGGGCATATGAGGATTCACTTCCGCGATGACCGTCTTGGCCGTTTCAACCGCCGTCTTCGTGTAATCAACAGAGATGCCCAGGCTGCAGTATCCGTTCCCGTCGGGAGGAGAAACAGTGACCATGGCCACGTCCACGGGCAGGATGGTTTCCAGAAGGCGTGGGATTCTGCCGAAGCTTACGGGAATGTAATCGCCGCGGTTGTCCCATATGGCTTCTCTGGTGGGGGGACCACTGAAGAATGCGATGTGACGAAAGTTGCCTGCGTATCTCGGATGGCAATAAAGAGCCTCCCCTAAGGATACCATATGAACGATTTCAACATTCTTCAGAGAATCCGCCCGCTTTACAAGAGCAGACGGAAGCGTTCGGGGTTCTCCGGCTGCATGGGAAAGAATGATCCTCTGGCCCGACGCTATCCCTTTCACCGCATCATCCGCACTGCAAAGCCTCTCTTTATAAAGCATGGTCCATGGTTTCATTTCTTTATTCTCCTCATCATTTCCCCTGAACTCACCCTAAACTCTCCGGAATTCTTCTTCCAAGAATGACCGGTCTATACAAGCAAAGGCAATCGGCGGGAAGCCTAATAGGCGTCTTCATAAATAGTCCGGATGTCCTTTTCAGTAATGTCTTTCGGATTCGGCACAAAGAATCGGGATTGTTGAAGCGCCTCTTTTGCGAGAAGCGGGATCTGTTTCTTCTGTATGCCATAGTCGGAAAGTTTGCAGGAGATTCTCACAGCAGCGAGCAATTTCATGACAGCATCTACGGCCTTGGCAGCAGCCTCAAACGGGGAAAGACCTTCGATGTTCTCTCCCATCATCCGGGCAACGGCGCTGTAGCCATCCAGATTACCGGTCAGGTTGAACCGCATTACATGGGGCAGCATGATGGCATTCGACCGGCCGTGGGGCATATGATGCTGCGTTCCAAGTGGATAGGCCAACCCGTGAGTCGCGCCGAGACCTCCGCTGGTAAAAGCCATTCCTGCCAGATTGGCGGCAAGGAGCATATTGTATCTGGCTCTGATATCGCCGCCCTTCCCATAGGCCACAGGCAGGTTTTTCGCAATCAACCGGACAGCCTCACCCGCCATGATCACCGTATAAGGCGTCCTGTTGACGGAAACATAAGACTCTATTGCGTGAACCAGCGCATCAAAGCCGGTATCGGCGGTGACAGACGACGGCATGGACACCGTCAACACGGGATCCAGTATCGCTACGTCCGGAAGCAACATGAATCCATAGAGCGATTTTTTCTCGTTTCTCTTCTCGTCGGTTACGACACACACCCAGGAAGCCTCGCTTCCGGTTCCCGCAGTCGTCGGGATGAGTATTTTGGGTATTCCCCGCTTGGGGAACATATTGAGGCCCACATAATCCAGAATAGTGCCTGAATTGGCTACCATCATGGCAACGCCTTTCGCCACATCAAGAGAACTGCCACCGCCCAAACCGACCACCAGGTCGTAGCGGCCGCTTTTCGCAATCCTTACAGCTTCGTCCACTATGCCCGAGGTAGGCTCCGGCTGTACCTTATCGTAAACGCCAACCTTGATCCCCTCCGAACTCAGCGGTTCGGCAACGGCGGGGACAAGACCGGCCTTCACCACACCCGGGTCGGTGACGATGAAAACTTTGCTTCCACCCAGGGCTCTGATCTCGCTTCCGAGTTGACGGGCCACGCCCTTACCCAGAATATGCTTATTCGGGGCAAGAAATGTACTGACCTTTTCCGGATCATAGCTATTCATTTTGATCTCCTTCTGTTACATTACAAAAACCAATGGGCCATCAGATGCCGAGATAGGTGCACTTGATATTCTCATCGCACAAAATGTCTTCACTGACCCCCTGCATGACGATTTCGCCATTTTCTATTACATACCCTCGTTTGCAGAGCTTTAAGGCTTTCCTGACATTCTGTTCAACAAGCAGGGTGGTCGTGCCCTCATGATTCAGCCTCTCCAGCACCTTGTATATGGAATTAATCAGAAGGGGGGCAAGCCCCAGGGAAGGCTCATCGAGGAGCAACAGCTTCGGTCTCATCATGAGCCCTCGTCCTATCGCCAGCATTTGTTGTTCTCCGCCGGATAAGGTCCCTGCAATCTGTTTTCTTCGTTCTTTGAGTCTGGGAAACAGGTCATAAACCAGTTGAAGGTTTTCCCCTTTGTATGGTCGGTTCGCTTTCAGGTAAGTGCCCATGAGAAGATTTTCTTCCACGCTCATCGCCGAAAAAACGCGCCGTCCTTCCGGCACATAGGCAATTCCTTTTGCGGAGGCTTTGTGAGGTGGAATATCGGCGATGGAAGCATTCTCCAGAAGGATATCTCCCTTCGACGGAGTGATCATTCCTGCTATCGTTTTCAAAAGCGTTGTCTTGCCGGCGCCGTTGGGACCGACCAGCGCAACCATTTCACCCTTTTCTATGCTGAGTGTGATATCTTTCAGAATTCTGATTTTTCCGTATCCTGAATCGATTCTTTGTATTTCAAGCATACTCGTCTCCCAGATAAGCCTCGATGACCTCTTTCCTGCTCATGACATCCTTCGGAGCTCCCAGTGCGATCTCTTTTCCAAAGTTCAAGACCACCAGTTCATCGGCAAGCGCAACCACGACCTTCATAACGTGTTCCACCAGCAGGATTGTGATCCCTTCATCCCTGAGGTTCCTGATCAAATTGATCAGAGAATCCATCATATTCAGGCTCACCCCACCCATCGGTTCATCAACAAGAAGCAGTTTGGGAGAAGTGGCGTATGCCTTGGCCAGTTCAAGCAGTTTCAGTCTTCCGACCGACAGCATTTGCGCCTGTTTATAAAGATCGTCCTTGAGGAACATCCGTTCCGCTATCCGTTCTGTTTCCCTCTCCGCTTCACGCCTAGGCATCCTCAGCAGGAGAGGGATCAAAATGTTCTCAAACACGGTGAAGCCGGTAAAGCACTGGGGAATCTGGAACGTTCGCGTAATACCTTCGAGGGAACGCTTGAAAGTCGGAACTTTCGCGATATCCCTGCCCTTGAAAAGGATATTCCCCTTTGTGATCTTCTCAACACCGGTGATAACGTTGATGAGAGTCGTCTTACCGGCGCCGTTGGGACCAACCACGCCGAAAATGATGCCTTCGCGGATCGAAAGATTCAGGTCGGAAACCGCCACAACACCGCCGAAAGATTTTGTCAGACCTTTTGTCTCCAGTATATTCATATCTTTTTCCTGAAAAGACCCATAATGCCTTTGGGAATAAATCTCGCAAAAATCACCAGAACAATGCCATAAAGCAAGAGATGCGCGGTCGGAAAATGTGACCTGAAAACCTCTCCAACCGGAACCAGCAGGATGGCGCCGATGACCGGTCCGAGCACCGTGCCAATGCCACCCACCATTGTCAGGAATATGGGCTCCACGGTATGTACCATGTCAAATCCGCTCGATGGGTCAATGAAACCGGTATGAATGGCTAAAATGCCGCCTGTGATCCCTGCCAGAAAAGAACTGATATACAGCGCGATCATTTTGTATTTCTTGGAATTGATTCCAAGAGAAAGAGCGGCGTCCTCATTTTCACCCACAGCAGCGAAGAAATAACTCGTCTTAGATTGTTTGATCAGCAGCGCGCAGAGAATACCGAAACCCGCAAGCCAGAGGGAAATTACGTAGTAGAGCCCTCCGCCGCTGGGGATGGACAAAAGAGGAGTCGGGTTGACAACAATACCCTGGGTTCCCTGTGTGAAGGATCTCCAGCCTTCAACTATAAGTTTGGTCACCTCGGCCAGAGCAAGGGTTGAAAGCGCAAAATAAGGCCCCCTCAGCCTGAGCGCTATGGCCCCGATAATGACCCCGGCCAGAAGCGTGACGACGCCAGAGAGAGGCAGCGCCAGCCATGGCGACCACTGCAGATGGTAATGGAAAAGCGATACGGTATAGGCGCCGATCCCCACAAACCCCGCATGTCCGAAGGATATCTGACCTGCAAATCCCCCAAGAATGTTCCACGATGTAGCCAGAAGCGCGGCAATGTTCACAACGAAGAAGATGTTGTAAAGATACTTGTACTCCCCCGGATCAATAATGAGCGGCAAGAACGAAAGTACAATCAGGAAAGCAAAGAGAATGATGATTGGCACAACGGATCTGTTCTGCATACCTATAGCCTCGTTTTTCCTCCAAGAAGACCGGATGGCTTAAAGAGCAATATCCCCAAAAAAAGGATAAAAGCCATGATATCCTTCATGCTGTATTCTAAAAAAGTGCTGGCCAGCGCTTCGGCCACGCCAAGGATAATCCCACCTACAAGAGCGCCGGTTACCGACCCCATTCCGCCCAGCACGACAATGGTAAAAGCCTTAATCACGAAGTTGCTGCCCACAAACGGATAGATATAGAAGATGGGGGAGAGGATGCCGCCGGCCATGGCAGCAAGGACCACACCGATCCCGAAAGTCGCTATCGATATCCACTCCACGTTCACACCCATAAGCGACGCCGTATCCTTGTCAAGTTCGGTGGCTCTGATGGCCCTTCCCATATAGGTTTTCGACATGAAGAGATAAAACACCACGATCAGAACGGCGGACATAACTGACGACAGAAGCGCCGGATAGCCGATCCTTGTTTTGAGGAAGACTATAACTTCCTGGGAAAAGGCAAGCGTCACGGTGCGATAATCCGCCGTCCAGATATACATTGCCGATGTGGCGAAAACATAGGAGATCCCCAGAGTAATAATGAGGGATGTAATCTCCCTCTCCCTGACGGGAATGGGGTCTATCAGGAACTTGTAAACAATCGCACCCAGGACAAAAAATACCGGTGTGGTCAGGAAAACACTTAAATAGGGACTAATCCCGAACCTGTCAAACAAAACAAAGGCGGCATACATGCCGAGCATTACGGCTTCACCATGGAACATGTTGATAATCCGCATAACGCCGAATATCATGGTAAGCCCTATGGCAAGGAGAGCGTAAATCAGGCCGATCAGTATGCCGTTTATAATAATTGAAGTGATCATAGTCTATTTACCGCCTATTACGGGCGCAGGGTGCGTGGCCGCACCCCACGCCTGATCTTTAACGTGAAAACCAGGGTTTATCAGCTCGTCAATAGACCGGTGCCACTTCCGCCGCATCTTTCGGCCAGACCTGGAAAAGCTTGCCGTTAATCCACTGGGCCACCGCAGTCATTTTGTATGCTTTGTTCTGGTTGGTGTAGCCGTCGAAGTTTTCAAACTTGACCGTTCCGAAGATGGTCTTCATGTTGAGGGCCTTCAGGCTTGCCTTCAGCTCTTCCCGCTGTTTGATCACATCCGTCGACTTCACGCCTTTGAGGGCCTCGGCAAGAACCTGAACGGCGACATAACCTTCCACTTCATGTTCGCCCGGCGCATACTTGAACTTTTGCTCCCACGCAGCGCGCCATTTCTTCCAGTTCGGATCCTTGATTTCGCCATGCCACGGACCTGAACTGAAATATTTCTCCGTGGCCTTGCCGCTCTTTTCATAGATATCCTGCATGCTGTGGCCGGCGCCGGTTCCGGAAAACATTTTGGCTTTCAGCCCCACTTCCTTCGACTGTTTCGCAAGAAGGATCCCGTCCGTCAGATAGGATGTCAGAACCACAAGATCGGGCGAAGCATCTTTAACTTTCAGCAGGAGAGGTTTGTAATCCATGGCGTTTTCGTTGTACGCTTCTGAAATGACGAGATTGAACTTGTCTTTGTTCTTCGTGAAGAAAGGAATGATACCGTACCTTGCGACACCCTGGCCGAAAGCGTTGTCCACATAGAGGTAGGCAACCTTCAACTGTTTCTTCTTTTCTTTGGGATAGACGACGGTCATGATGAAATCTTCAAGGGCTGCACTGTACATACCGGTCGTCGGCTGAAGGCGGAAGGCATAGTCATTGTTCTTGCGGGTGATATCATCGAGGGCCGGATGCTCGAGAAGATAGGGCGTCTTATTGTCAAGGGCCACCGGTGCTACCGCAAAAGCCACGCCGCTGCTCCATCCACCCAGAAGGGCGATGACACGATCTGAAGAAATGAGCTTCTTTGCAGCAGAGACCCCTATGGCAGGTTTAGCCTGTGTGTCTTCAAAGACAAGCTCCAGCTTCTTTCCATTCACTCCGCCCCGGACATTGATCTCTTCCGCCGCCATCGTGTAAGCTTTTTTGAATTTCTCGCCGAAGTTGGCGCCTGGTCCCGTCATCGGTGCGGGACATCCTATTTTGTAAGTGTCCGCGCCATACGTTGCCGAGGAGAACAGTAACAATAAAAACAAAACGCGTGATAATATTTTGAAAAACATAATCCCTCCTTTTGTTTGAAGTCCGGTTGGATTGTCTCAAGTTCTCGCATTCATGCTGACCAAATAAGCAATTTGCATGCCGCTTCGGATTGATCGGAGACCGGAGAGAGTTTTGGTGCTTTATCAGAAGGTTATGTTTCTTCGCAGCAGACAATGTACAGCAGGCTATTCCAGGTACGATGCATTATTGCATCATGGCCGATGCCAAGCATCATCGCCTACCGTCATCCTCAGCCTCTTCATCTTTCTTACGATGGTGCTCTGGTTTATCTTCAGATTCTTTGCGGCCTTATGGGTGCTGCCGTATTTCTCCAGGGCGCGCTTCAACACTTTATGTTCCATGAGATCGATGATCTCGCTGTAAGATTTGTTTTCCGAATCGATGATGAGGTCCTTTGAATCGATAATGCCTCTCACGTGGAGGGGCAGATCTTCCACTCTGATATTATTGCCTTTGCTGATCAGGAACGCCTGCTCCACGATATTCGACAGCTCTCTTGCATTGCCGGGAAACTTATACATCACCAGGAATTGGGCTGCCTGCGGATGGAACTTCTTTTCCATTTTATACCGTTTGTTGAGAAGATCAGTAAAATGGTTCACCAGGGGGATGATATCCTCATGTCTTTCTCTCAGCGGGGGGATGGACAGCAAGATGGTGTTCATCCTGAAAAAAAGATCCTGTCTGAATTTCTTTTGCTCAATGAGCACCGGGAGGTCCTGGTTTGTAGCCGATAAGAATCTAATATTGAGCTTCACCATCTTTGTTGAACCAAGGCGTGTGATCTCTTTTTCTTCAATGGTGCGCAGAAGCTTTGCCTGGAGCCTCAGGCTCATGTCGCCTATCTCATCGAGAAACACCGTGCCTCTGTCCCCCACTTCAAGGAGACCCTTCTTTCCTTTTTCGCTCGCCCCTGAAAAAGCGCCTGGTTCATACCCAAAAAGCTCGCTTTCAAAAAGGTCTTCTGGAATTCCCGCACAGTTGATTACAATAAAAGGACGCGCCCTGCGGTCGCTTGATTCATGGATCAGCCTTGCCATCAGCCCTTTCCCGACCCCTGACTCACCCGTGATCAATATACTGGAATCAAACTTGGCCGCCGTGACGGCAACGTCCATGATTTCAAGAACTTTCTTATTCTTCGTGATGAATGTCTTCTGCTGGCCGCGTAACGTTTTCAGATGATCCAGCTCTGCGATGTAGCGGTTTATTTCCAGGGTTCGTTCATGCAGCTTGTCCTTCAGATCCACCAGTTCCGTTATATCCCGTACGCTGGTAACAACCAGAGCGATCTCGTCCTTTTCGTCGAACAAGGGGTTCCCGGTTACAAGTATCTTCTTGCCGCTCCTGAGTTCTTGCATGAGGGTGATTGATTCTTTCTTCTCAATCACTTCCAGACTGACCGACCGATCAATGGCTCCCGACTTGACAAGGTCTCTCATATTTCTCCCGACCACCTCGGCGCGCTTTATACCTGTTATGCGCTCGTATGCCCTGTTGATCATCAGGGTATTGGCATTCTTGTCGGTGATATAGACACCATCGGGAAGATTCTCGATGATGGCCCCGAGATCTCGGGCAAGATCCTTCGTGAATATTTTAAGCTTTCCCATCTCCTTGTTGAAGCCCTCCGTCGGCGCACATTATCATGTCAGTTGTTCAGAGCTTCCTTTTGAGGTTTGGAGTATAAGACATGGAAATCTTGTATGTCAAAAGGAATATTGTTTTAAAAAAATCCTCCTGCTGTAAATGCTTATATTTAATGGGTAATATTTTATTTTCACTAGTAATTATCCAGCCGGCCTGCTTGCATTAACACGGAAAGATGGCAAGGGAGCATAGACATATGCTCACCGGATCTGCATCTGCCAATTTTTTCCACTCATCGAAAAACCCTGTACAGGCTTGCAGAGATTCATCCCGTACATCGACATCGATTGCAAAACCCTCGGCGCCCAGCGCCTGCAAATTTAACACCGCCGCCCGGGACTTCTCCTGATTGCGCGCAGCAATGACGATTTTGCCCCAGCCCCGGCCAATCCGCGGGCCATGCCGAGGCCTATGCCGCCGGTGACAATCGCCACCTTTCCTTTTAAATCAAACATCGGTCTCTTCCTTGATGCCGGCGATGTTTTTGGCGATCTTCTTTTTCTGTTCCAGGTTGCCCTGACGCGCGATCATGATGCGCTGCGCCTGAGGCGAACCGGCGCCGTGCATGGACTCGGTGCGGTAGCCGACCGCCGCCGTACCCAGCGTGATGTTTTCCACCAGACGCATGATACGCGCGCGGTCTTCGCAGGACACATTGGCGTTGCCTTTCATGTATTTTTCCAGAACCTTGCCGATTTCCGGATTTTTGAAATCCTGCTCGGCGGGCATGGTGACCATCATTCCGCCGGCGATATCTTCAGCCAGACGGGCGAGTTCATACGGGAAGCGCGTCACGTTCTGCTTGCAGACATTGGCTAAAAGCAGATCGATCAGATACGTGCCGGACGCCGTTTTGTGCCCCTGGGCGGAGCAGGCAATCCCGCAGGAGAACAGCGTTTCGTTCAGGTGCGTCATTTCAATGAGTTTGTCTTTGACATGGGAGGCTTTGGATGCGCCGTTGTAATCCGCCGCCA
>Ga0316605_10002386_pt1 | contig 10692 bp, 7 predicted proteins | sample OWC_soil_day20_n_FD_207666 | JGI IMG/M metagenome (GOLD analysis project Ga0316605, IMG submission 207666) | Wetland soil microbial communities from Old Woman Creek delta, Ohio, United States - OWC_soil_day20_noCT | ecosystem: Environmental > Terrestrial > Soil > Wetlands | place: USA: Ohio... | reverse complement strand
GGACACAAGAGCTTCCCGGAGAAGTGCGCGATCACGTCAGCAACTGTCAGGTATGCCGGAAGGAAATTACAGGACTGTTCTCTCTCCTTGCCGAGGAGGATTATAGTGCGATGGGTCCACACCCTTTGCTTGGCCGAAACCAGGAGCGCAAGCGGAAGAATGCTCGATGGATCTATCGGGTTGCCGCCCTCGTCGTAGCGGGCCTCGGAATCTCAGTGATCGCCTACATCATCTTCTTTCAGACGGAGAACGTCACGCCTGTGACTTCACATGTGAGGTTCGACCGCACGGAGGCCGTGGATACCGCTGCGCAGAAGAGGGTTGGGGATGCCGTGACGAGGCAGGATGCCGGCACGATGTACGCAAACAGCTTCGCCGAACTTCCGGAGCTCGAGGGTCTCGTCGCAGAGGAGATGCGGTCATCAGGGATCGACGCAGTCTCCCCGGACATTGGAAGCTACGTCAATCAGCCAGTGATATTCGACTGGAAGTCAGGAGGGAATGTGCCGGTGATGCTCTCCGTCCTGACAAACAGAGATTCACTCGTATACAGAAGCCGCATCGGCAGACTTCCTCATGTTCTCCAGAGGTCATTGGCGCCGGGCCTCTACTACTGGAAACTCGAAAGTGGGGGAGAGCTGGTGTTTGTGGGCAAGTTTCTTGTGAGGTATTGATCTGCTCTGAAGCTCTCACGATTCTCCCAACAGGACGAATCCGGCCCACGCTAGGGGGAAAGCGGTAGCCCGGTTGCGGATCATTTGCAGCTTGGCTTCTCGCAACGCTTGAGAAACCCGCCTGCCGTCCAGCACTCGATCGTAGAAACGCTGCATCAACATACTCGTTTGCTTGTCCAGCACCCTCCACAGGGAATAGACAATGTTACGGGCGCCTGCATTCTGAAATCCGCGTGTGAACGCCAGCACCCCCTCGCCTTTCGCCAATTTGCCCACTCCGCTCTCACAGCTGCTGAGCACGAGCAGATCTGCATTCAGACGGAGATTGTGCACCTCGCCCATGTAGAGCATCCCGTCTCCGGTCAACAACTGGGCGGGCCCAGGGGAGAACATTATTGCAGAGAGGTTTGGATGGTCCTGGTCGACGTAGCTGTGTGTCGCCAAATGAATGTACCGGTACTTGACGGCGTTTTGCTTAAAGCTTTCTTCCGTCGCATCTGCGTCAATGTAGGTGACCCCGGGATGGCCTCGGGTGTGAAAGTCTGCCGCGATCCCCCTGACTTCGGCTTCCGAGTGCTTCAACTCGCGGAATGTCCTGCCCTTCACGCTCACCGACCGCGTCTCAGATAGATCGGAGCTTGCGATGAGGTGGTGATTGGACGAGTCGCCCCGGCCCGACGCCGTATCGCGAAATACCGGTGCATATCCCACAAAACTCTGATCCTCCACTGTGCGGGCCCCGCTGTCGGCATGAACGTGTGCAAACAATCGCGCAGAATGAGCGTAGGAGATCTCCCGGGAACGAATGAGGAACGGGAGTCTGGCATAGTCCCATGTGCCGGAGGCCTGTGCCGCCTGTACCGGAAGGGAGGTCACGAGCGCTTCGAACGGAAGGTTGTACAGGCAGCCATCCGGAATGATGACGATCCGTCGCCGGTTCCCAAGAAACTTCTCGATAGGCCGTACAAGTTTCTGGTACACCGCATGGGCCTCGACAGGATAGGCTTTGGTGTCCAACGTTCGTATTGCCGTGCAGACACGCTGCACCCTGAGTTCAAGATCGGCAGCGTGCGGCACCGTAACAACATTGAACGAGTTACTCCCGATAACGAAGATCCGGACGAACGATGTCCCCATGAAATAACTTACGAACGTGGTCTCACCGTCAAGGATTTTCTGAACGGATTTCACCGTCGCCTCGGGTCCACCGAATCGCAATGCACGGTAGGTCGGGTACTCCACTTCAAGTCGTTCCTCAATTTCTGTCTTCGCCTGGTGGAACCCGAACAACTTCTCCTCAAGAACCGACCGGTCCGGGGCAGGGCGCTCGCCCTCCTGTTGTTCAAGCTGGCGCTCGCAGAAGACAATCTCGCTCCTGAGCTGACGCAATCTGTTGAGCAGACTGTCGGGAATGCCTGCGTATTGCATCGCCTCGGCCTGCCGGATGTTGTCAGACAGAATGCCGGCCTTGCTCCTTTCGGCGAAAGAGAAGGCTGTTTGCGCATAGCGATGATCTTGCGTCAACCGAAAGAGGTCCAGACTTACCTGAATGCCCTCCTCGAACAACGGGATAGACTCTTCGGCAAGGAAGAATTTGGATCCCTCTCTCGCATAGCTCTTTCGAAGGTGCTCGACGAGTGTTGCAGCAGATTCATACACGCTCAGGGCGTTGGAGAGAAACGGGCCGCCGGTGCTTCCGCGCTCTGCAAGAACTCTGTAGGTCCGCCCGATGGCGCACAAGATATTCAGACGTTCACGCCCGTACCCTGCAGTCGCGGTGGATTCGAGTCGAGTCCATGATGAATTTCCGGCGTTCTGACGGAGTGCCTGCAAAGCCCTTTGGTAGGATAGCAGTGCTTCACGATGGAGACTTTTGCCTGTGAGAAGATCCCCAATGGCCCGGTGAGTTTTCGATAGGATGAGCGGATCCTGATTCCGATGCGCGTGCTGGATGTCCAGCGACGCCTGGAGGTACGTCAGGGCACTATCGAAAGACCCTGCATGGGCAAAAAGCTGGCCCATGTTAGTGAAGATATCTGCACGGCCGGCTTCCTCGATAGCGTTTGTGTTCTTTGAAGCTCCTTCAAGCGCCCGGGCGAAGCATGCCATCGCAGAGTCTGACTGATTCCTCTGCCGGTAGACGCTGCCAAGGTGCTTGTACAGATTCGTGACGTCGGGGTGGTGAACGTCGAGGGAGTGTGTCAAGATCGACAACGCCAGAAGGGAGTGGTGCAGCGCGGCGTTCAGGTCATGTTTATTGAGGTACATGCTCCCCAGCAACCACTCCACCTGGCCAACGCGGGAACTGTTTTCACCGAAGGCCTGCGTGAGGAGCTTCCTCGCTTCCTTGTAGCACTCCTCGGTCCGGTCGTAATCGCCGATCGCAGCGTGGATCTTTCCCAGGACGGCATAGGTGCCGGCGAGTTCGCTGTGGAATTGACCGTAGCTCTGCCTGTAAATGTCGAGACTTCTGTTCGCCCACTCCAGAGCAAGTGACCTCTCGCCTAAGGACGCGTAGGCGTTGGCGAGATACGAGCAACACGCTCCGACGGTCCCGCTCCTCGTGTCGTTGATCTTTGAGAAAATGTCCGCCGCCCTTGTGAGGGTCTGAACCGCGGCTTGGAACTCCCGGCGATCGCAGAGGATCATGCCGCGCGTAACCAGGGTCGAGGCAAAATCGGAGGACTCCACTCCGGGCGCCACTGCCTGCAGGCGTAATGCCTCCTCGAGGTGGAGCGTTGCGGTCTGATGGTCGCCGAGCTTGTAGAAAATCACGCCGAGCATGTACTGACTCGATCCGACCTGCGGAGAATTTTCGCCGAAGGCTGTCACTCTGATCGAGAGTCCGGTTTCGACCAGGTGGCGCGACTTCTCCCATTGTCCCAATGCCATATAGGCATAGCCCAGGAGGTTGCACGTCTGGGCTCGCTCGAAAGCGCTGCACTCGGTGTTCTGTTCCTCCACCTCAAGCGCCGTGTTCAGAGTGGATATCGCCTCGGCAAACCTTCCCCGGTGCAGATCGGCTTTTCCAAGTCCATTCAGCGCCGCAGCGTACTCTGCCCAGGCTTTCTCTTCGAACAGGGATGAACATGCTTGCTGATAGGCGGAAGAGGCACTGTCAATCTGGCGGGAGGCAAAGTGTGCGTTGGCGCGCTCCAGCCAGACGGATCCACTGTGCTGCGAGACCGGAGAATCCAGAGAATAGCTGTTTGCACCTGGACCGCAGGCAAGAATAGCCCACAAGATGCATTTTGTAGTATTCTGCATCATCAGGGTGCTATGTGTTCTGCTGAAGAGCTCTTTGATTCTCCACTTTTGGCACGTTCGATAATACATACACAATAGAGTCCCCAGCACACGCCGCCGCGCCGATCCTGCGGAAAGCACTCGCTCACGGGGTGACGGAACATCACAACCAGTCTAAGGAGGAAGAACAATGACACGGATCGTTTGGAGGAGCAGACGCAGCATTCTCAGAGCATTCCTGGTGTTGGTCGCGGCGATGACGTTTGCCACAACAAGCGTGTTGGCCTCAGGCAGCAGTGAATCCGCTGACCCCGTGCCTATTCCCACGCTGCCTCCTCCTCCTCCGGTGCACTAGGCCCGGAGGGCTGGGTTCAAGCCCAATCTAGCAAAGGGTTTTGCCAAGTGCAAAGTCTCTGGGGGATGAGGGATGGCGGTGAGGGATGATGGCAGCGCCTCCGCCGACGGTGCTGCAAGACCCCCCCAGGGGGGAGGGGGGTGTTTTGTGTGCTCGGCAAGGGTGCGTCCTCATTGTCGAGACAAATGATGAATTCCCTCGACTGTGGGACTCTGCGTCAACGGACGGGCAGGAAGAACATTCCATGGGGAATGCCCCTCACGATGCATTGCACTGGTTGTCCCTGCTCATCATTCTGGGAGCAGGAAGCAGTACTCGCATTCCATCGGTACAGAAATACCTAAAGGAAAGGAAGTGATTGTGGACGCGCGATCAATCCTATTTGGCCGGTTTTCCACGACGTGTCCCCAGTGTGGCGGCAGCGGAATCGGAGGCCGACGCCATGGTCTCAGTGCAGGAGGCGAAGGTGAATACGCGTGTTCACGGTGTCGGGGCATCGGGTCTATTGGCAATTGCCCTGATTGCGCAGGCACAGGCCTCAGAGGGAAAAACCACGGTATCGGTGGAAGTGGTGAAGGTGCATATACGTGTTCACGATGCCGGGGAGTTGGGGCAATCGGCAATTGCCCGGACTGTGGTGGAACTGGCATTAGCGGAAAAAGCCATGGTATCGGCGGAAGCGGAGGAGGCGAGCACATTTGTCCGAGGTGCTACGGAAAAGGATTCATCTAGTGCTGCAGCTCATCTCTGCGTAGTATCCCCTCATTTCACCCGCAGCAAGAACTTCAAGGCTTCTGTCGTCGATTTCATGTTTTAGAACAGTTGTCTTTGTATATTCCTAAACAGGACTCCCTCGGCGGGCTGCGCTTTCAGTCCTCTCGTCATCTATTTCCGTGCGGCTCCACACGCCGCCACCCAATCCCCGGAGAGCGCCGGGAAAGAGGCCATTTGGCGGAAGGTGGCGTTGCAGCACCTGGGGTTCGCATTTGTCTGAAGGTAGCGTTGCTGCAACAGGGGTTCGCACTGATCGCGTGATGCGCGGCTGGCAGGAGACACGTCGATGAATCTCTCAACCAAACCATACCTCTTTCTGGCGGTTCTGTTCTCATGCCTTTGCTTCAGCGGCTGTGAACTCGCGGAAGACGACATCACCAATGGCGCTGCAACCGCCCCTATCGTAGTCCGGGGAGCATACTCGTATATGCTCTCGATCGACGCGAAGGAAGCTACAATCGATCTCCGCGATTCCGCTGCCTGGAATCCCCACGTGGCCTATCTCAGCATCACGGTTTCAGGCTACTCCGCCGGGACAGGGGCACTTGAGATCTCGGATTCCTCCGGGACACGAGTCTGCATCGACAGTATAAAGGGGAACATGGAGATCCTGAACAGAAGGCTCTCCTCCAAAATGCCGTTACGTTTGCGGCTATCCCTGCACGGATTCACCGGCGCCATCATCTGCGGTCTCCAGCTTGGTCCAACGGATATTAACGGCATGGTCGCGCACTTCACACTTCGGGATAGCATGGGTGTGGATCGATCATCATTCAATGCTGGCGAATCGATCGACTTCTCCTATTCTGTCGTGAATATGACAGACAAGCCGCACAACTGGGCTACAGGTGACAGTCGCCCTCTGTCCCGTTTTACGGTGACCCGAGGGGACAGTATCGTTAGAGACAGTTTTCAGGGCGTCGGGTGGATACAGGTGCCTCGCCTGGGAACTGTCTACGAGGGAGAGACGCTCCGGTTTGCCTGGCGGGGTATTAGCTCTCAGACACCGTTGCCGCCCGGTCAGTATCGTGCCGTTGCCGAGCCACAGTTCGTGTTGACGGATCTTGGATTTCTACCGAAACAGGAGCTTGCGTTCGAGATCAAACCATGACCGCAGGTTTGAGCGCGATGACATCGTAGCCTCAACAGGAGTCTCCCACTGTGCCCAGAATACGACTCGAACTCCCGGAACAGTTCCTCTACTCGACGGAAATCCCGTTAAGGGTATCCGACATCAACTATGGGGGGCATCTTGGCAACGATGCGGTTCTCGCTCTGGCACAGGAAGCCCGGATGCGGTTCCTGCGCTCACACGGGTGGTCAGAAGGGGATATTGCCGGGGCAGGTATCATCATGGTAGATGCGATCGTGGCGTACCGGTCCGAGGCATTCTACGGGGATGTGCTGGCCATTGACGTGGCGGTGGCGGATCTGCAGCAGTCCTCATGCGACTTTCTTTTCCGGATGGTCAACAGGGCCTCAGGGAAGGAGGTGGCACGGGTGAAGACGGGTGTCGCATTCTTCAACTACACAACGCACCGGCCTGCTCCCATGCCCCCGGAGTTCCGCAGCGCTTGCGAAATGAAGTGATCGGTTGCTGAGCTATCGGTCCTGGGCCAGACATGAACAGGGTGCGGGAAATGGATCCATCCACGGAGCGTTGGAGGCACTATGCCAGGCAAAACACCATCCAACAAAGATATTGCTCTCCTCCTGAATCGCATCGCGGATCTGCTTGATGCTAAGGGTGAAAACCCTTTTCGTGTAAGGAGTTATCGCGTGGCGGCTGGTTCTGTTTCGAGCGTGCGACAGTCGCTGGCTACTCTGCTCCGGGAGGAAGGGACGGAAGGCCTTTCGGGACTGAAGGGCGTGGGAGAGAAGCTGGCAGGCCTGATTCAGGAGTATGTCGAAAAAGGGAGCGTCGGACTCCTTCAGGATCTGGAAAAGGAAGTCCCAACAGAAAAGGTGAAAGCGGCGGAAGCGAAGAAGACCGAACATGTCTTCGCCAGGCCGGTTACACTCCCGGTAGAGATCATACTGGACATCGACGCCGAGTACCGGAAGAAAGCCTCTGCCGGGAAGTTGAAGATGATTGCGCCCCGGCTGCTCAACCCCGGGAAAAAAGCCTGGCTCCCAATCATGGTCAGGGAGCACGAAGGCTACAAGTTCACCGTCATGTTCTCGAACACCCCCACAGCCCACAAGCTCGGGAAGACGGGTGACTGGGTTGTTGTCTACTACGAGAAGGGGAAGGGGGAGAATCAGTGCACGGTCGTCACTGAATCCCGCGGTGCGCTGAAAGGCAAGCGAGTGATTCGCGGGAGAGAAGAGGAATGCGCGCGATTCTACAACAGGTGAGGTGAATTCGGGATCGGCCGCCGGCGTGATGGAAGTTCGACATCAGCCGTCCATATGAAAGAAGCTTCAGATCAGCTGCCCTCTTTCGGACGTCGCATCGGCACACCACGCGGGGCCATCCTTTGTTGCACATCTTTTTTTCCACCTTTATTTCCACCTTGAATCCCGCATGAAAGATCAGTATACTCGTGCATCCTGAAGCGGATCGATCGACAGATCTCCACACGCCGAAACAGAAACGGAGAACATGGAAACGGACCCAGACGCCTTACCCTCCTATCATCGCTACCACATCGAAACAACAGCGGCAACAGACGTCGCCCCCTACCCGAGCCGGTTCTGCGTCAAAGTTGGTAAAGTCGGACTCGCCACACACCTCCTGAAGGAAATCGTCCATCAGCGGCTCAACATCCGCCTCATTACCAGCCGGCCGTGCATGTACGGAGTCTTTTCAGGACCAGTCGGAGGCTTTTCACCGCGGCCAAAGGTCTGCGTGGGATGCCTGCGTTGCATGACGGAGTACCCGGACTTTGTGCTCGTCTCCCCGAATCCGACACGGAAACTCCTGGGCGACTCCTACTTCACCCCAGCCCTTGTCGATGCTGTCATGTACGAGACTCAGACAGGAAAGATCCCTGTCAAGGGCGCCGGCTATCGTGGCCGCTTCGGCGGCGATGGCTGGGATGGCATGTGGACGGACATGTCCGAAATTGTCAGGCCCACACGTGACGGCATCCACGGCCGGGAATTCATCTCGACTGCCGTCGATGTGGGCGGCAGACCGTCGTTCCTGACGTTCGATGAACGGGGTTTACCGAAAGGCGAACTGCCGCAGGGATTCTCCCTTCCGCTCCCCATGCTCATCGATCTTCCTCCCGCGTCGCTGCGGGACGATCGGATCGCACGGATTTTCATCGAGTCCGCCAGAGAGCTGGAGACGCTCGCCATCGTCCCTGTAGCACAGATCAAGAACCTCGGGGTGCATGGAAGGCATATCGTCCCGCTGGTGACGCCTGACGACCGCTTGGCCATGGCTGTACCGGATGCTGCCGCCTCTGCTGAATCACCCCTGATGGTCGAGATCTCATCTGCCGAGAAGGAGTTGCGAGAGACCGTGGCCGGGAGTTTTCCCGGAGCCATTGCGTGCCTTCGGATGAGTTTCGCTCCAGGGTTCGAGCAGAACCTCCTCGCTGCCGTCGACGATGGATTGCGCGTATTTCACCTGGTCGCTGACTACCACGGAAGGAATGGCGGAGGAGAATTCGTGCTTGAGCTGATCAGGAAGGCCCACCAGGCACTAGTGCGCGCCGGGCGGCGCGATCACGTTACCCTCATTGGCGGAGGCGGAATCGTTGCCGCCGAACATGTGCCCAAAGCGATCGTGTGCGGTGTGGATTTGGTTTCACTCGACACACCCCTTCTCATTGCCTTGCAGGTGGCGATGAAGGGGGAATGCGCTGACAGGTCAGGAAGTCGCTGGATCGTGCCGGATCTCCCGCTCGAATGGGGGGTCCAGCGCTTGAAAAACCTCCTCGCATCATGGCGCGATCAATCGCTGGAGGTGATGGGAGCCATGGGCCTGAGGGAAGTCAGACGCCTCAGAGGAGAAATGGGCCGGGCAATGTTCCAGAAGGATCTCGAACGTGAAGCATTTGAGGGAATCACAGGATATGAGCAGCACTGAGAAGTCAATCGAGCAGCGGATCACGGAGAAACACCAGACTGCATTGCACCACGGATTCCACCTCTGGCCGCAACGAGGTCCGGCCCTGATGCCTGCGCTGGGAGACTACCGGTGGACTGGTGATCTCATCCATTCCACCTGGCTCCAGGCAGAAACGGGAAAACCACCGGAGAATGGACTGGAGTACCGTACCGGCAACTCCGGCGGGGGGTTCGATCTCCTGGACTTCAAATTCCTCCCGCGGGATAAGTGGATTCCCGAGAGCATGCCGGTCAGCACGTCCATCTCACTGAACCGAAGGCCGGTCGACCGGCGCGTCGAGATCCCGATCCCTGTGTATGGGGGCGGGATGTCCTATGGCTCCATCAGCGAGCATATCATGCTGGCCAGAGCCATGGCCGCGACGGAATGGAACACATTCACATCAACGGGAGAAGGCGGTTACCCTGACTCCCTCATCCAGTACAAAGAGCACATCATAACGCAGATTGCCACCGGCATGTTCGGCGTGCGGGAAGAGACAATTCAGAGAGCCCCGATCATTGAGTTCAAGTATGCCCAGGGCGCCAAGCCGGGCCTGGGTGGACACCTGCTGGGCGACAAGACGACTGTGGCCGTGGCAAAGATGCGGGAGAGCGTTCCCTGGGTCAGCTTGTTCTCGCCATTCCCGTTTCATTCGGTGTACTCCGTCGAAGACCACAAGAAGCACATCGACTGGGTGCGGACCATCAATCCAACCGCTCTGGTCTGTGTCAAGGTGTCCACACCCACAGACATCGACATGGTGGCGGTGGGCAGTTATCATGCCGGCGCGCACATCCTTCAGATTGACGGAAGTTACGGAGGGACAGGGGCAGCTCCGGAAATTGCAAAGAAGAACATTTCTATGCCCGTCGAGTTCGCCATCCCGAAAGTTCACCGTTATCTCACGCAGGAAGGTATCAGGGACCAGATCGTAGTGATGGCGAGCGGAGGGGTCCGCACGGCCTACGACATAGCAAAGGCCATTGCGCTGGGCGCGGACGGTTGCGTAATCGGGACCGCCGAACTCGTCGCCCTCGGTTGCACGCGGTGCTCCAATTGCGAACGTGGCCGGGGGTGTCCATTCGGACTGACCACCACAGATCCCGAGCTCACTGAACTGGTCGATCCGAAATGGGGGGCGATGCGCATTTCCAACCTCTATCGCTCATACGCGTCGCAGCTTGTCCAAATCCTGCGGCAACTGGGGCTCAAAGATATCATGTCACTCAGGGGGAGAACCGATTTGCTCTCGTACAGTAACAAGAACGCGAGTCAGACATGACGAGCCCACTCAACATCAACGCGCTCATTGCCTCACGCAGTGGGCTACACCCTGACACCGAGTCATTTTCCGCGCTCCGGAATCAGGAAGCAGAAGGCGGTTGTGGCGTCATCGGCATTGCCTGCAGCGAACAGATTCCCGCTCGTCATCTGTTACAGGCCCTGAAACAGATGCGCAACCGCGGCAACAACAAGGGTGGGGGAATTGCGGCCGTCGGACTGATTCCGGAAGAACTGGGCGTCTCGCGACAGACTCTCGAGCAAGACTATCTGCTTGCCATTGCGTACCTCGATCC
>Ga0316605_10002384_pt1 | contig 10698 bp, 7 predicted proteins | sample OWC_soil_day20_n_FD_207666 | JGI IMG/M metagenome (GOLD analysis project Ga0316605, IMG submission 207666) | Wetland soil microbial communities from Old Woman Creek delta, Ohio, United States - OWC_soil_day20_noCT | ecosystem: Environmental > Terrestrial > Soil > Wetlands | place: USA: Ohio... | reverse complement strand
CACCTGTGCGCAAATCAGTCATTGTTTGGGCGGCCGCGTAATAGACAGGACAACCTGGGGCATGCATTTGCATTAATGCCAGCGCGGAGAGTACCTCCGCATTGCCAACAACCAGTGTTCCGGCCAGGGTGATTGGCGCGTTTGAACCAGCCGAAGCCATCGTCATGTATCCGACTGGCAAACCTGCTTCAGCGGCAACCAGCCCGGCCTCCAAACTGCCGCCGTCGTGTCCGAGTGGACTGTAGGTACACTGCATTATGGAAAGTACGGGACGTTGTCGCAAAGCTTCCTTACCGCCAACGATTGCTGCAGCCATATCAATCGCAGCAACCATTTCTCGCTCATTGACAATCGTCTCTGTCTGCACATGCTTCTTGCTCACCCGCCACACAGCCTGTAGCTCGTGCAGGCTGCGGCTCTCCGGCAGGCAGTCTTGGGCTGAGATAGGCACCCAATGAAAGGCAATAGCATCGAGAAAGTCGGCCACGCGCGCCACATCCATCACATCCTGCTTGGTTGTTCGCCGGCGTTCACCTGAAAATGCATCCAGGATTTCTACGCCACAACCATCGGTCCCCAAAAAGCTGTGATTACCATCGAGAGGCAGGTCCAATGACGGATCGAGCGCGGCAAGGGTATATGTCGGCGGGGCCTTAGCCAAATATTCTTCAATTACATGCCCAGGGATGCGTGCTACCATCGTTTGCCGATCAACCTGAGCACCGTGGGCTTCTAAGATATTCAGCGCTTTTTCTGAAGGAAAACGCACTCCAACCGATTCGATAACCTCCAGGGTCGCCGTATGAATTTGCAGCACCTCATCCGGCGTAAGGATATTAAGACTAATTTTCGGATTCGTGATCCCTTTTATTTTTTGTGACATCACTGCACCCTTAGGCCTCAACACCTGCCAGGCGTTTTGCTAAGGCAACGGCTCCCATCGCATCTTCTGCATAGCCGTCCGCGCCGATCTCCTCCGCCCAGCTGCGGGTGACAGGCGCGCCGCCCACCATTACTTTGACCTGGCTGCGTAGCCCCTCGGCGACCAAGGTTTTTATTATCTCCCGTTGCATCGTCATCGTTGTCGTAAGCAGCGCCGATAGACCAAGCAGATTGGCATTGGTTTCTTTTAATTTCGCTATGAAAGATGCGGTCGGCACATCGACGCCTAAATCGTAGACCTTAAATCCATTAGCGGATAGCATAGTTCCGACCAGGGACTTTCCGATCTCGTGAATGTCTCCTTTTACCGTGCCGATCACCACGACGCCGGGCGTCTCCAGGGATTGCTGGCGAGCACGGAGTTCTGGTTCGAGCAACTCCATTGCCCGTTTCATTCCGTCTGCAGCGATGATTAAGTCAGGTAAAAAGTAGTCCCCCCTTGCAAAATAATCACCAACAATATTCATACCGGGCATTAGACCCTCCCGGATGATTTTTAATGGTTCGAGACCTGCCCCGAGTGCTTTCTCGGTTAACGAAAATGTCGCATCCGGATCCCCATCAACCAGGCTTTGCGAAATTTGGGCGAGTAATTCATCTGACATAATTGCGATCTCCTTTTCGAGTATTTATCATGGCTCCTTGGTCGATCGAGAAACCGGTCTCCAGGCGCCGTATTAATTAGAATTCCAAATCTGGCAACCGTTCCATTCCAAATTTTCTAGAAGCATTGAGGGTAATCGCTTTAAGCTCTGCACGGATATCATCCGATAGCGAGTTAGGCTGGTAAGTTTTCAACAACATCTCTACTCTTTCAGAAGCACGCGCAGTGACCGGTTTGGATCCTTTTTGCTGCCAGGCATCATAAGAACCACGATCGATCACCTCCGATGGAATGTACAATTCTTTGCGGAACCAGCGGCGGGTATGTGGCAAGGATAGGTAATCGCTGCGGTGGCCCATCGAGCGCATCACCGTCAAGGCAATTGGATCATCACGGATTTCAATCCCTGAGATCATCCGTTTACTCAGACCGATGATCTCAGCATCGATGACCAATTTTTCATAACTCAGGCAGGTCTCAAAATCCAGCATCCCCGCGCCGGAGACCATGTTGGCGCCCATCAAAGCAGCAGAAAGTGCTCCACCCATCGATTCTAATCCACACTGTGCGTCCACCATCTTTGAATCGCTCATACCCATGTAGACGTGAGTCGGTAAGTTCAGCGTTTTTCCGATTTGCACATAACCAGCATCGATAAGCCAGGTTTCGGCCGCACCCATCGGGGTCGTACCTTCACGCATATCGAAAGCTGCCGGAGATCCACCCCATACAATCGGCGAGCCGGCTTTGGCGAGTTGGTGGATAACGATCCCGCTGAGACTCTCTGCAGTATGCTGCACAACGGCTGCAGCCAATGTCACCGGGGATGTCGCTCCTGAAAGAGGCATTGATACCAGTTCGGCCGGAATTCCGGTGCGTGCACAGTCGATCAAGTTTTGACAGGTCAGGTCGCTCCATAACAAGGGCGGAGATGGACATACATCGAAGACAGCTAACGGCATGGCAGCCAGGGCGTCTTCACCCCCGCGTACAGATGCCAGGAGATCGCGCATAATCCACCAGGTATCTTTTCGGAATGCGCCGGTAATAATTGGTTTGCGCATATAATTCAGTGCAATATAGAGGCGGTATAAATCGCCGATCTCCTCAGCAACATCGGTACAAACCATCGCCGTACTCTGTGCATCGATTTGCGGTAAGGTCTCGACAAGCTTAACCCACTGAATAAAATCTTTAGTAACAGGAGGCCTTTGCTCTCCAGTAATCACATCTTGAACAGATATCCCGGCTGATCCGGGATCAAACTGTACATTATATCCCCCATAAGTCACTGCCGGTTTACCCTCAATATCGTATAAGATAAACTCAGTCGGTGTTGTTGCCAGCGACTTTTGGACCAAGGTCTGAGGAATACACGCCACCTGACTATCAAAATTTACTTGTGCACCAGCTTCAGCAAGCAGCTCCAGAGCTTCCTGATTATGAACACGTACACCCGGGTCGATTAATAAATCGAATCCTTCCTGGATTATTTGTTCAACCCTTGCAGCATCGAAGACTTCTAGTTTTGGTCGTTGCATAACTGCTCCTTTTTACATCTCGATTCCTGCCAGCTCCAACCTGGCAGCTTCCATTATCTCATCCAGCGCAGATGTTTGGTGATCGTTCAATGGGGGAACAACGTGGGTTTGTATAATTTTATCGGCTTCCGCCTGGGCACGATCCATCACCCCGGTCTTCCCGGAGGTAAACCACTGCTCCCAGGTCGTCTCCGGGACGCCGAGCTTACCTTGCCATAACTCACCCAAGCGTAGATAACGCCTGGTATGGGGTTCAGCCATAAAATTGCGTGAACTATTCATTGCATGCTTTATCACATCCACCGCCAGGCTGTCTTCGTTCACTAAAAATCCACGCTGTACATGGCGGATCATCCCATAAATATCGTTATCTACGACAATTTGAGCGTTACAGGAATAAATCCCACCCGCCATCTCCCCTACTCCAGAGAGCTCATCTGCTCCCGCCAGCGCTGGAACAAGCGCATTGATGGCGCGTTCGTAACCATTTTGCATGTCTGCAGAAAAACCACTGTCTGATAATCCATAAACGTTGACTGGCAAGCCGTACGAATGTCCAATTTGAACAGTCCCCGCGGAGGCCAGACCAACCTCAGGGTTTCCCCAGATCGGTGCTCCACTGCGCATGTTTAACACCGACAGACGCCCACAGTAAACGATTGGCAAGCCTGGATGGACCAGTTGTGCCAGGGCAATACAGGCCAGCACTTCAGCATTCTGTAAGACCAGCGCGCCGACCAGTGACATCGGTGCTGTTGCCCCTACATTTGGACAGGGCAGTGGTCCGAATGGCAATCCTTGCCGGGCGATTTCTAGTATAGTCTGGGTGATCTCCCCTTGAAAGTTCAAAGGACTGACCGGTGAAGCGCCCAGAGAGATCTTCGGCTGGTCGCCAAAAACTACCTGAGCCATCTCTGCAAGCAGGCGGACCTCCTTGGAATTTCGTACACCCGGCCCATTGATCGGTTTCATCGTATGACGCACGGTATGATAGAACATCGCCAGCACCATCAGCTCAGCCGGCACATCGCGCGGGGTGTAAAGTGGGGTTATCGAAGATACATTTTCGAGCGAATCCATAAGTTGGGTGCTTTCTGCAACATCTTGCACACCCGCCGGCGTCAGCGTACCACTACGCCAGTCGAAGACATCCCGGGCCCCTCCCAGGTTGTGAACATGCAGGTCGCCGGAACCCAGGGTGATTTGTTTCCCACGCCCTTCTAATATTACCTGCCTGGGGCAGAGTGCCAGGCTGTCTTCGAACAGTCTGGCTGGTAATTGTAATCGACCATCAATTTCAACGGCGCCATGGTCGAACAAGATTGAACGACCTTCCAAATTATCCATTAGAATCCCGACCTCTGATAGTACGCGCAAAGAAGCCTGGTGAATTTGCTCAAGGTCAGTTTTTGATAGAGCAGTTAAATGCATTGTAAAAATACCTTTTTATACGCTTGACGTGAATTGAATCTGATTGCAGAAAATATACTATAATATCAAAATAATCTTTTTCTTACTTGCAGTTAATCTGTATCCTTCAGCAATCTAATAAAGGTAACTCCCTGTTGTGGAATTCTTTGAAGGAGGTGATCGCCATCGATATTATACATTGGGGTAACCCAAGAGACAATCAAAATTTGGCTGTCCAAAGATTACTTCCTATGTGCTGCCAATCCCCGACTCCCAAGCAAGCTTAGTGAAACAGGAATAATATCTGACAATTAATTCTCAAAGGAGGAGAATAAGATGTCAACAAAAATCCACCTAAAAACCCTATTGTTTGTCCTCGTTATTACCAGCCTCGTATTAGCTGCTTGCGCCGCCCCACAAACGCAAGAGACCGCTGCCCCTACCGAGGCTCAGCCGGTGGTCGTAGAATCTACCACAGCCCCAGAGGTTGTAGAACCCACGACGGCGCCGGAAGTACAGCCTACAGAAGCACCGACGGCACAACCCGCAGAAGCAGCAAAAAAGGTTGTTACTTTTATTTGGACTCAGGAATTCGACACACTAAACCCACTATACACCAACATGTGGTTCGTCTCCGTCCTCTTCCCTGTTTACATGTGCCAGGCCTGGTGGTATGACGATAAGAACAATCCCATCCCTAACCTGGTCACTGAGATACCATCGGCAGAGAATGGCGGCATCTCAGAAGACGGGCGCACAATCACACTAAAGCTAAGGGATGATATCGTCTGGTCGGACGGTACGCCGATCACATCTGCCGATTTCAAGTTCACTTATGATATGGAGATGGCAAACAGCAATGCCGTGGCTTCGCGTTCACCATATGACGCCATTGAATCTCTGGAAACACCTGACGAGCGCACCGTAGTAGCCACTTTCAAAGAGCCTTACGCTCCCTGGTTATCCAGCCTCTTTAGTGGGTCATCCGGCATCAGCATCATCCCCGCTCATATTCTCAAGCCAGACTTCGATTCCAAAGGCACTATCGACAATGCCGAATGGAACAAGGCCCCAACTGTGGGCTGCGGCCCGTTCGTCTTCGACGAATGGGAATCTGGTAGTTTTGCCCGTTTTGTTGCCAACGACAAATTCTGGCTAGGTCGCCCCAAGCTGGACGAACTATTCTTCCGCTTCGTTCCAGATGATGCATCCATGATTGCTGCCCTGGTTGCAGGCGATGGAGATGTCGGCACCTTCTTCGCTTACAGTGACTTGCCCGAATTGGAGAAGGCAGGCATTAAGATTATGAACTCCTTCTCAGGTTATAACGAAGGCTGGTATCTCAATTTGCATGCAGAGAAAGGCAATCCCGCCTTGAAGGATCCCAAGGTGCGCCAGGCTCTCGCTTATGGCTTTAACCGTGAGAAGCTGGTGCAGGATCTGCTGCTTGGTCGCACCAAAGTCGCCGCCACTGACTGGGATAACACCCCCTGGGTAGATCCGACTATTACACCATATCCGTATGACCCAGATAAGGCCAAAGCGCTGCTGAAAGAAGCCGGTTGGGAAGATACTAACGGGGATGGCACAGTCGATAAGGATGGCGTCGAGCTTGTGCTGAAGTATGGGACGACAAACCGCGAAGTCCGACAGGATACCCAGGCAGTCGCTCAGCAAGACCTGGCAGCAGTGGGCATCGGGATCGAATTACAGAGTTACGACTCAGATCTCTTTTTCTCCAGCTATGCAGAAAATGGCCCATCCGCTAATTTCTCGTTGGACATCATAGAGTATTCCGACTCGCCAAACTTCCCCGATCCAGATACGTCTCTATGGCGTTGCGCTGAGATACCTTCGGACGAGAATCCGGCCGGCGTAAACACAAGCGGCCTGTGCGATGATAAACTCGAAGCTCTCTTCAAAAAGCAAGAGAGTCAGGTTGACTTCAACGCCCGCCAGCAGACGTTTTACGAGATCACCCGTTATATCTTCGACAATGCCCTTTGGATTGGCCTATGGCAGGATCCAGACCTGTTCGGGTTCAGCGACCGGATGACCAATGTAAAAATGTCCGGCGCTACCGCATTCTTCAATGTCGCCGAATGGGACGTAACTAAATAAGGACCGTTGAGATTGGTGTGCAGGCGGGTATCCGCCTGTACACCTTTTCCGAAAAACACCGATGACTCGCTATATCATCCGCCGACTACTGCAGGCCATCCCACTTCTATTCATCATCAGCCTGGTCTTATTCATCCTGATGCAGAATATGGGCGACCCTCTGGCTACTATGGGAGGGCGTAAGGTGACGCGTAGAGAAGACCGCATACGCCTAGCCCGTCAGCTTGGGTTAGACAAGCCCGTCATTCTCCAATACGTTTATTGGTTGGTTGGCAATGATTGGGCCAAGACTGACATGGATGGCGACGGTATCGCTGAGACACCCGGATCTCGCAAGGGAGTGTTGCGTGGCGATTGGGGTATCTCGTTGGTCAACCGCCAGCCTGTCATGGAAGTGATCGGCGACCGGTTGCCAAACACTTTATTACTCATGTTAGTAGCAGAAGTGATCGTCATCAGTTTGGCCATGCTGATCGGCATTTATTCAGCCCTACACCAATATACGGCTGCAGACAATATCATAACAGCTACTACATTTGTCTTTTACTCGATGCCAGTATTCTTTTTCGCCTTGTTGGCGATGTATTTCTTTGCGGTCAATTTCAAAAAATGGGGGCTGCCGTACCTGCCTACGGTTGGCATGTTCGAACCGGAGATTGGCAAAACCACGGCGCAGGTCGCCTGGCACATGGTCCTGCCGGTTGCCACCCTTTCCTTCGGTTTTATCGCCGGTTATAGCCGTTATATTCGCAGCACAATGTTGGAATCCTTGGGCCAGGATTATGTCCGCACTGCCAAAGCCAAAGGCCTGCCGCGACTTGAAGTAGTTTACATCCACGCATTGAAGAATGCTGCTCTGCCCATCGTTACCATCGTCGCCTTGGATCTGCCTTTCCTGCTGGGGGGAGCGATTGTTACAGAGCGCATCTTCGGCTGGCCGGGCATGGGACGACTCTTCCTCGATCACGTCTCCCGATCGGATACGCCGGTGGTGTTGGGTATTTTGATGATGATCGCCGTTGCGGTGATCATCTTCCAGATCATAGCCGATGTGGCCTATGCCTGGTTGGACCCCCGGATCAGGTATAAGTAGCGAAAACAAGATGAGTGAATCCACCCTCTCCCAACCCACCAAGGGGGTCGTTAGCCTGACCCCCGATGAACTGGAGACTCCACCTCTGTCACTGGGTCAGCTCACCTGGCGCCGATTTCGCCGGCACAAGATGGCCATCTTCGGCTCAGTAATCCTTTTGCTCATTATGATCTACGCATTTGGCGGAATGTTAGTTTTCAGTGAAGCCGATGCTAACCGTACCGAAACTGGGGCTCGCCTGCAGGCACCCTCCCGCGAGCATCCCTTCGGGACAGATACCATTGGGCGAGATATCCTGGCCCGTACCATCTATGGCGGACAGATATCGATTTTTATCGGATTGACTGCAATGGTTGTTGAGATGGTACTGGGTATCAGTATCGGCGCGATGGCAGGATATTTTGGAGGCAAGCTCGATAGTGTTTTAATGCGCTTCACCGAGGCGGTGCTAATCATCCCGCAGATTTTTCTGCTGCTGGTCATGGCGAAATACTTTGCCCAATCCATCCCCAATATTAAAGTCATCGGCCGCACACTCAGCGGGAGCGTCCTGGTTATCATTTTCGTGATTGGTATCACCAGTTGGCCTTACCTGGCGCGCATCGTCAGAGCCCAGTTCCTCTCGGTGAAAGAAAACGATTTTATCCTGGCTGCCCGTGCAACAGGCACCTCTACGCGTGATATCATTTTCCGTCATATCCTACCCAATAGCATCGCCCCTATCATCGTTGCAGCTACCTTGAGTGTGGCGGCCGCGATCACTCTGGAGGCATATATCAGCTTTCTCGGTCTTGGCGTGCGACCCCCGACTGCCACATGGGGCAATATGTTAGAGGGTGCATATAATTATGTTGACTCAGCCTGGTGGTTGTGGTTTTTTCCTGGGTTGTTAATTGCCTTGATCGTGCTCAGTATCAATTTCCTGGGAGATGGATTGCGCGATGCCCTCGACCCCCACAGCCGGGCAATCTAACCGAAGGAAACGATGGGCATAGACTCGGAACGAATATTAGAGATCAACAACCTGCGTACCCGTTTTCACATTGCAGAGGGCACCGTTTATGCCGTAAACGGCGTTTCCTTTAGTCTAAACCAGGGTGAAACCATCGGCGTCGTGGGCGAGAGCGGTTGTGGGAAGTCCGTGACGATGCTGTCTATCATGGGTCTGATCCCTATCCCGCCTGGCGATATCGCCAGTGGAGAGGCGTTGTTTCGAGGTCGTGATTTGCTTAAAATCACCGATTCCGAGATGGAGCAAATCCGCGGCAAGGATATCGCGATGGTCTTTCAGGATCCAATGACTGCGCTTAATCCGGTGTTATCGATCGGTCGTCAACTAGGAGAACCTCTGCGAGTACATCTCGGAATGAATAAAGAGGCGGTTCGCCAACGCTCGATTGAGCTACTTGAGCAGGTTGGTATTCCTGATCCAGCCCATCGCCTTTCTGAATACCCACACCAGTTATCAGGGGGGCAACGTCAGCGTGCTATGATTGCCATGGCTCTAGCTTGCGTCCCCTCGATCCTTATCGCCGATGAGCCCACCACCGCTTTGGATGTCACCATCCAGGCTCAGATCGTCGAGCTGGTGCAACGATTTCGCGATCAAATGGCGATGTCAGTGATCTGGATCACTCACGACCTGGGGGTAGTGGCTGAAATTGCAGAGCGAGTGCTGGTGATGTACGCGGGCTTTATCGTCGAGGAAGCTCTGGTGGATGATCTCTATGAAGACCCGCGCCACCCCTATACCCTGGCGTTGTTGGCGGCGTTACCGCGTGTAGATCGCCGCCGTGATCACCGTCTACTTTCAATTCCTGGTGCGCCACCCAATCTGCTGGTACAGCCTAAAGGTTGCCCCTTCGCCGCACGCTGTGAACTGGTATTTGATCGCTGCCGAGAAGAGATGCCGCCTTTGATCGAGGTCGCCGGCAATCATCAAGCTGCCTGCTGGTTCGATGTGACCACTGGTATGCCACGCTAAATCCAAAGGAGATTAGTCTTGGCTACTCCCAATCCAACGCCCATCGAACTAGGCCAACCGCTAATCCAGGTTCGGGAGCTTAAAAAGCATTTTCCCATCCGCCAAGGGCTAATATTTGAGAAACAAGTTGGCTCAGTTAAAGCAGTGGATGGCATCTCCTTTGATATTCAACGGGGTGAAACGCTGGGGTTGGTAGGCGAGAGCGGCTGCGGAAAAACAACCGCGGGGCGCACGATCCTGGGTCTTTATCCGATCACTGATGGATCGGTGATTATCGCCGGTATCTCATTGGAGAATGCCAACAAGGAGAATTTAAAACGTCTGCGTCGTAATGCAACGATTATCTTCCAGGACCCTTACGCCTCACTTAATCCGCGCTGGACGGTGAGCGCAATCATTGGCGAACCATTGCGGGTGCACAATATACTTCCAAATGACAAAGCCCGGATAGAGCGCGTCCATGAGTTGATGCTGAAAGTCGGGCTCAGCCCGCGACTCATCAACCGATTCCCGCACGAGTTTTCGGGCGGGCAGCGCCAACGCATCGGCATCGCCCGTGCATTGGCTTCAGATCCGAAGTTCATCGTTTGCGATGAACCGATCTCGGCCCTGGATGTCTCAATCCAGGCCCAGGTTGTTAACTTGCTAGAAGACCTGCAAGATGAGTTCGGCTTGACCTACTTGTTCATTGCCCACGACCTGAGCATGGTACGCCACATCTGCGATCGCGTAGCAGTTATGTATCTTGGCGTGATGGTCGAACTAGCCGAGCGCAACGAGTTGTATGAAACTCCTTTGCATCCTTACTCTCAGGCGCTGCTCTCGGCAGTGCCCGTCCCTGACCCTAAAACAAGCCGTAACCGACAACGCATCATCTTGACCGGTGATGTACCCAGTCCAATAAACCCTCCCTCTGGTTGCCGTTTTCATCCACGCTGCCCAATTGCAATGGAAATATGCAGCAAGGTGAACCCGGAGTGGCGCGAGGTAAATCACGATCATT
>Ga0316605_10002383_pt1 | contig 10704 bp, 6 predicted proteins | sample OWC_soil_day20_n_FD_207666 | JGI IMG/M metagenome (GOLD analysis project Ga0316605, IMG submission 207666) | Wetland soil microbial communities from Old Woman Creek delta, Ohio, United States - OWC_soil_day20_noCT | ecosystem: Environmental > Terrestrial > Soil > Wetlands | place: USA: Ohio... | reverse complement strand
CCAGGGCCTGCGCGACAGGCGACGGCGTGCGGGCGGACTTGCCGGCCGCGCTGCGATGGTGCAGCAGGGCCGCCGAGCAGGGCCTGCCGGAGGCCGAGTACAACCTGGCGCTGTGTCACGCCCAGGGGATCGGCGTCGCCGCCGATCAGGCCGAGGCCGCGTCGTGGTTCCGGAGGGCCGCTGAGCGCGGGCACGCGGCCGCCCAGTTCGAGATGGGCGTACGCTACGCGACCGGCAACGGCGTGCCCCGCGACGAACGAGAGGCAGCGGACTGGTATCGCAGGGCCGCCGAGCGCGGCCACGCCGCGGCCCAGTTCAACCTCGCCGTCCGCTTCGGTCAGGGACGAGGCGTGGAAGCGAGCGACGGCCTGGCTGCCTGGTGGTACCATCGAGCGGCGGAGCAACGGCACCCGGCGGCGCAGTTCAACCTCGGGATCCGCTACGCCCACGGGGACGGCGTCCCCCTCGATCTGGTCGAGGCCTACTGGTGGGTCTATCTGGCCTCCGTCTTCGCGCCGGGCGCGCAGCAGGCGCGCTACGCTGATGTCCTCGACGAACTGTCGGCGCAGATGACGCCCGCCCAGATCGAGCAGCGGCAGGAACGAGTCAAACAGTGGTCCGACGCCTTCGAGCGGCGAAGCCGACGGTCGGCGAGCGGTCTGGAAGTCTCCCGGCGGGCAGACGTTATTGAGTAAGGGTTACACAACCGTCTGCGTTCTCGAGGTTGACTCCCAGGTTTTCGTGGCATTCCAGCGGTGCTCTCAAAGGCACCGTACTTGCACCGTCCAACGGCACGGTTCTGACTGCTTACAGGGGAGGCGTCCTCATGTCGCGCTTGATTGGCGTTCTTGCACTGGTGGCGCTCGCGTGTGCCGCGTGCGGCGGAGACGCGCCGCAGGCTCCGGCCGGGCCGAGCGCCGCCGGCACGTCCTCCGTTACCCAGGGTGCGAAAATCCTCGGCAACGTGTCCGCCGGACAGCCGCTCGCGGCCATGGCCGCCCAGGTGGTGGGGACTTCGATTTCGTCGCCCGTGAACACGGGCGGCGGGTTCACGCTCGACCATGTGCCGGCAGGCGCGGTGCAGCTGCGATTCGTGGGGTCGGGCGTGGATGCGTCGGTCGGGCTGACGCCCGTCCAGGCTGGAGACGTGGTCAGCGTCCTGGTCGGCGTGTCGGGCGCAACGGCCACGATTCAGAGCGAGTCCAGGAACGCGGGCAACAAGGTCGAGCTCGAGGGGCGGATCGAGGCGCTGCCGGCGGACCCCGCCAATTCCCTGGTCGTCGCCGGACGCACTGTCACGACGACGGGCCAGACCGTGATCCGCGACGGCAACAACGCCGCGAAGGTCTTCGCGGACCTCGCCATCGGCCAGCGCGTGCACGTCAAGGGCACGCTCGTCACCGACCCGGTATCGGCCATCGCCGCGGACAGCATCGTGATCCAGAACACGAACACCTGGATTCCGGTGAACGTCAATGGGACCGTGGAGTCGCTGAACGGGCCTCCGCTGGCGACGGGCATGAACTTCAGCTTCCAGATCGGCAGCCGCGTGGTCCAGGGCGACGGCGAAACGAAGTTCTACGGTGAGGACGACGTGCCGCTCACATCGGACGCACTGGAGAACGGTCAGCGCGTCGAGGTGAAGGGCGAGCTGCGCGACGGCTTCGTCTATGCTTTCCGCATCCACATCAACGGCGTGCCGAAGCCGGAGGACCCCCCGCAGGACGACTCGGCGTCGGTCGAGGGCGAACTGACGAAGATCGACCCGCCAATCCCGCTGAAGCCCTTGCCGGTCGTCACGCCTCCGACGCTGACGATTGTCTCCTATGCCGGCGGGGTGAAAGTGGAAACGGTCGTCACCACGACGTTCTCCACGGAGGTGAGGAGGCGCGGTGACGTGCAGACGCTCTCCGAGCTGGCCCTGGGACAGACCATCCACGCCGTCGGCACCCGGATGGCCGACAAGTCCATCGCCGCGCGGATGTTGCAGATCAAGGACGACGAGACCGGTGGATTGTTCGCGATTGAAGGGTCGATGGGGGGTCTGAAGGGCACGTGCCCGGCGGTCAGCTTCGGGGTGAATGGGTACTCGGTGTATACCCTCGGTCCGACTCCCGACCCGGCCCCTGAAGTGCCGACGGTGTTCCTGCCTGACGGGCTCGACACCTGCAATGCCCTGAAGAGCGGCACGAAAGTCACTGTCGAGGGCAAGCGCCAGGCGAACGGCTCCGTGCTGGCGACGAAAGTGACCAAGAAGTAGTTCGCGCGCGACTCGAACTTGCGAAGGCCGGCGTTCGTGGCCACGTGCCAGGCGCCGGCCTTTCTTGCGTCCGGAGTGTCTCAGCCGGGCGCTGGCCTACTTGGGCCGCATCAGCTTCGCCACGGCTTCCGCCGTCACGCCTTCCCAGGCAAGCCGCTCGTATCGGATCGGTTCACGTCGCCCGACGACGACGAACGTGCCGTCGGGTGCCCAGGCGACATGGGTGTCGAGTCGCTTGCCGAACTCCGTGTCACCGGCATCCCGGCAGAGCGGCCACGACTCGCGGCTCGCAACGTCCATGATGATGTGCGTCCCCGCGGCCCCCTTGGCGTCGGTCGTGTACAGCAGGAAGCGGCCGTCCGGCGACCATCCCAGCGGCGCCACGATGCTCGCGGTTTGGGCAGGCACCAGCACCTCGCGCGATCCGCTGTCGGTCGCCAGCACGCCGAGCTCCATCTCCCGCTTGGGGGAGCCGGGGACCGGTCGGTATGTCGCGTATGCGATGCGCCGCCCGTCCTGGCTCGGCGCCAGTACGTGCAGGAGGAAGTCGATCTGGGCCACCACGCGGTCCCTGCCGTCTGCGAGGGACAGGGCCTTGAGTTCGGCACCAGCCCTGGCCCCGCCGGACTTGGGGTAGAGGTGAAGGATCTCGCGCCGCTCCGGGACGTACCACCAGTACACGCCCTCGGGCCTGGCGATCTCCTGTTCGACTCCCGTGTCCAGATTCAGGCTCACGATCGGCATCGCGCCCGACTCGCCAGGCTTCGCCCGGCGATAGAGGAGTTCGCTCGGTGTCCGCCAGAACAGCGCCAAGATGAGCGACTGCTCGACCAGCGGACGCTCGGCCATGCCACTCGCGTTCATGACCGCCAGCGAGGACCTGGTGCCGCTGCGCGCCCAGTACGCAATGCGGCGGCTGTCGGGCGAAACCGCGGGGATGAGATTGTCGGCCGCGTCCTGGGTCAGGCGAACAGGGCTGTCGAGCGGCTTGCCGGTGCGCGGGTCCATCTCGATGCGATAGAGATCGGAACGCGAGTACTCCATGCGGTACGTGAGCAGGCCCGCGTCCGTCCACCACGTACGCCCGGCCCATTGCGCCCATTGGGCGGTCGGTTCCTCCAATGCGCCCAGCCGCAGCGTTGCGCTCGCCGGCAACCGGCCGTCGAGAGACGCGACGAACATGCCCCAGCGCCCGTCGGGGTTGGCCTGGAAAGCCACCAGCCTCCCGTCGGTCGACACCTGGGGCCGTGACTCCTCCCACGTGCCATTCGTCAGCGCCGTCGGCTGCCCGCCTTCCAGATCCTGCACGAACAGCTTCTTCGCCTTCGAGACGATCAGGCGCTTGCCGTCGGGCGTCATGACGACGGGGGACGTGCCCTCACCGAAGGGAGCGGCCAGAACCAGGCGCGGCTCTCCGCCGCCGGCCGCGACGAGCCACCAGTCGGCCGTCCCAGCCTTGAAGTTCGGGCGGTAGTACAGGATGTCGCCGGCGGTCGTCCATGCCGTCGGGTAGCCCATCGTGCCGGCGGATTTGGACTCTCCCGTGGCGACGTCGGCGATGCGGATCTCGTTGACCGTGTTGTCCGCGCTCATGAAGTTGTACGCGAGCTTCCGGCTGTCCGGCGACCAGGCGATGTTGCTCACCGACGCGCCGGCCTCGTCCACGAGGAGGCGCTCTTTTCCACTCGCCAACTCCTTGAGATAGAGCCGTCCCCAGTCGTCAGGACTCTTGTGGTAGACAACCAGTTTGCCGTCCGGCGATCCGAGTTCGTAGTCCCTGTCGACCTGGACCGAGCGAAACGGAGACGCGGCCTCGCTCTGGAGCGCCTTCAGTTTCGCCCGAGCCCGGCTGGCGGCGGGCTCGACGGTGGCATACTCGCGAACCAGCCTGTTCAGCAGCACGGCCGCGCGCGGGTCCGCGGCCTTCTCGTAGATGAGCGCCAGCTGGTACATCGCCTTGCCCGCCACTTGGCGATCGGATGAGAAGTCGGTGATGATCCGCTCGTAGCGGAACACCGCGTCCTTCAGCGCGCCCTCGGCGCGCTCCTTCGCCAGCGCCTCGCGGAACAGCGCCTCGGCCGTCGAGTCCTGCGCCCGCGGCGATGCGGTCCCGAGTCCCATCAGTCCGACAGCCAGCGCGGCGGCGATCCATCGTGGTGTCATCGCGTCACCCTCCTCTTCGAATCTCGCCGTCAGCGTGCCACCGCCTCCCTGCGCGGTTGCCAGAATCGAGTGAAGGGCACGTCAACTCAGGCCGAACTGTGTGTCAAGACCTGCGACGGCCATGTCAGCACTCCGTCACGTCTCGCGCACGAACTTGTAGCCGACACCGTGCACCGTGAGCAGGTGGCGCGGGTGCGCGGGATCGCGTTCGAGCTTGCTGCGAAGCGAGAGCATGTGCGTGTCGACGGTGCGATTCGTGGGAAACACGTCCTCGCCCCAGACCCGGTCGATCAGGATGTCGCGCCTGACGGCCGCGCCTTCGTGCGCGGCGAGGTAGCGCAGCAGGCCGTGCTCCTTCACCGTCAGGTGGATCGGTTGGCCGCCTCGCGCGGCGACATACCGCACGAAGTCCACGTGGACATCGCCGAAGTCGAGGGCGTCAGGCAGCGGCGGTTCCGGCGCCGTCGCCCGTCGCAGGAGGGCGCGGATCCTGGCGAGCAGTTCCGGGACCCCCACGGGCTTCGTCAGGTAGTCGTCGGCCCCGAGATCGAGGCCCATGACCTTGTCGATTTCGTCGCCGCGCGCCGTCAGGATCAGGATCGGCGTCACACGGTCGTGCCGCCGGATTTCGCGGCACACCTCGAAGCCGCTCAATCCGGGGAGCATCACGTCGAGCAGCACCAGGTCAGGCTTGAGCTCCGCGTGCCGCGCCAGCGCGTCGTCGCCGCGGGTCACGTGCGTGATGGCGTAGCCTTCGTGCCCCAGGCTGGCGCTGAGCCCCAGCGCCATCCCGCGGTCGTCCTCGACGATCAGAATCCTGGCCATGGCTCCTCACTGGGCAGGCTGCGCATCCGGGACCGCGCCGCGGCCGGCCGCGGGAAGCCCCAGCGTGAACGTGCTCCCGCCGCCGGGCGTGCTCTCCACCGTCACGCTGCCGCCGTGGCTCTCGGCGAAATGGCGTACCAGCGCCAGGCCCAGGCCGGTGCCGCCGGACTCGCGGGCGGCGGCGGGCGTCCGGTAGAAGCGCTCGAAGATTCTCCGCTGCTCCGCGGGCTCGATGCCGATGCCGCCGTCCACGACCTGGAGCCGCGCCTGGCCGTCCGCGTCGCTCACGGTGATGCTGATCTCCCGGCATCGGCCCGAATACTTGACCGCATTGGTGACGAGGTTCGTGATGGCCTGCACCAGACCATCAGGGTCGGCGTTCACGTGCACGGGGTGCAGGGGGGCGGCTCGACGCACGCTGAAGCCCTCCTGCCGGAGCAGGTAGTCCAGGCGTTCGAGCGACTGATCCACCGCCTTCGCGAGATCGACATCTGCCGGCCGGTACATCGGCAGGCCGCGATCGATGCGAGCGACTCCGAGCACGTTGTCGATGAGCCGTGACTGTCGGTCCGCTTGCTCGCGAATCTCGTCGAGGAGCAAGGCCGTTTCCGCCGGATCGGCTGAAGGCTTCATGCGCAGGGTCTCGGCAAGGAGCCGGATGGAGGCGACCGGCGTCTTCAGCTCGTGCGACACGCTCGCCACGAAGCTCGCCTGCTGCGCCGCCAGATTGACCTCGCGGGCGACGTCCCGGAACCCGAAGTACGCCACCACGAGCGTCAGGGCAAGAGCCGCGAGCAGCGCCGCCGCGAACAGCGCGGAGCGCCGTGCCTGGCCCGCGGCGTCGCCAGGGCGGGCGCGCACGGTGATCTGCACATCGGGCAGGCCCGCGAGCAGCGGCGCCGACGCGGCCGGCAGGCCGCCAGGCGCCGCGGGACCCGTGACAAGCGCGGCCTCGAAGGCCGACCCCTGCTGGGCGCCGGCGAGCGCACCCGCCAGCGCGGCCGTGTCGAACAGCACAACAAGTTGCCCGCTGGAAGGACGCGTCAGCCGGCCTCCGACGACGTCCCGGCCCTCGAGCCTGACGGGAGCAGCCTCGAATGCCGGGTCGGCGACAGGAGGTCCGCCCGACGCCGCGAGCCACGAGGCCAGGCGCCGAGCGGTGCTCGTGGCGCGAGCCAGGGCATCCGCCGACTCCCTGACGCGAGTCACGAGCGGCTCACCGATGGCGGGGTCTCCCGTGAAGCGGACAAACCCGGTCACGTCGATGATGTCGTTCGGATGTCCGATGGCGCCGCCGTCGACGAGTCCGCCGAGGCGCGTGAGCAGTCCGGGCAGGTTCGCGGCGAGCCGGCCCTGCTGGCGCCACGCTCCTGCGAGCTGGCGGGCGGCCAGGACCGCCAGCGACACGCCGAACTCGTCGCGCGCGGCTGCACAGCACTCGAGCAGCCGCTCGGCGGCCTCGACTGCCGCCGCCGGCCGCCTGCTGGCGAGTGCCCCGCGCCCGGTGTCGAGAAACGCGAGGGCCAGCCGCGTCCGGCGGAGGGTCTCGCCGGCGGCTCCCGTATCGGAAGTCGGCGCGCCGTCGGCCGCGCGCAAACCTGCACGCACGGCCTGTTGATACGCCCCGTCGTAGTCAGGGTCGTCCGGCCGGCCATCCGGCGTGAAGCGATAGGCCTCGGCGATGAGGACGTGCGGGCGCGCCCTGAGGGCGAACGGGCGGGCCTGGTCCGCCGCCTGCCAGGTGCGATCGACGTCGGCGGCCGCCTCGCCCATGCGCTCCAGGAGGACCGTGCGCAGGCGCTCCGCCTCGAGTGCCGCGGCATCCTTCGAGCGCCGGGCGGCGGCGTCGCGATCCAGGGTGAGCCACAGGTAGCCCATGGCCCCAAGGGCCAGCAGCGGCAGCGCGACGGCCAGGATCGGGATGAGCAGCAGACGCACGCGTCGGCGCATGGCGCGAACCTCGCGGCCGCCGCCAGTCTAACGCAAGGCGTCCCTGCCGTTTGTCAGGGACTTGTGAAGGAACGGACGGCGCCGCCCCTTCACGCCAGCGCCGCGATCACGCCCCTCAGATAGCCGATCGACTCAGCCGAACCCGGCAGCGGGTCCTTGGCGTCCTTCTCGTACTCGAGGGCGAGCGTACCCTTGTATCCGAGGCGCTTCAGCGTCCTGATCAGCTTTGGGATGTCGATCACGCCGCGCCCGATCTCGACCGTCGTGCCCTGCGCGGTGGCCGCCGATGTGTCCTTGATGTGGATGTCGAGGAGCCGGTCGAAGTACTTCTCGGCCGACTCGGACGGATCGACGCCCGAGCGCTGCGTGTGGCCGGCGTCCATGCAGAGGCCCATGCGGCGATCCATGGACGCAATCCGCTCGTAGGCGCTCTGCGGCGTGGGGAACAGCGGGTTGTCCGGTCCGTGATTGTGGATGGCGACGGGGATGTCGTACTCCTGCACCTTCTTGTTCGTGTAAGGCAGCAGGTCGTACGTCGGCACGCCGATGATCATCTTGAAGCCCGCCGCCTTGGCGTAGACGAAGGCCCGGTCGACCTCCGCCTCGGTCTTCATGTAGATGACACCGCCGGCGTAGAGATCCAGGCCGGCCGCCTTCACCTTGGCCACCGTCTCGGCGATCACCTCGGGCGTGGCATCCAGCTTGAGGTGGAAGTCCTTGAAGCAGATGCGCGTCAGGCCGAGGCGCTTGGTCATCTCGATCGCCTGGTCGGCGGGGAACTGCCTGAGCGTGTACGACGCCATGCCCAGCGTGAGTGGTACGGCGGCCGCCGCCGGCTCGGGACTCCCGGCCGCGAATGCGCGGCGCGGGGCACCCGCGGCGCACGCGACCGCGCCGGCGCCCGCGACCTTGAGGAACTCCCGCCTGTTCGACCCGCTCGTCATCGCCCGCCTCCTTGGACCGGCTGATTCTACCCGACGCGGGACGGCTGCGCCGCCCCAATGTTGATGTACGCTTGCGCCGAGCACTCGAGCCCGGGGGGCGCCGGCCACGGCACGCGGGGTGCGGCGGCACGAGCGGGAATGGGCCTATAGCGAACGGAGAGACGGCGTATGGCGAAACCACTGAATGTCGGACTCGTGGGCGGCGGCAGGGGCGCGTTCATCGTGCACGCCCACCAGAAAGCCATCCACTTCGACGGCACGCGCCGCGTGGTGGCCGGCGCACTGTACCCGGAGCCGAAGATCGCCCTCGAGGAGGCGGCCGCGTGGCCGTATCCCATCCGGGGCTACGCGTCGTATGACGACATGATTGCGGCCAACGCGTCGCTCCCGGCGGACGATCGGCTGGACTACATCCTGATCGTCACGCCCAACCACGTGCACTACGACCCGGCCATCAAGGCCATGAAGGCCGGCATCGCCGTGTTCTGCGAGAAGCCGCTCTGCCTGAACCTGAAAGAAGCGTCGGTGCTGGTGCGGACGTCGCGGAAACTCGGCATCCCGTTCGGCGTCGCCCACACGTACCTCGGCCACTGGACGACGCGGTTCTCGCGGTTCATCGTGCAGCGCGGGCTCCTCGGCGACGTCCGCTGGGTGGACAGCTCCTACATCCAGGGCTGGCTCGCGAGCCGGCTCGAAGCGACCGGCCAGCAGCAGGCCACGTGGCGCGTGGACCCGAAACGCGCCGGCGGATCGGGCTGCGGCGGCGACATCGGGACCCACGCGCTGATGCAGCTGCGCTACGTGACCGGCCTCGACGTGACGCGCGTGTCCGCCCAGCTGGAGACGTTCGTGGAGGGACGGCCGCTCGACGACCATTTCACCGTCTACTGCACGCTGTCGAACGGGGGGAAAGCCCTCGTCCGCGCGTCGCAGATCTGCATCGGCTTCAAGAACGACCTGGGCCTCGTCGTCGCCGGCACGAAAGGCACGCTCCGGTGGAGGCAGGAAGAGCCCGAGTGCCTCACCATCCACCTGCCGGACCAGCCCGACCGCGTGTACTGGCGCGGCGCCGTCACGCCGGGCGACGGCTTCCTGCCGAAGGACGTGCCGGCCGAACTCATGGCGGAGCCGACCATCCCGTCGGGTCACCCGGAGGGGTTCCACGACGCGTTCGCGCGGCTGCACCGGAACTTCGAGCGTGACGTCCGGGCCTGGAAGGCGGGCCGGCCGTTCACACCGGACGGCTCGAAGTACGCGAACGTGGCGGACGGCTGGATGGGGATCGCGTTCATCGAGGCCTGCGTGAAGAGCGGCAGGAAGAAGGGCTCCTGGACGTCGATGCCGAAGCCGATCTGACGATGCGCCGGGGCTGACGCGGTCAGGCCCCGGCCGGCCACCGCAATTCGACACCCTGATCGACCAGCCGCCGCTGGTAGTCGGCGAGCAGGGCCGGCGTGTCTCTCACGGCGCGCAGGCGCACGCGCCGCGCGGACGTACGGGTACTTCGCGAGCCCGTCCTCGGTGCCGGCCACATCCTCGCGCCGGCGCAGTCCGCGCCAGCCGGCCTTACCGTCGGGGCGCGGCGCCTCCGTCTGTAGCCAGTAGAGCAGCGACAGGCTCAACTGCGTGGCGCCCTCGACGTGGCGCCGGTGCTCTTCGTCCGCCGCGTGCTCGAGCGGCTCTGCGAGTACGCGCTGCGGCCAGCCGTCTCGTAGGACCGGCTCCATCTGACGGCCGAGGGGCAGGTCGTGCTGCGGCTCCGGCACCCGTGGTCGGATGGCACGACGCACCTCCTGTTCGACCCCTCGAGCTGCTGGGGCGGCTGGCCGTCCTGATCCCACGGCCCCGGATCAACCTCGATCGAAGAAACGTCGGTGACCGAGCGCATTCTGCGCCGTCTGCACCTGCCCACAGAGGTCCCCGCCCCGCGTTCGGGGCGGGCGCCGCCTCTGCTCGGAGCCTGCTCGCTTGGCCAGGACCCGGACGTCGCGATATTCAACTCATGCGCGTGATCGGCGTGCGCCGGCGCCGCGTCGCCGGAGGTCCACCCATCGGCGCGTGCGGCCGGCGGTCGTCCGAGCCGCACGCGTTGCCCCTGAGGAGGGTCAGCGCGAACGTCGTCGGATAGCCGGGCCAGGCATGAGAGCACCGGCGGCGCAACCGGATGATCATCGCGATCCGTCTGGCCGGCGTGTGGCAGAGCGATCCGAAGGGACCAAACGAGCCGCCCTCGATCGCCGCCAGCCCGTCGCGGCGGGCTCGGCCTCGCCACGTTCGACTACGCCGACATCGGGCCGGACGCGCCCTGCGCCGTCGCGCAGGGTATACGGTCCGTCCATGTCAGGCCAGGCCAGACGGAGCCTGCGCTGGGTGACTGGGCCGTCCACCTGGACTTCCTCGAGAAGCAGCTGAAACCCGTGCGACGGTGATGTCAGCGCGCATATAATCCCGGTCACGGTTCGCTCGGAGAGCCTGATGGCCGTTACCTGCCGGTCCTGTGGTGCGTCCTCTCACGGCGCCCGCTTCTGCCCGTCGTGCGGCCATACCCTTGATCCAGCGACG
>Ga0316605_10002381_pt1 | contig 10709 bp, 11 predicted proteins | sample OWC_soil_day20_n_FD_207666 | JGI IMG/M metagenome (GOLD analysis project Ga0316605, IMG submission 207666) | Wetland soil microbial communities from Old Woman Creek delta, Ohio, United States - OWC_soil_day20_noCT | ecosystem: Environmental > Terrestrial > Soil > Wetlands | place: USA: Ohio... | reverse complement strand
TGTAGCGCCTTAAAAGACTTACACTCAGCACTGTCGGCGATGCGCGCGTGACCAGGACCGGCGCCCGCGCATTGATTATTTTGAATGCGATTTCGCTGGATATGCGTCCGGTCGAACAAATCATCTTGTCTTCCAGGCTTATGCCATTTATCGCCGCATGGCCGATAACCTTGTCAATGGCATTGTGCCGTCCGATCTCATCGAAGAACACCAGACGTTCCCCGGCCAGTGAATAAAGAGCAGCACCATGAACACCATGTGTCGCCTCATGCTCACGAGAATACGTCAGAAATTCATTCATGGACTGAAGGACAATCTCCGTCCGGACCTGCGGCAGGCTGCTGCGGACCAGATCATCGGAAGGCATATTCTTTCTGCTACGGCCTCCGGCGGCGGTGATGGTTTTAATCCATTCGAGTTTCTCCGCGATGATCTTATCGGTAACCAAAACGGCATTGACTGTTAAATTTTCTTCGTCGATGTCCATGGCATCAATCTGATCCGTATTGCTGATAATACCCTCGGTAATCAGATAACCGGTTATGTGTTCGCGCATGTAATTGCCGGAGCAGGCCATCGTGACGTATGGATTGCCGTTGATTTTCAGCAGCAGGGCATATTCCGTGGAAAACGGCAGTGACACTTCAGATAAAACACCATCCCTGTATTCATGCAGGATGATATTTTCACAGTTCGGCAACGTCATTTTTCTTCCTCCCGAATTTGTATCTTACTTTTACCAGTAATAATAATGATTGACAAGAATTAAGCAAATTAACTATCCTGCCTTATCTGCAAAATAGTGGGAAAAGATAAAAAATGTTAAGCCGCACTGCCGCCATACTAATGATGATTGACTTTCAGGGCAATCTGGCCCGGGCCATGGTTGATAAGGAAAATCTTTTTGCCAACAATGTCAAACTGATTCGGGGATTTCGGGCGCTAGACCTGCCGATGATGATAACGGAACAAACCCCGGAAAAGCTGGGGCCGACCCTCCAGCAGCTATCGGGAGAACTGGGCGGCTTGAAACCGATTGCCAAAGAAACGTTCAGCTGCTGGGCTGATCCATCCTTTCGTGACCAGCTCGAATCCCTCACCCGCCGGCACGTCGTTCTGACCGGTATCGAATGCCACATTTGCGTTTATCAGACCGCCCTGGATTTAATACAGAACGGCTATAGCGTCCATCTGGTCGCGGATGCCGTCTCTTCGCGCACACCCGAAAACCGGGAAGTGGGCATTCAGGCCATCAAAAGCGCAGGGGCGCATATCACGTCAACGGAAATGGTTCTGTTTGAACTTTTACGCACGGCTGCCGATCCGAAGGCCAGGGAAATATTTAAAATTGTCAAGTGAAGGCAAGGGAGTTGCATGCTCAATATTCAACAGTTTCGATATGGTGATAATCTGGCTTATCTCCTTTATGGCAGGACCGAGGCCATGGCCGTTGACGGAGGTGCATGGCAGGAAATATTGGCTTTTCTGGAAGAGAACCACCTGATCCTGAAGTATGTAACCAACACACACCGGCATTACGATCACACACCGGGCGACGATCATCTACTTGGCAAAACAAAAGCCCGTTTTCTGGACTGCACGACCCTTGCCGATAATGAAACCATTGAGATTGATCATGAACCTGTGGTGGTTTACCGGACACCGGGACACTCCAAAGACTCGATCTGCTTTCATTCGGGCAGCAACCTCATCACCGGCGACACGCTTTTCAACGCAACCGTCGGCAATTGCTTTTCAGGCGATCTGAAAGGTTTTTTCAATTCCATCCAGCGCCTGATGAGACTGCCTGATGACACGCGCGTTTTTGCCGGCCATGACTATGTGAGGGATTCTCTCGCATTTGCCAAACACCTGGAACCTCAAAACAAGGATATTGAATGTTTCCGGCAATCCTGCGATCCGGACTTTCTTTATTCCACGCTGGCCGAAGAACGCCGGATCAACCCCTATTTGCGTTTCAACGAAGAACCGATATTAAAACTGATCAAAGACAAAGGCCTGCCACACGCTACCGATTGGGAACGCTGGCAATCGCTGATGGCGATAGAATAAAAAAGGTTCACAGGTCACGGCTTCAGATTGAATTAATGGGTCATGCAAAAGGCGATAGTGTTGTGCAAACGACCTTTTGTCCATTTAAAGCCTTGACATCAATCATCAACCGCCATTATATTGCAAACGTTACCATCTCAACCGCTCCTTTACCGTTGAAAGTTTGATCCTGTTGGAATTGGCAAACAACAGCAATCTTTTCTGATCATGAAGGACGCCATGAAAAACACGCTTTTAAAACCGATCAAAATCGGTCGGATGGATCTTCCAAACCGGATTTTTATGTCGCCCATGACGCGCAGCCGCGCAGATAATCCCGAAAACAAAGCCACGCCGCTGATTGCCGAATATTATACCCAGCGCGCCTCCGCAGGCCTAATCATCACGGAGGGGTCGCAGGTTTCCGAAGAAGCGGTGGGCTACATTCACACGCCGGGCATCTATACCCCGGAACAGATCGAGGGCTGGAAGCTCGCGACAAAGGCCGTTCATGAAAAGGAGGGCCACATCTTCTGCCAGCTCTGGCATGTGGGCCGGATGTCTCATTCTGATTTTCACAAAGGGAAGCCTCCTGTCGCTCCGTCAGCCATTAATGCCGGCGATAAATCCTATACCCTGGAAGGGTTTAAAGATACATCCACGCCCCGCGCGCTGACGGTAGCGGAAATTCACAACACCACGCAGGATTTCCGCCGGGCCGCCGAAAACGCTGTTGCCGCCGGTTTTGACGGTGTGGAGATCCATTCGGCAAACGGCTATCTTTTCCATCAGTTCTTCGTCAATTGCGCCAATATCCGCAAGGACGAATATGGAGGGTCACATGAAAACAGGGCGCGCTTCTTTTTTGAAACCTTGCACGAAGTCGGTCAGGCCATCGGGTTCAACCGGGTCGGCGTCCGGCTCAATCCTTCCGCTCATGGCTTCTTCGGCATTACAATCGACAGGGACACGATCCCGACATTTGAGCATATCGTCGAGCGGCTCAATGATTATTCCAATCTGGCTTATGTCCATTTCGTAGAACCGATGGTGCCGGTGGACAATGTCCTTTACGCGGTGAAGGAAATCGCCAGGCATTTCCGCCCGCGCTATCGGGGAACGCTGATTATCAATAACGGGTTTCGTGCCGAGAGCGGTAAACGGGTCATCGAAGAAGGACTTGCCGATGCCGTGGCGTTCGGCAAACCATTTATCGCCAATCCCGATCTGGTGAAGCGCATTGATCAAGGCGCAAAATGGAACCGCTGGGACGAATCCACCTTCTACACAACGGGTTCAAAAGGCTATACGGATTACCCGGTGATGGAAGGATAAGGTTCAACAATCAAGGATTAATCATCATAGCAAAGGAGAATATTATGGCCAGAATTCAAGTCGGTGATGTATTTGGAGACTTTTTGTTAAAGAGTCATACGGAAGCAGTAGTGGACACAGCGGCGCTCGCTGGCAAAAATATCCTTTTGTCTTTTCATCCGCTGGCCTGGACGGAAGTGTGCGCCAAACAAATGCAATCGCTGGAAGCCAACTGTGAAGCCGTCCGGTCACTCAACACCGTTCCATTGGGACTTTCTGTTGATTCCGTACCCTGCAAAAAAGCCTGGGCAGAGAGTCTCGGCATTGAAAAAGTCGATCTGCTGGCGGATTTCTGGCCGCACGGCGGCATCGCATCCAAGCTGGGTATATTTATCGATAAGTTCGGCTTCTCGGAGCGGGCCAACATCATCCTGGACAAACAGAGAATGGCAATCTTTGTGAAGGTTTATCCGATTCGGGAATTGCCGGACATTAACGAGGTTCTTGATTTTCTGAGATGAGAATTATTACAGGTAGCTGTGCAGACTCGGCAACAGATTAACGCCCAGATATGTAAACAGCACGCAGGCAAAACCGATGATGGCCATGATCGCCATACGCAAACCCCGCCAGCCGCGCACCAGGCGGACATGAAGCATCACGGCATAAGTGATCCAGGTGATGAACGACCAGGTTTCCTTCGGGTCCCAGCTCCAGTAGGACCCCCAGGCGTAATGCGCCCATACGGAACCGGTCACAATCCCCAGCGTGAGAAAAATAAACCCCAGGGCCGCGCAGGAATATATCAGATCATCTATCTGAGATTCTGAAGGAAGCAGGTGGATAAAAGCACGAACACCGGACGCATCATGAGCGGCGGCTTTCCTGACAAAGAACATGATCCCCAGCGCAAAAGTGACCGTGAAGGCGGCATAGCCCATAAAACAGGTCAGGACGTGTGACGTCAGCCAGTTGCTTTGCAGCGCGGGAATAAGGGGTTCAATACGGTTATTGATTCCCGGGGCGATGGAGGCATAGGCCATAATCAAAAACGCCACGGGCATTACAAAAACGCCAATACTCCGATTCTTCAACCGCTGTTCCATGAGCAGATACAAAAAAACAACCGTCCAGGCAAAGAAAATCAGCGACTCGTAAAAATTGGACAGAGGCGCGTGTCCGATACCCAGATCGTAGGATGTCTTCCATCGGATGATCAGCGCGACGCTCTGGGCAATAAGCCCGGCAAGCGCAATCCAGCCGGCCAGTTTTCCCCAGAATTCGCGCCCCAGCATCATCCGGAAAAGGTAAAAAACAAAAGCACCAAAATAAATAAACGTCACCCAGCTTAAAATGGCCGTATTGATCATTTGGGATTCTCCAGATTATCTTTCAGCTGAGCAAGAAGGTGACGCACTTCGCGTTTAAGGCCAACTTTATTCCTGATGCTTCGTCCCGCAATACCAATGCGGATTCTACCTTCGTCCTGATCAATCCGGACCCATATCTGACGCGCGTATGAAAAAATAACGATCATCAAACCGCATATCAGAAGGACCGCCGCTGACGCCACAACAGGCGTTCCCGGATCACGGTTAACCTGCAGCCCGGTGTAATATTTTTCCTCGATCCCCAAAAGAGAAAATGTATAAGGACGGAAAAGACCGGGATTAAAAGCCGGAACCTGTTCGAAAACATCAGGGATAACCTGCCTGATCCGGTCGATCTCCCGGAAAACCCAAAACGTTGCCACTTCCTTCTCAGAACGAACGGCGATTTTAACTGCCTGCCCCATTTGCATCATATTATCTTCAACTCTCAAAATCTGAAAGGTCCCCTCATTTCCCGGAAGTTCAAACCTGTATCCCGCGCTGACATTCATTATGTCACGGCGGCCGCCGTCCCGCAGCAAAGCCAGCGTTGCTTTCTTCCCCGGGGCCGAACCGTAACTTGCCTGATAAAAGCGGAACCCTTCAAAATCGACAGGGTGATTTACTAAAAGCTTAACCGACCAGACCGCCCGGTCGTTCTTGAAAAATGTCAAGTCGGACTGGAAAAGTTTGGGCGCACCGTTTTTATATCGTTCTATAGTAAATTTGTCGCAGCGCACCGAAAAAGGAAGGGGCATGGTCGAGTTGCCATGGCGCAGGCTGATACCGCTGACCGTCTCACCTTCAAGCATTTTGACAGATCCCTCGATCCCAAAAACGGAACCGATGACTGCGCCGCATATCAACCCCAGAACGCTCAGATGAACCATGTAAACGCCAAGATGAGCAAAGCGCCCTTTATGCGCGCAGAGATACACGCTGCTTGCCTCATCGGCCCGTTTAATAGAATAATACTTTTTTTTCAGCAAACTGACGGCGGCATCCGCCGCTTTTTTCACATCCAACTCCGGATAAAAAAAGTTTTCTTCCGGAAGATCCTTGAAGGCATCCGGATCTCGCGGAACAGGGCTTGAACGGAAACGGCGCCATGCCGCCGGAAATCGATCCAGCGAACAGATCAGCAGATTAACGGTCAGCAGACCCATTAAAATAAAAAACCAGACAGAGTGGTACAGATCAAAAACCTGCATTTTCTGAAGGAATGAAAAAAGGCCGGGCGGTATCCGTCCCGCAAGTTCCACCGCAGCTTCCCGCTGGGGAAACAGCGTTCCGATCATGACAAAGAAAGCAATGACCAGCAGGAGAACAATGGCCAGCCTGACGGATGCAAAGAAAAACCAGATGCCGGATTTTTTTTTGCTCAAAAGTTTTTCTCCTGAAAGCGATATAAAAGCAATATGGGAAAACATTTATCATGATGTTTTCCGCAATGCAATTCTCGATTGACGCATTGGTGTGAAAACACGCTCCAGGAAGAATGCATGAAGCGCGGCATGTCATTTACATGCAGCCTCTGCACGCAAAAAAAGAGCTCATCAACTACCGCAGAATATTGAGCCCTAGATATTACATAACCGGATTTTTTCAGCTTGAACGATTTTGCTAAGTTCCCAGGTAAGCTTTTTTCACTTTTTCGTTATGAATCAGGTCTTTGCTCAAACCGTCCAGCACCAGACGGCCATTTTCCAGAACGTAACCGTGGCGGGTAATCATCAGGGCGATTTGTGCATTTTGCTCGGACAGGAAAATGGTAATGCCCATTTTATTGAGCTCAGTGATCGCTTCGGCGATTCCCTCCACAACCATTGGCGCCAGCCCCATGGAAGGTTCGTCCAGAAGCAGCATTTCCGGCTTGGACATAATCGCCCGCCCGATCGCCAGCATCTGCTGCTCCCCTCCGCTGAACGTACCAGCCAGCTGCTTGAATCTTTCCTTCAATCGCGGAAACAGGTCATAAACCTGCTCCAGTGTTTCCTTCACGTTTTGCTTATCTTTTCGATGATACGCCCCAAGCATCAGGTTTCTGTATACTGAAAGCTGCGGAAAAAGCTGTCTCCCTTCAGGACACAGCGCCAGACCCTTGCTTACAATTTTGTGTGCGGGCACGTGGCTGATTTCCTCACCCTTAAACTCCACCCTGCCCTTAGCCGGCGGCAGCAGCCCGACAATCGTTTTAAATAACGTTGTCTTGCCGGCGCCATTCCCCCCAAGCAGTGCGACAAAATCGCCCTTTTCAATCTGCAGCGATACGTCATGAATGACCTGATGCTCGCCAATCATTGTGGTTACATTAATGAGTTTCAGCATCCTTTTTTCTTCCCAGGTAGGCTTCGATGACCTGCGGGTCCGCAGCTACATCCGATGGCCTTCCTTCAGCAATTTTTTTCCCGTAGTTTAAAACAACGATTCTGTCGGCCAGATCCATAATCATCCGCATCTTGTGTTCAATCAGACAGACGGTAATGCCTTTTCTATTGATCTTTCGTATCAGTTCGGTAATCCGCTCCGTATCCTCCTGAATCAGTCCGCCTGTCGGCTCATCAAACAGAATGAGTTTCGGACCACTGATCAGGGCAATCCCGATAGACAACATCCTCTGCTCTCCCTGCGAGATGGAAGAAGCTGTATCGAAGGCCCTGGACCCCAATCCGACGAAGTTCAACATCTCCATGACTTTTTCTTCTACTTTATTTTTGTCTTTTTTCCACTGGGGTGTGTGGAAAAGCGATCCCCAGAATCCGCTGGTCGTGCATTTATAGTATCCCATGGCCAGATTGGCCGCCACCGGCAGCTTTTCAAACAGAGCGGTCAGCTGGAACGTCCGCGCAATCCCTTTACGGGATATCCGGCTTGCACTCAAACCGGCAATTTCGTCTCCCGCGAATTTAATACTGCCGGACGTTGGTTTGCCCGCTCCGCTGATCAGGCTGAAGAGAACCGATTTACCTGCGCCATTGGGGCCGATAATCGACAGGATCTCTCCTTCATTGACTTCAAAGCTCACGTCGTTGACAGCGACGGTGCCGCCAAAACTTTTCACCAGATTTTCACCTTTAAGCAGCACGCTGGTCCCCCACTTTCGATTTCTTAATCCTGTCGCGTAATTTGTTAAACAATCCCATAAAACCTGTCGGGAAATAGATAATGACGATAATCAGCAGGAATCCGAATAAAATCATCTGATAATCCTGTAAAAACTGCAGATACTCCAGGAGAATGGGAATGATGAAAGCACCGATAACCGGACCCGCCAGTGTGGTCATGCCGCCCAGAAGCACATACATCAGGAAATTGAATGTCATGGTAACCGAGGCAACCGACGGAGAAATGCTTCCCATCAAACTGGCATAAATACCCCCGGCCAATCCGGCAAAAAAATTGGCCACCACAAAAGAAAGCAACTTTGTGCGGAAGGTGTTTATGCCAACTGCTTCCGATAAATCTTCATTGATGGCTGTTGCGAGGAAAGTCCGCCCTCTCATCGAATTGATCAAACGATACATGACAAACAGGGTCAACAGGAGAAAACACAACACCAGATAATACTGGGAAGCCGGGGAATCAAATTTGAGTTGACCCATACCGGGTATGGAAACAGGACTTGGCAGGGGAATTCCCACCATGCCGGTATGACCGCCCGTCAGCTCCAACCAGTTGCCCGCAAGAAGATAGATAATTTCTCCAAGACAAAGCGTGGTAATGGCAAAGTAAGCCCCCCGTGTCCGCAGTGCCGGCAGGCCGACCAGAAAACCTATGAAGGCCGCAAGGAGAGCCGAGGCAGGTAATGCCAGCCAGAAATTCCAACCCAACGTAGATGTAAGAATCGCAACACCGTATGCGCCGATAGCAAAAAAACCGCCGTGCGCCAGAGACATCTGTCCGGTATACCCCATGATCAGATTCATGCTCAGTGCACCAATGGCAAAAATGCAACTCATGGTAATGATCTGCGCATAATACAGGTTTGTTATGACGTGAGGAAGAACCAGGGCAATCACCAGAACGACCAGGTAAAACCAATTCTCTTTCAACCACTTCATCATCTGCCCTTAATCTCCTTCCCGAACAAACCGGTCGGCTTTAAAGAGAGGATCAGTACCAGCGCGCCAAAGCCAAAGACATCTTTATAGGCCGCTGATAAATATCCCCCGCCAATGGCTTCGATCAACCCCAGAATCAAACCACCGACAATCGCCCCCGGGATACTGCCTAATCCGCCGAGAATAACGATGACAAATGCTTTCATGCCGACCATAGACCCCATGCTGGGCGATATCATGAATATGGGAGCGACCAGGCAGGCGGCGATCGCGGCCAGACCCGTAGAAATTGCAAACGTCAGGGCAGAGACAAGATTAACGTTAATGCCCATCAGGGTTGCGCCTTCCCGGTTCTGGGCCACTGCCTGGATCGTGTTGCCCAGCGTTGTCTTCTTGATAAAAATCTGCAGGATGACAATCAGAAGAACCGCGACTCCGATCACCAGCAGCCGCTGTGTGGACATGGTAATCCCGAAAGCATCAATAATACCGGGATAGGGATTCGGAATGCGATGACCTTCCGGCCCCCATAATACGACAACCGCATTTTCCAGAATGATCAGAGCGCCCAGCGCGGCGATAAATGGGGTTACGCCTCCTGCATCACGGACCGGCCTGAAAACCAGAAACTCCAGAACAACACCGGCCAGGGCAAGGACAATGGCCGAAAGCGCAAGCGCCGGCCAATAGGTGAATCCGAATACCGTGATTAAAAAGAAACAGACATACGCGCCCAGCATGTACATCTGCCCGTGGGCAAAATTCGGTATGTGCAGAATGCCAAAAACCATTGTCAAGCCAAGGGCGACAATGGCATAGGTACTTCCCAGCATGATTCCGTTAAATACCTGTTGTAAGAATAGTTCCATGCAGACTCCGTCATCAAATCACGTCACTTTGGGTTACGCTTCAGACTCATGGACTTGTCCAGGTCCAAGTCTCTGTAAAATTTTATACAGCAACCGTTGTAAAATTCATAAATGAACGTGGACCCTAATGTCAAGAAAAAAATTCTTATTTTTACTCCACAGGGCCAAAACCAAATGAAGGGAACGGCTGAAATATGAATGACCCTCAGTCAACCCTCGGTCACGAATGTTGTTTTTTTATCTGATATTAAAAGGCCTAACAGGTGATCAATACAAACATAATTCAATGTTGACTTCATTTGTATTATCAAGTACAAAACATCACTAGTCATGGCAAATTAAAGGAAAGAACGCGTATGATGCGATCAGTTCTCTTGGTTACGTTAGGAATAGCAATTACGGCTTTTTTCTCGTTCTGGTCCATTGTTTTTTCCTTTTTTGCCAACGCGGAAAACAATGTCCATAAGGTAGCCAGGATCTGGGCATCCATCCTTCTGACGATCAGCAGCACGAAGGTGCTGGTCGTTGGCTCAGAAAACGTTCTGCGCGGAAAACCACAAATTTTTATGGCCAATCATCAAAGCGATTTTGATATTCTAATTTCGCTGGCTTATATCCCGGGACAGTTTCGCTGGATCGCAAAGAAAGAATTATTCGCCATTCCTGTTTTTGGCCAGGCGATGAAAAGCGCAGGCTACATTGAAATTGACCGTCAGAATCACGAAAAAGCCATGCAGAGCCTTGACCTGGCCGCTCTGCGCATCCGTGAAGGAAAATCAGTGATGACGTTCCCGGAAGGTACCAGAAGCCGCGACGGTGAAATCAAGGCTTTCAAGCAAGGTCTCTTTTACCTGGCTATTCAATCCGGCGTGCCGATTGTTCCGATCAGCATCATCGGCAGCGGTGCCATCATGCCGAAACGGTCCCTGAAGGTGAAACCGGGGAAAATAACCCTGGTCATCGACAAGCCGATTCCCATGAAAGGATACACCCTTGAAAACCGGCAGGAACTGATCAACCAAGTCCGACAGATTATTATGAAG
>Ga0316605_10002380_pt1 | contig 10713 bp, 7 predicted proteins | sample OWC_soil_day20_n_FD_207666 | JGI IMG/M metagenome (GOLD analysis project Ga0316605, IMG submission 207666) | Wetland soil microbial communities from Old Woman Creek delta, Ohio, United States - OWC_soil_day20_noCT | ecosystem: Environmental > Terrestrial > Soil > Wetlands | place: USA: Ohio... | reverse complement strand
CGAGCAGACCGGCAATCTCGACAGCCATACCGCCGGCGTCGTCTTCGACTTGCTGATCGAGCGGGTTAGAGAGCAGCAAGCCAGCCTGGTCATGGTGACGCACGACCACCGTTTGGCCGAACGGGCCGACCGCGTGCTGGTGCTGACCGATGGCGGCCTGACGGCCTGATCGTTCGCCGTTTTTAGTTGGCGCCGCGCCGGGCAGCCCGGCGACGGTGCCAGCTGGTGACGAGGTAGGCTCGCCAGGCGAGTTTGACGGCGAAGTAACCGCTAACGGCCAGTCCGGCGGCAAGGAGGAGGAGACCGATACCGAGCGGTTGGGCGACGGAGAGCATCCAGGTTTGCATGGCGCTGCTCCAGGCGACGAAATCGGTCGGATTGAAGGCGGGGGGCGCGACGAATCCGTTGCTGTCGCCCAGCGCGAGCCGGCCGATCTGGTAGGCCAGCAGATAGAGCGGCACGATGGTGAACGGGTTGGTGTACAGCGTGACCAGCATGGCCAGCGGCAGGTTGATGCGGAAGACCAGCGCGCAAACGGCCGCGCCAAGCATCTGGAACGGGCCGGGAATCAGGCCGCAGGCCAAGCCGGCCGCTACCGCCCCGGCGGCGGAATGGCGGTTCAGGTGCCATAGTCGCGGGTGCAGCAGCGAATCCTGAAATGGGCGCAGCCAGCGGTTGCCGCTGACGGCGGCATGATCGGGCAGGTATTTTTTCAGATGCCGGCGCATGGTCGTTCAATCTTAACGCGAAGCGGTGCTCGCTGCCTGCGGGCGATTTCCCGGTTTTGAGCCGGGCGGCTTTCTGCGATGATGCGGGCATGCGCCTGAACATCCTCGCTTTCGCCGCTGGCGTGCTGTTGTTGCAAACGCAGCCGGAACTGCCTGCCTGGGGGGCGTGGGCGCTGCTGGGCGGCTGCCTGCTGCCGCCGGCGCTGCTATGGCCGGCCCGCCCCTGGCGCCTGCTGGCCGTTCTCGGCTGTCTGGCGCTCGGTTTCGGCTGGGCCGACTGGCGGGCCGAGCAGCGCCTGGGCGAGCAATTGGCCGGCGAGCTGGAGGGGCGGGATATCGAGGTGCTGGGTGTAGTCGCCGCCCTGCCGCAGGATTTCAGCCAGGGCACCCGCTTCGAATTCGACGTCGAAAAGACGTCGACCGCAGGGGCCGGTGTGCCGCCCCGGATCATGCTTTCCTGGTACCAGGGTCGGCACGACGACGCCTGGTTCGAGCGCCAGGCGCTGCGCCCCGGCGAACGCTGGCAATTCACCGTGCGCCTGAAGCGGCCGCATGGCAACGCCAATCCGTATGGGTTCGATTACGAGGCCTGGCTGCTCGAACGCAATATCCGGGCGACCGGCTATGTCCGTCCGCCGCCGGCCCACCGGCTAGACGAACTGGTCTGGCGGCCGGGCTACCTGATCGAGCGGGCGCGCCTCGCAGTACGCGACGGCTTTTATGCGCGTCTGCCGCCCGAACGCTATCCGTGGGCCGGCGTGCTGGTCGCGCTGGTCGTTGGCGACCAGAAAGCCATCCAGGGCGATTTGTGGACCACCTTCAATCGTACCGGCACCACACACCTGGCCTCGATTTCAGGCTTACATGTGACCATGGTTGCCGCCCTGTTTGCCGGTCTGGTCGGCTGGGGCTGGCGGCGCGTGCCGGCGCTGGCCCTGCGTCTGCCGGCCCAGCGGGCGGCCTTGCTGGCCGCTTGTCTGGCTGCGCTGGTGTATACCTTGCTGGCCGGTTTCGCGGTGCCGGCCCAGCGCACCCTGTACATGTTGCTGGTGGCCGCGTTGGCCATGCTGTCCGGGCGCGTCGTTGCGCCCAGCCGGACGCTCTGCCTGGCCTTGCTGGTCGTCCTGGTGGTCGATCCCTGGGCCGTGTTGGCGGCCGGCTTCTGGTTGTCCTTCGGTGCGGTCGGCGCCTTGTTGTTCATCGGCGCGGCCCTGGTCGGCGAAGGGGCGGGCTGGCGCGATCGCCTGCGGGCCTGGGGGGCGATCCAGTGGGCGGCGACGCTGGCCTCCCTGCCGGTGCTGCTGCTCGTCTTCCAGCAGTTCTCGCTGGTTTCGCCGCTGGCCAATGCACTGGCCATCCCGGTCATCAGTTTCATCGTCACGCCGCTTGCCCTGCTCGGTGCGGTCATCCCTTGGTGGCCGATCCTGGCCCTGGCGCACGCGGTGCTCGACTGGCTGCTGCTGTTTCTCGGCTGGTGCGCCCAATGGCCGGTCTGGCAGGCACCGGCACCGCCATTATGGGTCGCCGTTGCCGGCGGCCTTGGCGTAATGGTCTGCCTGTCGCCGCGCGGCCTGCCCGGGCGTGGGCTGGGGGCTTTTTTGTTGCTGCCGCTGCTGTTCTGGCCGGTGGACCGGCCGCCACCCGGCGAGGCCAGCCTGACCGTGCTTGATGTTGGCCAGGGGCTGGCCAGCGTGGTGCAGACGCAGAACCATGTGCTGATCTACGATCCCGGCCCGCTCTACAGTGCCGAATCGGATGCCGGCCAGCGGGTGGTGGTGCCTTATCTGCGGGCGCTCGGCATCGACCGGGTGGATATGTTGATGGTTACGCATCGCGACAGCGATCATGCCGGCGGTACGGCCTCGGTGCAGGCGGCCCTGACGGTGGGCGAGTTGCGTTCGTCAATCGGCCTGAGCGGCAGCCAGCCTTGCCTGGCCGGCCAGCAATGGGCGTGGGACGGGGTGGATTTTGCCGTGTTGCATCCGACGGCGGCGGATTACGCGGCCGACGGCAAAAGCAACCATCTTTCCTGCGTATTGCGGGTGCGGGCCGGCGGGCGAACGGCCTTGCTGACGTCAGACATCGAGACCAGGGACGAGGCCGCCCTGCTGGCGCGTGGCAGCAAGGAACTGGCCGCCGAGGTGTTGCTGGTGCCGCACCACGGCAGCCGGACCTCGTCGTCGCCGGAATTCCTGGCCGCCGTCGGTGCTGCCGAGGCCGTGATCCCGGTCGGGTATCGCAATCGTTTCGGCCACCCGAAGGAGGATGTCGTTGACCGCCATCGGCGGCAGGGCAGCCGGCTGTGGCGTACCGACCGCGACGGTGCCCTGCGCGTGCGCCTCGCCGAGCGCGGCGTGCAGGTGACGGCCTGGCGTGGCGAACATCGCCGCTACTGGCAGGGGCAATGATAGAGTTCGGCAGGAGGAGACAGGCATGGAATACCGACAACACTATGTGCAATGCGTCAGTCCGTCCGGTCTGCATCGCATGGCCTACACGGAATGGGGGGCGCCGGACAATCCGCGGGTGCTGCTTTGCGTGCATGGCCTGACCCGCAACGGGCGCGATTTCGACCGGCTGGCCCAGGCCATGTCCGGGCATTACCGGGTGGTCTGCCCGGATGTGGTCGGCCGCGGCCGGAGCGGTCGCTTGCGCGATCCGGCCGGCTATGGCGTGCCGCAATACGTCAACGACATGGTCACCTTGATTGCCCGCCTGAACGTCGATAGCGTGCATTGGCTGGGCACCTCGATGGGCGGGCTGATCGGCATGACGCTGGCCGCTCTGGACAACTCGCCGATCCGCCGGCTGGTCCTGAACGATGTCGGCCCGCTGATTACCGCCGAATCGCTGGCGCGGATCGCTGCCTATGTCGGTAGCGATCCGACCTGGAAGGACTTGGCCGAGGCACAAGCCTATATGCGGGAAATCTGCGCCCCGTTCGGCCAACTCGACGACGAACAGTGGCGCCAGCTGACCGAGCATGGCGTCGGGCAGCGGGCCGACGGGCGTTGGGGCTTCCTCTACGATCCGCAGATTGCCGTGCCGTTCAAGGCGGCTTTTGTCGACCAGGATGTCGACCTGTGGCCGTTGTATGAGCGGGTGACTTGCCCGACCCTGGTCGTGCGCGGAGCCGAATCCGACCTGCTGGCTCGCGCGACCTGGCAGCAGATGGCCGAGCGCGGTCCGCGGGCCAGGCTGGCCGAAATTCCCGCCGTCGGTCACGCGCCGATGTTTCTGGACGAGGCGCAGATTGCCGTCGTCCGCGATTTTCTCCTGACCCCATGAAACACCTTACCGTTAACGGACTACGCCTCGAATATCGGGATTTTCCGGCTACTCAGGATGGCCGGCCGACCTTGCTGCTGCTGCACGAGGGCCTCGGTTGCGTCGCCCTGTGGCGCGATTTTCCGGCCAAGCTGGCGGCCGCCACCGGTTGCCGGGTCGTCGTCTGGTCGCGTGCCGGCTACGGCGGTTCCGAGCCCTATCCGGAAGCCCGCACGCCGCGCTACATGCACCGCGAGGCACTCGAAGCCTTGCCGGCACTGCTTGCCGCGCTGTCCATCGACCGGCCCTTGCTGGTCGGTCACAGTGACGGCGGCAGTATCGCGTTGATCTTTGCCGGCGCCTTCCCCGAGGTGCCGCTCGGTGTGGCCGTAATGGCGCCGCACGAGTTCGTCGAGGCGGAAACCCTGGCCGGTATTTTGGCGGCCAAAACGGCGTGGACCGCAAGCGACTGGCCGCAGCGGCTGGCCCGTTACCATGCCGACGCCCAGCGCGTATTCAGCGACTGGAACGACACCTGGCTGTCGCCGGCCTTCCACGACTGGAACATCGAGGACTACCTGCCGGCTATCCGCTGTCCGTTGCTGGCCATGCAGGGCGAGGACGACGAATACGCGACGATGCGCCAGATCGACGTCATCGCCGAGCGGGTGCCCGGCGCCCGCCTGCTGAAGCTGCCGAACTGCGGACACTCGCCGCAGCGCGACCAGGAGGCGGCGGTGCTGGCGGCGCTGGCCGGTTTCGTGGGCGGGCTGTGAGGCCGGGTGCGTAAGGGCGGAAAATGCCGGCTTGACCGGTGCCGCATTCGCCTCGCTGAGCTAGACTGAAAGGGTCTTCCGGCGATTCAGGGAACTGAGCCATGTCATCCGGCCTCACCGATTTTTCCGACGATACTTCCTACCGCTTTGGCGACCTGGTCGATGTTCCGGCCTTCGCCCGCATGCTGGAGCATTTTTTCCAGGCGACCGGCATTCCAAATGGGGTGGTGGATGCCAATGGCGAATTGTTGTCGATGTCGGCCGGACAAAACGCCTGCACCGTTTTCCATCGCGTCCATCCGCAGGCAGCCGAGGCCTGTCGTGCCAGCAATCTGGCCATCATGCACGATTTGCGCGCTGGCGCCGTGGCCGGCGTGCCTTGCAGCAACGGCTTGATGGACTATGCCACGCCGGTGGTGATCGAAGGGCGACAACTGGCGACCCTGTTTTTGGGGCAGGTGCTGCACGCGCAGCCGGATCTGGCGTTTTTTCGCGCCCAGGCGCAGCGCTTCGGTTTCGACGGGGAGCGTTATCTGGCGGCAATCGAAGCCATCCCCGTGGTCGATGAAGCCCGGATCAAGGACTTGATGGCCGTCATGGTCGATATGGCACAAATGCTGGCGGCCAGCGGTTTGGCCAGGCTGCGTCAAGCGGTGTTGGAGCGCGACATCGGTACGAGTATCGAAAGGCAAATTCAGATCGAGGATATTCTGGATTTCTCGCCGATCGCCATCGGCTGGTCGGAGGGCGAGGACCGGATCGAGTACCTCAATCGTCAATTTACGGAATTGTTCGGCTATACGCTCGACGACTTGCCCGATCTGGATACCTGGTACCGGCTGGCCTATCCCGACGAACAATATCGGCAGAGTCTCATCCTGCCCTGGCGGGAAGCGGTGGCAGTGGCCCACCGCAGCGGCAGCCCGGTTCCGGAACTGGAGGCCGATGTGCGTTGCAAGGATGGCAGCGTTCGCCGCGCGGTGATCCGTTCCTCGTGGGTCGGCTCACGCCGGCTGGTCAGCTTTACCGATATTACCGAGCGCTGGATGAGCGAGCGGCGCCGGCGGGCGCATGAGGCAATGCTGGAAATGGTGGCGCGTGGCATCGATCTGACCGAAATTCTCAACAACATCGTGTGGCAAGTCGAGTCCGAGGACAGTGCTTCGATGTGCAGCATCCTGTTGCTGGACGAGGAAGGCAAACACCTGCTGACCGGGGCGGCGCCGAGTTTGCCGGCCTTCTACAGCCAGGCCATTAACGGTATCGAAATCGGGGTCGGCGTCGGCTCCTGTGGCACTGCCGCCGCGCTTGGCCGGCGGGTGATCGTCGACGACATCCAGACCCATGACTACTGGCGGCCTTATATCCAGCTCGCACAACAGGCGGGGTTGCGGGCTTGTTGGTCGGAACCGATCATGTCTTCGCAAGGCAAGGTGCTGGGTACTTTCGCCATCTACCACGGCGAGCCGAAGTGTCCGCAAATGAGAGACTTCGAACTCATCGGTTTCGCGGCCAACCTGGCCGCCATTGCCATCGAAAATCGCCGCGCGCACGACGAACTGGAGCGGCGCGCCTATTCCGATTACCTGACCGGTCTGGCCAATCGTCGCCATTTCATGGAGCTGGCCGAGAACGAACTGGCCCGCACGCTGCGCTACGAACGGGAATTGTCGATCCTGATGTTCGATGTCGATCACTTCAAACGGGTCAACGACACCTACGGTCACAAGGTCGGCGATCTGGTGCTGATGAAACTGGCGGAAGTCTGCCGTGCTGCGTTGCGCACCATCGACATTGTCGGCCGCATCGGCGGCGAGGAATTCGCCGTCCTGCTGCCCGAAACCGGGAGCGAGCAGGCCATGGAAGTCGCCGAACGTCTGCGTGCCGCGATTGCGGCGGCCCAGATCAGGCTGGGCAGCGGTTTGCCGCTGCGTTTCACCGTCTCCTTCGGGGTGGCCTCCCTCAGCGAGAAAGACAGCAACGTCGATATGCTGCTCAACCAGGCTGACCGGGGGCTGTATCGGGCCAAGAGCGAGGGGCGCAACCGGGTGTGTTGCTGTCCGGGCGACGACGATGCGACATGAGCTGTGTCGGGGCCTGGGGGGGCTGCTTGCGGTCGACCGGCGCGGCGTGCTGAAAAAGCTGCCTGCCGATGGTGGCGCAATATCGCCAGCGCCGGCCCGTCGATTCGCGTCGACGACGGCGACTTTGTGTTTTATGCTCATGGAACAGTTTTTCCCGGAACTGGGCGCAAGTACCAAGGAGCAGGTAATGAACGGATCGACCGCGCCGGCAAGCAGGCTTGCCAGAAGAAATGCCTTGTCCGCCTTGTTGTGTCTGTCATTGTGCGGCAGCGGCCTGGCGGAAGAAAGTCGGGGCACGCCGCCCGGCGGCTATGCGCCGATCCCCGTGCAGGCCATTTTCCCGCCGCTCAAGCCGCGAGGGACGGCCGACGATGCCCTGAGCAGCGGGCGGGTGGTCGATGCGCACCATGTCCCGGCCGCCCCGGCCGGCAAACCCTGGCGCATTGCCTTTCTCTTCCCGCATTTGAAGGACCCCTACTGGGTGGGTTGTGCGTACGGCGTGGTCAGCGAAGCGAAACGCCTGGGCGTTGCCGTCGATATCATGCCGGCGGACGGTTACAACGACCTGATCGGCCAGTTGCGCAAGATGGACGAAGCCCTGGCCGCGAAATACGATGCCATCGTGCTGTCGCCGATCAGCCTGGCCGGCAACAACGACGCCATTGCCAAGGCCCGCCGGCAGGGCGTGCCGGTGTTCGAACTGGCTAACGACAGCACCAGCGACGATTTGACGCTGAAAGTGACCACCTCGCTGAAAGCCATGGGACTCAAGGCAACCGAATGGGTCATCCGCGATGCGCAAAAGCGCGGCCGGCGCTCGATCAATATTGCGCTGCTGCCGGGGCCGGAGGATGCGGGTTGGGTCAAGGGCGAGGTGGACGGGACGCGCGAGGCGGCACGCAAGGCGCCGATCAAGGTCAATATCGTCGACATCCGCTACGGCGACAGCGACCTGATCGGGCAGACGCAACTGGCGGCGCAGGTGATCGCCAGGCACGGTGCCCAACTCGACTACATCCTCGGCTGTACCGGTTGCGCGCCGGCGGCGATCATGCCGCTCAAGGAGGCCGGACTGGACGGCAAGGTCCGCATCGTGGCCTACGACCTGACCCGCCGGATTGCCGATGCCATTCGTCAGGGCGAGATTTCGGCGGCGGCCGACACCAAGGGGGTCAGTCAGGCTCGGGTGGTCACCAATGCCGTGGTCAATCATCTCGAAGGTCGTTTGTCCGGGCGGCAAGCCCACACCATTCTGGTCAAGCTCGGCCTGGTCGACCGCGACAATGCCGGCACTTACCCGTTCGATACTTCCATCGCGCCGGCAGGGTATAGCCCCAGCCTTTCCCATACGCCCTGAGCGCAATCCGAAGTCTGCTTGCCATGAGAATAAAAAAGATTAGAAACCGTTTGTTGCTGGGCGCCGTGGCGGTCAGCCTGGTGGTGGCGCTGAGTTCCATGCTGGCTGCCTCGTGGGTCATCGGCCAGCAATATCTCGCTCAGGCCCATACGGTGTTGCGCAAAGCCGCCGAGGTGATTGCCGCCAGTCTGGCCGAGCGCCAACGTGCCCTGGTGACGGCAACGGCCCAATTGGCAGCGCAGAAGAAAATCGGCGATACGATCTGGTATCTGGCGCAATATGCGCAGCTGGACATCGACGGCGAGACGCTGTTCGGCACTTACCAGCAATTGGCCGCCGATGCCGAGCGCTTTGGCCGCTCGGCAAAGCTGTCGCGCCTGGCCATCTACGATGCCAGGGATCAACTGGTCTTTCTGGCCCTTTTCGAAGGCGAACAACAGAAGATCGGCTTTGTCGATCATCAGGCGACACCGGTTTTCCGTATCGCGACCTTGCAGGCCGGCCAGGAACTGAGCCGGCAAAATCTGGTCATCGCCAATACCTTGCCCCGAGGGGCATTCCGCCTGCTGGAGAACTTTCCCGAGCAGCCGGGAAGTCACTATGTGCTGGCGAACGGCAGGCTGGCGATCGAGAGCCATGCGCCGATCATCGGAGAATCCTTCAATCAGGCGAGCGGCCAACGCGAAAGGCACAAACTTGGTCGCGTGGTGGCCGAGCAAGTGATCGATCAGGCCTTTGTGGATAATCTCGCTCGTCTGACCAATGTTGCCATCAATGTATTTACTCCGCAGGGCTTCAGTCTCGGCAGTCTGCCGGCCTATGCCGCGCCGGATTGGCAAGGGATCGTGCCCGAAGCGGCAGCCGGGAGCGTCCGCTTCAACGAGATTGCAGTCGATGGCCAGGCCTTCTATCAAGGCCTGATTCCGCTGTTCGACAACCAGCAACTGGTCGGTACCGTGGCCACGCTGCATTCGCAGGAGAGCGTCCAGAAAAACATCGTGCAGATGGTCGCCATCCTGGGCTTGATCGCGCTGGGCAGCCTGCTGCTGATCCTGCCGGTCATCCTCCGCTTTACCGCCTCGATTTCCGTGCCGATCGTTACCTTGAGCCGCATCTTTCATGGCGTCGCCAGCGGCGAACAAGCCAGTGCCTTGCAGGACGAAGCAAGTGGCCTGGCCGAGATGAAGCAGCGCGGGGACGAGCTGGGCGAGCTGACGCAAAGCTTCATCGCGATGAACGATGCGGTCGACCAGCGGATCCGGCAGATCAACGAGATCAACCTGTCGCTGGCCAAGGCGAAAGAGGCGGCCGAGGCCGCCAACCAGGCCAAGAGCACTTTCCTGGCCAACATGAGCCATGAGTTGCGAACGCCGATGAACGCCATCATGGGCATGACCAATATTGCCCTGCGCCGGGCCGAGGATCCCAAGCTCAAGGACCAGCTGGGCAAGATCGACCAGGCGACCCGGCACCTGCTGCATGTCATCAACGATATTCTCGACATTTCCAAGATCGAGGCCGAACGGCTGGTTCTCGACAGCGTGAGTTTCAAGCTCGGCCAGGTGCTGGAGAATCTGCTGAGCCTGATCGGGCACAAGGCCCGGGAAAAAAAGCTCCGGCTGCGCGTCGAGCTTTCCCCCGAGGTGGCGGCGGCTTCCTTTGTCGGCGATCCGCAACGGCTGGGCCAGATCCTGCTCAATTTTGCCAGCAATGCGGTCAAGTTTACGCCGCACGGGGTCATTACCTTGCGGGCCAGGTGCCTTGAGGAAACACCCTCCGAAGTGTTGTTGCGCTTCGAGGTCCAGGATTCCGGTATCGGCATCACAGCCGAAGATCGGCAGCGCTTGTTCGTTCCCTTCGAGCAAGCCGATGGCTCGATGAGCCGCAAGTACGGTGGCACCGGGCTGGGTCTGGCGATCAGCAAGCGCTTGGCCCAGATGATGGGGGGCGAAGTCGGGGTGGACAGCACCCTGGGCGAAGGCAGCACGTTCTGGGCAACGGCCCGTCTGGGCAAGGCCGAGGCACAGCTTCCCGAGTCAGAGGGGCGGGGGCAGGACAGCGCCGAGTTCTTGCTGCAAACACGCCATGCCGGTGCCCGCATTCTGTTGGTCGAGGACGAACCGATCAATCAGGAGGTTTCCAGGGAAATACTCGAAGGGGCCGGTCTGCGGGTGGACCTGGCCGAGGACGGCGAGGCGGCGGTGGGTCTGGCCGGGCAGAACCCCTATGCCCTGATCCTGATGGACTTGCAGATGCCGAAGATGAACGGTATCGAGGCGACGCGGGCGATTCGCGATTTGCCGGGCTATGCGGCGACGCCCATTCTGGCAATGACGGCGAACGCCTTCGACGAGGATCGCCAGGTTTGCCTGAGTGCCGGCATGAACGACCACATCGGCAAACCGGTCGACGCCGATCTGCTGTTCGCGACCCTGCTGAAGTGGCTGGACCAGGGCTCAGTCTGAGCCAGAGGGCTGCCCGGGCGGGGCAAGCCGTGCCAG
>Ga0316605_10002379_pt1 | contig 10715 bp, 7 predicted proteins | sample OWC_soil_day20_n_FD_207666 | JGI IMG/M metagenome (GOLD analysis project Ga0316605, IMG submission 207666) | Wetland soil microbial communities from Old Woman Creek delta, Ohio, United States - OWC_soil_day20_noCT | ecosystem: Environmental > Terrestrial > Soil > Wetlands | place: USA: Ohio... | reverse complement strand
CGCGAAGACGCGATCGATTATGCCAATGATCATGGTATTGAAGTGCCGGTCAGCAAGGATAAAATCTACAGCCGTGACCGCAATATCTGGCATATATCTCACGAAGGCGGCGACCTGGAAGACCCCGCCAATGAGCCCAAAAATGAAATGTATATGCTGACTGTTCCCCCGGAGGATGCCCCCGATGTGCCTGCCTATGTGGAAATAACTTTCGAACAGGGCATTCCGGTGGCCATCGATGGCAAGAACATGAAACCGGTGGAACTGCTGACCGAGCTCAACCAACTGGGCGGTGCCAATGGGGTAGGGATCGTATCATTGGTGGAAAACCGTCTGGTGGGCATGAAATCACGCGGCGTTTATGAGACGCCGGGAGGCACTATTTTATATACCGCCCATGAAGAACTGGAACGGCTGACACTGGATCGCCGCACCCTGCAGTTCAAGGAGCAGATGGCAGTCAAATATGCCGAACTTGTTTACGACGGCAATTGGTTTACCAAGCTCAAGGCGGCCATGGACGCATTTGTTGACGAGACTCAGAAGAATGTGACCGGCAAGGTAAAGGTGAAATTGTACAAAGGCAGTTGCATAGCGGTGGCCTCCGTTTCGCCCTATTCACTCTATCTGGAAGATCTGGCTACTTTCAGCGCGGACGACATCTACAGCCACAAGGACGCCGAAGGATTTATTAATCTCTTTGGTCTGCCTCTCAAGGTTCAGGCCTTGCTGAATCAAAAGCTGTCAGGGGAGAAATAGTCGACAGAAAGTCATAAAATATATAAAGCAGAATGAAGCAGAGGAGGAATATTTCCGACTCTGCTTTAATATGTCTATCAATCAATGAATAAAGAGAGCAACTGCGAATTTGCAAAAATAAAGACGTAATCTAAGCTTTTTTTTCATAAAATTGTCCATAATGTATGATTAAGCACTTGCTATTTTCCATGCAGAATAGCATAATAAATATACTTCATCTAGTGGTTAGTAAAAGTATAAGCAATATATGTTGTGGTTATTATTTGAAAATGCAAGGAGGATGGGCATGGACATAAGCAAGATTAAAAAAAGAGACGGACGCATCGTACCCTTTGAAACAGACAAGATCGCGCAAGCGATTTTTAAAGCCGCCAGGGCTGTAGGAGGCAAGGATTTTAATGCTGCCAAGGAACTGGCGGATAAAGTTATAGAGATAGCTCAGTATGTAGACGATGATGAAATCGCTACTGTAGAAGGAATCCAGGATCTGGTCGAGAAAGTACTGGTTAAAAACGGACATTACAAGACGGCCAAAGCTTACATACTCTATCGTAAGCAGCATGATGATATCCGCAAAGCGGGCCAGCTCTTTCTTAACAACAAGATTATCGCTGATTATCTGGAGAAAAATGATTGGAGAATCAAAGAAAATTCCAACATGACCTACTCCCTGCAGGGAATGAATTTTCATATTTCCTCGTTGATCGTCTCCCAATACTGGCAGGATCAAATTTACACTCCGCAAATGAAAGAGATGCAGAGCAGCGGTGATTTTCACATCCACGACCTAGGCATCCTGGGCGTCTACTGCGTGGGCTGGGATATTCATGACCTGCTGATGGAAGGTTTCAAAGGCGTGCGCGGCAAGGTTGCCAGCGGCCCGGCCAAACATTTCCGCTCCATTCTGGGCCAACTGGTCAATTTCTTTTTCACATTGCAGGGGGAAGCGGCCGGAGCACAGGCATTCTCCAATTTTGATACCCTTTTGGCTCCTTTCATTTATTACGATAACCTGGATTACAAACAGGTCAAACAGGGGCTGCAGGAATTTGTTTTCAACATGAACGTCCCCACCCGGGTGGGTTTCCAGACTCCTTTTACCAATATCACCATGGATCTCAAAGTGCCGGAGTTCATGAAGAATGAGCCGGTCATCATCGGAGGCCAGTACATGGATAAGACCTACGGTGAGTTCCAGGCGGAAATGGATATGCTCAACCAGGCTTTTGCCGAGGTAATGATGGAAGGCGATTGCGAAGAAAGAGTATTCACTTTCCCCATTCCGACCTACAACATTACCGAAGATTTCGACTGGAGCAACTCCAATTACGATAAAATCTGGGAGATGACCGCCAAATACGGTATCCCCAACTTCTCCAACTTCGTTAATTCAGACATGAATCCGGAAGACGCGCGCAGCATGTGCTGCCGTTTGCGCCTCGACAACCGCGAACTGAGAAAACGCGGCGGTGGGTTGTTCGGAGCCAATCCTCTGACCGGATCGATCGGCGTGGTTACCATTAATATGAGCAGGCTGGGTTATCTTTCTCAAAGCAAGGAAGAATATTTCAGCCGTCTGTCTGATATTATGGATGTTGCCCGCGACAGTCTGGAGATCAAGCGCAAAGTCCTGGAGAGCCTGACTGATTCCGGCCTCTATCCATATTCACAGTTTTATCTGCGGGGCGTCAGGGCTGCCACCGGTCAATATTGGAAGAACCATTTTTCCACCATCGGTCTGGTAGGCATGAACGAGTCCTGTCTCAATTTTATAGGCAAGAACATTGCCAGTCCGGAAGGACTGAAATTCTCCAAGGAAGTCATGGATTTCATGCGGGACCGTTTGGTAGAATACCAGGAAGAGAGCGGCAACATTTACAATCTGGAAGCAACGCCGGCGGAGGGTGTATCCTATGCGATCGCCCGCAAGGACAAGGAAGCCTATCCAAAAATCATCGTTGCCAATGAAGAAGAATTTAAAAAGGGTGCGGAACCATACTATACCAACTCCACCCAGCTGCCGGTCAAGTATACCGATGATCTGTTTGAGGCGCTGCAGATCCAGGATGAACTGCAGACCCGCTATACAGGCGGCACCACTTTCCATATCTTTCTGGGAGAGTCCATCTCCTCGGTGGAATCGGTCAAAAAGCTGGTCAGCAAGGTCTGCAATCAGTTCAAGCTGCCTTATTTCACAGTTACTCCGACTTTCAGCATCTGCCCCAGCCACGGTTATCTGAGCGGGGAAAAATACAGCTGCCCCATCTGCGAGGCCGAAGGCAAAGAGACAGCTTGCGAAGTGTATTCCCGGGTAGTGGGTTACATCCGTCCCATCGACCAGTGGAATGCCGGCAAACAGGAGGAGTTCAAGGAAAGAAGATTGTTTGACAAGGCATTGTCCAATTAATTATTAAACCGTAATAATCAAGCTCCCCGCATCTGCAGGGAGCTTGTATTTTTATCTGATCTCTGCCGAACGTATCGGCGCTAATGGGTTTGACGGTGCTGAAACAGTTCCTTGCAACCCGGGAACAGCTTTCCTTCAGCAGGCCATATTATAGTGCTGGCTCGCTTTCAGGCACTGGCTGAACGACCTTACGCTGCAGGGAAAACTGATTTGAAGCCGGCTCGTAATCAATCAAATCCATGGCAATTAGACCGGAGTTGGGAATTAGATAAGCGATAACGGCTGAATATGCCTTTCCTTCTTCCGAGTACAACCCTCGCAGACCGGCTGCACCAACCGTACCGGGATTAATAAAAACGGAACCTTGCTGTTGTTTCACCTGCAGTTGATGGTTATGACCGGAAACCGTTACGCTGGCCAAGGACATCAATTTTAATCCCAAACTGTTGTTATGCACGACCAGAATGTCAGGACGGTCCTGCTCCTTCAATGCGGTACGGATGTGTAAAGCTTCATCAGCCATTATCTGCTGCCCTTCCTCTGTATTTTCAAATTGGACTGCTGTTGAATCGTCCAGTGGATCAGCAAAACCGGTTACTTTAATACCGTAAATCGTAACTATCTGTCCATTTAAAACTGTAAAATTATTTAATTTCTTGACAATATCAATAATTTCCGGATTGTCATGATTACCAGCCACAAATAATTGAGGGATTTTAATATCCTCCAGTTCCTTGATTGCCTCGAACTCTGTGGCTGTGCCAAAATCAGTCAGATCACCGGCATTAATCATAAAGTCAACTTGAAAACGTTCCGCCGTACTTTTTATGAATTCTACACCCACCGGATTGGAGTGCAGATCACTGACCAGCAAGACCTTGACAATTTTTGGCTGATCTTCCGCATTAGCCATTACCATCAGGTTATCTGCGTTGATAAAAAGTTTTCTGAAGTTGGTTACGATTTTGTCTGTGTTTTCTTTTACTGCATGTAAATCGGTCAAGGAATTACTGACAAATTCCATTACAGAAGGAGCCATACTGAGGACACCTTTGTATTCGGGTTCATTAAATGCTTGAGAATCATATGTGCTAACGGCATAAGCAACCGGAACGGAAAGCAATACCGTGCATAATAGTGCATGGAGCAATGCCGTTTTAAAGTTCGTGCGCCACACCACCAGGATGACCAATAATGCAATGATTAATGCAATCACAAACTGGCGCAGCGCAAAAAAATAAACGGAATCTTTGATACCTTTTTGCAGGCGCAATAATAAGTTCTTATTGTCGGGGGTATTGGTCAGTTGATCTTTCAGAAAGTCGCTGTCGATCTGCTCCAACGTTAAAATTAATTTTACCGGGCCTTGGTGCGTCCTGGCTGTAATCACTCCGAAAGGGGGAAAATGCAATTCAGTAATGCCGGTTCGTGATGGTGCTAGTGCGGCTCTGACTGTGATTCCATCAATATCGATGGAGATGTAACCAAAAAACCAAACAGCTAACAAGGCTGTAATCAAGCCCGTAGAAAATATGCCGGCGGTTTTTATGAAGGAGTGTGTTTTTACAAAAGCAAACAATTTATTGTAAAAGCCCATAGTGAGCCCTCCCCAAGCATGTTTCTTTGTCCAGTATTTCATTCAAAATGGCGATACGTCAATGTTATTGATTTCCTGAATAAATTGGTTTTCCCAGCTTAAAGGCAAGCAGCACGGTCGTGTTCCCGTTAGCAGCGATTTTCTGATAATGAGGATATCTTTTATTTACGAGTATTTATAATGGGATAATCTTGTGCCAGCTTGACCGGCAGGCCAGGATTGATTATATTGTCTATACAGGAATGATTTTATAACCGGTCGCCAAACAGTCTGGATGCAGACTGGATGGCAGAGAAATTGAATATCCGGGACAGGTGTTTGCCCTGTGGGGCGAGCTTAATAGGGAAGCCGGTGTGAATCCGGCACGATCCCGTCACTGTGAGGGTGATGCTTCTCAAAATATGCCACTGGCAGCCAGATTGCCGGGAAGGCTTGAGAATGCAGATGAGCCCGAGTCAGGAGACCTGCCTGTACCGTTCATCAATCAACCCTACGGAAGATAGGACGATGAGGCTAAATTTGATGCCGCTGCTCCTTCCTTTGGGAAGGAGTTTTTTGCTGCTTGGACCCGGTTTGTGCGGATGGGCGATGCCAATAATAATTGTCAAGGAGAATGGCATGAAAAAATTTATGAACTCAAGAATATTGGCTGCTGTACTGATCATGATCATGGTGTTTACGCTACCGGTCTCAGCCCAGAATGATGCCGGACGTACTGAATTGCAGACGACGCTGCAATCAACCTCCGCCTGGCTTCTGCGGTATGTACCTCAGCCGACCAGCGCAACTGTGGGCGGTGAATGGGCAGTGCTGGGGCTGGCCCGGTCGGATTGCGATGTCCCCCCGGACTGGTATGATAGTTATTACATTCGTTTGCTTGCGGTTGTGCAGGATGCGAACGGGGTTCTCAGCACCAGAAAATACACAGAGTATTCCCGGGCGATCCTGGCGCTGACTGCCCTTGGCAAAAATCCGGCTGATGTGGGCGGCTACAACCTTTTGACCATGCTGGGTGATTATGAGAAGGTTCTGGCCCAGGGCATCAACGGTCCAATATTTGCTTTGCTGGCGCTGGATAGCGGTGATTATGATATACCCGTCTGCACAGGAGCGCAGCAACAGGCCAGCCGGGAGATGTATATCGACGCTATATTGAGCCGGCAGCATGATGATGGCGGCTGGAGTCTTGGCGGAAGCGGGTCCGAACCTGACGTGACCGGTATGGCGCTGCAGGCTTTGGCCGGATATCAGTCCATTCCCAAAGTAAAAGACGCCATTGACCGCGGCGTTTCCTGTCTGTCCGGCCTGCAGAACGAGACGGGCGGTTTTGCCAGCGGGGGAACTGCCAATGTTGAGAGCACGGTGCAGGTGATGATGGGGCTTTGTGAATTGAAAATCGATCCTCAGGGCAGCCTGTTCACGAAAAATGGACATACACTGCTTGATAACCTGCTTGATTATTATGTCACGGGCGGAGGATTCAAACATACCACTGCGGCGACCGCCCCTGACATCATGGGTACGGAACAGGGATTTTATGCCCTGGCCGCCTATCAGCGTTTTCTCAATGGACAGAACAGTTTTTATGACATGTCGGATGTTAAGGCATTGCCGGGCACGCCACAGGGCAGTACAGGGCTGGCGGGTAAAAACGCTGACGTCAGAGCTGTTAAAGTCATCCAAAACAGCTACACTTTTGACGATATTCAAGGACTGGAGTCGCAGCCGGCGATTGAGGCTTTGGCGGCCCGCGGGATCATTAACGGAGCCGGGTCAAACACGTTTGAACCTGACCGGAGTATGACCAGAGCAGAATTTGCAGCCATTGTGGTGCGGGCTTTGGGGCTGACCCCGGTGGCTGAAAAAATATTTGCAGATGTGGCGGAGAACAGCTGGTATGCGGGCTATGTCGGAACAGCTTATAAATATGGAATCGTATCCGGTACATCATCATCCACCTTCACCCCGGAGGCAACCATTACCCGCGAAGAAGCATCGGTAATGACTGCACGTGCTGCGGGGCTGTGCGGTTTGGATATCGCCATGAACGACCAGGCCATCCGCGATATGCTGGCCCAATTTGCCGATTATACGACCAGTTCCAACTGGGCCAGAGCATCCCTGGCCTTCTGTTATCAGCAGAATATTTTATCGTCGGAGGATGTTACTATGAAGCCCGGCATTGCCATCACCCGGGCAGAAATCGCGGTCATGCTGTACCGAATGCTGGGACAGGCGGAATTGATGTAACAGAAAGTGGATGAAACAATTGCAGCAAAAATATAAAAATAAAATTATTATGATCGGAGCCGTGCTTGCTCTGCTGGCCCTGGCTTTTTTCTGGGGCGGCAGTCCGGGAGGCAAAGAAGAACTCAAGGTACCGCATCCATCCGCAGCGGTGACGGGCAGTGAGAACGGTGCCAATGCGAATGCTCCTTTAAAAGCTTCGGGCTCAATGCCGCAAGCGGATCAGGAATCATCTGCTGTGGTTGAAACCGCCAAAGCGCAGACAGCAGCTAAACAGAAACTGCCGCCGCCGGTGGAACCGAAGGAGAACCAGGGTGTCAGTACCGCCGCAACCTGTACCCTGTCGGTGCGATGCACGACCATTCTGGATAACCTGGACAGGTTTGATAATAGCAAATTGCAGATACTTGCAGCGGACGGAGTTATTTTTCCCGCCACCATGGTCACTTTTAATCAGGGTGAATCGGTGTTTAATGTGCTGCAGCGGGAAATGAAGAAAGCCGGTATCCACCTGGAGTTTACGACTGTGCCGGTTTATAACTCCAACTATATCGAAGGGATAGGCAATATCTATGAACTGGATTGCGGAGAGCTTTCCGGCTGGGTATACAAGGTCAACGGCCTGGTGCCCAATTATGGCTGCAGCCGCTATCAACTGCAGGACGGCGATGTCGTTGAATTTGTCTATACCTGTAATATGGGCCGCGATGTGGGCGGCTACAATTTCCGGGAGGAATAATCCATGCAGGACGCTTTTTCGAATCGGCATCCGCTGATCAATTTTATATATTTTACCGTGGTCATTTTATTTTCCATGTTTTTAATGCACCCGGCCTGCCTGGTGATTTCACTTTTGAGTGCCTTCATTTATTCACTGTACCTGAAGGGGAAAAAGGCGCTGCGCTTTTTTCTGCTCGGCATGGTGCCGCTGCTGTTCGTTACTGCGTTGCTCAATCCGCTTTTTAACCACGCGGGCGTGACCATTTTGTTTTATCTGCCCGGCGGTGGCAATCCGGTGACACTGGAGTCAATTGTCTACGGGCTGGCTGCGGCCACCATGTTCGTGACGGTCATCGTCTGGTTTTCCTGCTTTAATGCCGTCATGACATCGGATAAATTCATTTATTTGTTTGGAAAAATCATCCCGGCACTGTCTCTGATCCTTTCCATGGTGCTGCGCCTGGTGCCGCGTTTGAAGGCCCAGGGCAGAATGATTGCCGATGCGCAGAAATGTGTGGGGCGGGATGCAAGCAGCGGAAATTTCCTGCAAAGGGCGGGCAGCGTCGTCCGGATCACATCGATTATGATCACCTGGTCGCTGGAATCGGCCATTGAAACGGCTGACAGTATGAAATCAAGGGGTTTCGGTCTGCCGGGACGCACCGCCTTTTCCATATATCGTTTTGATCACCGTGACCGGTTTATCCTCATCATCATGCTCCTGTTGGCAGGAACGGTTCTGACCGGATTGGTGACCGGGGTGACAGGCGCGGATTATTTTCCTGCGCTAAAAATAGCATCATTAACTTCGTTGAGCCTGATTTTCTTTGCCTCATATGCGGGGTTGGGATTGCTGCCGGTAATGATAAACGGATGGGAGGATGCCAGATGGAAGCATATCAAATCAGCGATCTGAGTTTCACTTATCCGTTGAAAAAGGAACCTGCGCTGCAAAATATCAACCTGTCCATTCATCCGGGTGAGTTTATCACCCTCTGTGGCCGATCGGGCTGCGGCAAAACCACTCTGCTGCGTCATTTGAAAACAGTGTTGACGCCCCATGGTGATAGAAGCGGGCAAATAATGTTCAACGGCATTCCGCTTGCAGAAGTTGATCAGCGGGCACAGACGCAGAACATAGGTTTTGTGATGCAGAGCCCCGATAACCAGATCGTTACCGATAAAGTCTGGCATGAGCTGGCCTTCGGCCTTGAAAGCCTGGGCTATGATACTGCAGAGATCCGTTTGCGGGTGGCAGAGATGGCTAATTATTTCGGCATCCAAAACTGGTTTTTTCAAAATGTCAGCGAACTTTCAGGCGGACAGAAACAACTGTTGAATCTGGCTTCCATCATGGCCATGCAGCCAGCAGTACTGATCCTGGATGAACCGACCAGCCAGTTGGACCCCATTGCGGCCTCAGATTTCTTGTCTACCGTGAAAAAAATAAATCAGGAACTTGGCACCACCATAATCATGACCGAGCAGCGGCTGGAAGAAGCCTTGCCCCTGTCAGACCGGGTGCTGGTGATGGACAAGGGCCAAATGATCAGCGATGCATCTCCCCGGGAAACGGGAGAAAAGCTGCGTGAATGGCATCATGATATGTTTCTGGCCATGCCGGCCCCGATGCAGATTTATGCCGGCCTGGAAAGCAGTCTGCCTTGCCCCGTAACGGTACGTGAAGGGCGCAGGTGGCTGGATTCTTGTGATTCATCTCCGCAACAGCTGCCCCAAAAGAAAGCAGTCATGCCATTACCGGTGGTTGGTTCGAGTGATACTCCCGCCATCGAATTAAAGGATGTCTGGTTCAAATATGAGAAAAACAGACCTGAGGTTATAAAAGGGCTGTCCCTGACGATTCAGAAGGGTGAATTCTATGCCATCGTTGGGGGCAACGGCACCGGCAAAACGACCGTCCTCAACATTATCGCCGGAATTCTAAAAGCCTATCACGGTCGGGTATTTTTATACGGCAGCCAACAGACTGCAGGCCGCCGCCGGGACGGTCATGGGATCAGACTGGGCGCGTTGCCCCAGAATCCACAGGCGCTTTTTGTAAAAAAGACAGTAGCGCTTGATCTGAAGGAAATACTGGATGGTCAGGGGCTTTCCCGGGAAGAGCAGCAGCAGAGGATCGATGCGGTGGCTGAACTTGTAGATATTACCGAACTGCTTGCCATGCATCCCTATGACCTGTCATGCGGCGAGCAGCAACGGGCGGCGCTGGCCAAGGTGTTGCTGCGGGAACCGGAAATCTTGCTGATGGACGAGCCCACCAAAGGACTGGACAGTCATTTCAAAATAAAACTGGCCGGTATTCTGAAAGAACTACAGGCCAAGGGGATCACCATCGTGACCGTCTCCCACGACATTGAATTTTGTGCCCGCTATGCTGACCGCTGTGCGCTGCTCTTTGACGGTTCAATTGTAACCGAGAATAGCGCCCGGACGTTTTTTGCCGGCAACAGCTTTTATACCACTGCGGCCAACCGGATGGCCAGACATATCTTTCCCGATGCCGTAACGACAGAGGATGTGATTGAAAAATGCAGAATCAGGATGAAGCAAGCCGGCAATTAACCGGTAATGCTGATACTGGCCGGGCAGCCAGGCTGCCAAGTAATATTTCCAAACGTACGCTCATAGCAGCAGGGCTGATCCTGCTGGTCATTCCGGCTGTAATTGCCCTGGGAATGGTTGTACTGGAGGATCGTAAATATTATTTCGTCAGTTTGCTGATCATTATCTGCGCCATGGTCCCCTTCGTAATGATTTTTGAACACCGTCGACCGCAGGCCAGAGAAATCGTCATCATTGCCATGCTGGCCGCCCTTGCGGTGGCTGGACGCTCGGTGGCCTTTATGCTGCCCGGTTTCAAGCCGGTCATTGCCCTGGTCATTATTACCGGGGTATGTTTTGGTGGGGAGTCCGGGTTTCTCGTCGGCGCAATCACCGCTTTTGTGTCCAATTTTTTCTTCGGGC
>Ga0316605_10002378_pt1 | contig 10716 bp, 9 predicted proteins | sample OWC_soil_day20_n_FD_207666 | JGI IMG/M metagenome (GOLD analysis project Ga0316605, IMG submission 207666) | Wetland soil microbial communities from Old Woman Creek delta, Ohio, United States - OWC_soil_day20_noCT | ecosystem: Environmental > Terrestrial > Soil > Wetlands | place: USA: Ohio... | reverse complement strand
AGCAGAGATTGACCGCCTAGCCATCATAAAGGTTCCGGAGAAGGAACGCTCCATAGAACGCGCGTTTTTCTACGCCTCTTCTCCCGAAGAATACGAAAAAACCTCCATAGAACGCATAAGACAGGGCATAATAACCAAAGAAGCACTTAAACAAGCAGTCATTGAGGAGTATGTTTTAGGCGCAAAGTTCAACGCCAACCTCTTCTGGTCACCCCTTACCGATGAAATCGACCTTTTAGGTTTCGATAGGCGAATACAAACTGACCTTGACGGCATACTTGATCTACCCGCCGCCGAACAACTTGAGCTCAAGATTGCCACTCAAAACATCGAGATTGGACACATGGGCGCGACCATGAGAGAAAGCCAGATAGAGAAAATCTTCGACGCAGCCGAACGGTTCGTGCAAGCCTGCAGACGAGAATACCCGCCGGGGATGATAGGCTTGTTCGCATTGCAAGGGGCGGTGACGAAGGATCTAGAGTTCTACGTTTTTGACGTAAGCCCCCGCGTTCCCGGTTGCCCTTGTGTTGAACCTACCTCACCATACATGAAGTACAAGTATGGCATAGAAGTGGGTCCCGGCAAACGTGTCGCAATGGAGATTAAACGTGCCATCAGAAAACGTAGACTCGCCGAAGTGGTAACATGATAACCAGCTCAGACACCGCTAAAATCTTGAAGACATACGACCAGAAGAAACTAGCCATTGGTACCCTTGGGTCGCACAGTTCCTTAAACATTTTCAAGGGCGCTAAAGAAGAAGGATTCCGCACGGTTTGTGTCTGCAAGGAAAAAGATGCCATCATGTACAAGAAATTCCCGCTGGTGGACGAGCTCATCATAGTCAAGGACTTCACCCAGCTTCTTGAGGAGAAGTTGCAGGAGAAACTTCGGCAACTAAACGTGGTTTTGATTCCTCATGGCTCTTTCACCGCTTACCTAAGCACCGAGGACCTGCAGAACAAGCTTAATGTGCCAATGTTTGGAAACCGCGAACTCCTACATTGGGAAGCAAACCGCAAGGAACAAGAAGAATGGCTTGACAAAGCTGGGCTCCGGCTCCCCGTCACGTTCAAGTCGCCCGAGGAAATCGACCGGTTAACTATAGTGAAGTTGCCAGGAGCGAAGGGCGGGCGAGGCTATTTCTTGGCGAGCTCTCCGCAAGCCTTCTACCGCAAGTTCACAGAGATGGTTGCACGCCAGTTGCTGTCGGAAAACGACATTGACAAAGTGCATCTTCAGGAGTATGCTTTGGGCGTGAACGTTTATCCCAGCTACTTTAGCAGCATCATTAACAACGACGTTGAGTTGTTGGCGATGGATAGGCGATATGAGTCAGCCGTGGATTCCATCGGCAAAATTCCTGCAAGTCAGCAGCTGGACATTGATATAAACCCAACTTACACAATTGTAGGCAATTTCCCAATTGTGCTACGGGAATCTTTGTTGCCTAAGATGATGCGGATGGGAGACAACGTCCACAAAAAAGCACGTGAGCTTGCGCCCCCAGGTATCATCGGACCTTTCTGCCTTGAGACCGTCATAACCGACGACCTCAAAATTTTCACGTTCGAAATCTCGGCTCGCATCGTGGCTGGAACAAACGTTGGAATTGGTACTTCACCCTACGCTTATTTGCGGTACGGCGAAAACGTCTACATGGGTAGACGTATAGCCATGGAAATCAAAGAAGCCATAAAACAAAAGCGGTTGAACGAAGTCGCCTTGTAAGCTACTATCAACCAAGACAAACCCGTAAGACCCGCTCGTAACTTTCGTGAGACCTGCACCGCTTATAGTGGTGCAGTGCCTCTACAACTCTTTCTTTGTCCCTTTCCCCGAGTGTTGCAGAGATAGTTCTTGCCACTTCACCGGGGCTACTAAAGAGAAAATGGCACATTGCTGGCAAATTCGCTGGTTTGCGTTTGTCGCTGGCAGTCTCAAAATCCACAATCCACGGCTTCAGCTTGCTGTCAACTATGACATGTTTAGGGGCTTTGCTCAGTTCTCCATGGTCCAAACCGATTTCGTCTAGCCGAAAGCAATTCTCAAGAACATCCTGGAGAACTTTTTTCACCAGAAATACCTCTTTATTTGCTTTGAGCCATGAGGGTAACAATTCACCGTCTATGAGTTGCATAAAAAGGAAGTTCTTGCTCGCCGCAACCAGTTTCGGGGCTACGTTTACCCGGTTTGCTTTGGAAAGCATTTCTGCTTCATGCAACAAATCTACCCGGTCAGAATCTACCCGCCTGATTTTCACTGCCACCCTCTCGCCTTTCAGGTGGGCGATCACGACTATGCCAACAAAGCCTTTGCCCAAAACGGGGAGAGGAACACCGAAAACGCTGGATTTACCCGAAAACTCCAACGCGCTTACACCGTGGTTTCGCAGTTCTTCCATTCGGTTTTGAAGTTCGACTTCGCTGGGTTTGGGAAAGCAGATCAGCGAAACGTAAGGTTCCTCGTTTAAATGTTCAATGGTCACGATTTTTGGGCTTTTCAATCTTGTTTCTCCGCGTTCACTTCAATACAACTGTCTAAGACATTATAAATTTAATAGGGCGAGCCATTACTGGAATTCTGTTTGTGCGAAAGATGGCAAGATTCAAGCAAATCGTTCAAATCCAGGAGCTCATGGGTAGCAAAGAACAAATCCGGAACTTCGGAATAATTGCTCATATCGACCACGGGAAAACGACATTGGCAGATTCCCTACTAGCTGGTGCTGGATTACTATCGCGGCAGATGGCCGGCTCCGCTAGAGTTCTCGATTACCTTGAAGAGGAGCAAAAGCGGAAAATAACCATAAAAACCGCCAACATCAGCCTCCTGTACAAAGCTAACGGCAACTGCTACCTCATAAACTTGGTCGATACCCCTGGGCACGTGGATTTCACTGGTAAAGTAACTAGGGCACTGCGGGCAATCGACGGAGCAGTTGTTCTCGTTGACGCCGTTGAGGAGATTATGGCTCAGACCGAAATTCTGTTACGGCAAGCTCTCGAACAACGTGTTCGCCCTATACTTTTCATCAATAAGGTTGACAAGTTGATTACCGAGCTGCAATTTAACGCTGCACAAATCGAGAAGAAGCTTAACCGGATTATAAGCAGTTTCAATGACCTGATTGAGCTCTACGGAGAAGACGCTTTCAAAGATGAATGGAAAGTGGACGCAGGGAAAGGTAACGTTGCATTTGGCTCAGCGCTGCATGGCTGGGGATTTACTTTGGAAGGGGCAAAGAGGAAAGCCGTAAAATTCTCGGACATAATAGACTCTTACGCGAAAGCGGATTATATGGGTCTTCAGAGAGTATTTCCCGTTTACGAATCGGTGTTTGAGATGGCGATTAAAAATTTGCCAAGCCCCAGGAAAGCCCAACCATACAGAGTGGACAGACTCTGGAGCGGACTCCGGTATTCAAAGGCTGGCAAGGCCATCGCCGAATGCAGCGACGAAGAATTTACTGTAGTTTGCGTCACGAACGTGCAGCCCGCCTCAGATGGAGGTAGCATAATTACAGGAAGGGTGTTTTCGGGAACTGTGAAAGAGGGTGATCGACTCTACTGCGTTAGTACTCTGCGGGAAATCGTCGTGGAAAAGGTTTACGTCTATATGGGTTCCCTAAAAGAGACAGTGCAGCAAGTTTCCGCTGGAAACATCGCAGTTTTGAGAGTCGCGGAGACACTAAATGCAGGTGAAACCCTGGTTGACACTGCGCACAAGTCTGGAATGGTGCCGTTTGAGAGCATAAATTACGTTTCGGAACCCGTTATGACCGTTACTGTTGAACCCAAAAACCCAAAAGACATCTTTGCATCCTTGAAAGCTATTCATAAGCTAACAACCGAAGACCCAAACCTTTCTTTCTCAGTGGACAAAGAAACGGGAGAGTACCTTCTAAGCGTTATGGGTGAACTACACTTGGAGGTTGCCTTGAGCCAGCTCAAGAGCATCAGCGGCGGTCTGGAGATTGCTGTTTCCACACCAAGAGTAGTTTACAGAGAAAGTGTCACAAAGAGGGGTGTTGCCGCCACGGCCTTAAGCCCGAATCGGCAGAACAGGTTCACGGTGCAGGTGGAGCCCGAAGAAGAGCAGACTAACCAGTTTTGTTTTGACGAGAGCAGTAGCGTTCTTTCTGTTGATGAACAACGAAACGTGCTTTTGGATTGCAGCGGAAAAACTGAACAGGTCGGAGAAGAGGTGTTAGAATCTGTCATCGGCGGGTTTGAGTTCGCCTGCAAAGCTGGTCCTTTATGCGGTGAACCTGTTAGGCATGTAAAGGTAAACTTAACTGATATCCAGTTAGGCAAAGAAGCAGAGCAGAGGCGCTCCTTAGAAATAATGCATGGTGTGGGCAAAGCCATTTTTGGCTCCTTGTTGACGGGGAAGCCAGCACTATTAGAACCCGTTTATAAAACCGTAATAACGGTTTCCACAGACTTGGCGGGAGAATGCTCCCGAATAATCGAGACGAGACGTGGAAAAATCTCCTCATTTGAGCAAAAAGGCCTTTTAACAGTTCTTACCGGTCGCATTCCGGTATCAGAAACCATCGGATTATCCAAACAGATGCGGTCTGCAACTTCAGGCAGAGCTTTCTGGCAAAACATACTTGATCGCTGGGAATTGGTTCCCGAAAAGCTCGCCGGCAAAGTAATATCAGAGGTTCGGAAGCGCAAGGGGTTGGCTTTGGAGGTTCCTCCAGCGAGCAGGTTTTTGGAGGAAAGCTAAGCTGGGCTTTTGCAATGTTCCTTTTTGGCTTGATGTTACACTCTGCTGTGGACAGGTTTTTCGCTGGGACAAACGTGGAGACTGGTGGTACGGAGTTGTCCGAGACAAGGTCTTAAAAATTCGGCAGGTAAAAGGCAGGCTCGAGTACACCAATGCCGACGCTGGGTTCCTTGAGCATTACTTCAGTTTGGACGTGGACCTGCAGGAAATCGTTGATAGCATAGATAAGGACCAACATATTGGCGAAGCAATCAAAAAGTATTGGGGTCTGCGGCTTATTAGGCAAAACCCTTGGGAATGCATAGTCTCATACATCTGCGCGACCTACAAAAGCATACCTGCCATAAAGAGCATGCTGAATAACATGGCAAAAAAATTTGGTGAACGAGTAGCGTTAGATGGGTTAGATTTTTACACTTTTCCTGAATGCGAGAAACTTGCAGACACCTCTGTGGAGGATTTGTCGGCTTGCGGGTTGGGTTACCGAGCCAAATACGTCCTTGAAACTTCCAAAAAAATCCTGGAAAGCAACTTCAACTTTGAAAATTTAACGAAGATGCCTTATCTAAAGGCGAAGAAAACGTTGATGGATTTTCCAGGTATCGGCGCAAAGGTTGCAGATTGCATACTGCTTTTCTCTTTGGATAAGACTGAAGCTTTCCCTGTAGATGTGTGGGTAAAACGGGTTATCCTAAACCATTACGCCGACAAACTTCCAAAAGTACTTGTGAAGAAACTATGCGCTCGCGAATCGCTTAGCAGCGGTGAGTATGAAAAGCTGAACTCGTTTGGAAGAAATCACTTCGGTAGATATGCAGGTTATGCTCAAGAGTATCTTTACCATTTTGAGCGAATGACAATTTGAGCCAATCCGTCTCTGCTACACTTCTTCTAAGATCCTTATACAGAAAACGTGTATCGATATGGACTACCCTCCTTCAGCCCTAAAGCTTTATCCATTTGCATCAAAATACATCATTTGACAGGTGAGGCTTCTATGGAGCCCCTTCTACTGCAGAAACTTGCTGATAAGAAAATAACCAAAGAAACTCTCCGCAACAAGGTAGCTTCAAACTTTGATTTACTGCCGGACATTTTCCATGGCGTTTATTCCCCTATAGCCGCTGTTAGATATGGCTGTGCAAGTGTGTTAGTAGACCTTAGCGCCAAATACCCAGGGAAGTTGTATCCCTACATGGATGAGTTCGTCGCGCTTCTGGGTGGTAAACACCGAATCCTGACTTGGAATGCCACAGCGGCCATAGCGAACCTTTGCTGCGTGGATAACGAAAAACGGTTTGATCTAGCCTTTGACAAATATTTCGGGCTCCTAAACGACGAGTACCTCGTCACGGTCGCGAATGTCGTAGGTAACGCGGGCAAAATTGCCTTAGCAAAACCACACCTAATCGCCAGGATAACCGCGGGGCTTCTGCGGGTTGAAGATCATCCGACGACCCCCCACTTAACCGAGGAATGCAAGAGAGTTCTATGTGAGGCAACCTTAGACTCATTCAGTTTATTCTTCTCGATGCTGGATCCGAACGATAGACTAGAAGTGCTTGCTTTTGCGAGACGCTGCCTGAATAGCCCGAGAAAGACTCTGTTTGCGAAAGCCGAGCTATTTCTGAGGCAGTGGAGCAGAGTGTGAATTAAAGCTGAGGAGAACCGAAAGTCACATTAGGGTAATTCGTAATTGAGATGAAAAAGGGAAACTGGCGGCTATCAAACAGAGTCTGCACTTCTCATAGTGGTTTCCAAACACAGCTAACAGCTGATTGTTTGCACTCCAAGACGCAAGGCGTTTTATTATTCTGAGGTTTGCATTCAGCGCATGTGTAGCGAATTTTTTTTCGATGTGTCTCCGAAATAGCTGCGACCGTTTTGTCCTCCAAATCTATAAATTCTGTAACCATTTCCATGGCGTTTTGGGGACATTTTTCAACGCATTTTCTGCAGCCGTTGCATTTGTCCGAGTCGATTATGATGAAGTATTCGCCTGAACCGTCGATATAGCCGTAGTGCGTTATCACATTTTACGCCTCAGCTGCCCTGAGACTTCAAGTACAGCGCTTTGCCGAGCAACGCCGCGCCTGCTGCACCTGCAATCATCGGGTCTAAGCCGCCTTCTCGCCAGTTTGGCGAGGGCAACGTCTTTACGCCCAAAATGTTCTCAATTCTTGAAACAATGCCCATGTTCTTGCTTTGTCCACCCGTAATTACGAATTCTTTTTCGAGCCCAACCCTGTTTACGAGATTCGCCATTCTGATCGCCATGGCGCGTGTGTAAGCAGCTAATACTTTCTCTCGACTCCAGCCTTTTCGCAGTAGTCCTATGGCTTCAGTCTTTGCAAAGGCTACGCACGTGCAGCTTACCGGTGGGGGTTCTTCATCAATGCTTAGGCTGACTTTGCCAATGTCTTCGATCGGAATCTGAAGGAGGTCAGCGAAAACTTCCATACCCCTGCCCGTGCCTGCAGCGCATTTGTCGTTCATCAAGAAGGAGGTGACTCGGCCTGTTTCGTCACAGCGAATGGCTTTAATGTCCTGCCCGCCTACGTCTAGAATTGTTCTGACTGAGGGTCCCCAGATGTAGTTGGCGCCTTTTGCGTGGCACGCAATCTCCGTTATTGCCTTGTTTGCCATCGGAACGTTTACTCTTCCGTAGCCAGTGCCAACGGTGTACTGTATGTCGCTTGGATTAAGGTCAGTATCCTGCAAAACCATGCCTAAAACTTTCTTGGCACTATCAGGACTATTTGAGCCAGTTCGCGTGACTGCCCACGCGTAAATGTCTCCGTCAATCATGATTGCTGCCTTGGAACCTACAGAACCTACATCTATGCCCGCGGTGATTACATCCTTGTTTTTCCAACTTCTGTCGGAACGGACTCTATGGTACTCCTGCCATCGCCAGTATTCTATCGTGGTCTTTGGTTGTTCAGTCATGATTCTCAACCTTTGACTCTTCCTGCAGCTGTAAGCGCCGCACCAAGTGCACCCACGTATTCGGGGTATTCAGGTACTAAAAGGTTGACGCCAAGCTTTCTCTTCAGAGATTCTATAAAACCAATGTCCTTGGCGACACCGCCAACTACAATGACGTCAAGGTTTATGCCTAACCTATGCACCATCGAAGACACGCGATCAGCCATAGCGTCAAAAACCGCTCTAGCGATTTCAGGCTTCGACTCTTGCCGGTGAATCAGCGAAACAACATCGGATTCCCCGAATATCACGCAACTTGCATTGATTGGGCTGGCACGCTCAGCCTTTAAGCTAAGTGGCCCCATGTCTTCGAGTTTGACTTCCAAAGCCCTTGCCATGGCTTCTATAAATGTTCCTGCTCCTGCGGCACATCTCTCATTTACGACGAAGTCTATCATAATGCCTCGTTCGTCACATTTCACTGCGCGGGCTTCTTCTGCGCCCACATCAACTATTGTCCTTGCGGTGGGGAAAAGGTACACTCCTGCTTTGGCATCGGCGCCCATCATACTTACATTCCCATTGGAGTTTGGAGCCATATCCATGCCTGAGCCTGTGGCCAAAATTTGGGTAACTTGTTCTTTGGGTATTTTTGCACTTTTCAACGCTTCATCAAACGCCTGTTCCGCTGCTTTGGCTGGTTCAAAGCCGGATGCAGCTTTTGCTCTTGCTGCAACTGCTCCGTCTTTGAGGATAACCACCTTGACAGTTTGTATGCCCATATCTATTCCTGCAGTAGTTGGCATAATCTTCGCCTCTAAAAGTCTACCCTGGCAGTGAGCATTTCCAAGAATGCTTCTACTCGCGTTTTCATTTGGCCCACATCTTCCCGAGTATATTCAGTGTCCAAATAATAGACGGGTATGTTCAGCTTGTCCAGCGCCTTCTTCACTCGAGAGTACTCCATTGCATACAGGATACAACCTCGTACGACATAGTAGATGACACCTTGCGCCTTGTACTCTTTAACCTTGTTAAGGAGCCAATTAATTCGGTCTTCGTTACCATCCTTTGATGTAAAACATGGACAGGTTGACGCCATCAGGTACCGTTCGGCTATGCCGTTAATCATGTCATCCATAGTCCACTCATCAATGCCCACAGGGTCATAGAGGACTCTGTCGCTGGAACAAAGCTCGTCTCCTACAAGCACTCCTTGCGGAGTAGCTTCCTCGATTAGAGTGGGTAACTTCCAGTTGTCGGGCCAAAACATCGGTGTCCCAGTGATGATGACTCTTGGCGTATCAGGTGAGCAAGCCCAAAGTTTCTGCTGTATCCGCTTTTCCAACTCGTCACAGAGAGCCTCCGTCTTTTTGGTCCACCGTTTGATGTCGTCCCACATAGCTGTCTGATTGACGAGCATGGCGTCTCTGCCCATTATAACGGTGTTACCTTTCCGGAGGTCTTGAAGCCTGCGGAAAGCTTTGCTCGCTTTCTGCATGGTCTCGATGGCTTCTTTTAGCTTTTTGGCAGTGATCTTGTTTCCGGTGAGTTTCTCGATTTGAGTTTTGATGGATTTAATTTCTTCTTTCCAGAGTTGAAGACTCTGAGGACTATCCTTTACTCTGGGTGGCGTCATAGTCCAGATCGGCATGGCATCACTCAGTATTTCGCTAAGCTTAGTCATGCCATCGCAGGTCAACGTCGTTATTACCGCGTCGCTCAGCTCTAGGTAGGGTGATAATCCAATCATCTTGGCACCTATTGTTGAACGTATTACGGGGCAAACCTCCACGGGAACTATTCGGTCCCCAAGCTTTGATGTGTCATACCATCCCGAGTTCACGCGGACGGGAATGGCGTCTGCAGCCAAAATCAACTCAACCGGAGCAAAAACACAGAAGTACCCGATTACTTTTTTGCCTTTGGTTTTTTCCTCTTGGATTTCTTTTTGGCGCTGCCCGAAAAAGTCTGAGACTTCATCGAAGTATTGCATACCTGAAGGTCGGTTGGGGTCGGTTTTCCTCATGCGGGCGATGTTATCTGCTATGATCTTTGCGGAGGCTGATTTGACAGTGGAATTTAGTTCTTCAATTTCTCTCTTTGGCATTTCAGGCATGTATTTTTTTTCTGCAGTTTCGCTTTTCATGTTTGTTTATTCTCCTATTCATTGTTTGATGGTTCTAACCAGTTTCGTGATTGGAAGATGGTTCTTCCCGCAACGTTCATTTTGAGGCATCCTTCATAGGGACACATCTCGACACACCGCATGCAATTCAAACAGACCGATGTCTTGATGTCACCGCCTTTTTGTTCATAGACCTCAGTGACTTGTACGGGGCAGACTCGTTTGCAGATTCCGCATTTAGTGCACTTCTCTTCAACTTTGCTGATGTGCAACAGGGGCATCCACTTGAGGTTTTTGAACCTGTTAGCTGCGGCGATAGAGATGCCTGTTGGGCAAAAACGGCACCAGACGCGCCTAAATAAGAAGGTGCCTACCAAAGTTAAAGCCACGAAAACGTAAATGATTGCTTCCATTACGAGGGGAATGTTAACATAAACCATTATGTCCCTGGCATACGGATAACTTAGGCTCCAAGATATAAACCCCAAATTGGCTATTGCCCCCGTAAACGGCACAACTATGGGTTCAAGAGGACTGAGCATAATGGCGATTGGTCTGAAAGGGCCACTCAGGAAGAGCACTTGAACTTGAGATGCAGGAGTAATTGTTAAAGCCCCGATGAAAAGTGGCGCAGCCAATATGACAGCTGCAATCACATATCTGAGTTTGTTTAGTGCTCTGTTGAGTCTGTCAGGAAGAATTCGATACCTTACCCCGAGTTTCTTCCGGAGCAGCGCGATGAGGTCCATATAGAATCCGAATGGGCAAACCCAGCCGCAGAAAAATCTGCCACTGAAAAACGTCACTCCAAGAATTACCAAAAAGAAAACTGACAACCACAGAGCCAGCGTAAAGGAGTAGAAAATGCCAACCAGGGAGACTAGTTGGATGAAAAGTCGGAGATAGCTGAGTTTTCTGGT
>Ga0316605_10002374_pt1 | contig 10723 bp, 10 predicted proteins | sample OWC_soil_day20_n_FD_207666 | JGI IMG/M metagenome (GOLD analysis project Ga0316605, IMG submission 207666) | Wetland soil microbial communities from Old Woman Creek delta, Ohio, United States - OWC_soil_day20_noCT | ecosystem: Environmental > Terrestrial > Soil > Wetlands | place: USA: Ohio... | reverse complement strand
GGGAACTCGCTGCTGTCGGTCTACGTCGAGGGCGGCGCGGCGGTCGCGTGGAACCGGTGGTCGCGTCCCGGCTGGGACGAGCCGAGCCGGATCGTTCCCGCCGACACCAAGCGCGTCGAGGGCCAGGCAGGGTTCGGCATCGAGCTCGATCATCGCCTGCAGGAGCCGATCGGGTTCCCGCGGCGGATCGGCTGGTTCCTCGGCTGGCGCCTCGCCCTCGCGCCGCACGAGGCCGAGCCGGCCTCGATCTGTCGCGGCGTCAGCTGCCGGCCCGCACCGATGATGCCCGAGGCGCGCTACACCGATCGTTCGATGCTGTTCCAGTCGAGCTTCGCCGTGACCTGGTAGCCCCTACTCGGTCGGCGCCTGGGTCTGGCACTGCACGTCGGCGACGCACTCGCCCTGCCTGGACGAGCACTCCATCCGGCCGCCTTGCTCGTATGCCGGCTTGCCATCCTCGCTGGTCAGCGGGAACGACTTGCAGCAGCAGGTCTCGGTGGCGGAGTCCGAGCCCTCGGTGGTGCCGGGCGGCGTGTTCGTCTTCGTCGGACCGCCGCAGGCGGCGAGCACGAGCGTCAAGGCAACGAGGATGCGCATGGCTCGTCCTAACATAGGTCGGGCTCGATCGTCCCGAAACGGCGAAGGGCCCCACACAGGGCCCCCAGGGAGAGTCGATTTTCGCCTGCCCCGCACCGGGTGATGCGCCGCGCCGGGTGGCGCTGGGCTCTAAGCTAGTCGAGCGTCGTGATCAAGACTGGGTCGCGCTGTGGCGGCGGATGAACGTCGGGACGTCGAGCTCGCTCTCGGTGTCGATCTCGCCCGAGAGGACGGCCTTCATGCTCGGGCGCGACTGCGCGCGCTTGCGATCCGCCGGATGGACGAGCGGGGTGCCATCGACGGGCGAGGGGCCCGAGCCGCTGGCGAGGCGGGCCGAGACGTCGGCGTGCGGGATCGGCTCGATCAGCTCGTTGAGCGCGCGCTCGACGTCGGAGGCCTCGTTGTCCCACTCGACATCGATCTGCGGCTCCTCGATCACCGGCGCGGAGGCGCGGCGCGGCGCGACCGAGGGGGCCGGGTACTCCTTGGTGACCTGGCTCGAGACGTCGTACGGCAGCGTGATCTGCGGCGAGCTCATGCGCCGGCCGCCCGTCGGCGCGGTCTGCGTCGGCTTGTGGGTCTCGGGCACCAGCATCTGGGTCTTGGTCTCGCGATCGAAGCCGGTCGCGATCACCGTGATCCGGATCTCCTCGCTGAGGTTCGGATCGATCACCGAGCCGAAGATGATGTTGGCGTCCTCGTGCGCGGCCGCCTCGATCAGCGACGACGCCTCGTTGACCTCGTGCAGCGTGAGGTCCGGGCCGCCGGTGATGTTGATCAGGATGCCCGTGGCGCCTTCGATGTTGACGTCCTCGAGGAGCGGCGAGCTGATCGCCATCTCCGCGGCTTCCTGCGCCCGGCGCTTGCCGGTGCCGATGCCCGAGCCCATGAGCGCGCGGCCCATGTCCTTCATGATCGTGCGCACGTCGGCGAAGTCGACGTTGACGAGGCCGGGGACCGTCATCAGGTCGCTGATGCCCTGGACCGCGTTGAGCAGGACCGAGTCCGCCTTGCGGAAGGCCTCGACCATCGACGTCTGCGCGCCGACGAGGGCGAGCAGGCGGTTGTTCGGGATCACCAGCAGGGTGTCGACCGAGGCCGAGAGCTTCTCGATGCCCTCGACCGCCTGCTTCGAGCGCTTCTTGCCTTCGAATCCGAACGGCTTGGTCACGACGCCGACCGTCAGTGCGCCGCAGTCGCGGGCGATCTGCGCGATCACCGGCGCGGCGCCCGTGCCCGTGCCGCCGCCCATGCCGGCGGTGACGAACACCATGTCCGCGCCGGAGATCAGGTCGGCGATCTGCTGCATGCTCTCCTCGGCCGCGCGGCGACCGACCTCGGGGTTGGCGCCGGCGCCGAGGCCCTTGGTCAGCGTGTTGCCGAGCGCGATCTTGTGAGGCGCCATGTTGGCCTCGAGCGCCTGGAGGTCGGTGTTGGCCACCACGAACTCGACGCCGTCGAGGTTGCCGCTGATCATCGTGTTGACCGCGTTGCCGCCGCCACCGCCGACACCGATGACGAGGATCTTTGCGTGAGAGACGTCGTCGAATTCGATGAGTGCCATGGCCCCATATGAAAGTGCCGCGGATCGACGGGCAACTTTTTCATGCCCGACGCGGATCATTTGTTGCGATGGAGATCCGGATCGGTATTTTCGCGCACGATGTACGACACGCCGCCGCCGCCCGAGCGGGCAGCGACGGCGCGCTTCGCCTCCGCGACGAGCGTCAGCCGCCGAGGCGGATCGGCGAGGTGTGCTCGCGCTCGCCGGTCGCCGCGATCACGGGCGTCGTGATCGGGCCCGAATCCATCACCACGTGCGCGCGCTCGACGCGGCGCAGATCTCGGACGACCTCGACGAGCTCGTGCGCGCGACGCACGAGGCGGAGGCGTCCGAGGACCATCAGAAGATCTCCGCGAGGCGGCTCCAGGCCCGCTTGAACATCCCGGGGCGATCGTCGCCACGGAGCGGCAGCTGGATCGCCTTGCCCGCGTCCGCGCCGAACATCACGAGGCCGACGCCGGTCGAGTAGCTCGGGGAGCGGACGACATCGACGAGGCCGCCGATCTTGGTCGGGGCACCGCGGCGGGTCGGCAGCTCGAGCACCTGCTCGGCGATCTCCGTGATGCCCTCCATCACGGTCGCGCCGCCGGTCAGCACGACGCCCGCGGCGAGGCTGTCGTAGTAGCCCGAGCGCATCAGGTCCTTCTTGATGAACTCGAAGATCTCCTCGATCCGCGGCTCGATCACCTGGACCAGCTCGCTGCGCTTGATCTGGCGCGGGCCGCGGCCGCCGGTCGACGGGATCTCCATGATCTCGGCCTGGTCGACGAGCTGGCTGAACGCACAGCCGTACTTGCGCTTGAGCTTCTCGGCCGCGTCGAGCGGGGTGCGGAGCAGGGTCGCGATGTCGTTGGTGACGCGCTCGCCGCCGAGCTCGATCACCGAGGTGTGCACGATGGCGCCGTCGGCGTAGATCATGATGTCGCAGGTCCCGCCGCCGATGTCGACCAGCGCGACGCCGAGCTCCTTCTCGTCGTCCTCGAGCACGGCCTGCGACGCGGCCAGCGACTCGAGCACGATGTCGGCGACCTGGAGGTTGCAGCGGTTCGCGCAGCGGATCACGTTCTGCACTGACGCGACGAGCGACGTCACGATGTGGACCTTCGCCTCCAGCCGGACGCCCGCCATGCCGAGCGGATCGCGGATCCCGTCCTGATCGTCGACCAGGTACTGCTGCGGCAGGACGTGCAGGACCTCGCGGTCCATCGGGATCGCGACGGCCTTCGCCTGGTCGAGGACGCGGGCGATATCCGCGCTGCGGATCTCCTTGTCCTTGATCGCGACGATCCCGTTCTTGTTCATGCCGCGGACGTTCGGCCCCGAGATCGCGGCGTACACCGAGGAGATCTCGCAGCCGGCCATGTTCTCGGCCTCGTCGACCGCCTGGCGGATCGACGTCACCGTCGCGTCGATGTTGACGACGTTGCCGCGCCGCATGCCCTTGGACGGTGCCGTGCCGATGCCGATGATATCGACACCGTCTTCGGTCACTTCGCCGACGATGCAGGCGATCTTGGTCGTTCCGATGTCGAGCCCGACGATGATCTCGGAGGTCTTGGACTTGGCCATGGTGTGCTGCTTCAATCCTTCGTGGGGGCGAGTGCGACGGTGACCTGATCGGCCCGTGCGTCGAGGTGGATGAACGTGGCGCGGGTGCGCTCGGCGTCGGTGAGCTCGGCCCACGCGGCGTCGAACGTGCGCATGCGCGCGGTCAGCTCGGTTCCGAGAGGTCCGAGCTCGATCGCGGTCGCATGGTCGTAGGTGCGGAGCGTGAGCGAGCTGTGCGGGTCGATGTGGACCTCGCCGATCGCGGGCCGGGAGGGATCGACGGTCCACGCCGCGAGGGTCGCGAGGGCGCCGGTGACCACCGCGGCGGTGCCGGCGGGGTCCTGCTCGTACGCCGTGCGCGCGAGGCCGGTGATCACGGGCAGGCCGGTCCCGTCCCCCGCCTCGAGCTGGGCGCGCTTGAACGGGTGCCCGCTGGTGTCGACGAGGTAGAGCGCGCCGAGGTCGACGATCGCGGCGGCCGCGTGCTCGCGGATCTCGACGACGAGCGTGTCGGGGAGCATGCGGTGCACGCTCGCCGAGGCGATCCACGGGGTGGCGCGGAGCTCACCGGTGACGGTGTCGAGGTTGGTCGCGAACACGTTGTCGCCGACGCGGACCGGCAGGGCGGCGCGGACCTGGTCCTCGGTCAGGTGGCTCTCGCCGTTGATCTCGATCGAGGTGATCGCGAACCGCTCGGACGTCGTGATGAACCGGTAGCCGAGCCAGATCCCGCTACCGACCAGCGTGATCGCGGCGGTCGCGGCGAGGCCCGGCAGGGCGCGGCGGGCGGCGCGGCCACACGCATCGGCGACCACGCGCGGCCTGGGCATCCGCGACCACAGCGATCCGGGGCGGCGGCGATTCCGGCGCGACTTGACGGTCAGCCGCGATGACGCGGGAACCGTGGTTTCGGGGGACGGCTTGGCACCGCTCGTCCCCCCGCGACGGGATCGATCCATAGTTGGCAAATACGCATGTGCAGATCACCGGAGCAATTTTTCGGCGACGCTCCGGATCACTTCCGGATCTCTTCGCGGCTCGTCGGAAAATGCCCACCTGAACAGGCGTTGCGGCCGAACCGGGATCAGTCGTCCACGATCACGACGTAGTCGTCGTCGTCTTCCGGGTCCGACCGCTTCGCGGGGGAGTCATCCGGGGTCAGATCCTCGGTCCGGGCCGAGCTCTGCGCGGCGCGCGCGGACTTCTTGGCCGACTTTGCCTTCTTGGGGGCGGCCTTCTTGGCCGGGCTCGCCTTCTTCGCGGGGGCGCTCTTTGCCGGCGTGGCCTTCGCCCCGCCGCGCGGCTTGAACGCCTGGGCCTCTGCATCGCCCATGGTCACGCCGGTGGTCACGAACACAGCGAGCATGGAAGCGATCAGCCAGCGCATCGACCCGTATCGTGCCACAGCCCTCGCGGAGATCCACGCGGACACCTCAACACGCCGAGATTGCACCACTATCGCGTCGGGCACGGCGGGCGCTCGGCGACCTCCAGCCGGGCCAGCACGAGCCCGCCGGGGCCCGGCTTGAACCCGAACGTGAAGTCGCGGTCGCTCGAGGTGCAGGTCGTGCCCGTGCACCGGCGAAACGCGCGGACCAGGTCGTCGACCTCGGGGACCACGGCCTCGCCGCGCGGGACCAGCTCGACCGTCCGCTCGGTCCGGGGATCGCCATCGCCATCGGTGTCGATCTCGGCGAGGGCGTCGAACGCGATCAGGACGCGCTCGAGTCCCTTCGCCGGCAGGTAGCTCGCCAGCAAGGAGGGCTCGTCGTTGCCCTGGAGCCGCTCGTAGCTCGCGAGCACGCACAGTCCACGCATCATCGCGTCGGGCTTGGTCGTCCGCGGGCGGGACGGGACGAACCGCTTGTCGCCCCGGCTCGCGAGCGCGCGGGCGGCCGCCGCGGCGACCTCGCAGTCCCTGGACTTCACCGCCGCGACCAGGGCGGTCGCGACGTCCTTCGCGAGCAGGTCGTCGGTGGCGACGAGATCGGTGATCGCGGTGGTCCGCGCCCGGGCGGGCAGCGCCTCGTCGGTGACCGCGCGTAGGTAGGTCGCCCGGTGGCCCTCCGCCGAGAGCACCTCGAGGGCGCCGTCGATGTGGTGCCGGGTCACGGCCTCGATCAGGTGCGCCTCGTCGAGAGAGCCGAGCAGCCCGTTCGCGAGATCGCGCTGGCCGGCGCGGTACGCGATCGCGACCAGCTCGAGTCGGCGATCCATGTCGGCCTCGGGGATCGCCTGGATCGCCGCGGCGACGAGCTGCGATTCGGGGGGCGGGATCGCCGCGATCCCGCGCAGGGCATCGGCCACGACGGGGAGGTCCTCGGGCTCGAGCGCGGCCACCGACCACAGCGCGAGCAACCGACGCAGGCACGGGTCGTGGATCGTCGCGGTGTCGGCGGGCGACGGGACGTCGAGCACGAGCGGCGCGCAGTCGACGACCGGCTGCTGCGCGGGCATGCACGTGAAGCTCCCGCCGCGGAGGAGCGCTCGCGCGAGCGGCCGTGCCTGGGCGACCGGGATCTCGTCGAGCTTGGCCTCCCAGTCCGCGCCGGTCGGCGCGATCGTCGCCCAGACGTTCAACGCGTCGGCCTCGGTCGCGAGCGGGACCTGTGCCCAGTCGATCGCGAGCAGCTTCGTCACCGGCCGCGGCTCGAGATCGGGATCGGGCGCGCGCGGTGCGCCGGCATCGGGCGCGGGCGCGACGATCACGCGGGTCGGCTCGTGGGGCGTTCCGCCACACGCTGCCAACGAGGCAAGCGCGAGCACGTGGATGAGTCGAGATCTGGAATGCACGACTGGGAGACTCGCGATTCGTCGTCGGGTTTCTCCCGTCGATCGTGCCTCTGAGTATAGTCCGCGCAGTTTTCCAGAGGAGATATGCACATGAAGACTTTCTCGAGTGTCGCGTTCGCGTTGTTGACGATGGTGGGAATGGCATCCGCGCAGCCGGCGCCCGCTCCCAAGGCGCCCGCTCCCAAGGCGGACGCGAAGACGCCGGCTCCCAAGGCGGACCCGAAGGCAGGCGCGCCCGCGCCGGCTGATCCGAAGGCAGCGAAGACGGACGCTCCGCCGACGCCCGCGGCTCCTCCGGCACCCCCGGCGGAGATCGCAGCCGCGATCAAGGCGATGGGCGGCAACTGGAAGTGCACCGGCCAGGGCATGGGCATGGACATGAAGATGACCCCGATGACCGGCGCGATGAAGATGAAGGCGGACCTCGACGGCTGGTGGATGCAGGACACGGTCGAGGCCAAGATGGGCAAGACGAAGCTCAAGATGACCGGCTACTCGACGTACGACGCGGCGTCGAAGAAGTGGCGCCGCGTGGTCGTCGACAACATGGGCGGTCAGATGATCGGCACGTCCGACGGCATGAAGGACAACAAGATCACCTACAACCTCGACACCATGGGCGGCGGCGGTCCTGCGGGCATGTTTCGCGATCACACCGAGATGGTCGACGCGAAGAACGCCAAGGGGTGGGGCGAGATGTCGATGGACAAGGGCAAGACGTGGACCAAGGTCTACGAGATGACCTGCAAGAAGTGATCGGCTAATCACTCCGGCAAAGAGCGGCCTCGTGCCGCTCTTTGGATTTTCGGGGTCAGATCGTCGTCGCGCTCGCGAGGATCTGCTCGCACAGCGTCGCGTAGTCCATGCCGATGCTCTTCGCGATCTTCGGCAACAGGCTGGTCGCGGTCATCCCGGGCAGCGTGTTGACCTCGAGCACGAACGCCTCGCCGCTCGTGGCGATCCGAAGATCCGGCCGCGCGTGGCCGCTGCAGCCGAGCGCGCGATACGACGCGAGCGCGAGCTCCTCGGCGCGGGAGACCACGGCCGACGGTAGCTCGGGCGGTACCAGGTACTTGGTATCGGTGCGCTTGTACTTGGCCTCGTAGTCGTAGAACTTCGTCGCCGGCCGCACCTCGACCGAGCCGAGTACCGTGTCGTTGAGGATTCCGACGAACACCTCGGTGCCCGCGATGTAGTCCTCGACGATCACCGGCCCGTGGAACGCCCGCGCCGCCGCGACCGCGGCCGCGAGCTCGCCCGGCTCGGCGACCAGGCTGACGCCGACCGAGCTGCCTTCGTTGGCCGGCTTGACGATCACGGGGAGCGGGAGCCTGTCGCCGAGCACGGCCGCTGCATCGCTGCCGTCGGCCGGACCGTCGTGCGGCAGCAGGATCCATTTCGGCGTCGGGACGCCGTTGCTCTCGAAGATCCGCTTCGACATCACCTTGTCCATCGCGAGCGCACTCGCGAGGATCCCCGAGCCCGTGCACGGGATGCGAAGGCACGCGCACAACCCCTGCACCGCGCCGTCCTCGCCCCACGTCCCGTGCAGCGCGTTCCACACGACCTGCGCTCCGGATTCCGTGACGAGCGTGGCGAGGTTCGTCCCGTCGCGCCAGTCGATCGCGACCGCGTCCCAGCCCTTGTCGACCAGCGCCCGGAGCACGCCGGCGCCGGTGTTGAGCGAGACCTCGCGCTCCGCCGACAGCCCGCCCATCACGACGGCGACACGCTTGCCCGCGAACGGATGCGACGACATGCCTCCTTCTACAACAGCCAGGACACGCGCTCGCGGGGGTGACGCAGGATACGTCACCGCGTCTCCCGGGTACCTCCATGTAGGCACGACGAACTATGTCGGCATGACGAACCACTGGCTCCACCGTGCGGCTCGCCTCTACAATTACAGCCGCGACCCGCGATGCCCTCTCTCGATCAGAAGCAGAAAGCGCTGTGCGTCGCGACGCGGTGCACGACGATCGAGCAGTTCGTCGCGACGTTTCATCGGTTCTGCGATGACTCGACGTTCTTCGTGTCGACGCTGGCGGAGCGGCCCGTCGGGCTCGAGACCGCCTTCTCGATCCAGCTCGAGGACAAGACGCCGGTGCTGCGCGGGCTGTGCGAGGTCGTCGAGACATGGTCGACGCCGCTCAACCGGTTCGGGCGCCCCGGCGTCCGGCTCGCGGTGAAGCGGCTGACCAGCGAGAGCCTCGCGGTGTTCAAGATGCTCCAGGTCGCGCGCCTGGCGGCCGAGTCCGCCGCCGACGCAGCCCCGCCGCCGGCACCCGTCGCGAGCGGGACGCAGCCGCCGGCACGCGCGGTCGGTGCGGCGCCGAGCACTCCGGTCGGCCTGCCGATCGCCCGGCTCGCGCTCGCGACCCCGCCGGCGGTCCCGCGGAACGATCCACGGGTGAGCCCTGCGCCATCGCTGCCCAAATTCGAAGCACGACCGACCCCGGCGAGCGGCGCGCCGGTCGTGACCGCACCGAGCTCCCCACCGGCCCGGGCGTCGCTACCGACCTCGCCGTCCCCGATCGCGAGATTCTCGCCGCCCGCACCGGTGTCGACGCTGCCGAGCGCGACCCCGATCATCGTGCCGCGAACGCCCACGCTGCCGAGCGCGGGCGCTCCGCCGCCGACCGCAGCACCGAGCGCGACGACGCCGGCACCGAGCGCGACCACGCCGCCACCGAGCCCAGCGCCGACCCTGGCGAGCGTGAGCCCGCCGGCTCCGGCGATCACGGCGCGGTCGAAGCCGACGCCGACGCCGTCGATCATCGTCGACGATCTCCCGGTGGCGGCCGCGACGCTCGTCGTCGACGTCGAGCTCTCGGCGCCGTCCGCTGCACCCTCGCCGCCGCCCGAACCGTCGCCGTCGTTCCTCGATGTCCCCGAGCCGATCGCGGCGAGCGACGACCTCACGAATCCGGTCGCGGTCGAGTCGCGCACACCCGGCTCGAGCTTCGTGCTGCCCGCGAATCCGCTGATGAACCTCACCGACTCGTCGCTCGGGGGGTTCGTCGACTGTGCGCTCTACGAGGAGACCGGCAACTTCTTCCGCGCGCCGGGCTACGAGGAATCGCTCGTCGACATCGACGATGTCGTCGCGGCGCCGCCCCCGGCGCTGTCGCCGGTCCCCGCGATCCGCCAGCGAGCAATGACGCCGCCTTCGCTGTCGCCGCACGCGTTCTCGCCACCGCCGGAGCGCGAGTTCGCACCCGAGGCGACGCCGTTGCCGCAGCTCGCGCCGGAGTTCCCGCCGCCGCCCGCGCCGGCACCGGCCCGCTACTCGCACCCGCTCCTCCCGCACGGTGTGGCGCCGCCCGCTCCGCCGCCGGTGCCCGCGTCGATCGCCCGCGCGCCGATCGACAGCACGGCGTCGCTCCTCGCGATGAGCTCGCCCGATCGGCGTCGCTGGCTCCTGATCGGCGGGTCGGCGGTGGGTGCGAGCCTGCTCCTGCTGGTGCTGGTGCTGGTCGCGAAGGGCGGGGGCGACGCCCCGAACCCTCCGCCCGTGAAGGTCGCGGCCGCGGGTCCGCCGATGAAGGCCTCTCCGACCTCGCCGCCGGAGCGCGCCGCGGTGGCGACCGATGTCTCGCCGCCCGCGACGACCCTGCCGCCGGCCACCGCCGCGAAGTCCGCGAGCGCCATCGCCGCCAGCGCGCCGGAGCCGCCCGAGGATGCGGGGGATCCCAACACGCCGCCGGTCGTCGGCTCGGGACCGTGCCGGCTCACCGTCGCGAGCACGCCGGCGGGTTCGATCGTGCGGATCGACGATCAGACGATCGGCCCGTCGCCGATCACCTTCGACGGGCCGTGCAAGCGCCGCCGCGTCGACGTCAAGCACCCGCGCTACGCGCTCGGCACGAAGTTCGTCAACCTCGCGCCCGACAAGCCGGCCTCGATCCAGGTCCCCCTCGCGCGTCCGACCCACGCGATCACGATCGTCACGATCCCGCCCGGCGCGACGATCTCGATCGCGGGGAACCGTGCCGGGACCAGCCCGACCTCGGTCAAGATCATGGGCTTCACCAACGTGACGCTGACCGTCGAGAAGAAGGGCTACAGCAAGATCGTGCAGAAGGTCTACAGCAAGGTCGATCAGGACCGGATCATGCTGAAGCTCGTCCGCGGCAAGTGACGCTAGTCTGCGCCGACGATCACGGGCTCGGGCACGAGCTCGACGCCGAACCGCTCCCGCACGCCGTCCTGGATCTCGCG
>Ga0316605_10002373_pt1 | contig 10724 bp, 8 predicted proteins | sample OWC_soil_day20_n_FD_207666 | JGI IMG/M metagenome (GOLD analysis project Ga0316605, IMG submission 207666) | Wetland soil microbial communities from Old Woman Creek delta, Ohio, United States - OWC_soil_day20_noCT | ecosystem: Environmental > Terrestrial > Soil > Wetlands | place: USA: Ohio... | reverse complement strand
GCACGCGTCGTCGTCGGGCCGTATAGCGTACTGAATTGCCACTTAGTGTGCGAACAGTCTATCAGAATTGGGGGTCACTGCATGTTGTCCTGGGGGGTTGTGGTCGCGGATACATGGCTGGAGCGGGATTGGCCGGTCGAGAGGAGGCGGGAGTACCTTGAAGCGGTGATCCGTCATCCGCACAGGGCCCTCGGACCGATGAGCACTCCCAGACAAGTTGTCCTGGAGGAAAATGTGTGGGTCGGCTTCGACAGCGTGATTTTACCTGGTGTGACCATCGGCCGCGGGTCCATCATTGGCTCCAAGACGATCGTCGAGGAAGATGTGCCGGCGTATTCGATCGTCGTCGGAAATCCTGCGCGCCTCGTGAGGCGACTCGAGCCAGACGACACTGAGTCCGCCCGGGCTGATGCGTTCCGAAAGTATTTGCGCCCCGGGGGCGGGTTCGGAAATGTGAGAGGGCACTGATCAATGAAACGTCTCCGGATCGTCGTTCTTGGATATGTCGTGCGCGGACCGCTCGGTGGATTTGCGTGGCATCACCTGCAGTACGTCATGGGCTTGAAGCAACTGGGACACGACGTCTACTTTGCGGAGGACAGTGACGACTATGAAGCGTGCTACAACCCGTCGGATGACACAACAGGCAAAGATCCGAGCTATGGGCTCCGATTTGCCGGTGCTGCCTTTGAACAGCTTGGGCTCGGGGACCGGTGGGCCTATTACGATGCGCATACAGCACGATGGTTGGGGCCCTGTCGTGACCGGATGGTCGCTATCGCCTCGAGCGCAGACATCGTGCTCAATGTCTCGGGCGTGAATCCATTGCGATCATGGCATGAAAAGGCGGAGATCCGTGTCTTGATCGACACAGACCCGGCATTTATGCAAATCCGGCACCTCACGAACCATGCCGCACAAGCACTTGCAGAGGGTCACAACAGCTACTTCTCCTTCGGCGAGAATGTCGGCCTGCCACAGTCCGGCATTCCCGACGATGGTTTCGCATGGCAGCCGACCCGGCAACCTGTTGTTCTCAGCGCATGGAGGACCACCCCCGGGCCGGCAGTCGGGAAGTTCACGACGGTCATGCAATGGGACAGCTATCCGATGAGGGAATTCAACGGACAAAAGTACGGGTTGAAATCGGATTCCTTCACCTCCTACATGGATCTCCCCGACCGTGTGGGGCAGATCTTCGAGCTTGCGCTCGGCAGCCCCACAGCACCGAAGGATCTTCTCCGGTCGAGGGGTTGGGCGGTGATCGATCCGCGGGGACCGACGAAAAATCCGGTGACCTACCAGCGCTACATACGACGATCCAAGGCCGAGTTCTCCGTAGCCAAACATGGCTACACCGTCAGTCGGAGCGGATGGTTCAGTGAACGAAGTGCAGCGTATCTCGCGAGCGGCCGCCCTGTGATCACCCAGGACACGGGGTTTACGGATTGGCTGGACGCGCCGGGAGGCGTGCTCCCCTTCACCTCCGCTGAGATGGCCGTGGAGAAGATACGGGACGTGCTCGGGAATTACGAGCAACACTGCAGGTCTGCACGAGAAGTTGCGGAAGAATACTTTGATTCGCGCAAAGTCCTGGCCTCGCTCATCGAACGCGCAACGTGACGGAGAATGAAATTCCAATCCATACCAATCACCAGAAGGAGAAACGAATGCACACAAAGACCGCCGTTGTCACCGGAGGCGCTGGATTTCTTGGCTCTCATCTCTGCGATCGCCTGCTGGCAGACGGGATGAACGTCGTAGCAGTCGACAATCTGCTGACAGGGAGCATCGACAACATCGCTCATCTGCTGGGGAATCCATCATTCCAGTTCCGGAAAGCCGATGTCACGGATTTCATTTACTATCCGGGCCAGGTCGACTACGTGTTCCATTTCGCGTCGCCGGCAAGTCCGATTGATTACCTCAAGTTCCCTATCCAGACGCTGAAAGTGGGGTCCCTTGGGACTCACAAAGCACTCGGATTTGCGAAATCAAAGGGGGCGCGATTCCTGCTTGCGTCTACTTCAGAGGTATATGGCGATCCGGCAATCCATCCTCAGGTGGAGGAGTATTGGGGGAATGTCAACCCGATCGGTCCCCGGGGGGTGTATGATGAAGCCAAACGCTTTGCCGAGGCGATGACCATGGCGTATCACCGCCATCACGGTGTGGAAACCCGGATTGTCCGCATCTTCAATACTTTTGGCGAACGGATGCGCATCGACGACGGACGGGCGATTCCGGCGTTTGTCTCCCAGGCGATCTCGGGAGAGGATCTGACCGTGTTCGGCGATGGTTCTCAAACGAGAAGTGTCTGCTACGTCAGCGACCTGATCGACGGCATCGTCAGGCTTATGCACTCGGACTACTCCCTGCCGATGAACATCGGGAATCCGGATGAGATCACGATGCTGCAGCTCGCCCGCGAAGTGAAAGAACTGACCGGGACCACGAATGAGATCGTCTTCATGCCGCTCCCGACGGACGATCCGAAGGTCCGCAGGCCTGATATCACCAAAGCGCAGCAGATCCTCGGCTGGAATCCAACCGTCGATAGACGATTGGGGATGCTTCGGACGATCGAATACTTCCGCGCAACAATGTCCGTTCCAACCTCCGTTCGTCTGGTATCATAAAGAACTATTCCTCGCACATTTCAGGAATCAGGATGAGAATTTCCATCATAGGCACTGGGTACGTTGGACTGGTGTCCGGCATTTGTTTTGCCGAAATGGGCAACTATGTCACGTTCATGGATGTCGACCGGGAAAAACTCGGCACCTTGCAGTCAGGTCGACTCCCGATCTATGAACCCGGATTGGAATCGCTGCTCGAGCGCAACCAGCGGGAGCATCGTGTCGCATTCACCAGATCACTCACGGAGGCTGTTGAGCATGCCGAAGTGATCTTCCTGACGCTTCCAACGCCACCGAACGACGACGGTTCGGCGAACCTCTCATCTGTTCTCCAAACCGTGCATGAATTGTCAACGCTCATCAAGCGCTATACGGTGATTGTCACGAAGAGCACGGTCCCGGTGGGCACTGCCAGCCGCCTCCGGGAGGTACTCGAATCACGAGGACTGAAAGCAGGCCAGGATTTCGACGTCGTGTCAAATCCGGAATTTCTGCGCGAGGGGGTGGCGGTGAACGATTTCCTGAAACCGGAGAGGGTTGTGATCGGGACCGCCAGCGCAACGGCAGGGGAGATTATGAAAGGACTGTACGAGCCGTTTGTCCGCAACGGCAATCCGATCCTGGTGATGGACGAACGGTCCGCAGAGCTGGTGAAATATGCGTCAAACGCATTCCTTGCAATGAAGATCAGCTTCATCAATGAGATCGCTAATGTCTGTGAAAAGGTGGGCGCGAACGTGGATCGGGTCAGGGCGGGCATGGGCAAAGACAGCCGAATTGGCCCGCAGTTTCTCTACCCGGGTCTCGGGTATGGCGGAAGCTGCTTTCCCAAGGACGTGCAGGCACTGGATTTCCTGGCTTCTGAAAATGACTACAGCTTTGAAATCCTGAAAGCCGTGCTTCGCGTGAACGAACACCAGCGTGACCTTTTCGTGAACCGCATCGTGGATTTCTATGAAGGGGATGTCTCGGGCAAGCGGTTTGCGTTGTGGGGACTTGCGTTCAAACCCAACACCGACGACGTGCGGGAGGCGCCCGCACACAGCATTGCCAGGGGCCTGACCGAACGTCATGCCTCGGTGATAGCGTATGACCCGGAAGCCATGGAGAATTCAAGACGGGCGCTCGGCGATTCGATCGAATATGCGGGCGACATGTATGCTTCGCTTTCCGGTGCAGATGCACTCATCATCGCGACTGAATGGAATGAATTCCGGAACCCCGATCTGAATTTCATCCGCAGGACACTGGAACGACCGGTCATTTTCGATGGCCGCAATTTGTTCGAACCTGACCGTCTCGCCGAGATGGGGATAGAATATCACAGCATCGGCCGGCAACATATACCTGCGGCAGATTCCAGAGTCAATAGGCGCTCCCTCGGACACGAGGCAGCATAGTTGCGTTCCCGCAGGTGAAGAGGTCAAGAGCGGTTGAGCTCGCACGCGTGCCCCCGATCAGCACCCCAGACCTTTGGCGCTGGCCACTGTCGGCGCGGCACGCCACTGCATCGTGTTGAACAGACTCGAGACATTCTTCATGCCGGGGAGGAAACTCCTCTCACTACTGCATTTGGTACTGTTCGTCTCGGTGGGCGGATTCGGACAAGGCAACACTGTGAGGATCATATTCGAGGCAAATCCTGGCCGCACCAGTGTGATCGGGATCTTTCAGTCCAACGGTATTGCCTACGCCTCGCTTACCGACATTGCAGAAGTGTGCTCTCTCCCTCTTTCGCACGATCTCGCGGCCCGCAGAGCTGTTCTCGGCACCCCCGACCGGTATCTGATTCTCTCTGATCGAGCCGCCGTCGCTGTCGCTATAGTTGCGGGCAACGGATCGACAGACCACCGGCTCTCGGCAAGTGTGATCTCTGTAAATGACAACTTCTTTGTGCCGCTCGAATCATTGCTTCCGGTCCTTCGCTCTGCGTTCGGAATTGTCGGTGTGTACGATGCGGAGAATCTCACGTTGCGCCTCGGAATAACCGCAATCCTGGATAGCAACACTCCGCCGAATCAGCACCAGCCTCGCGGTCCGAAGGCAGCTTCTATACGGCCAACCCCAGCCACCGCTTCCGCCACGACCCCTCCATGGATTCCAAGGCTCTTTGTGGACTGCAAGAACGGATGTGATGAGGATTTTCTGAAAACAGAACTGACGTTTGTACACTACGTGCGGGACAAGGAGCTGGCAGATGTGCACATGCTCGTCACCACGAAAGCGGCAGGCAACGGGGGAAAAGAATACTCCTTGAACTTCGTCGGCTACAAGGGGTTTTCCGGACTGGTCGATACTCTCAGGTTCTACACACTGGCATCAGACACGGACGAGTTGATCCGACAGAAACTCACAACCACCGCCAAGCTGGGGCTCACGCGATACCTCGCACGTACACCTCTCGGCCTCCACGCCAGGATCGACTTCCCTGATTGGAATGCGCCCGCTGCTCCACGCGTCGATCCGTGGGACAGCTGGGTATTCAACACCGATATCAGCGCCGAATTGCAGGGGGAGAAATCAAGCAAGGACATGAAATTCGGAGGTTCTGTCTCAGGCAGCCGCGTGACACAGCTCCTGAAAATCAGACTGGGCTATTCCATGAGCTACGCGGAGAACAGGTTTGACTTTTCCGGTTCCACCATCCTTAGTGTTGCACGAAGCGAAAAGCTGTCTTCGTTGTTCGCCATTGGATTAGGCGAACACTGGTCAGTAGGCCTCTTCGGCGAGCTCTCTTCCTCTACGTACGACAATTCGAAGCTGTGGGCACATGTGGCGCCTGCAGTGGAGTTTGACCTCTTTCCCTATTCGGAACACAGCCGCCGACAATTCCCTCTCACGTATCGCCTGGGCTACATCTTCGCGTCGTATCTTGAGGAAACGATATACGACCGCACGAACGAGTCACTCTATTTGCACTCGCTTTCGATCGGACTTGACTTGAAGGAGCTCTGGGGAACCATCCATATCCAGGCAGAAGTATCGCAGTATCTGCACGACCTCACCAAGCACCGGATTGAGTTTGAGAGCAAGCTTTCCATCAGGCTCTGGGAGGGCTTTTCCCTCTGGACCGCCGGAACAGTCTCGATTGTCCACGATCAGCTGGGTCTTCCGAAATCTGGAGCGACTCCTGATCAGGTTCTCTTGCACCGGAAGGAACTCGAAACGAGTTACTACTACTATGGAGGAATTGGCATCAGCTTCACGTTCGGATCCATTTACAGCAACATCGTGAATCCGCGGTTCGGGGATTAGCGTTTCACGACCGCGCCACGCCAATCACTGAAGGCCGCAGCGCATTTCGAATGCACGACCTGCGGTATGGCAGAGGGAATGAGTCTGTTGCCGCTGGTTTGTTACTTCTTCCCTTTCCACTCATTGATGAGTGCATCCAGCTGACCCGTATTGGCTTTGGGATCCTTTGCTTTGGCAAGTTTCACTGCCTCTTCTCCCAGCGCAATCGCGTCCGCATTCTTCCCCATCTTCGCCAGCACTTCGGCCTTCACCTGGAGCGTGCGGGGGTTCTTCTCCAGTGCGATCGCCCGGTCGGCCCACCCGAGCCCTTCGGTGAGATACATGCCGTTGTCCGCAGCAAACTTCGCTGCGCTGGCGAGCATCTGCCAGTTGCCAACCGATGCCTGAATCTTTGACAGCGTATTGAATTCCATCGGCAGAGAAAGGCGCACCTTCTCCCAGGCCAGCTCGAGACGGGCGGACGTCGGCGTGAGATCCTTGAATGTGAACGTCATCCACTCTTCGTGTGGTCCCGCTTCGGGTTTCACTGCAACTGTGAGAGTGTCGAATTTGGGATCGTAGATGCTCCCCCAGTTCTTGACTTCACTGTTGAGGATGAACTTCCAGTCACCCGTCTGGTACGGGAAGACCACCAGTCGGTAGGTCCCTGCACCGATCTTCTTCCCCGCGATCGTCACTTCATCACTCAGGGTGAGGAGCGTCGGCTCGTTGGCACCGGCACGCCAGGCCTCGTTGTACTTCACCACGTTTCCCCAGATCTGGCGTCCTTTGACGCCCGGCCGGTGATAGGTCACAGAGACTTCACTCAGCCCGACAAACTGAGACACCTTGGCCCCCTGACTCAGCCGCGGAACGCGGGGAGTGGTCTGAGACCATACTGAACCGGCATACACAGCCAGAGCAAGGACAATTGCCACAATGCGTTTCATACGTGCCTCCTATCGTGAGTACTGGTCAATTACACGTTCAATCGCCGCGCTGCACACGGGGTCAAAGTCCACGAGACTCAATGAGAACATTCTGCAATCAAGGGATGGGCGATAGAGGCCGCGTGACACGTACCCTGCTCCCTCGAAGACTCCTACCTTTCCGGCGAACCCCGGTGAACGAAGGATCACCGATGATGCGCGGTAGAGCGGTTCCCGCTTTTCGTAGTAGTCGGGAGCCAGCCGGTCCAGTTTTCCCCGGAGTGTCTCGATGCTGTCGAATGCCGCTTTCTGCCACACCGTAGGGACGGCAATCCCGGGAGTGAGAAACTCTTTCCACTTCACGTTCTGCTTATCCAGCAGTGCGGTGATGTTCGGCTCCCACGGCTCGACGCCGGCGGGATAGAACTCGTTGTATCCGGTTTCCGCATTGTAGTACTCGTCTCCCAGCCCGCCGAACGAATGACCGAACTCGTGCACGTACACATAATCCATCTGCCACTTCTGGCTGTCCTTTTCTTCCTTCGTGTACGTTGTCGTATACTGGTTGAAGATCCCTCCCCCGCCGTACCGTGTGTCGTTGACGATGATACAGAGATGGTCATATGGGGCCGCCGCTGCGATATCGCGCAGGGTCCGGTTTTCCGTGGTCAGGGCATACCGGGGAGACCCGAACGTATTATACGCGCAACCAAGCGCATTCGATTTCCAGACGTTCTTGTCCGGCACGTCAATTCCCGATTCATCGGACACGACCTCTATCGTCCACACGTTGAAGTCCTTCTTCCTCTGCGCGAAGGGGCGCGTGCCGAACATCACCTCATTGAAATGCGCGGCGTCTTTCCGGAATTTCTCCAGATCGGCCTTGCTGTAGCCGTCTCCGAGGATGAGGATGTCCACCTTCTGCGTTGACGGACCGTTCTGCATCAGCGCTTTCACGGCAAAGGGAGCCGGACGCTTTTCACGGCGGACCACCGTGGGGTCAACCGGATCAATGACGGTCGAGAACAATTCCCGGAATACCAGCCGCTTGTCCCGCCGCGAGATGCTTACCTGAACCGCACGGAGGGGAAATGGAAAACGCACCGTCTCTCCAAATGTCCGGTACACCCCCGCTGCTGCTTCGTCCGTCGTCTGCCACTCATTGAAGACCGATGAGAACCCGCGTGAGTAAATGAGCACGTTCGTCGCCCGGTCGTAGACGCGAACAAGAAACTCCCCAAGGTTCAGCGTGTCCAGGAGCTGCGTCTTCGATCCGGGCCACGGCCCCTCCTCGTAGACGCAATCGAGACTGAACCGCTCCTCGCCTTTCGTCCCTGTGTGGTAGTAGTCGACACGCATGGTTGACGCGCCGAAGTACCGGGAGTAGGCATCCGCAGCCTGCGCTGCTGCCACCGAACCCGCGGAAGTCATCCACAGCAGACCGAAGCCGACAAGGCCGGCAAGACAGAATATTCGCAACCGCATGTATCTCTCCTCTGGTGTTAGTGCATGAAGAAGAAACGAAGAATCTCCGGGACTCGTTCCCGCCAGCTTGGCCAATCGTGCCCGTCGCTGGTTTCAGCGTAGAGATGCTGGATGGGGAGCGCATCAACCTGCCTGCTGAACTCACGGTTCAATGTCAGGAAGCGGTACTGCTCCGACACGATGTCGAAGAGGCCGCATTGCTGATAGAGACGGAATCCGGACGGAAACGGCGCTGAGCGTTTGCGGACATCCAACAGCACGGAAAGTATGGGGGTGATGGTGGGAGACTGTCCGGAACATAGGCCGAATACATCCGGACGTGCAAGCCCTGCTGCAATGGCCACATGACCGCCGTGTGAGATGCCCATTGTGCCGCGCTTCGCTGAGACAGGTGCAACCGGATAGCGCTGTTCAATCATCGGCACCAGCTCGTCGGCAAGGGCATTGATGAATGGGGTGAGCTTGGCGCCGGCATACTCCGCGCTTCGCTCAACAGGCGGGACAAACACTGCAACAACCGGGGGAAGTTCGCGGGCGGCGAGCATATTCTCCAGAATGGTGGTCACAGCCATGTACCGGAGCGCCGACTCGCCGTCATGGATATATATGCTGGGCAGATCGGCTGAGACAATGTCCCCGGGCTGTTTCGCAGGCGTTCGAGCGTGATCGACGCGGCTCACCCCGGGGGGAACATACACTATCACCCTCCTTGCCCGCAACGTGGTGTCACGCGGAGTGAACAGCAGCGTGTCCAGCGTTCCGTGAGGCACTTCGGCGCGGACTGCTGTCCAGTGCGTTGCGACAAACCCGGGCATGACCGCCTCCGAGTTTGAGAAGTCCCCGTTCGCCGTCCGGCGGACATTGCCCGGATCGAGCATCGACCTCCCGTTGACGACCAATTGGTATTCCAGCCGCGCATCGCGGGGAACGGTATAGCGCTTGTAGAAGATCGACGGTCCGGATTCTGTTGCCGCACACCGAATCTGATCCATGCGTGCGGGTTTGCTCCATCCGTCCTGCAGTGCCCCGTTGACGAACACGCTGTCCGCGACACCATACCACACAAATGTGAGCAGAGTGTCCGACTCCACGAGAGGAAGTGCTCGTCCGGCGAGGAACGTCTCGACATGAGCGGTGCGCTGTGCGGGAGGCATCGGTCCGATCTGCCGGAGCAGTCCGTCGAATGAGAGGCCCTGTGCGAGGAGGAGCGTGGGTACGAGGAGCAACAGATGTGTCATGCGGGACTGTCTCCGATCACTCGATGTGCGCAGATCTCGTGTCTTGACATTAGTCAAACGCCGTGGGTCTGGCCGGATCCGCAAGATGGGCCTGGATCTCAGCCAGGTGCCGTTCGTTTGTCCGCGCGGATGAGAGCTGTGGTATACTGGTAAACGGGAAGAACCGCGCGTCAAGTGTCTCATCGCTCCCGCGGATCTCTCCCCCGAGCACATCACAGAGAAACACTACTTTATATGCATGATAGAATGCCTGAGGGATGCCGCTCCGGTTCGCGTCAAACACGCCGACCACCTTGCGCGGGCGGACCACGAGTCCGCTTTCCTCAAGCACTTCGCGAGCCACCATCACCGAAGGAAGCTCACCCACATCGGCCCATCCGCCCGGCATGCACCACCGGCCGTCTGCACGCTCCTGAACCAGCAGAATGCTGTTTTCGCGCACCACGGCGCCCCGAACATCCACTTTCGGGGTTGCGTATCCGGGTTGCTGCATGAAATCCTCGGTGAGCGCATCCACGGAAGCTCCCGTCGAGTGCGCGGTGATCTCTGCAGCAAGCTCCATCAACCGTCTGTAGCGCGCGAGATCATACTCGCCCACGGCAAAGGTCAGACCCGTCTGGGCGAGCGCCTGCAGTTCCCTGGCCCAGATCAGCCACTGCGATTCGCCGTTCACGTTATCCACGGCGCGCCAGTACCTGTTGTTCGTACGAGTGGATCGCTTCGCGCAGGGCCTCGCCCGTCGGCACGTCTTCCCGGGAACAGTAGTAATCCCAGACGACGCCGACAGGCATGGTCTTCAGATCCTCCAGAAGCGCCATGCGCGCGAACAGATTGCCTTCCGCTTCAAGTGCAGTGAGCCGTTCCCGGGGTTCAAGCAACGCGCGCAGGAGGGCTTTGAGCGTGGATCGTGATCCGAGGACCCAGGCCCCGATGCGGTTCATGCTGCCGTCGAAGAAATCCAGGGCGATGCGGACACGGCCCAGCGCGTCCGCCCTTACGATCTCTTCCGCAAGCGTTGTTATTTCATCATTCATGATCACCACGTGGTCGCTGTCCCAGCGAACGCCCCTGCTCACATGGAGGAGGAGGTCGTCCGTGTAGTGCAGCAACGCAGAGACCTTGTCCGCGACGGATTCGGTGGGATGGAAATGGCCAAGATCCAGGCAGAGCATCAGGTGGTGAGCCAGGGCATAGCCCAT
>Ga0316605_10002372_pt1 | contig 10724 bp, 8 predicted proteins | sample OWC_soil_day20_n_FD_207666 | JGI IMG/M metagenome (GOLD analysis project Ga0316605, IMG submission 207666) | Wetland soil microbial communities from Old Woman Creek delta, Ohio, United States - OWC_soil_day20_noCT | ecosystem: Environmental > Terrestrial > Soil > Wetlands | place: USA: Ohio... | reverse complement strand
GCGCGCGTGTTGGAACGTCGAACCCGGTCGCGCGCACCGAGTTCAACAATCGGCTTCGCATCTCGCTCATCCACCACGACGCCGCACTCGAAGGCGAGGTGTTGTCCTACAGCGAGATCAAGGCCGCCGTCGATCCGAGCATCATCAGCGACCCATCGCTGATCCCGTCCTACGAAGAGATTCGTCGCTTCGATGACGCCTGCAACTTCGCGGCGGAGCAAGCGGCGAACAAGAAGAAGCCGTTCAAGCTCGACACGATTCGCGACATCTACGCGATCCTCGCGCCCGAAGAGAAGCCGAAGGCGCTCCCGTTCCGCAAGGAGAACCCGCTCCACCGGCTCTACTACCACGACATCGCGCCGCCCGAGAAAATCCTCCCGCTGATGCGCAAGCTCGGCGAGTGGATCGACGACCCGACGACGAAGCACCTGCACGTGATCGAGCGCGTCGCGACGCTGCACTCGCGGTTCATGCAGATCTTCCCGTGGGCGAAGGAGAGCGGCCGCACGATCCGTGTCGCGTCGAACCTTCTCCTCCAAGAGGCCGGCTACCCGATCGCGATCGTTCACTCGATCGATCGCCAGCGCTACTACGAGTCGCTGCGCAACGATCACCTCGGCCTGACCTCGCTCTACCTCGAAGCGGTGCAGACCACCGCCGAGACCGAGATGCGCGTCTACGACGAAGCCCAGAAGGGCCCGACGAAGCGCCGCTCGAAGAAGCAGTCCGGCGCGACCGGCGCGTAGGGCGGGTCCGTGTCGTGCGGGACATCGTCGTCACGCCTCGCCTGACGATTCCGGCGGGCGAGCTCGAGTGGGCGTTCGCGCGTTCGGGCGGCGCCGGCGGGCAGAACGTCAACAAGGTCTCGAGCAAGGTCGACCTGCGCTGGAACCCGCAGCTGTCGATGGCGCTGACGTTCGACGATCGCACGCTGCTACTCGAGCGCCTGCGTAACCGGCTCACGACCGACGGCTACTTGATCGTGACGTCGTCGGCGACGCGCGATCAGATCAAGAATCGCGACGACGCGATGAGCAAGCTCGCGCTGATCGTGAAGAGCGCGCTGCACCGCGAGAAGCCGCGCAAGGCGACGAAGCCGTCGAAGGGTGCGAAGCGGCGGCGGCTCGAGGACAAGCGCCGCCACTCCGAGAAGAAGAGCAACCGTCGCTTCGACGATTAGCTACTTCTGGTACGCGAGGCCGACGGTCACGTAGACCGACTTGCCGACGCTCGTGTAGAGGCCCATGTCGTCGGTGAGCAGGCTCGCGAAGCCACCCGCGAACCGCAGCGCGATCGTGCTGACCTTCACATCCGCCACGAGCCCGGCGGCGACGCGTCCACCCTCGTCGGCGCCGAGCTTGAAGTCGTCGCCGGTGTAGATGCCGACCTGCGCGCCGAAGTGCGCGACGCTGCCGGCACGGAACAGCGCGGTGACCGGGAACTGGACGCCCATGATCGCCTCGGGATCGCCGGGCTGGTAGACGAACGCGGGATCGAAGGAGAGGTACGTCGGGCCGGCCTTCGCGCGCACCCACGGTCCGAGGGCGAGCGCGAAGTCGTAGTCGGCGTCGTCGACGTAGATCGGCGCGTCCTGGTTCGACAGCAGGACCGCGCCGTGCTTGAGGAACCCGACCTCGGCCATCGCACCGATCGTCGCGCCGAGGCGGAGCTCCGCGCGCGCCATCGCACCGCCGAACACGCCAAACCCATCGGGCTTGCTCACCGCCAACGGAATGCGCGCGCCGACGGCGATGTTGTCACTGACGTTGTAGCGGCCCTCGAGCTGGAGGCCGATGAAGTTGAACGAGTCGTCGAGCGCGCTCGCGATATGCACGCGAACGCCGAAAGCGTAGTGACCTGCTTGGCTCGCGAGGCGGTCGGCGTGCTGCTGCGGCGTCTCGCCCTCGCGGACGTCGGTGTCCTCGTCGGCGAGTGCTGGCGCTGCGGTCAAGAGCAACGTGGCAAGCGATGGCAATAGACGCTTCGTCATGATTCCCCCGCGTCAACGATAGACGGACAGCCGATCGCCGTCTTCATTTCGGATCGAAAACTAAGGATCCGACGCGCGTCTGCTGATCGAACGAGCAGGTCGTTCACGCACGCGTCACGGGCGCCACCACTCGTACCACTTCCGGTACGTCTTGATGACGTGCACGTTCTGGCGCGTGTAGTAGAGCCAGATCCAGAACGTCACGAGCGAGAACGGTCCGAACAGCCCCCCGAGCACGAGGCCGATGAGGCCACCCGTGCGCGGATCGCGACCGACGTGCTGGTGCATGAACGCGGTGCCGAACGCACCGACGAGGCCCCAGAAGATCGACCACACCGAGAAGTGCATGCGCGAAGCATACAAGCTCGGGTGTGGTCGATGCTGCTAGTAGCGGTAGTGGTCGGGCTTGTACGGGCCGTCGACGGGCACGCCGAGGTACTCGGCCTGCGCCTTCGAGAGCTGCGTCAGCTTCACGCCGACCTTGCCGATGTGCAGGCGCGCGACCTTCTCGTCGAGCTTCTTCGGCAGGACGTAGACCTTGCCGGTCTCGAACTTCATGCCGGTCATCTCGTCCTTGCCCTTCGTCGCGGAGGCCCACAGCGCCATCTGCGCGATCGTCTGGTTCGAGAACGAGTTCGACATCACGAACGACGGGTGACCCGTCGCGCAGCCGAGGTTCACGAGGCGGCCGCGCGCGAGCAGCGTGATGCGCTTGCCGTTCGGGAAGATGAACTGATCGACCTGCGGCTTGATGTTCTCTTCCTTGATCTCTTTGTTGTTCTCGAGCCAGGCGACTTGGATCTCGCTGTCGAAGTGGCCGATGTTGGCGAGGATCGCCTCGTCCTTCATCACCTGCATGTGGTCGCCCTTGATGACGTCCATGCAGCCCGTCGCGGTGACGAAGATGTCGGCGATCGGCGCCGCGTCTTCCATCGTGACGACCTCGTAGCCCTCCATCGCGGCCTGCAGCGCGCAGATCGGATCGATCTCCGTGATGAGGACGCGCGCGCCGAGTCCGCGCGCGGCATGCGCGCAGCCCTTGCCGACGTCACCGTAACCGGCGACGACGACGACCTTGCCCGCGACCATCACGTCGGTCGCGCGCTTGATGCCGTCGAACAGCGACTCGCGGCAGCCGTAGAGGTTGTCGAACTTCGACTTCGTGACCGAGTCGTTGACGTTGATGCACGGGAACAGGAGCGAGCCCGTCTTCGCCATGTCGTAGAGGCGGTGCACGCCGGTGGTGGTCTCCTCGGAGACGCCCTTGATCTCGGCCGCGATGCGCGTGAAGCGCTGCTTGTCGGCCTTCAGCGACTCGGTGAGGACCGAGAAGATCACGCGCATCTCTTCGTTCGTCGCCGTCTTCGGATCCGGCGCGCTGCCCTTCTTCTCGGACTCGACGCCCTTGTGGACGAGCAGCGTGAGGTCGCCGCCGTCGTCGAGGATCAGGTTCGGGCCCTTGCCACCCTTGAATGCGTTGAGCTGGAGCTCGATGTTCTGCCAGTACTCCTCGAGGTTCTCGCCCTTCCACGCGAACACGGGGACGCCGGCCTGCGCGATCGCGGCGGCGGCTTCGTCCTGCGTCGAGTAGATGTTGCACGAGGTCCAGGTGACCTCGGCGCCGAGCGTGACGAGCGTCTCGATGAGGACGGCCGTCTCGATGGTCATGTGGAGGCAGCCGGCGACGCGCGCGCCGGCGAGCGGCTTCTTCGCGCCGTACTCGGCACGCAGCGCCATGAGACCCGGCATTTCCTTTTCGGCCATGCGGATCTTCTTGCGGCCGAGCTCGGCCAGCGAAATGTCTTTGATCTTGAATGCGGGGAACTCGGTCCGGGTGTTCATGACGATTTCTTCTTTCCTACGATGATCTGGAGTGCAGGACGATGAGGGGTGAACAGCGGTTTCGCGGCGACGATGTCGAGCGGTGACATCCAGCCGCGCAGCTTGACGGGATCGAAGCCGAGCCAGACGTCGCCTTGCTCGCGCAAGGCTTCGTCGTCGTGCGGCAGGTAGTCGACGATGACGAGGTGCCCGCCGACGCGCAACAGGCGTGTCGCGGCGGCGATCGCGTCTTGCGGCCGCGCGGCGTGATGGAGCACGCGCGCCATCACGACCAAGTCCGCGCCGCCGCGACCTGCGATCTCTTGCACGAGGCCGGCGTCGTCGACGTCGCCCTCGCGGAGGCGCACGTTCGGCAGGCGCCATTCCGTGATCTTCGCGGCGCACCGGGCGAGCCGGGCGGCGCTGCGATCGACGGCGATGACGCGCTCGTAGACAGGCGAGAGCAGCGGCAGGAGGACCCCTTCACCCGTGCCGATGTCGACGGCGAGCTCCGTGCGCGGCAACAGCGGCGCGAGGATCGGCAGCCAGGTCGCGAGCTCGGAGGGCGCGGTGGGGGTGTCGCTCGGTGCCGCTTCGTCGAAGAACCGGCGCGAGATGTCCTCGCGTTGCGCGACGACACTCGCGATCTTCGCGAGCGACCCGTCCTTGCTGCACAGCGTGCGGCCGGCTTGCAGCGCCGCATCGATCACGACGTCTTCGCCCACCTGCGCGCGGAGCAAGGTGCGGGTGCCGTCGCGCCGCGCCGACAGCAAGCCGACTTCACGCAGCGGCTGGGACTTCTTTGTGATCTGCGGTTGGCTCTCGCCGAGCAACGAAGCGAGCTCCCCGACGGTCAACTCTTCCTCGGCACAGAGCGCGAGCAGGCGAAGGCGATCCTCGTCTCCGAGGAGACGGAAGAGGTCCGCACGTGGAGCCAGCTGCACGAAGGTTCTTATATTCCACCATGCGCATGAAGGCAATAGATGAAAAACCAGTGTTATGGATGAGTGTTGTGAGGTTGGGTCCCACCAAACCTAGTCAACATGGTCGTTTGACTATGGGAAACTCGCCCCCTACCATCGTCTGAGACAGCAATGTCGACGGGTTCGGGCGGCAAGCCACCTAGTGGTAGCCAGCCGGGGAGGCCTGCAGCCGACACCCCGCAGCGGCTCATCATTCGTTCGGGCGACAACCTCGCTTCGACCGACGCGATGGGGTCGCATGATACGGCGGTCGCCGTCGCCAAGAATTCGGAGACGATGGGGGCGCTCGAGACACCGGCCGCGGGCGTGAATTCGCTGCCGAGCGGAACGCTCACCGAGATCGTCGGCTCGACACTGTCCGGACGCTATCTCGTCACGCGCAAGGTCGGGCAGGGCGGCATGGGCGCCGTCTACGAAGCGACGCACACGCTGATCGGCAAGCGCGTCGCGGTGAAGGTCTTGCTCGAGAAGTACGCCCAGCGTGAAGCGATCGTGAAGCGGCTGAAGCAAGAGGCGCAGCTGGCGTCGTCGATCGGCAACGAGCACATCATCGACATCACCGACTTCGGCTCGACGGAAGACGGCCGCACGTTCGTCGTGATGGAGTACCTCGAGGGCGAATCGCTCGCCGAGTGTCTCGCGCGCGAGACCAAGCTCTCCGAGCAACGGATCTTGCGGATCATCCAGCAGGTGACGAGCGCGCTGTCGGCCGCGCACGCGAAGGGCGTCGTGCACCGCGACATCAAGCCCGAGAACGTGTTCTTGCTGCGCCGCAAGGAGCAAGACTTCGTCAAGGTCGTGGACTTCGGCATCTCGAAGTCGCTGCGCGCCAGCGACGAGCAAGAAGAGCCGCAGCGCCTCACGCAGACCGGCATGGTGCTCGGCACGCCGCTGTACATGTCGCCCGAGCAAGCGCGCGGCGACGACGAGCTCGATCACCGCGTCGATCTCTACGCGCTCGGCGTGATCATGTACGAGGCCTCGACGGGCCGCGTGCCGTTCTCGGGCAACAACTACCTGTCCGTGATCTCGCAGGTGTTGAACGAATCGCCGCAGCCGCCGCGCGAGATCCGGCCCGAGCTCTCCGACGAGTTCGAAGCGATCGTCTTGAAGGCGATGGCGAAGGATCGCAAGGATCGCTACGCGAGCGCCGACGAGATGCTCGCCGACTTGAACGCGCTCCTCGACGATCCGACGCACTCGACGGAACGCGCGAAGATCACCGGGCCGCGCAAGAAGCTGCCGTCGAAGCAGTCCGCGAATCGCTATCTGATCTGGGTCGGCGGGATCGCGGTGATCGTCGTCGGCCTCACGTTCACCGTGATGCAGCTGATGAAGTCGTCGCCCGCGAAGAAGCAGCCCGTGGTCGGCGGCGATGCGGGCGTCGCCGCGCAGATGTTCGATGCCGGCGTCGCACCACCATCCGTCGTCGACGCGGCGGAGGAAGTGAAGACGATCGAGATCTCGTTCGAGTCGGAGCCGAAGGGTGCCGAGGTCTCGATCGGCGGCGCGATCAAGGGCAAGACGCCGATCACGTTGCAGATCGTGCTCACGAACAAAGAGGTCACCGGGTCGATGATGCTCGCCGGCTACGACGAGCAGCCGATCGCCTTCAACCCGCTCGAGCTCTCGAAGGAGAAGAGCCCGCGCATGCTCGTGAAGCTCAAGAAGCCCAAGGGCGGCGCGCCGATTCGGCTGCCCAAGAACGGAGCGGGAAGCGGGTCCGGCGGCACGCAGGTGAGGCCGAACAACAATACGAATCCCGACTGGGGTGCAAACCCGTTCACGGGCAGTGGTAACGTTCCTCAGAAGAAGTGAGGCTCGTCGCCACGATCGCCGTCGGCATCGCGATGACCGGGACGCTGCACGCGCAACCGGTCGCCGCGACAGCTGTGTCCGGCGAGTCGATCAAGCTCGAGATCGATGACTGCCCGAAGCCCGGCGAAGGGCTGACGCAGCAGGAGCTCATCAAGCGCGGCAGCGAGCGCTTCGATCGCGGCAACACGCTCTACCTCCAGGGTGACTACGTCGGCTCGATCAAGGAGTCGGTCGGGGCGTACTGCACGATCCCGTTCCCGTCGCTCCTGAAGAACATCGCGGCGAGCTACGAGCGCTTGCTCGAGTACGAGCGAGCGATCGGCTACCTGCAGCGCTACGCCGACGCGATCACGCCCGACACCAAGCGCGAGTCGGACTGCGCCGTCGAGCCGATGGCCGACAAGCAGAACACGCTGCGCCGCATCGAAGTGCTGAAGCGCCTCGAGGCGCACGTGTTCGTCGAGACGACGCCACCCGACGCGCAGATCACGATCCAGAGCAAGGAGCGGCGTGTCGCCTTCGGCGTGTCAGGCAAGGAGCTGCTCGTCGGTGGCGGCAAGTACGAGATGATCGTCGAGAAGGTCGGACACCAGACGGTACGCCGGCCGATCGAGGTGAAGATCGGCAAGCCGTACACCTACTACGTCTCGCTCAAGAAGCTCGAAGGACGGCTGTCGATCCAGACGACGCCCGCCGATGCGCGCGTGTTCCTCGACAAGCGGTTCGTCGGCGTCGGGCGCGCCGTCGAGGATCTCCCGGCGACATCGTACAAGCTGCTCGTCGAGGCGGCCGGTCGCGAGGAGTATCACGAGACGATCGAGGTGCTGCCGAATCGCGAGAATCGGCTGAACATCCAGCTCAGGCCGAAGCCGCAGTTCGCGCGGCGCCAGCTGATCGTGTTCTCCGGCATCGGCGGCGCGGTCGCGACCGGCTCGCTGCTGTACGCGTTCGAGAACACCGCGATCGCGGGCGTCGGTTCGTTCGCGGGCATCGGCGCCGGGCTGCTCGGCAGCTATCTCTACCTGCCCGACGAGGTGCCGCTCGGCACCGCGAACCTCACGATCACGACCTCGCTCGCCGCGACCGTCGTCGGCATCGGCACGACGTACGTGTTCACCGAGGACCCGGGCATCATGGAGCCGGTGCTCGGCGCGAGCATGGTCCTCGGCGCGGGCGCCGGGTACTACTTCGGCAATCGCACGAAGATCAGCCCCGGTGATGCGGCGCTACTCAACACGACGATGCTGTGGGGCGCGATGGCGGGCACCGGCTTCGCCATCTCGTTCGGCGCGGGTCGCGACCTGACCTCGGGGCTCGTGCTGTCGGGGCTCGGCATGGGCACGATCGGCGGGCTCGTGATGACGAACTACTACGACATCAGCCGCACGCACGCGGCGCTGATCGATGTCGGCGGCGTGATCGGCGCGATCGGCGGCCTCGCGGCCGAGAGCCTCGCGTATCGCGAAGACCAGAACACGCAGCGCCAGGAAGAGCACGCCGCCAACTTCGCGCTCGGCGGCATGGCGATCGGCCTGATCGTCGCCGGCGTCTTCACGCGCAACTTCGACGAGCCGAAGGTTCCGATCACGCCGGCGCTCGGCACGGTGAAGGATGCGAGCGGGGCATCGTCGACGACGTACGGCATCGGAGGCCGCTGGTGAGCGAACATCGTCATAGCGCGTGCCCCCTCGACTGTCCGGATCTGTGCGGGCTCGATGTCACCGTCGAGAACGGGCGGGTGATCGAGGTCGACGGCGACACGCGCGGACCGATCACGAACGGCTTCATCTGCGGCAAGGTCCGCAAGATCGCCGATCATCTCTACGGTGACGACCGCTTGACGAAGCCGCTCGTGCGCGCCGGCGCGAAGGGCGACGGCAAGTGGCGCGAGGTGAGCTGGGACGACGCGCTCGGGTTGATCGCGGATCGGATCGCGACGATCCGCGCGAAGGCCGGCGGTGAAGCGATCCTGCCGTACCACTACGGCGGCTCGAATGGATGGCTCACGGAGGGCGCGCTCGCGTCGCGGCTGTTCCGCCGCATCGGCGCGTCGCAGCTCCTGAAGACGTTCTGCGCGGCCGCGACGACCGCCGCCGCGCGCGGACTCTACGGCGTGATGCCGGGCGTCGCGCTCGAAGACTACGAGCACTCGAAGCTGATCGTGCTCTGGGGCGTGAACCCGTCGGCGACGAGCATCCACCTGGTGCCGATCATCGAGCGCGCGCGCGAGCAGGGCGCGAAGCTGGTCGTCGTCGATCCTCGTCGCACGCCGCTCGCACGCCGCGCCGACCTGCACCTCGCGGTGCGTCCCGGTGCCGATCTGCCGGTGGCGCTCGCGGTGATCCACGCGCTGTTCGCGCGCGGGTTCGCCGACCGCGAGTTCCTGGCGAAGCACGCGACGGGCGTCGAAGAGCTCGCGATCCGCGCCGCGCGCTGGTCGATCGCGGATGCGGCGAGCGAAGCGGGCATCGAAGGGCGTCACCTCGACAAGTTCGTCGATCTCTACGCGCGCAGCACGCCGGCGACGATTCGCGTCGGCTGGGGCCTCGAACGCAACCGCAACGGAGGCAGCGCGGCCGCGGCGATCCTCGCCCTGCCGGCGATCGCGGGGAAGTTCGGCGTGCGCGGCGGCGGCTATACGATGTCGAACGGCGACGCGCGCTGGACGGTGTCACCCGAGACGGCGATCGAAGAACCGGTACCGTCGACGCGCACGGTGAACATGGCCGAGCTCGGCAACGCGCTCGCGACGTTGCGCGACCCGCGACTCGAGATGCTGTTCGTCTACAACTGTAATCCGGTTGCAACTGCGCCGGATCAGGCCACCGTCGTGCGCGAGTTGATGCGCGACGACCTGTTCGTGGTCGTTCACGAGCAGGTGATGACCGACACGGCACGCCTCGCCGACGTCGTGTTGCCGTCGACCGCGTTTCTCGAGCACCGCGAGCTGCGCCGCGGCTACGGCACGATGCGCATGTTCGACTCGCCGGCGGTCGCCACGCCGGTCGGCGAGTCCCGCAGCAACAACCAGGTCTTCGGTGCGCTCCTCGACAAGCTCGGCCTCGTCAAGCCGGGCGATGCGATGACCGACGACGAGCTCGTCGCGAAGACGTTTGCCGCATCGCCGCGCGGTGGCGAGCTGCGCACGGAGCTGCAGTTTCGCGGCGTCGCGTTTCCGCCCGACGGTGCCCGGCCGTTGCCGTTCGTCGAGGTGTTTCCGGACACCGCCGACGGCAAGCTTCACCTCGTCCCCGAGGAGCTCGACCACGAAGCGGGCGGCCTCTACACGTATCGCGCCGATCCGGCCACGCAGGCGTACCCGCTCGCACTGATCTCGCCCGCGCTCGCGACCCAAGTCAGCTCGATGTTCGGCCAGCTCCGCAAGGCACCGGCCGCGCTCGAGATGGCGCCGACCGATGCGACCGCGCGCGGCATCGACGATGGCGATCGCGTGCGGATCTGGAACGCCCTCGGCGAGGTGCACTGTCGCGTGCGGATCTCGCCCGACGTACGCGCGGGGGTCTGCGTGCTGCCGAAGGGCCTGTGGCGCAAGCACACCGACAACGGCTTCACCGCCAACGCGCTGATCCCACCGACGTTCGCCGACCTCGGCGGGCAAGCGGTTTACAACGACGCGCGCGTCGAAGTCGCGAAGCTCGACTAGCTTCGCGCTGTTCGTCGAACCTCAACGAACGAGCGCCAAGGCGAGCGCGATGCCCGCGCCGATCGCGACGAGCGCACCGAGGATCAGCCAGATGCGAATCGACTTCGCCGGTGGCGGCCCGGCCAGGCCGCCGCGCGTCTTGACCTTCGGCGGGGGCGGTACGCCGAGCGTGGTGCCGACGAGCGGTTGGCTCGCCGGTGCGAGGCCGGGTGCCGACGTCGCGGGAATCAAGTCCCCTCCGGTGCTGCGGCCCGTTCCGCGACCGTGCGTGCTCTTGGCGGGGATGCCGGGATTCGTGGTGTGGGTCGGAGCGAGGTTCGGCTGCGACGAGCTCGGTGGTTCCGACGGCGCCGGCAGCGGATCGGGATGGCTGCCGTGCGCGGGGTTCGACAGCGGCGGCTGCGAATGGGAGCGCGCCATCGGCTGCTTGTCGGTGCGCAGCTGCGAC
>Ga0316605_10002371_pt1 | contig 10729 bp, 4 predicted proteins | sample OWC_soil_day20_n_FD_207666 | JGI IMG/M metagenome (GOLD analysis project Ga0316605, IMG submission 207666) | Wetland soil microbial communities from Old Woman Creek delta, Ohio, United States - OWC_soil_day20_noCT | ecosystem: Environmental > Terrestrial > Soil > Wetlands | place: USA: Ohio... | reverse complement strand
AATTCATTCAGAAACATCCGATCCCTTGCGGAAAGAGGAGGCTTCTCCGGTGCGGGATGCAGGATGCGATCAAGAGCATCAAATAGAGGATTTCGGGGCATGGGAGGACCCCTTTGTTCTGTGTGGGAGGCAGCGCTGACGTAAGGTTACGATCCCTCCGTCCCCTGTTCTCTCTTGACTGTAACATTCTCTCTCGGAAGTGTAACATTCCCGGCATTCACCTTGACAGTGCCGTCCGGGCTGTCTATATTCTGCCGGGAGCAGAGTCCCAAGCGCCTCTGGCGATTGGGTAAACCGTGTGCTGATCAATACAGGCTGTCCCCCCGGGAGGATCACATGCGATCTTTCTCGCTTGCCCGCATCCTGCTTGGCGCCACCCTCGTTCTCCTTGCTCTTCTCAGTTTTGCGCCTCAAACCAAGGCACAGGCACAACTCCCAGCCCGCGTGAGCACTGCGTCCAGCCGCAGTGAGCGACAACTCTCACTTCGCCAGCCGGATATCGCTGTCACGTTCGACAGATTCTGGGTGGTGGCGGGTCCCCGGGAGGTTCACCGGCGCAAGGATGGTATGCTCTGGGTGGTTACAGCGGGTGGCCTCTATCGCCACGACGGTTACGAGGAGCGGTATTTCCACGAACCCTGGGACAAGCCGGAATCACGAATGGCCAGTTTTCTCGCTTGTGGCGCGGAGGATGAGAGCGGCAACCTGTGGCTCGGAGCACAGTACGGCTTTCAGAGGTTTGATGATCGCACCGGAGGATTCGAACGGTTCACCACCGTAGCCGGCGAGCCGGCAACGATCAGCAACAACACCGTCTGGTGCATGTGCCCCGATGGCAAGGGCAGCATCTGGGTGGGGACGCTCCGTGGCTTGAACAGGTTCGATTGCACCACGCATGCTTTTCAGCGCTTCCTCAGAACTCCAGGTGATGCGAATTCTCTCCTGTGTGATACAGTTCTTCACGTGAAAGTGGGGAGAGACGGAAGAGTCTGGGCCGGATCACGCCGCGGCCTCTCGGCATACGATCCCGCAGCCAACCGCTTCACCAACTTTACGACGGCCACTCCTCCCCCGTTCCGCCTCCCCTCAAATGAGATCTTGTGCCTGCATCCTGACAGAGATGGAATTCTCTGGTTCGCGACAACGCGTGGGATCAGCGCTTTTGATTTCGCCAGGGGCACTTCGCGCTTCTTCCCGACAAGACCGGCAGAGCCCTCGGGCCTCCATGATAGTCTTGTCACCTCCATGGCTGAGGACGACATGGGCAACTTCTGGCTGGGAACTGCCACCCATGGCCTGGTTCGCCTCGACCGAAGCCTTGGAGTGTTCACCTACTACCTCGATGCCCCGGCAGCAGCCTCGATATCCACCCTGTCCAGGTGGAATGTTCCTGTGGCCCAGATGCGATCGGTGAGGCACATCGCCCACGAGCGGGCTGGCAGCGGAACACAGCCTGGAAGTCCGGACATTCTCTGGGTGATCGCTGACGGGGCGGTCTGGCGCGTTGCAGTCAGCCGCCAACATTTCGCCGTCGTGACTCCGAAGCCCGTTGAGCTCCGACCAGGGGAAATGTTGCGACCCATATCTGCTGTGGGCAGCCGCTACTTCTGGACAACTGTCCCCTTCGGCGAGGTTGTGCAAATCGACCTGCAAACACTTCGCCTGAAGATCTTTCCGGTGACCGATAGGCCGCCAGGCGACCTGCAAATGGTCAATGCTGCCATGACGCCTGATGGCACATCCTGGCTTGTACTCTTGCCCAGGCTCTACAGGTTCAATGCCCGGAAGGGAACGTTGGACCCCGTGCCGGGCATAGACAGGGCCAGCTATGTCTGCGCAGGACGAGATGGTCCCCTCTGGTTCTCCTCACCGAGCCCGGAACATGCAAAACCTGTCCTCGCCCGACTCGATCCCGGAACAGGGCTCGTAACACGGTATGACCGGGACACGCTGCCCGGGGAGGGATTGCTTACCGGCGGCGTGAGGTCGATGATTGAAGACACAAACGGAGAGATCTGGTTTGGCACCTTCGGGCAGGGGCTGTTCCGCTTTGATCCACGAACAGAGCGCTACCGCCGTTACTCCAGCGCGCCCGGCGCAACCGGGGCACTCAAGATGACGGTCATTCGAGCGCTCCTGATGGATTCTACGGGCACGATCTGGATCGGGACAGATTCCGGTTTGCACCGCTACATCAGAGAGACGGACAGCTTCGAGCGCTTCGCGGCGACCGGGCAGGAGTCCAATGACCAGGGACATTTCATCCGCGGGATGGCTCTGGATCAGAAGGGCGATCTCTGGTTAGCCCACGCCAGCGGAATCAGCCGGTTCGATCGCACGCGCTCCCGTTTCCAGGACTTCACCGAGGTAGACGGCCTCCGGCGCACTCAGTATGCCAGGGCGCTCTTTGAGCCGGTCAGCCGGACGATGTATGTCACCGACACAGACGGTTCCATTGTTGCGTTCCGGCCCGAGGATTTACCTTCACCGGGGGCTTCCGGCAGGGTGATCTTGACAGACTTCCGAGTGTTTGAAAACAGCATTCCGCTCCCGATGCCAATCCATCGGATCCGCGAAGTAAGTCTCTCCCATAATCAGAACTTTTTTTCCTTCCGGTTCTCAGCACTTGAGTTTCTACGCATCAATACGATCAACTACGCCTACAAGATGGAGGGGTTTGACCGCGACTGGGTCCAGGCGGGGACGCGTGCCTATGCCGGCTACACAAATCTTGACCATGGCAGCTATCTCTTTCAGGTCAAGGCAACAGACGCAAATGGCGTGTGGAGTGACAGCATCACAACTTTGTCCGTCATTGTGCATCCCCCCTGGTGGAAAACACGCTGGGCCTACGCCCTCTTTACACTCCTGGCAGCTTCGGCACTGTACGGTACCTGGCGATACGACCGCCGCCGGGTCCAGCTACGGCATCAATTGGAGATGAAAGGCTTCGAAGCCCGGAAACTCCTTGAAGTAGACCAGTTGAAGGCCCAATTCTTCGCCAATATCTCGCATGAATGCCGCACACCGCTGACCCTCATCCTCGGGCCTGCCGAAAAGATATCATCTCATACGACCGATCCCGATGACCGGAGAGACCTCGAAACGATCCAGCACAACGCCCACAATCTGCTCAACCTGATTAACCAGCTCCTCGATCTCTCCAGGCTCGACGCCGGACATATGGTGCTGCAGGTCAGCTCTATGGACCTCGTGCCGCTGCTTCAACGGATCGTCGCATCCTTCTCTTCCCTGGCCGACCGGAGAAAAATCACGCTGGTCTTCAATCTGCACGAACGGTCGCTGGCCGCTTTTATCGATCAGGAAAAATTGGAGAAGATCGTAACGAACCTGCTCTCCAATGCCTTCAAGTTCACCGGACCCGGAGGAGAGATTGTAGTGACCCTCAGGCGCCGGATTGAAAGTGATGAATCCATTGCTCCTGACGGAGAACACAGAGCGGACACAGGTTGGGCAGAAATCTCCGTCTCGGACACCGGGATGGGCATCCCGCGGGATAGGCTCGGCAAGATCTTCGATCGCTTCTACCAGGTAGACAGCTCCTCCACGCGCCGGCACAGTGGAACGGGGATCGGCCTCTCGCTGACAAAAGAGCTGGTCGAGCTTCACCGCGGGTATATCAATGCAACTAGCAAGGAGGGAGAGGGCAGTACATTTGTTGTCGGATTTCCGCTTGGGGATGAGATGTACACCCCGGACCAGATCATGGAACCCGCGCCCGGGACGACTGTATCGGCTGAGGCCCTGGGAATGGAGGTCCAGGAAGAGGAAGCATACCCGACCGATGAGAGATCGGAGGAAACAGGGGGGCCACCCGCTGCCCCGCTGGTGCTCATGGTGGAGGACAACGTGGAACTGCGCCGGTATATCCGTGGATACCTGGAAGAGAGCTACCGGGTTATCGAGGCAGGAGATGGTGTAAAAGGGATGGAGAGCGCATTCGCGTGGATACCCGATCTCGTCATCACGGATATCATGATGCCGCGGATGGATGGTGTTGAGCTATGCCGGCGTTTGAAGAACGACGAGCGAACCAGCCACATTCCTGTCATCCTCTTGACTGCCAGGGCCTCCGGCGAGAGCAAGGTGGAAGGGTTTGAAACCGGAGCAGACGATTACATCATCAAGCCGTTTGATGCGAAAGAGCTGCTCGTGAGAGTACGCAATCTCATTGAGATCAGGCAGGCACTGCGGAAGAAATTCCGTGAAAAGGTGGTCCTCGAACCCGCGGATATCCCTCTCTCTTCGGCCGATGCGCGTTTCCTGAAGAGACTGATGGATACTATCGAAAAGCGGATGGCTGAACCGGATTGTGATACGGAAACCCTCGCAGGAGATATGTGTTTGAGCAGAATGCAATTGAACAGGAAGGTGCATGCTCTCAGCGGCCAATCCACGCACGAGTTCCTCAAAATCCAGCGTCTGAAGCGCGCTGAGCGGTTGCTTCGTCACCACCACGGCAACATTTCAGAGATCGGCTACGAGGTAGGCTTCGCTAGTCCGTCTCATTTCGGGCAGGCGTTCAAAGAACGGTTCGGGATGACGCCGTCGGAATACGCGGAGAAATATCCGGAAGAGAACAGCCAGGAACGTGAGGGCGGCTCGCGGTGAAGTGAGGATAGAAGAGAGGAGAAAGGAACCTTCTCGGCAGTCCTGAGATGTGCAGGGTAAATGTCCTCCAGGTGACCTTCAAGTAAGTTGTTTTTGTGTTCCGTGGAACGTACTTTGCACTCACCCATGTACGGAAGCAGTACCTGGCGCTGGGACTGAGCTTCAGAGGAGGATCCCATGGCATGCATTGTTCTTGTTCACGGCACCGGATCGGGAGGCTGGTGCTGGAAAAAGGTGGCGCCGCTGCTGCGCGCCGCGGGACATGAAGTCTATGCTCCTACGCTCACAGGCGTCGGCGACCGGTCCCACCTGCTGAAGTGCGGTATCAACCTGACGACACACATCACGGACATCGCCAACCTGCTGTTTTACGAGGATCTCTCCGATGTGATCCTGGTTGGTCACAGTTATGCGGGGATGGTCATCACCGGCGTCGCATCAAAGGTGCCCGAACGGCTGAGACTCCTTGTGTACCTTGATGCGTATGTTCCCGAAGAAGGACAAACTGAGCGCGAGCTGTGGCCACCCAAAATGCGAGCCGAGATTGAAGCTGACGAAGCGGACAAAGGACTCCGTTCTCCTCCCTCTCCCACCCTCCTTGGCATTACCGACCCTGGAATGGCAGAGTGGTACCTGAAAAGAATGACTCCACACCCGATGGCCACATACGACGAGCCCGTGCCGCCCGGCAATGCATCAAGTGCCGCGCTCCCGCGTATGTTCATCCACTGCATAGGTGGACCAACCACACCTGTGTTTGCGCCGTTTGCCCGGAAGGCACAAGATCGCGGCTGGGAGTACCACGAGATCGTGACAGGACACGAAGCAATTCTCACCGCCCCGGAGGAAGTAGCACGAATCCTGCTGTCGTCTGCTGTAACGTACGGTGCCAACAAGTAAGTAGAGGCGCCGCTTGCACGCTTCGTGTCTTGCTTCTGCGAACTCAAAAACGTCCGGGAACGCCCCGCCGGCACAAAATCCCTGCAAGATTTGTTCCGTTGGAGTGAACAGATACAGGAGGAAAGGGGATGGAAGCCGGGGAAGGCATTACGGAATTCGTCAATACCGTCGTCATTGGCGGTGGTCAGGCGGGGCTCTCGGTCGGATATTGTCTGAAGGAACGGAACGTTCCGTTCGTTATTCTGGAGGCACAGGAGAGAGTCGGGGACAGCTGGCGCAAGCGCTGGGACTCGCTCCATCTGTTCACGCCGGCAATATATGACAGCCTTGTGGGGATGCCGTTCCCGGCCGACCCATACTCATTTCCTTCGAAGAATGAGATGGCCGACTACCTGGAATCTTACGCGCGTCATTTCGACCTGCCCGTCCGAACCGGGGTAACGGTGGACAGGCTCTCAAAGCGTGACGGCAAGTTTGTCTTGTCTTCCGGTAACCGCTCGATTATCGCGGAAAATGTGGTTGTGGCGATGTCGAGTTTTCAATGTCCCCGCGTCCCATCGTTTGCGCAGGAGTTGGATCCCGGCATCAGGCAGCTTCATTCCGTGGAGTATCGCAGGCCTTCGCAGCTGCAGGACGGGGATGTCCTTGTTGTTGGAGCCGGCAACTCAGGTGCCGAGATCGCTCTTGACGCATCGCGCTCGCACAAGACGTGGCTTGCGGGAAGGGATGTCGGTCACATACCGTTCCGTATCAACGGCATTGTGTCCCGGCTCTTTTTGGTACATTTCCTGTTCCGTGTCGTCTTCCACCGCATCCTGACGGTGAACACGCCGATGGGACGAAAGGTGCGTCAGAACGTCTTTGGGAAGGGGGATACGCTTATCCGCATCAAGCCTGCCGACCTGGCGGGAGCAGGGATCGAGCGGGCTCCGCGGGTGGTTGGCGTACGTAACGGAAAGCCCCTGCTTGAAGACGGGAGAGTTCTGGATGTGGCAAACGTGGTGTGGTGCACGGGATTTCTTCCCGGCCATTCGTGGATCGACCTGCCGGTCTTCGCACACGGAGAACCGGAGCAGGAACGCGGCGTAGTCGCGAAGGAACCCGGCTTGTACTTCGTGGGTCTGCGTTTCCTCTATTCCTTGTCATCAGCGATGATTCACGGCGTGGCAAGGGACGCCGATTACATTGCCCGCGCTATTGCGCATTCCCGGTCATTCGCCGATGCTGCAACCGTGTCGTAGCGCGGGCCGTAGAGCCCGAAATTATTTCGTCAGCACCATTTTCCGGGTCTGCGCGTAACTCCCCGCGATTAATCTGCACAGGTACACCCCGCTGGCAAACCCGCTCCCATCAAAACTGTCCTGGTAAATTCCAGCTGCCCGTCGCTCATTGACCAACACCGCCACTTCGCGTCCGATGATATCATACACGACCAGCCTCACATCACTGGCTACGGGCAACTGACTACTGACTACTGTTCTCGGATTGAATGGGTTCGGATAATTCTGCTCAAGCGTCGCCCGGGATGGCAATCCTTCATTGGCTTGAACTGCCGGAACAACTTCTGTGCTGACAGGGTGATACCGGAGGATCTCCCCCCCTTGGGTGACCATCCACCCGTTTGCGGAATCGTAGAATGATATCGCCATGATAGACCCAGAGAATGGATCAGTTGGTTGCACCGTCCAGGTTGCACCATTGTCACGCGAGCAAGCTACCGTCTTGAGTCCCGCCACCCACGCATCCTGTGAACCCACTGGAAATGCGGCCGCTATTCCCTTGTCCGGTTTTACACCTGGCATCAACTGCCACGTGGCGCCCCCGTCTGTAGTTCGGGCGAAAACCGTCGGTTCGGGCGCGCCCCAAAGTGCTCCTGAGCACAAGATGCCCACTGAATCATCACGCATTGCCAGAGCAGTCACCAGACCACTTCCTATCGTTGCCGACGACCATGTGCCCCCCGCATCGCTCGAGCGCCAAACCAGCGCATTGGATGTTCCAAACCAGATGTGTTGTCTGTCGGTACAGAAGAATTCGTTGAAAACCCCGTACGATCCCGCCAGCGCAGCGGGCTCATTGGGCATGTGTGTCCAGGTTGCTCCGCCGTCTGTCGTCTGGAGGACCACGAACTTGACTCCCCTTCCGGGATCACCCAAGGCGTAGCCGTTAGCAGCATCGAAGAACCAGAACGCATCAATGAAGGTGCTTTGCGTTGCAGGGTAAGTCTGTTGCGTCCAGGACACTCCCCCATCAACGGTCGCGAAGATGCGTCCCCTCCCATCGCCAATCCAGGCACGGATCGAGTCGACAGCCCAAACACAAAAAACCGGAGTGTCAGGCGGAAGGTTACCATTCACCACAGCCCAGTTCTCACCGCCGTCAATGGTTCTTAGGACCTCAGGCACCGGAAACGCGGTGGAGCCAGCAGCCCAAACGACCTTACTGTTGACAGCATGGACACTATACAGCGGAATCGCCCCTGGGGTCTTCTGATGTTCCCAGTATCCCCCTGCAGCGTACACAGTAGTCTTGAACATGTGCGCGTCCCGATCGTCGGCATTTGCACTCCAACTTAGTCTCACATTCACATCGCGTTCTCGGGCTAGTGTCCCCACTTGAAAATAGAAGTCAAGGGAATCCTCCCCGCCAGCGTCAAGACGCGTTGAACCGGGGATGGGTGCCAGCGATGCGAGTACTCGATCTGCTGTGACGTTGAATGAAAGGTTTTCCGCTGCAACTGGCAGAACATTCTTCACCTTTACTGAAAGGATCACCGTATCCCCTGCCTGGAAGAACGACCTTCCGGTGGGAGAGCGGAATCGTCCAGCATCCACGACGACCCCGGAATGCACCTCTGACAGTGCACGATAGAAATTCACCCGCCCGTGTCCGAGGGAACCGGCAAAGGCGGGATTCTCTCCATCAATCGGGTCACTGGTCATCCGGATCTGCGCCGCCACCTGGTCCGGCGTCCAATCCGGATGGGCGGCAAACAGTAGTCCTGCGAGCCCTGCAACCAGCGGCGCCGCATCGGAGGTGCCTTGATCGCTCCCGTATGACCCATCGTCCCTGGCCACACGGATGCGCATCCCGGGGGCGAACGTGGTCACGTTCAGCCCGTAGTCTGTGAAATAGGCGAGCGCATCGGAGGTGTCCGCCGTTGCCCCCACGGAAAGAACATGATCATAGGAGGCGGGATAATACGGCCTCTCATCCAGATCTTGCAGATGGTTGTTCCCGGCCGCAGCGACGATCAATGTGCCGTGTTGTGTCGCAGCTGTAATGACGTCTTGTTCGTACTGCGAGTAGTTGCCGGAGCCGCCGGCCCGGGACCAGCTGCAGTTAATGACGCGGGCACCCATCCGGAAGGCGTATTCGATCGCCTTGAACCCATAAGGATCCGAATTATCCGTTGTACGATGGGAGACACAAAGCGGCATGAGGCGGCAGTTCCAGCTGGTGCCGGCCATTCCTATACCGTTGTCGGTGACGGCCCCGAAGATGCTTGCCGTCTGTGTCCCATGATTGGCGTTGATCGGCAGGAATCCCCGGGGGTTGTTCGCGTTGGTCCCAAAATTCCAGCCGATGACGTCATCCACATACCCGTTGCCGTCATCGTCCAGGCCATTGATGTCGCCATCGGGGGGAGGACGCGGCGTGAAGACCCCGTCATGGGTGATATCCTCCGGAGTATTCACCCAGATGTTCTGGGCCAGATCCGGGTGCTCCCAGTTGGTCCCGCCGTCCACCGCGGCTATGACCACATCGGCACTCCCCTTCTGCAGCGCCCAGCCCGCGGCAACCTGCATGCGGTCAAAATACACCTGCTGCGTGGCCGCGTAGTCGGAATCATTGGGAGTGCTCCCTAGATGGTAGTCGTATGTCGGTTCCGCATATTCAACCTCAGGCAACGCCGCAAGGTGCGCCGCAACCTCCACCGGGTTCATGCTTGCAGGGATGGCCGCGACATGGATCTGTGAGAGATCGACTTTGCCCGCAGCCACATCAGCATCAGGCACACGCACTGCCATGGGGAAGGCGCGCTCCACTGAAGTTACTCCGTATGGAGTCAACACATGCAATCCGGGAGCGGCACCCTGCAAGTGAGAACCGTCGCCTGTCGAACTTGAGCGCTTGAATTTCACGACCACGACACCGGGCACGATTCCGTCCGAAGACAGGCCGCTTTGCGGGTTGTCAGGCCCGCTGTTCCCTGCACGGCCTCCCTCAAATGCATGACTCACGTGCACACAAGCGATCAGAAGGAACAGGAAGACCAGGAGGGCCAGATCCGGTGCAGGCCGACCTGAACAGTTCGCCGGATTGTCCCAACTTCCTTCTGGGGAGGAATGGAAAGTCAGGTCTTTCATGGTGAGCCCCCGTTGTATGAGTTTGCCAGGCATGAGTGTGTCGTGTTGGAAGTTGCACCCCTCACAGGCGTGGGTGATGGACAATTGTCGAGCAAAAAGACAGGGTGCTACGACGGCCGGAAGAGCAACATTGAGCGGCAACAGAGGTACGCGGAGGATAGGGGGAAAGCGGGCACTGGCGGCCCTCTGCTCAAACCCTTCTGAGCAGTGAACGAATGAGGGAATATCGGAGTTCCCGGAAGGAACCGGTCGACCTAAGCGTTTTCGGGGGGCAAATAGGAACCGACTACCTGAGCAACAACCCTGCCTGTCGCCAGGCAGGGATCCCGCACATCGTTGGTGCGGGACCCGTCATTTCACTAGCATCATGGTTCGAGCTTGTGTGAAGGCTCCGGCCGTGAGTCGGTACAGATACATTCCGCTCGCATGGCCACTTGCATCGAATGTGTCCTGATAGCTTCCTGCTTCTCGTTTCTCATTGACCAGCACCGTCACCTCCCTGCCCAGAAGATCATACACCACGAGTTTCACATCACTGGCTACAGACAACTGGCTATTGATTACTGTTCTCGGATTAAACGGATTCGGATAATTTTGCTCCAACCCAGACTTCTCCGGCACCGCCCGTTCATCGCTCACACTCGTAACGGGCCTAAGCGCTCTCCCCAGCACTTCCAGCAGCACCGGCCTGCCTTCGATGAGGTCTTGCCCGAGCGCCCAGACCATGGCCCCCGCTACACCCGACGATACGACGTACTCCGCCTTGAGCGCCACAGACGTCGAGTCATCATAGCTCGTCAGTTTGGTGTGGGCTGCATCCTGCATAT
>Ga0316605_10002369_pt1 | contig 10732 bp, 9 predicted proteins | sample OWC_soil_day20_n_FD_207666 | JGI IMG/M metagenome (GOLD analysis project Ga0316605, IMG submission 207666) | Wetland soil microbial communities from Old Woman Creek delta, Ohio, United States - OWC_soil_day20_noCT | ecosystem: Environmental > Terrestrial > Soil > Wetlands | place: USA: Ohio... | reverse complement strand
CAGGTTACACATACTCAATCACATTGCCAAGTACTCCAACAACAGTTGCTTCAGGAAGCAATAACATGACTGTAAATGCATTTACAAGCAACCCTAACGGAACAGGTGTTCTTACAGGCGGAACACAGACTCTTAAAGTAGGTGCGACTCTAAATGTAGGCGCAAGCCAGGCTGCCGGAACTTACACTTCTGCAACTCCTTTCACAGTAACTGTTAACTATAACTAAGAGATATATCCTCTAAAAAGGACGCTGTTCAACGCAGCGTCCTTTTAGGTTCCCTGGTTATTTATCCTTAATTATAAAATACAATGAAAAAGATTATCTTAATATTTTCCTTCGTTACCTTGATAATCGGATTTTCTGTTCAAAAGGTACAAGCGCAGGCAAGCATAAATGCGCATGCCACTGCAGAAGTTATTCAGGCTCTCACTGCTACAGAAAGTGCGACTCTCAATTTTGGCCGCTTTTCTCCGGAAACAGCCGGTGGTGAAGTTAAATTATCTCCGGACGGAGTTCGCTCTTCTTCAGGAACTGTAGCAATGGGGGGCGGTATATATAATCCTGCGATTTTTTATCTGACCGGACAACCGGAGTTCTCTGTTACAATTACTTTACCGGCGGTTGCCGTTTTACTGACAAACAGTGCAAACGGAAAAACAATGGAGGTAACAAATTGGGAGTCATATCCGTCGGCCAGCGGCTCAGGAGTAAAGATGCTAAGCAACGGATTGCTGACATTAAGTATAGGAGCTACATTAAAAGTGGGCAATATGAATGATAACCCAGTGGGTGTGTATGCCGGTACTTATGCAATAACCTTTTCTTATAATTAATTTTCGTTATATTTGGAATTAATTTACTAAGTGCATCAAATTTAATAACGGTACTCATGTGTAAGTCTATTTCAAAGATTGGCGTTTTCGTTTTAGGATTATTGCTTTTTACTTCCATTTGTTATTCAGATGGTCTGGCGCAGGGGAATCTGTTGATTACTCCAAGGCGCGTTGTTTTTGACGGGACAAGGAGAGTTATGGAGCTGAATCTGGCAAACACCGGCCAGGATTCTGCAAAATACAATGTTTCCCTTATTCAGTACAGGATGAAAGAAGACGGTTCTTTTGAAGAAATTACCGTTCCAGATCCCGGGCAAAACTTTGCCGACAAGAATGTTCGATTTTTCCCAAGAACAGTGACTCTTGGACCAAACGAGGCACAAGTAGTTAAGATGCAGGTTACAAATATGGATAAACTGGCTCCTGGCGAATATCGTTCACACGTTTATTTCAGATCTGTTCCAAAGCAAGTTGCCCTTGGAGAAGAGGATGCAAACAGAGATACAACAGCAGTAAGTGTTCAGCTTACTCCAATATTTGGTATAACTATTCCGGTAATTATAAGGATTGGCGAATCCACAACTAAAGTCACTCTTTCCGATTTGAAACTTGAAGTTGTGAATGATACAACAAATCGATTACAAATGACCTTTAACCGCACAGGAAACATGTCTATCTATGGTGACCTGAAAGTAATTCACATATCACCATCCGGAAAGGATACTCCTGTGGGAACTGTTAATGGTATTGCAGTGTACACCCCAAATCCTGCCAGAAAATTTCTTGTAGATCTCGACAACGATAAACATGTAAATTTTCACTCAGGTAAATTAATAGTAACTTTTTCTTCCCAGTCCGATACCAAACCGGAAAAATATACCGAAGCGGTGCTTGAATTGCGTTAATATAATTATGAAAAATAATGACAGCAGATATTTAAATTGGAAGCATTCGGTTAAACTGACATGCTTAATTACAATATTTGCTGCATTTTATAATGTTTCTTTTGCACAATCAGTTACTGTAGATCAGAATCTTTCTTTTGGAACTTTTTGCCCTTCCGGCGCTTCCGGTGGCACTGTTACAATAGATGTCAACGGGAACAGGACATCTTCCGGGAATATTATCCTTTTCAGCAGTACGTTTTCAGAAGCAGTTTTTACTTTCCATTCCAGTAGTCGTAACAGAACTGTTTACAGCATAACAAAAAGCAGCCAGATAACACTTTCAAGAATTGGAGGAGGAGGGACTATGAAGCTCACTTTAGGCACTCCATCTACGACATATTTTTATGTTAGAAAATATCAGACCAAATCATTTTCAATTGGAGGAACGCTAACAGTAGGCAGTATAACGGCTAACCCTGGCGGAAACTATTCCGGCACTTTTAATCTGACGTGTAATTATTATTAACCCAGATAAAATCAATATAAGAATCAAATCAAATGGCTAAAAATAATGCCTGCACAGTCCCTGCTTTCAAATGGAATCTGCAAGGTATTGTCATTAGATATTTTGCAGTCTTTATCTTTGTTTTTCTACTCTTTCCTGAGCGAATTTCTGCCCAGGACGAACCTGAATACGACGAAATAACTGTTTTTTTTAGTGTCCCCAGAATTGGAGGTGCAGATCTTCCAGCAGTCGTACGCGATGAAGTTTTGTATCTGTCTGTAACCGACGTGTTCGGTTTTCTGAAGATTAAGACAACATATTCTTCAGGATTTGATTCTATTTCAGGTTTTTTTATCAACCAGCAGGCTTCTTATTTGATTGACCGGAGAAAAAACCGCATCGAATATCAACAGAAAGTATTTGAACTTAACCCGGGTGACATTGTAAGAACTGAAACCAACCTGTATCTTAAATCAAGCTATTTCGGAGAAATCTTTGGTCTTGAGTGTTCTTTTAATTTCCGAAGTCTCATGGTAACTCTTAATACCAAAATTGAACTGCCGATAATCAGGGAAATGAGACAGGAACAAATGCGCAAGAATGTGGGACAGATTAAGGGAGATATAGTAACAGACACTACTTACAAACGAAGCTTCCCGTTTTTTCACTTTGGAATGGCCGACTGGACAGCAACTTCCACACAACAGCTTCAGGGTCGCACCGATACGCGGCTTTCTTTGACTCTGGGTTCTGTAATCGCCGGGGGGGAGGCAAATGTAACTCTAAACTACAGCAACAGCACTCCTTTCAATAAAAAGGATCAGTACTACCTCTGGAGATACGCAAATAATGACCACAAGGCTTTAAGACAGGTCTCGCTGGGTAAAATAGCTGTTGATGCAACATCGTCATTGAATTCTCCGATTATTGGCGTTCAGTTAACTAACAATCCCACAACATACAGGAGATCCTACGGTTCGTACACATTGAGTGATGTAACAGAGCCGGGATGGTTAGTGGAACTCTACGTTAACAATGTGCTTGTAGATTATAAAAAAGCTGATGCATCCGGATTTTTCACGTTTGAGGTTCCGTTAGTATATGGAAACACGAGTGTGAAGCTTCAATTTTACGGACCATGGGGAGAGGAGAGGTCTAAAGAAAAAAATATAAGCATTCCATTTAATTTTCTACCAGTTGGCGAGTTTGAATACAGGGTTTCGGCCGGTATGGTTGAAGACAGCCTTAGCAGTCGTTTTTCAAGGGCAAATTTTGATTTTGGAGTGACCCGTTTCTTAACAATTGGCGGAGGAGTGGAGTATCTGTCGTCTTTAGCTTCCGGAAAGATACTTCCGTTTGTGAATGCTTCTCTCAGACTGGCTCCAAGCCTTCTTTTATCGGGAGAATATACCTACGGAGTAGGTGCTAAGGGCATTGTAAATTACAGACTACCTTCAGATGTTCAGATTGAAATCAATTATACGAAATATAATAAAGGCCAAAAGGCCATTAACACAAATTATCTGGAAGAGAGAAAGATTAGTGTCACAGTTCCTATACGAACTACTAAATTTACTGTCTTCTCCAGACTATCTCTCAATCAGTTTATTATGCCCCAGTCTAAATACACTTCCTCCGAATTGTTACTTTCCGGAGCCGTGTTTGGCATTAATACAAATATAACTACAACTGCAATTTTCTCTTCGCTTGCAAAGCCAGATATATACAGCACCCTCGCCCTTTCGATAAGACTTCCCTGGGCGTTCATTCTTACCCCGCAATCTCAGTTCAATTACAGCCAGGGCAAGTTTATTTCTTTCAGGAGCGGTTTGGAAAAAAGGTTATTCTCCCGTGGTTTTCTCAACTTTGCCTATGAGCATAACTTTATTACAAAATTAAGCAGCGTGGAAGTGGGATTCCGATACGATTTCTCATTTGCGAAAATTGGACTTTCCGCCAGGAGGAGCAATAAGGTTACTACTTTTGTAGAAACTGCCAGCGGAAGTATAATTGTGGATGCCAAAAACGGATATGTTGGAACAAGCAACCGTGCAAATGTAGGTAAAGGCGGCATTTTAATGTTTTCATTCCTGGATTTAAACGGAAATGGACACCGGGAAAAAAATGAGCCAAAAGCAAAAGGCCTGCAGGTTCACATTAATGGCGGACGTATAGAATACATTGAGAAGGATACCACAGTGCGGGTATACGATCTTGAACCATATGCCAGCTACCTTGTATCACTTGTCGGAACCAGTTTCGATAATATTTCATGGCAACTGCCGTACAAAAATATTAGCGTTGTAATAGATCCAAACCTTTATAAACGAATTGAGGTTCCTGTAGCCGTTGTGGGAGAAGCTGCCGGGATGGTATATCTTAAAGGAAGTTACGGGCAAAGAGGACAAGGCCGTATAATTGTAAATTTCTACCGGAGCGATTCAACTCTTGTTAAGAGCACAATGAGTGAAGAAGATGGTTACTTTAGTTATCTCGGTCTTTTACCCGGTAATTATATGGCCGGTATTGATACCGCACAGATGAGAAAACTGAATATGAAAGCTTCTCCGTCATTTATTAATTTTACAATTGAACATTCAATAGACGGAGATTTGGCAGAAGGGCTTGATTTTGTATTGCAGAAGGAAAGACAGGAAGAGGAGCAGACGAAAGAACCGATAAAATCTGTTGAAAATGAACAGATTCCCATTGCAAAAGATACTGTTGCCATAGTCTCTGACAAATTCTTATATAAAATACAATTACTTGCCTTGCGCAAACCCACAATTATTAACGAACATTTTTCACTCCTATTGAAAAATGTACCCGGAACAATAATAACCGAAACGCCTGGTGAAGACGGCATATACCGTTACACAACAGGATCCTTCAGAAGCAGGAAAGAATCAGTTAAATTGATTCGGATTATCAGAAAATTGGGATGGGACGATTCATTTATTGTTCCTTATAAAATCAAGGAACAATAAATTACTGCACAAGATTGTATTTTTCTATCTTGGCGTTAAGAGTCGGTCTTGTAATGTCAAGAATTCTTGAAGCCTCCACTTTGTTCCAGTTAACTTCATCGAGTATGCACTTGATATGGTGTTTCTCCAGAGATTCCAAAGTACGGAATTCTGCCAGATCCGGATATTTTGCAACAGGTTCGGCCATACGATAGTTGAGAATGATATTCTCTTTCTCGAGCACGTCATTTTTGGACATAACAATTGCCTGAAGCAGTGTGTTTTCAAGTTCCCGCACATTTCCATGCCAATCGTGTTGCTGTAGCATCTCAATTACACCATCCCCTATTTTGGTTACATTTTTATTAAACCGCTTGTTGAGTTTATACAAAAAATGGATTACCAGATCGTTTATATCATCTTTGCGCTCGCGCAGAGGCGGAAGATTTATTGTAAATACCTTTAGCCTGTAATAGAGGTCTTCTCTGAATTTACCCAGTTTTATCTGTTCTTCCAGATTGCGGTTTGTTGCTGCAATTATCCTGGCTTTCATTGGAATAGGCAGTTCCCCTCCTACTTTTTCAAATTCCAGCTCCTGTATTACCCGAAGCAACTTAACCTGAGTATTTAGTGATATTTCTGAAATCTCGTCCAAAAAGATAGTGCCTTCTCCGGCAAGTTCAAATTTCCCCTTTTTGTCGCGTATTGAATCGGTAAAAGACCCTTTTACGTGCCCGAACAATTCACTTTCCAGCAGGGTCTCGGTGAGAGCACTGCAATTTACAACTACTAATGGTTTATTGTGTGTTATTCCTGAGTAATGAACCAGCCTCGCAATCAGCTCTTTTCCTGTTCCGGTTTCGCCTTGTATAAGCACATTCACCTTGTTCATAGAGATAAGCCCAATATTTTTGAATATCTCTTTCATTTGAGGCGTTCTGCCAACCAATATATTATCTTCGAGCATACTCTCGCTCGAGGCATCAGTACGAATTACAGTCGTGAGGCTATTGCTGCTTTTTACAGAGCTGAGCGCTTTAATTACTGTGGATTTAAGAGTTTCGGGATTAACAGGTTTTTCAAGATATTCAAATGCACCCTGTTGGATTGACTTTATCGTAAGGACAACATCTCCATAAGCTGTGAGCATTATCACCGGTAATTTCAGCCTCAGCTTACGTATTTCAGCCAGAACTTCAAGCCCGTTCTTTCCAGGCATCTGATAATCGGTAATTACAAGGTCCGGGCGCTCTGAATGAACCAGAAGCAAACCCGCGTCACCGCTTTCTGCCTCAATTACATTGTACCCGGCTTTTGTGAGCGCAAGACTAAAAAGCTTGCGAATCATTTTATCGTCGTCAATGACTAAAATTTTTTCCATAAATTAAATTCTAATGTGAAAAAGCTAAATCATTGTTTTTAAATGTTCAATGCTAACATTTGCAATTTTTAATATCCTGTCGACGGTTTCTTTGAGATCAACCATATCTCTGCTTCCCTTATTTATTCTCTTGACATCCGGAACAGCCGTTAAAATGCCAACCGAAGTCAATTGAGTAATGAGCTTGTGAGTAACTAATTTTAGCCTGTCGTGATCACCTGAATCTGCACAGTCTTTCATCGACTGAAGCGTAACAGGACCTTCTTCTAAAAATATTTTTATAATCTCTTTGATGAAAGCCTCATCACCATCTGCCATATCTTTTAAGTAAGTCAAGTCGGGCAGTGGAATTTTATTTCCATTAATTAACTCATCCATATAATTAAAATATTATTTCGGTAGTGTTGGTATATTGAAGCAAAATGTGGAGCCTTCACCCTCTTTAGACTCAAACCAAATTTTGCCACCGTTTCTTGTAACAAACTCTTTGCACAAAAGCAGTCCAAGTCCTGAGCCCTCTTCATTATCCGTGCCAAAACTAGTAAAATGAGAATCTGCTTTAAAAAGTTTATCCTGATTTTCCTGACTGATACCTTCTCCGTGATCCACAACAGAAATTAATAACTGCCCTTCCTCTTCTGCAATATTAACATTCACTTCAGATGCCGGATTGCTAAACTTAATTGCATTGCTCACAAGATTTCTAAGGACAGTTTTTATCATATCCTGATCAATTCTCACCTTAGCATTTGTGTCCCCATTAAGTTTAATCTTGATATTTTTTAATTCGGCAACAACTTCTGAAAGTTCTACCTCTCCTCTTATGAGCGGCAGAATTTCCACATTGTCCTGAAAAACAGTATTTAAGCGACCTGTCTGGCTTTTTGTCCATTTGAGCAGGTTGTCCAAAAGGACAAAACTCTCTTCTGTGAGCCTGTTTCCCATTATGAGAAGTTCGTACATATCTTCGTCCAGAGTCTCCTTAGGGATATTAAGAACAAGAGCATTCATAACCATCCTGATGGAACCAATTGGAGAGCGCAAATCATGTGCAATAACTGAATATAGCTTGTCCCTGCCAATTATTGTTCTTTGCAACTCGTCGTTTTGTCTGGAAATTATTCTTTTTGCCGAAACCAGCGATAGCTGGTGGTTTACCCTTATTAAAAGCTCGTCTTTATTAAATGGTTTGGAAACATAATCTGCTGCTCCGAATTTAAACCCTTTAACAATGTCGTCCGGAGAGTTAAGTGCAGAGAGGAATATAATAGGCATGTCTCTCCTTTCCGGCATCTCGCGGAGTTGCGCTGCAACCTCATGGCCATCCATAACCGGCATCATGATGTCTAAGAGAACAAGATCGGGACTGTTTTTTTTGATTATTTCAAGCGCATCCTTGCCGTTATAGGCAGTAAGCGTCTTATAACCCGCTTTTGTAAGGAGTAGTTTTAGTAATAAAACATTGGCATCGACATCGTCAACGATTAATACAGTAAAGTCCGAGTTGTTTATATCCATCGTTAAATTAGCACGTTCCTGAAATATTCGATTGTTTTCACCAAACCGTCTTCCAATTGAACTTTCGGTTCCCAGTTTATTATATTTTTTGCAAGAGTAATATCGGGCTGCCGTTGTTTGGGATCGTCCGAAGGAAGATCTTTATACACGATTTTTGATTTCGTTCCTGTGAGAGCTATAATCTTATCTGCAAGTTCTTTAATGGTAAATTCATTGGGGTTTCCAAGATTAATGGGGCCAATAAATGTATCATCGGTATTATTCATTACCCTTATCATTGCTTCAAGCAAATCGTCTATATATTGAAAACTCCTGGTTTGCTGCCCCCCCCCGTAAAGCGTAATATCGTCCCCCTTAAGGGATTGGACAATAAAATTTGAAACAACTCTGCCATCATGCGGGTGCATTTTTGGGCCATATGTATTGAAAATCCTGATAATCTTTATTTTCACATTATTTTGCCTGTGGTAATCCATAAAGAGAGTCTCTGCGCATCTCTTTCCTTCGTCGTAACATGACCGGAATCCAATTGTATTTACATTACCCCAATAAGATTCAGGCTGAGGGTGAATAGCAGGATCTCCATATATTTCACTGGTGGAAGCCTGAAGGATCTTTGCATTTATCCTCTTTGCCAGACCTAACATATTTATTGCCCCCATAACAGAGGTTTTAACCGTTTTTATTGGGTTATACTGGTAATGAATTGGAGACGCAGGGCAGGCCAGATTATAAATCTGATCTACTTCGGCATAATAAGGTTGAGTAACATCATGCCTTACAAGCTCAAAATGAGGGTTCCCAATCAGATGGATTACATTTTCTTTTGATCCTGTAAAAAAATTGTCAAGACAAACGACATCATTTCCCTCTTTAATAAGCCGGTCACATAAATGTGAACCAATAAATCCCGCTCCGCCTGTTACAAGTATTCTTTTCATAGTCAGGAGTTTTTCCCTATTGAGTAATGGATAAAACCTTCCGAAACAAGTTCCGAATGGTCATAAATATTTCTTCCGTCTATAATAACATTACCTTTCATAAGCTGCTTGATTTTGCTCCACGACGGCAGCCGGAACTGCTTCCATTCTGTCATAAGAGCAACTGCATCTGCTCCCTGTGAAGCATCATAAATACTATTGCAGTATTCAACTGTAGCTCCAATTCTCATTTTTGCTTCTTCCATAGCAACAGGGTCGAATACCTTCACCTTTGCACCGGCTTTTATGAGGTTGTCTATAACGACAAGAGCAGGAGCTTCCCTCATATCATCGGTATCCGGCTTAAATGAGAGCCCCCAAACAGCAACAGTCTTTCCGGAAATATTTCCATCGAACGCGTTTAACAGTTTTTTGAAAACAATCGCTTTTTGCTCCTCGTTAACACATTCAACAGCTTCAACGATTTTCATTGGAACTCCGTATTCTTCACCGGTGTGGAATAAAGCCTTTACGTCTTTAGGAAAACAAGAGCCGCCATATCCTGCACCGGCATATAAGAAACTCATCCCGATTCTCTTATCGGAACCAATCCCCTTTCTCACCATTTCCACATTAGCTCCTGTAGCTTCGCAAAGCCGTGCAATTTCATTCATAAAGCTTATTCTTGTGGCAAGCATTGCATTTGCTGCATATTTTGACATTTCTGCCGATGCAATATCCATAAAAATAATCGGGAAACCATTTAGAACAAACGGTTTGTATAATCTTTCCATTAGTAGGGCTGCTCTTTCGCTTTCAACCCCAACAACGACACGATCCGGAGACATAAAATCTTTTATTGCCGCACCTTCCTTGAGAAACTCCGGGTTTGAAGCCACATCAAATACTAAAGAAACTCCCCGTTTATCAAGTTCTTCCTGAATCGCCGCTCTTACTTTTGGCGCAGTACCAACAGGAACAGTACTTTTCGTGACCAGTAAAACATAATCGTTCATGTTCTGCCCCACTGTTCGCGCAACGTCGAGGACATATTTAAGATCGGCACTTCCGTCTTCATCCGGAGGGGTTCCTACCGCACTGAAAACTATCGATACTTTATCAAGATTATCTTTAAGATTTGTAGAAAAAGAGAGCCTCCCCTCTTTTACGTTTTTTACAACAAGCTCCTGAATACCTGGTTCATATATAGGCATCTCTCCTTTGTTGAGCAAATCTATTTTTCTTTTGTCAATGTCAATGCAAATTACATTTATCCCCATTTCGGCAAAACAAGCTCCGGTAACTAAGCCTACATAGCCTGTTCCTACAATTGCAATATTCATAATTATGAAATGTTATTCGAGATTAAGTAGTTTGGAAATTGTTTTTCTGAGAGTTTCCGCCCTGTACGGTTTTGTGATATACTCTGTACACCCGGCACTTAAAGCAACATTTCTGTCATTATCATATGCAAAGGCAGTTAGCGCTATGATTGGAATTGCCACTCCTTTTTCACGAAGTTTTCTCGTTGCCTCCAGCCCATCCATTACCGGCATTTTCATATCCATAAGAATAATATCCGGTTTAATTTCCTCGTACATTTCAAGAGCCTCAGCTCCATTGCCGGCACGATAAATATCGTAGACACCCTTTAGCATTGCTTTCGCCAGAATATAGTTGCTGTCGTTGTCTTCGGCATATAAAATTTTTATCTTTTCTT
>Ga0316605_10002368_pt1 | contig 10735 bp, 8 predicted proteins | sample OWC_soil_day20_n_FD_207666 | JGI IMG/M metagenome (GOLD analysis project Ga0316605, IMG submission 207666) | Wetland soil microbial communities from Old Woman Creek delta, Ohio, United States - OWC_soil_day20_noCT | ecosystem: Environmental > Terrestrial > Soil > Wetlands | place: USA: Ohio... | reverse complement strand
AGTTTTTCCGAGGCATAGGCGGCATCCCAGGGCTGGAAATCGGCCAGGCCCAGTTCATCGCGGGCGAAGGCGCGCAACTCGGCGATGTCCTTCTCGGCGAAGGGCTTGGCCTTGGCCGCCATCTCACGCAGGAAAGCCAGCACCTGGGCCGGCGTGTCGGCCATTTTCGGCACCAGCGACACTTCGGCAAAATTGGCGTAACCGAGCAGTTGTGCCTCTTCGCGGCGCAGTTCGAGCATGCGCTGGATGACCGGGGTGTTGTCCCACTCCGGCTTGCTGCTGCCGTCGGTGAATTCGGCGGCACGGGTGGCATAGGCGCGGTAGTGGCGGGCACGCAGTTCGCGGTTGTCCGCGTACTGCATGATCGGGCCGTAGGATGGCGCGTGCAGGGTGAATTTCCAGCCGTCGATTCCCGCCTTCTCGGCGGCCGTTTTCGCCGCCTGGCGCACATCGTCGGGCAGGCCGGACAACAACTTCTCGTCGGTCACCACCTCGGCAAAGGCATTGGTTGCATCGAGCAGGTTTTCGGCGAACTTGGCCGAGAGTTGCGACAACTCTTCCATGATCGCCTGGAAGCGCGGCTTGTCGGCCTCCGGCAAATCGGCACCGGACAGGCGGAAATCGCGCACTTCATTGTCGACAATCTTCTTCTGCTCGACCGACAAGGTCGCGTATTCGGCACTGGCCCGCAGCGCCTTGTACTTGTCGAACAACTTGAGGTTCTGGCCGAGTTCGGCATAGAAGCGCGACACCTCGGGCAGCATCTCGTTATAGGCCTCGCGCCAGGCCGGCACGTCGTTGACCGAATGCAGGTGGCCGACCACGCCCCAGGCCCGGCCGAAAGGCTCCAGGCCATCGGACAGGGCACCGGCGAAATCCGGCCAGGTGGCCGGTGTGGAATCCGCCGTCAGGCGCTCGATCAGCGCGCGGCCTGCGGTCAACAACGTTTCGATGGCCGGTTTTACGTGCTCCGGCTGGACGAGGTCGAAACGGGGCAGATCTGAAAAGTCGAGCAGGGGATTGGTGATTGTCATTTTTGCTTCGGGCAAGAAAAACGGGCGGCCTCTGCCACCCGTTGATACTGTGGGTTGGACAGCTATTCTACAAGTTCTCGATAGGCATGCCACGAGGCGTGACCGAGTATCGGCATGATCAGCAGCAGGCCAAAGAGTAGCGTCGCGAAACCAAGCAGGGTCAACAGCACGATGATGCAGCCCCACAACAGAAGTGGCCCGGGGTTATGCATGAAAGCGTACAGGCTGCTCAACATGGCCGTCACAAAATCGCTATCCCGGTCAAGCATCATCGGCACAGAAACGACCGACAGGGCAAAGACAAACAGCGCCAGGATGCCGCCCAGGCCAAGCCAGGCAAAGACGAAGCGAGTGTGTTCGCCACTGAAGAAAACATGCCCCAGGAAAAGCAGAGTGTTTGCATCGCCGGCTGAGCCGAGCAAGGAAAAGGCGATTGCCGACAAGCGTTCCCAAACAAGGACCAGCAGCGCAATCAACAGGCCGAACATGGCCAGAGACTGGCTGTTGCGGCGGAAACACCGAATCGAATCGATAAAGAGTATTTTCTCGCCCCGGGCCGAGCGCCGACTCAATTCATACAACCCGGCGGCGAGCAGCGGGGCGATCAGAAAAAATCCGGAAACGGCAACAGTGACGAGATACGGGTGACCAAGCAGCGCCAGGATGATTAAATCCCCGCCCAGTCCGAACAGAATGCCGTAGGCCAGCGATGGCAGAGGATTGGCTTTGAAGTCGCGCCAGCCGGCGCGCAGCCAGTAGAACGGACTATTCCAGCTGATCTGGCGAACCACGGGCAACTCCATGCCCGCATCCGCAATATGGTCGGCAAGTCGCATGGCAGCCTCCAGGCTTGAGGGGACTGCCATTCGACCCGGCACCGCTGGCCGGGTTCCCTGCTCGGGCGAGACTTACAGCGTCTTGCCGGTCAGCCGCTCACAGGCCTCGATGTATTTGGCGCTGGTGCGGGCGATGACGTCGGCCGGCAGTTTCGGGCCGGGGGCAACCTTTCCCCAGTCCAAAGTTTCCAGGTAATCGCGGACATACTGCTTGTCGTAGGACGGCGGGTTGCTGCCCTCGGCGTACTGGTCGGCCGGCCAGAAACGCGACGAATCCGGGGTCAGCGCCTCGTCGATCAGGTGCAGGGTGCCGGCGGCGTCGATACCGAACTCGAACTTGGTGTCAGCGATGATGATGCCGCGACCGCGCGCATAAGCGGAGGCCGCCTCGTACAGCGCGATGGCGACAGTGCGAGCCTGGGCGCAGATCTCGGCGCCGTTCTTGCCGGTGCCGGCCAGCACTTCGGCCAGATCGGCGGCACAGTTGGCCTGGGCGACAGCGAAGGAGACGTTCTCGTCATGGTCGCCGACCGCCGCCTTGGTGGCCGGCGTGAAGATCGGCGTCGGCAGCTTGGCGGCCATTTTCAGGCCGGCCGGCAGCGCGATACCGCAGATGGCCCCGGTTTCCTGATAATCCTTCCAGCCGGAACCGATGACATAACCGCGCACCACCGCCTCGATCGGCAGCGGCCGCAGGCGCTTGACCACCACCGAGCGGCCACGTACCTGCTCGCGCTCGTCCTCGGCGACGACGGATTCCGGATCGATGCCGGTCAACTGGTTGGGGACAATATGGCCGAGCTTCTCGAACCAGAAATCGGCGACGGCGGTCAGCACTTCACCCTTGCGCGGAATCGGGTCCGGCAGGATGACGTCGAAGGCGGACAGGCGGTCGGAGGTGACAATCAGCAGCTTGTCGGCGTCGACCGCATAGATGTCGCGGACTTTGCCCTTGGACAACAGCGGCAGGCTGGTGATGGACGACTGGAAGAGCGGAGTGGTCACGGCAGATTTCCCGAAAGCAAAAGGCGAATTATAAATTAATGCGCCTCGCCGTCCTCGGTCGCGAGCTTCTTGTGCACGCGGCGGGTGGCCCAGGCGACGAGGCCAGCGATGACGGGAATGGAAATTCCGGTGACCACGTCGGTGTTTAGGTGGTGCAGGTCCTTGCTGGCCTTGGCCAGATATTGCACCAGTTGCGAGCCGTAATAGGTCAGCACCACCACCGACAGTCCTTCGACGGCTTCCTGCAGGTGCAGTTGCAGCTTGGCGCGCTTGTTCATCTGCGCCAGCAATTCCTGGTTCTGGCGCTCCAGCTCGATGTCCACGCGCGTGCGCAGCAACTGGCTGTTGCGCGCGACGCGGGCCGACAACTCTTCCTGGCGGCGGGCGATGGCCTCGCAGGTGTTCATGCCTGGCTGCAGGCGGCGCTGCATGAATTCCTGGAAAGTAGGCAAGCCGGAGATGCGCGTTTCGCGCAACTCGCCGATGCGCTGCATGACCAGCCCGTGGTAGGCGCGGGCGGCACCGAATCGGAAGGTGGTACGGGCCACCGAATGTTCCACCTCGGCGGCCAGCTTGGACAGCGCGGCAAGGATGTCGCGCTCGTCTTCCGGCGTGCTGGCAACGCCGATGCGGTCCATCAGTTCCGCCAGCCGGGTTTCGCCGTCGTAGAGCCAGCGGCCGACTTCCTTGGCGATGGGCAGGCCGAGCAGGGCCATCATGCGGTAGGTCTCGATCTCGACCAGGCGCTGCACGGTGCGGCCGGCCTGACGCTGGGTCAGGCCCTCGTTGAGGACGAGGAAGCGCGAGAAACCGTTGTCGATCTTGAAATCGGTAAAGATCCAGGCAGCGTTGTCGGCTACTCGTGCGGCGACCATGGTGCGACCGTTCGGGGTCAGGCCGGCGAGGATGCTCTGCGGATCGACCTCGCTCGTCGAGCGCAGTTCGACCTGGGTGGCAACGATGAGCTTGCCGGGAATTCCTTTCAGCCAGTCCGGATGGACGGCGTCGAAAGCGGTGGCATCCTCGTCCAGCGTCTCACCTTCGGTGAGCGGGCGGAAGAAGGTGTAGCTGGAGAATTCGGTATGCAACTCCCAGCGCATGCGAAAAGCACCGGTTTCGATCATCAGGTGCGCATCCGAACTGTCGATGGCGTTGCATACATGCGCCTGGCAGAGCTTGGAGAGATTTTCGCGGGCGAGCTGCGCTTTGGCCGCGTTGTGTTTGAACACCAGATGCGAAACCAGCGTGGCACCGGCCAGCGGCACGGGCGGACGGGCGTGGAATTCGTTGTTCAGGCGCTGGCGGAGCGGGTGCTCGGTCAGTTCGGCAAGCGTCAGACGGGGGTTCATGGCGGCACTGGGCAGGAATGTTGCGGTGCGGCAGATTGTAGCCCAGGGCACCGGCAGCGCCCCGCGGAAAAGAAAAAAGCCGCACACGGCGGCTTTTTCTGGGGGCAGGAAAGATCTTATTTGACGATCTGGTTCAGTTCGCCCTTGGCGTAACGCTCGGCCATCTTCTCCAGCGGCATGGCCTTGATCTGGCTGGCGCGACCGGCGCAGCCGAAGGCTTCGTAGCGGGCCAGGCAGATCTTCTTGGCGGCTTCGCGGGCCGGCTTCAGGTAATCGCGCGGATCGAACTTGCCCGGGTTTTCGAACAGGTAGCGGCGCACGGCGCCGGTCATGGCGAGACGGATGTCGGTATCGATGTTGACCTTGCGCACGCCGTGGGCGATGCCCTTGACGATTTCCTCGACCGGCACGCCGTAGGTTTCCTTCATGTCGCCGCCGAATTCGCGGATCTCGGCGAGCAGTTCCTGCGGCACGCTCGACGAGCCGTGCATGACCAGGTGGGTGTTCGGGATGCGGGCGTGGATTTCGGCGATGCGGTCGATGGCGAGGATGTCGCCGGTCGGTTTCTTGGTGAACTTGTAGGCGCCGTGGCTGGTGCCGATGGCGATGGCCAGGGCGTCGCAGTTGGTCTGCTTGACGAAATCGGCGGCCTGGTCGACATCGGTCAGCAGTTGTTCGCGGGTCATGTGGCCTTCAGCACCGTGGCCGTCCTCCTTGTCGCCCTTCATGGTTTCGAGCGAGCCGAGCACGCCGAGTTCGGCTTCGACGGAGACGCCGATGGAGTGCGAGAACTTGACCACTTCCTTGGAGACGGCGACGTTGTAGTCGTAGGAGGCGACGGTCTTGCCGTCGGCTTCGAGCGAGCCGTCCATCATCACCGAGGTGAAGCCGGATTTGATGGCGGCCATGCAGACGGCCGGGCTCTGGCCGTGGTCCTGGTGCATGACGATGGGCAGGTGCGGATAGGCTTCGAGGGCGGCCAGGATCTGGTGGCGCAGGAAGGGTTCGCCGGCATATTTGCGGGCGCCGGCCGAGGCCTGCATGATGACCGGGGCGTCGATCTGGCTGGCGGCTTCGCAGATGGCCCAGACCTGTTCCATGTTATTGACGTTGAAGGCGGGCAGACCGTAGCCGTTTTCGGCGGCATGGTCGAGCAGTTGGCGCATGGAGACGAGCGGCATGGGAACTCCTGTTCAGTAACGTATTTAGCTAATCAGTCTATTTTACAGACCTAGTCGATTTGGTGCTCGCCGACGCGGACGATCTTCAGGGTGTTGGTGCCGCCGGTCGAGCCAATCGGTTCGCCGATGGTCAGGGCTATCAGGTCGCCCTTGGCTACGACACCACGGTCGATCAGGAGTTGCTCGGCTTCGGCCAGCAGGCGTTCGCGATCGGTATGCTGCTGCAACATCGGCAGCGGGCAGACGCCGCGGTAGAGCACCATGTGGCCGACCGATTCGGCATCCGGCGTCAGCGCGTAGATCGGCACGCCGCAGTTCATCCGGCTCATCCACAGCGCGGTCGAGCCGGACTGGGTCAGCGCGGCGATGGCTTTCACTTTCAGGTGGTGTGCCGTCCAGATCGCCGCCATGGCGATCGACTGGTCGATGCGGGTGAACACCCGGTCGAGGAATTCGCGATCGAGGGTGATTTCGGCCGAGCGTTCGGCCTCGATGCAGATGCGGGCCATCGACTCGACCGTTTCGACCGGGTATTTGCCGGCCGCCGTTTCAGCCGACAGCATCACCGCGTCGGTGCCGTCGAGTACGGCATTGGCCACGTCGGAGACTTCGGCGCGGGTCGGCACCGGCGAGTGGATCATCGACTCCATCATCTGCGTCGCCGTGATGGCCAGCTTGTTCTTGTCGCGGGCCATGCGGATCATCTTCTTCTGCAAGGCCGGCACTGCGGCATCACCGACTTCGACGGCCAGGTCGCCGCGCGCCACCATGACGCCGTCGCTGGCGTCGAGGATGTCGGCCAGGTTGTCGACCGCCTCGACCCGTTCGATCTTGGCGATCAGTACTGCCGTGCTGCCGGCCGCGCGCAGCAACTGGCGCGCCATGTACATGTCGGCGGCACTCTTCGGGAAGGAGACGGCGACGAAATCGACGCCGATCTGGGCCGCCGTCTTGATGTCGTCCATGTCCTTGGCGGTCAGCGCCGGCGCGGTCAGGCCGCCGCCCTGGCGATTGATCCCCTTGTTGTTCGACAGTTCGCCGCCGACCAGCACGCGGGTGTGGATTTCATGGCCGCGCACGCCGGTGACTTCCAGTTTCAGACGGCCGTCGTCGAGCAACAGGATGTCGCCAGTCACCACGTCCTTCGGCAGATCCTTGTAGTCGAGGCCGACGCGCTCCTGGCTGCCGAGTGTGCATTGCGCATCGAGAATGAAGCTGTCGCCGCCGGCCAGCGTGATCTTGCCGCCCTCGAACTTGCCGACCCGTATTTTCGGCCCTTGCAGGTCGCCGAGGATACCCACCGTACGGCCCTGTTTGGCGGCAGCAGCGCGGATGCCATCGGCCCGCGCCTTATGGTCGTCGGCCGTGCCGTGCGAGAAATTCATGCGGACGACGTCGACCCCGGCCTGCACCAGGCGCTCCAGCACCTCCGGCGACGACGAGGCAGGGCCGAGGGTGGCAACGATCTTGGTATGGCGCAACATGTTGTCTCTTCCTTGTTTTTCGATGGTTTTTTGCCGTCGACCGCAGGAAGCTGCGGTCGACCGGCTGCTACGCACTATTTTGCGGCGCGTTCTTCCAGCACGGCGATGGCCGGCAGGGTCTTGCCTTCGAGGAATTCCAGGAAGGCGCCGCCGCCGGTGGAGATGTAGCCGACGTCGTCGTGGATGTGGAACTTGGCGATGGCGGCCAGGGTGTCGCCACCACCGGCGATCGAGAAGGCCTCGGAGTGGGCGATGGCCGAGGCCAGCATCTTGGTGCCGCCGGCGAACTGCGGCAGTTCGAAGACGCCGACCGGACCGTTCCAGACGACGGTGCCGGCGTTGGCGATGATTTCGGCGAGCTTGGCAGCCGTCTTCGGGCCGACGTCGAGGATGCGGTCATGGGTGGCGACATCGTCCACCGAAATCTTGTTGGCGCGGGCCAGCGCCGAGACTTCGTCGGCGACGACGACGTCGACCGGCAGCGGCACTTCGGCACCGCGCTCCTTCATGATATCCATGATGGTGTGCGCTTCCTTGACCAGGTCGGCCTCGGCCAGCGAATCGCCAATGCGCTTGCCGGAGGCGAGCAGGAAGGTGTTGGCGATGCCGCCACCGACGATCAACTGGTCGACCTTGCTGGCCAGCGACTTGAGGATGGTCAGCTTGGACGACACCTTGGAGCCGCCGACGATGGCCACCAGCGGGCGTTTCGGGTTTTCCAGCGCCTGCGACAGGGCATCGATTTCGGCGCCCATCAGCATGCCGGCACAGGCCACCGGGGCGAACTTGGCGATGCCGTGGGTGGTCGCCTCGGCGCGGTGCGCGGTGCCGAACGCGTCATTGACGTAGATGTCGCACAGCTTGGCCATCTTCTGGGCCAATTCCTCATTGTTCTTCTTTTCGCCCTTGTTGACCCGGCAGTTTTCGAGCAGGACGACTTCGCCTGGCTTGACGGTGAAATCGCCCTCAACCCAGTTCTGGATCAGGCGCACCGAGGTGTGCAGCATCTGGCCGAGGCGCACGGCAACCGGCATCAGACTGTCTTCGTGAGTCAGCTCGCCTTCGGTCGGCCGGCCGAGGTGGGAGGTGACCATAACTGCCGCCCCCTTCTCCAGACAATACTTGATCGACGGCAGCGAGGCACGGATGCGGGTATCTTCGGTGATGTTGCCCGCTTCGTCCTGCGGCACGTTCAAGTCGGCGCGGATGAAGACGCGCTTGCCGGAAACATCGAGGTCGGTGAGTTTGATGACGTTCATGGTTATCTCCTGAGCAAAATTAAGTATTGTTGGCGGGCCAGAGGCGCGACCAGTGATCGGCGACTTCCAGCATGCGGTTGGCGAAGCCCCATTCGTTGTCGAACCAGACGAACAGGTTGACCAGATGGGTACCGCCGGTCCGCGTCTGGCTGCCGTCAACGATGGCCGAGTGGGGATCGTGGTTGAAATCGATCGAGGCGTGCGCCGCCTCGGAATAGGCAATTAATTTTTCCAGCGGGCCGACAGCGGCGTCGGCCAGCAGGGTGTTGATGCTGTGGGCCGAAACCGGCCGTTGCGTCGTGATGGTCAGGTCGATGGCCGAGACATTCAGCGTCGGCACCCGGATCGCCTTGGCCTGCACGCGACCGGCCAGTTGCGGCAGCAGGCGCTCGACGCCACGGGCCAGGCCGGTCGATACCGGGATGATCGACTGCATCGCCGAACGGGTGCGGCGCAGGTCGTCGTGGTGATAACCGTCGATCAGCGGCTGGTCGTTCATCACCGAATGCAGTGTGGTCAGCAGCGCCTGGTCGATCCCGACCTCGCGGTCGAGCAGGGCGAGCAGCGGCACGATGGCATTGGTCGTGCACGAGGCAGCGGAAACCAGGCGTTCGGTGCCGGTCAGCGTCTGCTGGTTGATGCCGGCGACGATGGTGGCATCGACATCGTCGCCGGAAAAGCCGGGGTGGGAGAGCAGTAGACGCGGGCAGCCGGCATCGAGAAAACGGCTCAGTTCCGGCCGTCGACCGTAGGCGCCGGAACATTCGATCAGCAGGTCGATCCCGAGAGCGGCCCAGTCGACCTCCTCCGGTGTGCGGGCATGGCTGACGGCGATCGGCCGGCCGTCGATCAGCAGGCTGGCCGTACCGACCTCGACCCGTCCGGGAAAGCGGCCGTGCGTCGAATCATAGCGGCTGAGGTAGGCGATGCTTTCCAGATTGGCCGGCTCGTTGATCGCCACCACCTGAAGATTGTGACCAACCGGCGATTCGACCAGCGCGCGCAGGAAGCAGCGGCCGATGCGGCCGTAACCGTTGATGGCGAGACGAAGAGGGCGACAGGAGTCGGGCACGCGGGCCAACCGGAAGCGAATGAAGCTGGCGATTTTACAGCCTTGGCGGCATAAATCCGAGAGCCAGGCAACGTTCGCGCGGCAATTCTTGCCGTTGCCCGGACGCCAGGGCGTGCTCACTCCCGCCAAACCGGCAGCAGTATGCCATCAGCCTTTCGTGGCCTGCTAATTGCTATGGGACCAAGGATGGCGTTTGTGGAGATGAGCATGCAGATCGATACCCGTTATAGCTTGAGCAACCCGCCTGCGGTGGCGAGCGGCGCACCGGAAAGCGAAGGTGCGGATTTCACCGGCGCTTTGCGGGATTCCATGGCGAATGCGAAAAAAAAGGCGCCCGAACCATCGCCGGAACAGCGCGAGCGGCAGCGATTTGAGGCAGCACAGGCCGCCCATGCGGCCGTACTAAAGGAGTTGCACGACTATCTGAACAAGTCCCCGGCCGAGCATTTGCGCGAGGCCGTCATGAAGGAACTGGGCCTGACCGAGGAAAAGCTCCAGAGCATGCCGCCGAAAGAACGCGAAGCCGCCGAAGCCAAGATCAACGTCCGTATCCGGGAGCGTCTGCTGGGACGCAAACCGGACGCGGATGACGAGAGCGCCAGGTCGGCTGCCAACGACGCGGTCACGAACGACGGCGCCGGCGCCACGCCTGATGGCCGCACTATCACCGGCGCGGACATGGCCAACCTGCAAGCGCTGATTGCGCGGATGCAGGCTGCCGCGAATTCCTGACGCCCAAATAAAAACCGCCAGCACAGGCTGGCGGTTTGCGGGGCGAGGTCGCCGGTCTTACTTGGCGGCCATCCAGGCGCGGGCGGCGTCGAGCATGCGGCAGGAGTAGCCCCACTCGTTGTCGTACCAGGCCAGCACCTTGACCAGCACCGAGCCGTCTTCGCCCTTGATGACGCGGGTCTGCGTCGCGTCGAAGGTCGAGGACACGGTGGTGTGGTTGAAGTCGGAGGAGACCAGCGGCTCGTTGTTGACGTCGAGGATGCCCTTTAGCGGACCGTTGGCGGCGGCGGTCATCAAGGCGTTGATTTCTTCCTTGGTGGTGGCGCGGTCGGCGGTGAAGGTCAGGTCGACCAGCGAAACGTTGATGGTCGGCACGCGCAGGGCGAAGCCATCGACCTTGCCGACCAGTTGCGGCAGCACCAGGCCGACGGCCTTGGCGGCACCGGTCTTGGTCGGGATGATGTTGGCGGCAGCGGCGCGGGCACGGCGCAGATCCTTGTGGCGGACGTCGACGGTAACCTGGTCGTTGGTGTAGGCGTGGATGGTGGTCATCAACCCCTGCTTGATGCCGATGTTGTCGGCCAGGATCTTGGCGACCGGGGCCAGGCAGTTGGTCGTGCACGAAGCGTTGGAGACGACGGTCATGTCGGCCTTCAGGGCGCCTTCGTTGACGCCGACGACGATGGTGGTGTCCACGTCGTCGCCACCCGGGGCGGAGATCAGCACGCGCTTGGCGCCTTGCTCGAGCAGGGCGGCAGCCTTGGCCTTGGTGGTGTAGGCGCC
>Ga0316605_10002367_pt1 | contig 10736 bp, 11 predicted proteins | sample OWC_soil_day20_n_FD_207666 | JGI IMG/M metagenome (GOLD analysis project Ga0316605, IMG submission 207666) | Wetland soil microbial communities from Old Woman Creek delta, Ohio, United States - OWC_soil_day20_noCT | ecosystem: Environmental > Terrestrial > Soil > Wetlands | place: USA: Ohio... | reverse complement strand
CCGAACTCGGCCAGCATCGTGGCCGAGACCTCGCCGGTGTAGGCGCCCTGCTTGTGCGCCGAGCAGTCCTGGGCGCCCCAACGGAGGTCGCTGCCGGCCAGCGTGACCGCGGTCTCCGACAGATAGGGAAAGGGCACGCACACCGCTACGTCAGCCCCGAAGGGCCGTGCCGCGACGATGCCGGCCAGCAGTTCGGCATTGGCCGGATGGCTGCCGTGCATCTTCCAGTTGCCGACGACCAGCTTCCGACGCGCGCTCATGACCGACTCCAGTCGAGGACGATCTTGCCCACGTGCACGCTCGACTCCATCAGCGCATGGGCCTGTGCCGCCTGGGCGGCCGGGAACACGGTGTGGATCACCGGCTTGACCTTGCCGGCTTCGATCAGCGGCCAGACCTGCTCGTGCAGTTCGCTCGCGATCACCGTCTTGTAGGCGATGGATCGTGGCCGCAGCGTGCTGCCAATGATCGCCAGGCGCTTGCGCAGCAGCGCGCCCACGTCCAGCGCGGCCTTGGTGCCGCCCTGCACCGCGATGAGGGCGATACGGCCGTCCTCGGCCATGCATTCGACCTCACGCGCCACGTAGTCGCCGCCAACCATGTCGAGCACCACGTCGACACCGCGCCCGCCCGTGATGCGTTTGACCTCGGCGACGAAGTCCTGCGTCTTGTAGTTGATGGCGTGGTCGGCACCCTGGGCCACGCAAGCGGCGCATTTCTCGTCACTGCCGGCGGTGACGATCACCGTCACGCCGAAGGCCTTGGCCAGGTGGATGGCGGTCACGCCGATGCCACTCGACCCGCCCTGCACCAGCAGCGTCTCGCCACGTGCCAGCCGCGCGTTCTGGAACAGGTTCTGCCAAACGGTGAAGAAGGTCTCGGGCAGCGCCGCGGCCTCGATATCGCTCAAGCCCTTGGGCACCGGCAGGCATTGCCCGGCCGGTGCGACACAAAGCTGCGCATAACCGCCGCCGGCGACCAGCGCACAGACACGGTCGCCGATCTTCAGCCCGGCTGTGGCCAGGTCCTCGGCCGCACCGGCGGCCACCTTGCCGGCCACTTCCAGGCCCGGCAGGTCGGACACGCCCGGCGGCATCGGGTACAGGCCCTTGCGCTGCAGCACATCGGGGCGGTTGATGCCGGAGGCGGCGACCGCGATGAGCAGCTCGCCAGCCTTCGGCACCGGGTCAGGCCGCTGCGTGGGCACCAGCACCTCGGGGCCGCCGGGCTGTTTGATCTCAATGGCTTGCATGCTCGCTCCTAGAAAGGAGCCCAGGGCCGAAACCCCGGGCAGGGCCTTCAGTCACGCGGCGGGTCGTCGGCTTCGACGGTGGCTGGGGCCGGTGCTTCGGCAGCCGGCTCGCGACGCGGACGATCCCCACGATCGCCACGGTCATCGCGGTCGCGGCGCGGCCGGTCGCCATACTCGCGGCGCGGCGGACGCTCGCGCTCTTCTTCCATGCCTTCAGGCCGTTCGAGCAGCGCCTTCATCGACAGCTTGACGCGACCCTTCTCGTCGGTCTCCAGCACCTTGACCTTGACCACTTGGCCTTCTTCGAGGAAGTCAGTGACCTTCTCCACGCGCTGGTGGGCGATCTGGCTGATGTGCAACAACCCGTCCTTGCCGGGCAGCAGGTTGATGAGCGCGCCGAAGTCCAGGATCTTGGTGACCGGGCCTTCGTAGACCTTGCCCACTTCGACCTCGGCAGTGATTTCGGTGATGCGCTTCTTGGCGAACTCGGCCTTGTCGCTGTCGGTCGAGGCGATGGTGATGGTGCCGTCCTCGCCGATGTCGATGACGCAGCCGGTCTCCTCGGTCAGCGCGCGGATGACGGCGCCGCCCTTGCCGATGACGTCGCGGATCTTCTCCGGGTTGATCTTCATCGTGTAAAGGCGCGGCGCGAACTGCGACACCTCGGCCTTGGCCTCGCCCATCGCGTCCGTCATCTTGCCTAGGATGTGCAGCCGTGCTTCCTTGGCCTGCGCCAGGGCGACCTGCATGATCTCCTTGGTGATGCCCTGGATCTTGATGTCCATCTGCAGCGCGGTGATGCCGCTGGTGGTGCCGGCGACCTTGAAGTCCATGTCGCCGAGGTGGTCCTCGTCACCGAGGATGTCGGTAAGCACGGCGAAGCGGTTGCCTTCCTTGATCAGGCCCATGGCGATGCCGGCCACGTGGGCCTTCATCGGCACGCCGGCGTCCATCAGCGCCAGGCAGCCGCCGCACACCGAGGCCATCGACGACGAGCCGTTGGATTCGGTGATCTCGCTGACCACGCGCATTGTGTAGGGGAAGTCTTCCTTTTTCGGCAGCGCGGCCAGCAGCGCGCGCTTGGCCAGGCGGCCGTGGCCGATCTCGCGGCGCTTCGGGCTGCCGAAGCGGCCGGCCTCGCCGGTGGCGAAGGGCGGCATGTTGTAGTGCAACATGAAGTTGTCGGTGAACTCTCCCGCCAGCGCGTCGATGCGCTGGGCGTCGCGCTCGGTGCCCAGCGTGGCCACCACCAGCGCCTGGGTCTCGCCGCGCGTGAACAGCGCCGAGCCGTGGGTGCGTGGCAGCACGCCGTTGCGGATCTCGATCGCGCGCACGGTGCGCGTGTCGCGGCCGTCGATGCGCGGCTCGCCGGCCAGGATCTGGCTGCGCACGATGCGCGCCTCGATGTCGAAGAGCATCGACTCAACCTTGACGGCGTCGAACTCGGCTCCTTCGGCCTTCATCGTGGCCAGCACGTTGGCATAGGCCTCGCGGCAGGCCTGGGTACGCGCCTGCTTGCTGCGGATCTGGTAGGCGGCGCGCAGCGGCGCTTCGGCCAGCGCGTTGAGCTTGGCAATGAAGGCCTCGTCCTTGGCCGGCGCCTTCCAGTCCCATTCGGGCTTGCCGGCATCGCGCACCAGTTCGTTGATGGCGGCGATGGCGACATTGCCCTGCTCGTGGCCGAAGACCACCGCACCGAGCATGATTTCCTCGGACAGCATGTCGGCTTCGGACTCCACCATCAGCACGGCGGCTTCGGTGCCGGCGACCACCAGGTCGAGCTTCGAATCCAGCAGCTGGGTCTTGCCCGGGTTGAGCACGTATTCGCCGTTGACGTAGCCCACGCGCGCGGCGCCGATCGGGCCATCGAACGGGATGCCGCTGATCGCCAGCGCGGCGCTGGTGCCGATCATCGCGGCGATGTCGGCCTGCACCTCGGGGTTCAGGCTGAGCACGTGCACGATCACCTGCACTTCGTTGTAGAAGCCCTCGGGAAACAGCGGGCGGATCGGCCGGTCGATCAGGCGGCAGGTCAGGATCTCCAGTTCACTGGGGCGGCCTTCGCGCTTGAAGAAGCTGCCGGGGATCTTGCCGGCGGCGTAGGTCTTCTCGGTGTAGTCCACCGTCAGCGGGAAGAAGTCCTGGCCCGGCTTGGCGGTCTTGGACGCCACCACGGTGGCCAGCACCACGGTGTCGTCGATGTTGACGATGACGGCGCCGCTGGACTGGCGTGCCACCTCGCCGGTTTCCAGCGTGACGGTATGCGGGCCCCACTGGAAGGTCTTGGTGACCTTGTTGAAGATGCTCATAGCGGTACTCCTATAAGGGTTCGGCACACTTGCGGTGGTGCCCTTGACCAGGAGCGGCCTTCTCTTGGCGGCATGCCATTCCAGCGAGGCCCGCGCCGTGGCGTCGATGGAATGACAAGCGGATGCCCTTCAAGTGCCCTGCTCCGACACGGCCCGCAGCGCAGCGTGCGCGCGGGCCGTCGTCCTTCATCGTGGACTTACTTGCGCAGGCCGAGCTTGGCAATCAGCGCGGTGTAGCGGTCGGGCGCCTTTTCCTTCAGGTAGGACAGCAGGCGCTTGCGCTGGTTGACCATCTTCAGCAAGCCGCGGCGGCCGTGGTGGTCGTGCACGTGCAGCTTGAAGTGCGGCGTGAGTTCGTTGATGCGTGCGGTGAGCAACGCCACCTGCACTTCAGGCGAACCGGTGTCCGCAGCGCTGCGCGCATTGGACTGGATGATTTCTGCGACTTGCGCGCTGGCCATGGTCATGAGATTTCCTTGGGTTGGGAAACCGCCTGTCCAGGCCACGACTGGGAGTTCGTGCGGCGCTGCGACGGTTTCCGGTGCGACTTGCGAATACAGGTGAAACCGACCCGTACCGTGCTGTGATCTCTCCCTTGCGGGGAAGACGTGGGATTATAGGCCAAGGGCGCGGGCCAGGCGCTGCACGCCGGCATCCAGCCGCCGCGGGTCGCGTGAGGCAAAGCACCAGCGCAGCCAGCCCTCGCCTTCCGCCCCAAAGGCCACCCCAGGGGCCAGGCCCAGGCCGTGGTGCTCGACCAGACGCTTGGCAAAGGCCAGCGAGTCGTCCTGCCCCTGCACGCGGAAGAAGGCGTACATGCCGCCGGGCGGGCTGGCCACCTCCACGCCGGGCAGCGCCGCCAGCTGGGGGATGAGTCGGTCTCGGCAACCGCGCAGGCGCGCGACCAGCGCCGGCACGAAATCCGCCGCCATCTGCAGTGCCGCCAGGCCGCCGCGCTGCACGAATACCGGTGCGCAGGAGGTGTTGAACTCGATCAGCTTGCCGATGGCGTCGAGGTGGCCACGCGGCAGCACCAGCCAACCCAGGCGCCAGCCGGTCATCAGGAAGCTCTTGGAAAAGCTGTGCGCCACCACCAGCCGGTCCTCATCGCCGGCGATGTCCAGGAAGCTGGGGGCCGCCGATCCCATGCCGAAATGCAGGCGTTCGTAGACCTCGTCGGCGACGATCCAGGTGCCGGTGCGACGGCAATGCGCCAGGATGGCCTGCTGCTCGTCGCGTGTCAGTGTCCAGCCCGTGGGGTTGTTCGGCGCGTTGATCAACAGCACGCGCGTGGCCGGCGTCACCGCCGCGCGCAGGCTGTCCAGGTCCAGCGACCAGCGACCCTGCATCGGGCGCAGCGCGATGCGACGCACCCGGGCTCCCATGATCTCGGCCTGTGCCGTCAGGTTGGGCCATAGCGGCACCACCGCGGCCACCTCGTCGCCGGCCCCGGCCAGCAGCTGCATGGCCAGCATCAGCGCGTTGACGCCGGACGACGTGACGGCAATGCGCTCCGCATCCACAGGGCCGTGCAGCGACGTGCAGTATTCGGCCAGGGCCTGGCGCAGCTCGGGCAGGCCCAGGTTGTGGGAATAGAAGGTCTCGCCGCTGCGCAGCGAGCGCGCGGCGGCATCGCGCACCGCCTCGGGCGTGACTTCGTCGCTTTCGCCGAACCAGAAGGCCAGCACGTCGTCACGGCCCATGGCGGCGTTGGCCACCTCGCGGATCTTCGATCCAGGCAGGCGGGCAATGGTCTCGCGCATGGTGTGTTCTTGGTGTGAGGGCCGGCCGCGAATGTTGGCTTGACGCAGCACAAGATGCCCCGGACTTGAAAAGCAAGGCTGCGCGTCCATCTGCACAGCATGGGTAGCGGCGCTGTTGCGCCGACACCAGTAACCATTGTAGGAGTGACCATGTTTCTAGTTCCCCTGAGCCGCAACGCATCCGAACTGGCGCGCAGCTTCGATCGCCTCTTCGATGACGGCTTTGATCAGTTCTTCGCCCCGGCCGCGCAAGCCGACAAGCTGCGCAGCCCGGCGCTGGACGTGTCGGAGTCCGAGCGTGCCTACACCGTCAAGCTGGACCTGCCCGGCGTGGCCAAGGAAGACGTGAAGATCGCCATCGACGGCCGGCGCGTCAGCGTCGAGGCGCAGACGCGCAAGGAAGAAGAGAAGAAGGAAGGCGATCGCGTCGTCTACCGCGAGCGCTCGCTGGCCAGCTTTGCGCGCAACTTCAGTGTGGCGGCCGACATCGACCAGGCCGAGTCCAGCGCCAAGCTGGAGCACGGCGTCCTCACGTTGACGCTCACCAAGCGCGGCACCCCGGCCGCGGCGTGCATCACCGTCAACTGATCTGCGCCAGGTCCCAGCGCGGCCGTACGTCGAAGGCGCCCGAACGTTCGCCTTCGCCCAGGCCGCGCTGCCAGCGCATCGCGGCGGCCAGCGCGATCATCGCGCCGTTGTCCGTGCACAGCGCCGGCTCCGGATAGTGCACGCGCGCGCCGATGCGGCGGCAGTCCTCGTCCAGCCGCTGGCGCAGGCTGGCATTGGCGCCGACGCCGCCGGCCACCACCAGCCGGGACAGGCCGCTGGCCTGAAGGGCGCGCAGCGACTTCGCACACAGCACGTCGATGATGGCGGCCTGCACGCTGGCCGCCATGTCGGCACGTTGTGCATCGCTGCGCGGGGCGCCCAACTGGGCCAGGCGCACTGCCACCGCGGTCTTCAACCCGGCAAAGGAGAAGTCCAGGTTCGGCTTGTGCAGCAGCGGCCGTGGCAGCACAAAGGCGTCGGCGCGCCCTTGCCTGGCCAGCGCGGACAGCGCCGGGCCGCCCGGATAGCCCAGCCCCAGCAGCTTGGCGCTCTTGTCGAAGGCCTCGCCGGCGGCATCGTCGATGGTCTCGCCAAGCAGCGCGTAACACCCCACGGCATCGACGCGCATCAGCTGCGTGTGGCCGCCGGAAACGAGCAGCGCAATGAAGGGGAACTGCGGCGGGTCGGCCGACAGGAACGGCGACAGCAGGTGCCCTTCCAGGTGGTGCACGCCCAGGGTCGGCCGGCCCAGCGCCTCGGCCAGGGCCACGGCCACGCCGGCACCGACCAGCAACGCGCCGGCCAAGCCGGGCCCGCGGGTGTAGGCCACCAGGTCGATGTCCCGCAGGCTGCAGCCGGCGTCCGCCAGCACCTGCCGCGTCAGCGGCAGCACGCGGCGAATGTGGTCACGCGAGGCCAGTTCGGGCACCACGCCGCCGTAGGCTTGGTGCATGTCGACCTGGCTGTGCAGCGCCTGTGCGAGCAGCTGCGGCACGCCTTCTCCTGCCGCGTCGACCAGCGCCACGCCGGTTTCATCGCAGGAGCTTTCGATGCCCAGCACCTTCATCGGCGGCTCAGTGGTTCTCGCGCGCGTGGTTGATGGTGTACTTGGGCAGCTCGATGGTCACGTCCTGCTGCGACAGGATCGCCTGGCACGACAACCGCGAGGTCGGCGTCAGACCCCAGGCGCGGTCGAGCAGGTCTTCTTCGGATTCATCCATCTCGCCGAGCGAGTCGAAGCCCTCGCGCACGATGACGTGGCAGGTGGTGCAGGCACAGCTCATCTCGCAGGCATGCTCGATGGCGATGCCGTTTTCGAGCAGCGCCTCGCAGACCGAGGTGCCCGGCTCGGCCTCGATATCGTCGCCCATCGGACAGAGCTCGGCGTGCGGCAGGATGCGGATGTGCGGCATGGTTCAGACGTCTTCGATGCTGCGCCCGGCCAGCGCCTGGCGGATGCCGCGGTTCATGCGCGCGGCGGCGAATTCCTCGGTGCCCGTGGCCAGGGCCTCGGCCGCGGCGTTGATGGCGTCGTGGTCCTGGCCAGCCGACAGTTCGCGCAGCTGCTGCATCAGCGCGCCGATGCTGCGGCGGTCGGCGTCGGACAACAGCTCGCCGTCGGCATCCAGCGCCGACTGCGTGGCCAGCAGCAGCCGGTCGGCATCGACTTTGGCCTCGCGCAGCGCGCGCAGCTGCATGTCGTCCTGCGCATGGGCGAAGCCGTCGCGCAGCATCTGCGCCACCTGGTCGTCGCCCAGGCCGTAGCTGGGCTTGACCACCACGCTGGCCTGCACCCCGCTGCCGGTCTCCAGGGCAGAGACGCTGAGCAAGCCATCGGCATCGACCTGGAAGCTGACGCGGATGCGGGCCACGCCGGCTGCCATCGGCGGAATGCCGCGCAACTCGAAGCGCGCCAGCGAGCGGCAATCGGCCACCAGCTCGCGCTCGCCCTGCACCACGTGGATGGCCATCGCGGTCTGACCGTCCTGGTAGGTGGTGAACTCCTGCGCCTTGGCCACGGGGATGGTGGTATTGCGCTCGACGATGCGCTCGACCAGGCCGCCCATGGTCTCGATGCCCAGTGACAACGGGATCACGTCGAGCAGCAGCAGCTGGCCGTCCTTGGCATTGCCGGCCAGCGCGTGGGCCTGAATCGCCGCGCCCAGGGCCACCACCTCGTCCGGATTGACATCGGTGAGCACGCGCACGTGCCCCTGTTCACCGAAGAACTCGCCCACCGCGCGGCGCACCGCCGGCATGCGCGTGGCGCCACCGACCATGACCACGCCGAGCACGTCGCTGCGCTGTACGCGCGCATCGCGCAGCACCTTGCGCAGCGCAGCCAGCGTGCGTTCGAGCAGCGGCCGCGTCAGGGTCTCGAGCTGCTCGCGCGACACGTCGATGCGCAGGTCGCCGCCATCCAGCGGGCAATGCAGCGTGGCATGGGCATGGTCGGTGAGCGCTTCACGCGTGCGACGCGCGGCCATCTGCAATGCGCCCTTGTCCTGCGGGCTGACGGCTTGACGGCCCGACTGCTGCAGCGCCCAGGCGGCCAGCAGGTGATCGAAGTCATCGCCGCCCAAGGCAGCGTCGCCGCCAGTGGCCGCCACCTCGAACACGCCCTTGGTCAGACGCAGCAGCGACACGTCGAAGGTGCCGCCGCCCAGGTCATACACGGCATACAGGCCTTCGCTGCCGTGGTCCAGGCCGTAGGCCACGGCCGCGGCGGTGGGCTCGTTGATCAGGCGCAGCACCTCCAGCCCGGCCAGCTGCGCGGCGTCCTTTGTCGCCTGGCGCTGCGCATCGTCGAAGTAGGCCGGCACGGTGATCACCGCGCCGAAGAGTTCGTCGTCGAAACTGTCCTCGGCACGCTGGCGCAGCGTGGCCAGGATCTCGGCCGACACCTCGACCGCGGTCTTCGGGCCCTGGCGCGTGCGCACCGCCACCATGCCAGGCTGATCGACGAACTCGTAGGGCAGATGCGCGGCGCCCTTCAGGTCCGCCAGGCGGCGACCCATGAAGCGCTTGGCCGAGGCAATGGTATGGGCCGCATCCTCGGCCTGATGGGCCCGCGCGTCGAAGCCGACCTGACGGCGCTGGCTTTCCATATAGCGCACCACCGACGGCAGCAGCACGCGGCCCTGCGTGTCGGGCAGGCATTCAGCCACGCCGTGGCGCACCGCCGCCACCAGCGAATGGGTGGTGCCGAGGTCGATGCCCACCGCGATGCGACGCTGGTGCGGGTCGCTCGCCTGGCCGGGTTCGGAGATCTGCAGCAGCGCCATGTCAGCGGGAAACGGGAGTCATTGTTCCAGGGTGTCCAGACGTTGCTCGATGTCCTGGCGAAACCGCGCCACGAACATCAGCGCACGCACCTGCGCCGCCGCGGCGGCCACATCGTTGCGAGCGTCGATCAGTTCCTGCAGCCGGCCGAGCAGCGAGCGCTCGTGCTGTTCCACCTGGTCGGCAAGCGAGCGCACCGCCTCGCTGTCGCCGGCCTCGTCGAGCCCCTCGCGCCAGGCCATCTGCTGCATCAGAAATTCGCGCGGCATGGCCGTGTTGCGTTCGGCATCGATCGGCGCGCCGCGCCGCTCGCACAGATAAGCGGCACGCTTCAGCGGGTCCTTCAGGCGCTGGTAGGCCTGGTTCACCCGCACCGACCACTGCATCGCGATGCGCTGCGCCGCTGCGCCCTGCGCGGTAAAGCGGTCCGGGTGCACTGAACTCTGCAGTTCGCGCCAGCGCTGGTCCAGCTGCGCGCCGTCGAGCGCAAAGCGCTCGGCCAGACCGAACAGCGTGAAATCGTCGTCGTCGATGTTCATCGGCCCAGGCGCTTCTCGTAGAACAGCGACAGCCCGTTGTCCGGATAGCCGCCGAAGGCCGCGCGGCGCCGGTAGCCGGCCCGCTCGTAAAGGCCCACCGCCTGGGTCTGCGCAGCACCGGTTTCCAACAGCGACAGGCCCACTCCTTCGTCAGTCAGCTGCTGCTCCAGCCGCGCCAGCAAGGCGGCACCAATGCCACTGCCGCGCGCCGCCGGTTCGACCATCATGCGCTTGATCTCGCCGTAGGCCTCACCGCCCGTCGCGGCCTCGCCGGGCAAACGGCGCACGGCGCCGCAGCCGACCAGGCGGCCTTGCTGCCGCGCCACCAGAAAGACGACCTGCGGCGCCAACAACTCGTCGACGCTGAGGATGTGGTTGTGCTGCGGCTCGTACAGGCCACCGAGGTAGTCATTCAGTTCGCGCAGCAGCGTGCGCACTTGTGGCTGGTCCGGGCTTTCGCGGCGGATGTCGAGCATTTCGCGGGTGTGCAGGGACTGGGCCATGGCCGGGGCACGGAGGCGCGGCATCGCGCTCGGGTTCATGGCGCGGCGCGGCGGCCGAGCCGGGGTACGGGGGGTGCGGGGCTCAGACGCGGAACGACTCACCGCAACCGCAGCGGTCCTTCTCGCGCGGGTTGTGGAACTTGAAGCCCTCGTTGAGGCCCTCGCGCACGAAATCCAGCTCGGTTCCATCCAGGTAGGGAAAGCTCTTCGGATCGACCAGCACTTTGACTCCATGGCCTTCGAAAACCATGTCCTCAGGCGCCACCTCGTCGGCGTATTCCAGCTTGTAGGCCAGGCCCGAGCAGCCGGTGGTCTTGACGCCCAGGCGCACGCCCACGCCCTTGCCGCGCTTGCTGATGTAGCGCGACACGTGGCGGGCCGCGGCTTCGGTCAGAGTCACCGGCATGTCAGTACGCCTGTTCGGTCTCGCCCTGGCCGTGTTTGGCCTTGTAGTCCTGCACCGCCGCCTTGATCGCGTCCTCGGCCAGGATCGAGCAGTGGATCTTCACCGGCGGCAGCGCCAGCTCCTGCGCGATCTG
>Ga0316605_10002366_pt1 | contig 10737 bp, 7 predicted proteins | sample OWC_soil_day20_n_FD_207666 | JGI IMG/M metagenome (GOLD analysis project Ga0316605, IMG submission 207666) | Wetland soil microbial communities from Old Woman Creek delta, Ohio, United States - OWC_soil_day20_noCT | ecosystem: Environmental > Terrestrial > Soil > Wetlands | place: USA: Ohio... | reverse complement strand
AAAGTTCTTATTATAGAAGTTCCTATGGCGTGGTAATTAAATAATAAAATCAAAAACAATAAATTTTAAAAATATGAGTATAGTAGAAAGCCTTAAATGGCGTTATGCAACAAAAAAATTTGACGTATCCAAAAAAATATCGAAAGAAAATCTGGAATATCTTAAAGAGGCAGTGAGCCTTATACCGTCATCATACGGACTTCAGCCATACAAAGTACTGGTAATTGAAAACCCTGCAATTCGGGAAAAACTCAGAGAAGTTGCCTGGGGGCAAGCGCAAATTACCGAAGCATCTCAGATATTTCTGTTTTGTAATTTCACGGCTATGGGACCGGAAAAAATTGATGAATTCTTAAACAGGGGTGCAGCAATAAATAACTATGACCCTGCCACTACAAAGGGATACGGCGACATGATGAAGGGCCAGATGGCCGGCATGACAAGCGAGCAGATAACAAACTGGACATCGAAGCAAACCTATATTGCTCTTGGTTCTTTGCTGGCTGCTGCATCGGAACTTAAGATAGATTCCTGCCCGATGGAGGGTTTCGACAAAGCTAAATTTGACGAAATTCTCGGCTTAAAAGATAAGGGCCTTACAGCATCTGTGCTTGGTGCCGTTGGTTACCGCTCTGCCGAAGATTCACATCAGTTCCTGAAGAAAGTAAGGAAGCCAATGAGTGAGCTTTTCGAAATGATTTAATTTTTCGGCGGCTAGTTGTGTTATAATCTCTGAAATCAATACACTGCCACCTAATTGCTTCGGGCTTGTGCGTCCTCACTTCGTTCCGGCCGAATCGCCCTTATCAATTAGGTGGCAATTTTAAGAGAGTGTTCAACGATTTACTACTCGCCGCCTGACAAAAAACAGAAGTCACGATGTGGCACATTCTCAATTACATACTAAAAAGGATGGCATCTTAGATGCCATCCTTTTTAGTAACCATTTTTAATACAGCAAGTTGCGCTTCTGAGGATTCAACATTATTAATGTGCTAAAGATCTTTATATTCCTCTGTTGCATTGCCAACTAATTGGCGAGGGCGATTCGGCCGGACGCAGCAACGCGAAGGAGGACGCACAAGCCCTCACCAATTAGTTGGCAGTGTATAAAAAGCAATAGAAAAAGAGAGCAAATAGCCGAAGATTTAGCAATTACTGAATTTTTGCAGCTTCAAACTTTGCAATCCCGTCGTTAAGGAATTTTAGAAATTCTTCCTTTGAACATTCGCCAATCGGTTTAACCAGCACATTTTCATTTTGGTCAACAAGCACATAGTATGGCTGTGATGCAACACCAAAGCGGCTAAGCTGATAATCTCTCAACTTCCTTCCAAGAGTGTTTTTTACCTTGCCGTCCAGTTTTGAAGTAATCTGTTCTTCGGCAGGAAGTTCCGTTCTGTCGTCTACATAGAGTGAAGCAAGTACAACCTTGTTTTTCAAGACATCGAGAACCTTAGGGTCGCTCCATACTGTTGCTTCCATTAGTTTGCATGCACTGCATGTAACTGCTTTGAAGGAGAGAAGAACCGGTTTGTTGAGCTGTTTGGAAACTTCAATAGCCTGTTCAATTTCGTAATAACTTGTAAGGCCATAAGGTGCTTTATGCTGAGGGTTGGCATATTTAATGGTCTCTGCTCCCTGCGTCAAATCCTGCGTTGTGGCAGGTGTAAGCTGTGAACTTTGGGCGCCGATTGTGAATGTACTCTCGTCTGCTGGGGGAATAAGCCCGGAAAGAGAAGCGAGTGGCGCGCCAAACATACCCGGAAGCAGATATACTGCAAAGGAGAATGAGACAATTGCCAGGACAAGCCTTCCTGTTCCAACATAAGGAGTATCGGAATCGTGCGATGTTTTAAATTTACCAAGCAGATAAAGGCCAAGCAGAAAAGCAAGAACTATCCATACCGATATGAAAAGGGTCCTTGTAATAATTCCCAATCCGAAATAGGCATCTACCGATGCAAGGTATTTAAAACTGAATCCAAGCAGGATGAATGCAAAAACAACTTTTACCACATTTAGCCATCCGCCCGATTTTGGCATCTTCTTCATTAAAGACGGGAAGAACGAGAAAATTACAAATGGAAGTGAAAACGCCAGTCCGAAGAAAAACATTCCAAGTATTGGTTTTAAAGCAAGTCCTCCGGTAACGGCTGCGGCAAGAATTGAGCCTACGAAAGGACCTGTGCAGGAGAAAGAGACGATAACCATTGCAAAAGCAACAAAGAAGGCAGCAACTAGTCCTCCTTTATCTGCACGGGCATCTGCTTTGTTTGCAAGCCCCGATGGGAGCGTGATTTCAAATGCGCCAAAGAAAGAGATTGCAAAAACAATAAACAGAATGGCAAACAATAGGTTTGGAATCCAGTGTGTGCCCAGTGTGTCTGTAGCGTCGGTACTCTGAAAAAGGGCAACAATAACGCCTATAAGGGTATAAATAAGGGTAACCGAAAGCCCGAAAATGAGTCCTTTTGCAATTCCGTCTTTCTTTGATCCGGAACCACTGATAAAAAAGCTCACTGTCATTGGTATCATTGGAAATACGCAAGGGGTAAAGACTCCGCCAAGCCCTGCAGCAAAAGCAATGAGAAGAAATATAAGCAATCCCTGGCTGTTGTCTGTGGCTGCAGGAACTTCTGTCGAAGGAACAGTGGTTTCACCGGCAACCTGAGCCGAAAGAGAATTTGTTACTATTGAATCAGATACAGCAGCAGTTGAAGCAGTAACACCTGTTCCAGCAGCAATAACAGTTCCCGCAGGAATGTTAAATGCAACATCAACCTCGTCCATCAAACACTCACCGCCGTTACATGTCTGGTATGTGAGAAGGCCTTCTACCCTGAAGGCTTCTTTTGATATTCTACGAATTGTCTGTACAAAAGAGGCCTTTTTTTCAAAGACACTTACTTCGAGACCAAAGGATTCGTCCATTTTTGTTTTTGGTTTCCCAAGGTCACGCAGCTTGCCAACAGTTTCAAACCCTTTTATGTTTTTTAATTCAAAGGTTGTTGGAAGCGGGCCGTTTTTTATGAGCCGGGAATTGTACATGTACCAGTTGGCTGCAACATCTGCTTTGAAAATAAGATCAATTGTTCCGTCTCCGTTGTCTTTTTGTTCATACTGCCATGTAGCAGTGGACTGGGCATTGAGAGCAGAAAGGGAGAAAATAGCAAGTAGTGTAATTAGTAATTTACGCATTGTTACCAATTTTTGTTAATTTTATAAACAGCAAATGTATTAAAATTATCTAAAAAAGCAGTATTTTCGCAGCCTGTAAAAGCAACCAATATGACACAAGAAGAATTATTTAAAAACCTTATAGCCCACGCAAAAGAGTACGGGTTCATCTTTCAGTCGAGCGAAATTTATGACGGCCTTAGTGCTGTATACGACTATGGCCAGCTTGGGTCGGAGATGAAAAACAACATTAAGCGCTTTTGGTGGGATGCAATGGTGAGGCTTAATGAAAATATTGTAGGGATTGATTCGGCAATTTTCATGCATCCTAAAATATGGGAGGCATCCGGTCACGTGGGCGCTTTTAATGACCCGCTCATAGACAATAAAGATTCAAAAAAGAGATATCGTGCCGACGTTCTTTTGGAGGACCATATTGCTAAAATAGAGGATAAGATTGAGAAAGAAGTCGAAAAAGGGAAAAAGCGGTTTGGCGATTCTTTTGACGAAACGCAGTTTCGTGCAACTAACCCCAATGTGTTAAGAAACAAGGAAAAAGCAGATGAAATATCTGCAAAAATGAACGAATATCTAAGGGATAACAACCTTGAAGCATTAAAACAACTAATTGTGGACTGCGAGATTGTATGCCCAATTTCGGGTACTCGCAACTGGACAGATGTTCGTCAGTTTAACCTCATGTTTTCTACTCAGATGGGCAGTGTGAGCGAAGATACAAATATCATTTACCTGCGTCCGGAAACTGCGCAGGGAATTTTTGTGAATTTCCTTAATGTTCAGAAAACCGGCCGCATGAAGGTTCCCTTTGGAATTGCTCAGATAGGCAAGGCTTTCAGAAACGAAATAGTTGCCCGTCAGTTTATTTTCAGAATGAGAGAGTTTGAGCAGATGGAGATGCAGTATTTTGTTCGTCCCGGCGAAGAGATGAAATGGTATGAGCACTGGAAGGGAAAAAGATTGGCATGGCACAGAGCACTTGGGCTGGGCGATGAAAAATACCGTTTCCATAACCACGAAAAGCTTGCGCACTACGCAAATGCAGCTGCAGATATAGAGTTTAATTTTCCGTTTGGCTTTAAAGAACTTGAGGGAATCCATTCAAGAACAGATTTTGATCTTAGTCAGCATCAGAAATTCTCAGGAAAAAAACTTCAGTATTTCGATCCTGAAACGAACGAAAGCTATGTTCCGTATGTTATTGAAACATCCGTTGGTCTGGATCGCACATTCCTTGCCATATACTCAACAGCCTATTGCGAGGAAAAACTGGAAAACGGAGAGGAAAGAGTAGTGTTAAGACTTCCGGCAATTATTGCCCCTGTTAAGGTTGCAGTGCTTCCGCTTGTTAAAAAAGACGGCCTGCCGGAGAAAGCCCGCGAAATAATGAGCGACCTGAAGTTCGATTTCAATTGCCAGTACGACGAGAAGGACAGCATAGGAAAGAGGTACCGCAGGCAGGATGCTATAGGAACGCCTTTATGTATAACCATAGACCATCAGACACTCGAAGACAATTGTGTTACTTTGCGTGACCGTGATACAATGGTTCAGGAAAGAATTCCTGTAGAGAAGGTGAGAGGCATTGTCGAAGAGAGAGTAAGCTTTAGAAAGGTTCTTGAAAAAATTTAAAACCCATTAATATGTCAAACTTATCTGTAAACTACATGGGCCTTATCCTTAAAAGCCCAATTATTGCTGCAAGTTCGGGTCTGACATCACAGTTGGATAAAGTGGCTGCTTTTGAGAAGGCGGGAGTGGGGGCGATAGTGGTCAAATCTTTGTTTGAAGAGCAAATCGTGAGCGAAGCAGAGTTTTTAAACAATCAATCCCAGGCATATCCGGAGTCGGCAGATTATCTGCATCACTATCTTCGCGATAATTCCCTTGAAAAATACCTTCAGCTTATCAGAGATATCAAGGGAGCTGTTTCAGTACCTGTTATTGCCAGTATCAACTGTTACTCGATGGGGGAATGGGTAAGTTTTGCAAAGAAAATTCAGGAAGCGGGTGCAGACGGACTCGAACTAAATATTTATTCCCTACCGCTTTATGTTTTCAAGAAGTCGGACGACATCGAAAAAGAGTATCTGGGAGTTGTGGAAAATGTCGTTAAGTCTTTGAGAATACCTGTTGCGGTAAAAATTGCGAACAACTATACAAATCTTCCGGGTTTTGTAGAGGGGTTGAAATCGAGAGGAGCAAAAGCAGTTGTGATGTTCAACAGATTCTTTATGCCCGACATCGATATAAAGAAATTAAGAATTATTGCTGCAGATGCATTTTCTTCAGAAGCGGAGTCTTTGAAAGAACTTCGCTGGATGGGAATCGTTTCGGCACTGGTTAAAGGAATAGACCTTTCGGCCAGTACGGGAAATCATAATGGAACAGCAGTAATCAAACAAATACTGGCCGGAGCGACTACAGTGCAAATGTGTACTGCCCTATACAAAAAAGGACCCGATGCAATAAGTAACGCAATAGAAGATTTACATCTGTTTATGGATACTCAGGGATTCAATTCAGTTGCTGATTTCTGCGGGAAGCTTAACTATGAGAACATAGACCATCCGGATAAATTCGAAAGAGTCCAGTTTATGAAAACTTTCGGAGGAAAATAAAGGGAGTAAATAAAAAAAGGGTCTGCAAAACTGCAGACCCTTTTTTTTGTCGGGGTACTCCGACTCGAACGGAGGACCCTCTGCTCCCAAAGCAGATGCGCTAGCCAACTGCGCCACACCCCGATTGTTTTTAAGAACTACCCCCTTGAAAAGAGGACTGCAAAGTTAAATAGTAAAAATCAATTTGCAAATTTTTTTAATAAATGTGAAGGAAAGAGGCGCAACAGGGCACCTTTTTCCCCAGGGGAAATTTGTTAATGTGCAGTAGGTATGCATATTGCGCAAATGGCTTGATTTGATTAACTCGCAGAATATCAGGATTTAAACAAATTTCCCCTGGGGAAGATGGTGCACCTTCGGTGCCGGATAATTTGCGGAATAGGTATAATTATCTAACTTTAAGCACAGAAGCAAGTTGATGATAATTACTAAGCCTAGCCGATTTTATAATTATTTACAATTAATCTTTATTTATCATGAAAAAGATTGTCTTATTAATCTTAGTGCTTTTTTCCGGTGCAATTAGTGCACAGACTTTCAAGTTCGGGCCTAAAATCGGTGGGGTTATTTCTGATTTTGCGATTCATCGCAGTGATACGTTCAATCCAGGGTTTAAGGCCGGTCTCTTTTTTGAGTATGGAAAAGGAAAGTGGGCCGGAGAAACCGGGATTACAATGATGTTTTCAAATAGTGTTTTCGATAACTTAGTTGCCATTCCTTTGGATATAAAATATTATTTGTATCGCGGATTGTTTGTTAAGGCTGGCGGTTCTTACGGAATAGGTGCTTCTCTTAAGACAGACGATATAGTATCATCTTCACAGGTTCAGATTTTGAATTTGGGGGCAGGAGTAGGGTATAAATTGTCGGAAAGAATTTCTTTGGACTTGTTTTATGAGAGGAGTGTCTGGTGCAATTTTACAAAAGATAATTCTGTACTTGGGATTTCGATGAGCTGGAATATTTTGAAGGTGAAATAGATAATTCGGAATTTTGGGATTACCTCACTTCGTTCGGTGATACCCGGAGGGGGAGGCAGGAAAGCGAAAACCCCACTCTGCCGCAGGCAGCGTAAAAAAAAAGAAGACCACTTTTGAGCAAGCTCAAGTGGTCTTCTTTTGTTCTTGATTTTGAAATCGGGGAGCATGGCTGAATCAGATTTTTTGTTTAACCTCTTTCAATAATATAAATTAATATACAAATCACTAATATGATGAGGATTAAAAATAAAATATCAGATTTTAGTTTACCATTATTTTTAATCTTTATATCATAAACTATACGTTTTATCCGTTTGGTTAACGCGAGAATAAAAAGAGGTGCTAGCCAAATGTAAATAGCAGACATAAATAAACTATTGATTAGTGTTATTCACTCAATTTTGCTCTTAGCTCTTTGATGACTGCATCCTTATCTCTCGCTTCCATTTGATAATATTTTAGGCTGGTGAACAGATAAATTAGGACAAGAATATTCCTTACTTCTATTGTATTAAATTCGGCCGAATCAATGAATTTGCTTAATATCCATAATATTCCAAACGAAATAATCGAAAAGATAGAAATGATTTTAAGTAATTTTTTCATAATTCAATTTGTTATTAGTTCGACAAAACGAATTTATTACTTAATCTTCATCATTCCAAATAATTGGATATACATGGTGGGGATTACCTCACTTCGTTCGGTGATCCCCGGAGGGGGAGGCAGGAAAGCGAAAACAGCCACTGCCTGTGGCAGACGCTAAAAAAGAAAAAACCGCTTTCAAGCAAGCTTGAGCGGTTTTCTTTTATTAGCTAAGTCCTTCGGACTCTGGCTGTTTTCGCTTTCGCGGTGAGGGGGGGATTCGAACCCCCGGAACCCTTACGAGTTCGGCAGTTTAGCAAACTGCTGGTTTCAGCCACTCACCCACCTCACCAAAACCCTGCGGGGTTGGCCGCAGGGAGTGCAAAGATACTAATTCTTTTTTATGTGCAAAATTTTGTACGAAGCTTCTGGAAATTAGTGTTATTGTTGGTTAGTCTTCTTTGGCAGTGATTCGAAGATACCTGAAATTCAGATTAAATGGCTATTTGCAGACGACTATCAATGTGCTACTTATCTCAAACTACGTCAAAGTATCACTCGGTTTCCTCACGCACTACTCGGTTTTGATCTCTTCGATGCTCACGCCTTCTGCTCCGGAGTCGGAGAGAAGCTTAAGAAGGATTTCGGCATCGGTGCGGTTTGAGTACGGGCCTATGAAAAAGAGTGCTTTTCCGTTTACGGGTTTGCGCGCGATGTCCTTATCGGTGTTTTTCCTTATTATATCAAGCAGGAATTGGGGAATCTCGTTTGGATAATTCTCAAGTTTGAGCTGATATGTCTTTTTAACGAGAACTTTTGACTCCAGCAGCCGGGCGTTTTTAATGGTGACACTCTTTCCTCCCTGATATGCAACACCAATGGCGGTGCGAAATCCCAGGCTTTTCACTTTAACAAGGGCCTTTGACATCTCTTCGTAGTTGTAAAACTGCCCGGCAGAATAAAGCCATTTCCCTGTTGGAGCCTTTCTTTCGAATACCGGACTTATTCCTTTGAAGGATTTTTTATTTGCCCTTTCTGTTTGTACAGATAGTTGTATGCGGTAAATCAATTCGTCTGAAACAAGATTGTCCTCTGCAATTTCTGATTCAGTCCCGACACGGAAATTATAATCGAAAGCAACAACCGGATAGAGAATTATCATTTCCGGAAGAGAGCCTACCGAATGCTTTTCAACTTCAAAATTAATTATTGGTTTTGCATTGGGTGAAGAGACGGAATCTTTAAGGAACTCATCGCTTCTTGGAATGATCAAGCCCTTGCTCAGGAAATCCATCTCTCTTTTCTGAATTGCCAGATTGGCGCTTCGAAGCTGCTCCTGTTGCTCAATTAGTCTTATCTCTCCCTGAGTAATCTTTTTTTCAAGAGCGGTTTTTTCGGACGATTCTGTTAAACCGGAGTACAATTCTCTGTTCCGGGAATTTTCACCTATTGTTTTGTCAATTTCAAGCTGAATCTGCCTAACACTCTTTACCATTGAGGAATAACCGTCTATTTCCGGGCTTGTCCTAACAGTTCCTTCAGTCTCCTTTTTCGGTTTAGAGCCCGCAGGTAACAGGCGTGATATGTTAAAAGCTTCCACGGAAGAGTCTATTGAACTCTTGACGGGAGTGCTTTCGTATTGCAGTTTATAAATACTGATGCTGTCTGCAGATGCAACGTCCCGGTTGGATGCGATAAAAGTATACAGTCCGTCGTCGGAATTTATGAACATAAGATCGTCTGCGGGAGAAGAGTATGGGAAGCCAAGATTCTGCGGAATTCCCCAGTCATTTGTCTTTTCGTCCCATGTGCTCATATAAAGGTCAAAGCCGCCCATCCCATACTGGCCGTTGGATGCAAAATAAAGTTCTTTACCTCCCGGGCTAAGAATGGGAAGTATTTCGTCACCGGCAGAATTTATATTGTTGTTAAGCGGTTCCGGTGCGCTCCATGTATTATCTCCCACAAGGGACGTCTGATAAATATCCCGGCGTCCGCGTGCATTCACAGAGGAGAAAAAAATCTTTACAGGAATGCCTTTTAATAAAATTGCATTTTTCGGATTGCTTTCGGCGCCTCTTTTATCCATTGACGACGGCACTGCGGTCCAGCTGCTGTCCGGGATTCCGGGGATGTACAGATAAAAGTCGTATTTTGGAACAGTTACAGATCCAAGAGCTATTGGCCGGGTTGAGTATTCAAGCATGCTGAGTCCGTTTTCACTTCGGGCTACCTGAATTGTGAGTGTTTTTAAAAAACTTGTATCCTGAGTTTCCGATATTAACTCTTTATAAATTTCTACGGCTTCTTTAAATTTATAGCTTCTTCTTAATTCCTCTGCTTTTAAATATTTTTGACTGCTGTTTTGTGCCCGCACCTCAACAAGACTACCCGCAAGCAGAATGATAAAGAGCAAGAAGATAGACCTGTTCATATATGATTATTAATAATGTGAGCAACAAAATTACGAATTTCTTCATATTTTGTGAAAAAATACTACTTTTGTACCCTATTTTCGATGAATTATATAATATTTAAATCATATATTCCATGCAAAGTAAAGGTGCCATCAGACTTGTGGCGATATTAATTGCCCTGGCTTGTTTTTATCAGCTGTCATTTACCTGGGCAACAAGACATCAGGAGAAAAAAGCAAAAGAGTATGCAAAAACTGCTGTAATGGCAGAAAAAAACACTCCGGCTTTTGCAGCTATTCCGGAATTAAACAAATCATTTTATCTCGATTCTCTTCTTCTTGCGAAAGAGAGGTTTTATCTTGATTCAATTACTGCAGAAAAAGTATTCCTCGGATTCACTTTCAAACAGGTGAAGGAGAAAGAACTTAATCTGGGTCTTGACCTCAGGGGCGGTATGAATGTGATGCTCGAGGTTAAGGTTTATGATCTGGTGAGTGCTCTTGCAAATCACAGTACAAACCCGCAGTTCGTTGCTGCAATGAATCAGGCACAGGCCAATATGGCAAGTTCCCGCGCCGATTTCATTACTCTTTTTGCAGAATCATGGGATAAGGTTGCTCCTGGTCAGAGACTCTCGCAAATTTTCGGAACATACGAAATGCGCGATAAAATCAAACCGGAAACATCAAACTCAGAAGTTATAACAATAATAAGAGGCGAGGCAGAAAGTGCAATCTCAAATTCATTTAATGTATTGAGAAACCGTATTGACCGCTTTGGTGTAACCCAGCCGAATATTCAGAAAATGGGAAACACTGGACGTATTCTTGTTGAGCTTCCCGGCGTGAAAGATCCTGAGCGTGTTCGTAAACTCCTTCAGGGAACAGCTTCACTTGAATTCTGGGAAACATATGAAAATCCCGAAGTATATCAATA
>Ga0316605_10002365_pt1 | contig 10743 bp, 8 predicted proteins | sample OWC_soil_day20_n_FD_207666 | JGI IMG/M metagenome (GOLD analysis project Ga0316605, IMG submission 207666) | Wetland soil microbial communities from Old Woman Creek delta, Ohio, United States - OWC_soil_day20_noCT | ecosystem: Environmental > Terrestrial > Soil > Wetlands | place: USA: Ohio... | reverse complement strand
CTGCGGCATCAAGACCGAGAGCAAACAATCGAGCAGCCCGCATCGGTCCAACGACATGTGAGCTTGAGGGGCCGATACCAACAGTATAGATGTCAAAAACGCTCAGATCCACGGCATTCCCCGCATCATCATTCGAATTTCCTGCACCGACACGCCAGATTCATTCCGGTACCGATAAGCCAGACTCATTCCTGTGCCGGAAAAGCTGCTGTGAAGCTACATCAATCCACGCTTCTTCAGCAACGGCTCAATCGTCGGTTTCTTTCCGCGGAACCGTTCGTACAGGACCATTGGATCCTCGGTTCCACCGCGCTCGAGGATATTCCTGCGAAATGCCTCCGCTGTCTTCCGGTCGAACAGTCCGTTCTCCTTGAACGCCTCGAATGCATCCGCATCGAGGACTTCAGCCCAGATGTAGCTGTAGTATCCGGAACTGTAGCCGCCGCTGAAAATGTGGGCGAAGTAGGGACTCCGGTATCGGGAGACGATCTCCGGCATCAGACGGATGCGCGTGAATGTACTTTGCTCGAATGCGCCAGCATCCTGTTGCGTCGTGTCCGTCAGCGTGTGCCAATCCATATCCAGGATTGATGCCGCGAGATATTCTACCGTGATGAAGCCCTGATTGAACCGTTCGCTCTTGACGATCTTCTGGATCAGCGCGTCTGGAATCGGCTCGTCACTTGCGTAATGACGTGCGTACGACCGGAGGACGTCAGGATGGAGCGCCCAGTTCTCCATGATCTGCGAGGGAAGCTCAATGCCGTCACGCGGCAGACCGATGTTGTGGTAGGTCCGCTGAGAAAGCAGGCCGGACAGCGCATGGCCGAATTCATGGAACAGGGTTTCCACCTCTTCGAGGCTGAGGAGTGCCGGTTTCCCGCCCGTGGGACCGGAGAAGTTCCCCACGTTGTAGACCACCGGTGTCACCGTGCTGTCGCCGATACGGCCGAACGAGCGAAGCGACCCCATCCAGGCCCCGGGCCTCTTCCCTCCCCGCAGGAAGTAGTCCGTGTAGATGATGCCGATGTGAGCGCCGTCCATCCCTTTCACTTCGAACACCGCCACATCATCGGCATACTTTGGTATGTCCTTGCGTTCGATGAACTGGAGGCCGTAGAGTCGCGATGCCACGTCAAACGCGCCACGCCGGACGTTTTCCATTTTGAAGTAGGGACGCAACGCATCCTCGTCCAGATCATAGTCCGCCTTCTTCACCTTCTCGGCGTAGTACCACCAGTCCCATGATGCCAGAGGGAACGGCTTTTCCTCCTTGTTGATCATCGCCTGCATCGCATCGCGTTCCTGCTGCGCGACCTTCAGTGCCGGTTCCCAGAGCCGGCCAAGGAACTCATAGACTGTCGCGGGAGTCTTGGCCATGTTCTCTTCAAGGACATAGGCTGCGTGCGTGGGATAGCCGAGGAGGTTCGCCCGCGCGACACGGAGCGCGGCAATACGAGAGCTGATCGCCTTGTTGTCGAATGCGTTATTGTTGTCGCCCCGATTGCAGTAGGCCTTGTAAAGGGTCTCGCGGAGGGCTCTGTTCTTTGCGTATTGCAGGAACGGGATCCAGCTGGGTTTCTGCAGTGTGAACACCCATTTGCCGTCAAGCTTTGCCTTGCGGGCCGCCTCAGAAGCGGCGTCAATGACATCCTGGGGCAAGCCGTCCAGGTCTTCCTTCTTTTCCACGACTAGGCGGTACGTGTTGGTCTCCTTGAGAAGGTTCTGATTGAACTTCAGGGAGAGCATGGAAAGCTCATCATTGATGTTGCGCAGACGCTGTTTGTCCGGCTCCGACAGATTTGCTCCGCCGCGGACAAAGTCCTTGTATGTGTTGTCCAGCAGCATCGCCTGCTCTGGCGTCAGAGAGAGCTTCGACCGCATGTCATAGACAGCTTTGATGCGTGCGAAGAGCTGCGCGTTCAGAACAATGTCATTCCGATGGGCGGTCAGGAGAGGAGTGGCGATCGTGGCGATGCTGTCCAGCTGGTCATTGGTGATGGCACCACGCAGCGCACCGAACACGCCGGACACCCGTTGGAGCAATTCACCGCTCCGGTCGAGGGTGACAATGGTATTCTCGAACGTCGGTGCGGAACGCACCATGGTGATGACCTGTATCTCCCGCTTCTGTTCTTCCATTGCCTTCTGGTATGCCGGCATGTAGTGCTCGGGACGTATCCGGTCAAACGGCGGTGTCTCGAACGGCGTGCTGTATGGAGCAAAGAATGGATTTACATCCGGCGTAGCACAGAATGCCGATGGTGAAGAGAAGCTCGAACAGATGAGCATGACAAGAACGGAGGAAAGGAATGTTCGCATAAGGCGCTCCTGGTGAACGATGTGCTTCAAGATACCAAAACGGCCGGCCTTTTGCCACAAACGGTGAACAGGTGCGCGTTGCGAAGGGGTGGAAACTCTGCAAACGGGTGCAACCATTGCGAACTGGTTCACGTTGCAGACGGGTGCAAACCCCGCAACGAGTCTACTCTGGTTGCATATCAGTGGATCCTTGGTGATATTGTCTGCGATTTCATGATCGTTCCGTTCAACTCTCCGTGCTGAGATCAACAAACAAGGGTATACATCCATGCTGAAGCACGTCCTCGTTCCGCTCGTGGTTGCAGTCCTCCTCGTTCTGACAAGCCTTCCGCTGTTGGCTCAGGAGAACCGTCCGGAAGGGTGCACGACTATAACCGTCGGAAAATCCGCGTCCGCAGACGGCTCGGTGATCACATCCCACACGCTTGATGACCATCGATCGTGGACGAACATCGACATCCAGCCGGCGCGCATGCACGCGGCAGGCGCAACTGTCCCCCTGTTCAAGGTGGGCAATGATGATACGGGAGCAATGCCGGCATACGCCAATATCCCTCTTGGAGAGATCCCGCAGGTGCAGCGTACACACGGCTACATCAACACATCGTTGCCGTGCATGAACGACAGGCAGCTTGCTATAGGTGAATCCACATTCGGCGGCAGGGAATCGCTCGTTTCGGACGTGGGGCAGATCGATCTGTGGCGGCTGGTCAAGATCCTGATCGAGCGGTGTGCCACTGCACGGGAAGCAATCCGGACGGCAGGCGAACTCACGGCCCGGTACGGCTGGCGCGATGCAGGGGAGTGCCTGACAATCGCTGACACAAAAGAGGTCTGGCATTTCGAGATCGTCGGTCCGGGAGCGGGCTGCGTCGGTTCCATCTGGGCTGCGCAGCGTGTTCCGGATGGCCACGTTGCCGTCAACGCCAACGCCAGCCGGATCAGGCAGATCGATCTCAAAAACCGCGACTTCTTCATGGCGTCGGAGAACTGCATGATCGTAGCAAGGGACAGCGGCTGGTGGAACCCCGCCGACGGTCCGTTTGAGTTCTGCTATGCGTACGATCCCGAGGGAAGACAGTCGTTTGCGAGCCGCCGGCGCGAATGGCGTGTGCTGGATCTTCTGGCACCGTCGCTTCATCTGCACCCAAACTCCGAGAACTACCCGTTCTCCGTGAAGCCGGACACGCTGGTGACGGTTGAAAAACTGGTGACGATCTTTCAGGACTACTATGAAGGAACAGATTTCAACCCTGTCAAGAACATCACCTGGGTGAACCCACAGGGCAAGCCCGAGATTTCTCCGCTGGCCTGCCCGTTCATGCCATATGACATGCTGCAACTGTTCAAGGTGAACGGCGGTTGGGGATGGAGAGGGGAGCGGACCATTGCCCGGTGGTTCACGGTCTATGCTACAATCACGCAATCCCGCGGCTCGCTCCCCGACCCGATTGGAGGCGTGGTGTGGCTGGCCTGGGACAATGCCGCAACTGCGCTGTACACGCCCGTCTATTGCGGTGTGACGGACCTGCCGAAATCGTTCAAGATCGACGGACGTGTGACGGGTTACAATCGGGACTGTGCCTGGTGGGCATTCAACCACCTCTCGACACTCGCTTCTCAGCGGTGGGGTGATATGCGCCGGGATGTGGAAGCGGTGTGGAAACCGCTGCAAAAGGAGTTGTTTCAGAGCCAGGCCGGCACAGAGAAGCAGGCCCTAGAACTCTTCAAGCAGTCGCCTGCGGAAAGCCAGGCCTTTCTGACGCGGTACTCCATGCTCTGGGGGGAAAGGGCAGTGCAGGAAGCGTGGAAGCTGGGCGACAGACTTTGGACGAAGTACGATGAAAAGTTCTGATCCGGCTGCATCAGTATCGATGCAATTCTTCAATACATACGCGAAACGGGAGGAGCGTGATCCAGCGCCATCGCTGACGGATTTAGTCTACTTCACCGGCATTGCAGCCTGCGACCCCATCCGATATCTGATCATCTGACCGGGCAGTACGACGACGATTGTATCTGCTGCCACCTGGTAGACCTGTGCCTGGCGCAGGTCACGCTCGCTCAATTGTGAATCAGGATACAGTGTCAGGCGCAGCGTGCTGTCTGTTTGCTGGATATTGGTAAGGACGGACTGAGCCTGTTGCCTGCGCTGTTGCTGGCGCAGAGCGGGGGCTTCAGCCAGGGGACGTTGCTCGATGGTGGCGTTGAGGTGTCTCATTGCTTGCGCGCTCCTGGCCTGTTCGGTTGCGGCCCGCAGCACATTCCCCGTTTCGTTCCTTGCAGTGTTGGCCCCTGCGTCCATCCTGATGTACGTGGTTTCTCCTTCGAGCCAGGTCCCTTTCTCGGCAAGCGCGGCACCGACCGTCGGTAGCGGCGGGGTAGCATCCTTTCGTCTTGACCGTCCTTCTGCCCTTGCATCAGCATCCGCCTCCGCCGCCTTCCTTGCCCGCATTTCTGCATCCGTCTCGTTTGTTGCCTTTGCCCTTACATCTGCACTCGTTGCCACTTCATCTGCCAATTGGGGCGCTTCCTGTTTCAGAACGTCGTAGCGCTCCGCTTCCTTCTTGGAGATGGCAGTTTCTGCAGCCGGCATCGTCGCCTGGTCACGGGTTGATGAGGGCGTGGCCTTTCGTGAACCGTCCACCCCTTCTTCCCTGTATGCTACGACCCCTTCTTCCTTGTGCGCGACAGATGGTTCACGCGATGATTTGTCTGCCTGCGCCGCAGGAGGGGTTGCTACAGCGATCTTCTGCTCTGATGATACTGTTTCGAGCGCGTCGCGGGACCACCAGCGGTTGAGAATCCCGATGCCGGTGACGATGACCACGCACGCTGCGGTGGCAGCCGCGTAGATCCAGCCTCGTCCTCGCCGAGGTGGTGTGACTGGCACGCGTGATTCATCCGCCTCCTTGCGGGAAGCTGAGCGGCTGTACGGTGCAGCCATCGCTTCTTCTGCAACCTTTCCAAGCACCGCTCCCTGCCGCTGGTGTTCGTCGATGCCCAGTCGCTCCCGCAAACGTGCTTTAAGTTCCTCTCTTCCGGCCCGTTGCACACCGGCAGCGAGAAGCTGCTCATCCTCCAGGCGCCTCCTGCATTCAGCGCAGGAAGCGAGGTGACTGGCGCATGCTTCGCGTCGGCTGTCAGAAAGCCGGCCGAGCACATACTCCGCCAGCAGTTCTTCATCCAGGGTCCAGTGTTCGTTTTGCATCAGGCCACCTCTTTCAGCGCCCGTTCGAGGGCCTTTTTGCACTGATACTTCTTTGCCTTTGCGGTGTCAGCATTGGCGAAGCCCAGTCGAGTAGCGATCTCTTCCATGGAGCGTTCCTCCCAGTAGAAGAGAAGGAGCAGCGTGCGGCATGGCTCGCCGATTCTGGAGAGCGCCTGTTGCACCTCTCCGGCCTGCTCGGTCTCCATGAGCGATTCGAGCGGGGACCCGCCGGGGTCGGCCAGATCATCCGGGTCCGTGTCACCCGTGAGTTCGCGTCGCTTTCGTGCCAGGCGGCGTGACCAGAGATTCTTGACGATTGCATAGAGAAATGTCGATGTCTTCGCTGTGTGTTCATACCTTCCGCTTCTCACACGTTCCCACAGAATCACCACTGCTTCCTGGAGCATATCATCCGCGTCCTCCTGGCTCCCGCTGTTGCGTAAGACATAGGCCGTGATGACGGCGCGGTTTTCCCCATAGAATTCAGCCAGGACTTCTTCATCCCCCTTCCGGAGGCGGTCCAGGAGCCGCGCATCCCTGTCAAAATAGAGCAGCGGTGAGGCCATTTACCTTTCACAGGTTGATGTCATTAACACGCAGAAGGTAAACAAAGGTACCGAATCACATTGCGGATTTCAACACACACAGGAGGAATCACCCATGAGACTCGCCTCATTGTTCGTTCCCGTCATGCTTTCGGGGCTCACCACAGCCACCTGTGCGGGCCCGTCAGCAAAGATCACTGCTCATCTGAATTCCCCGACCATTTTCGCGGACGGGGGACAGGTGTTCCTGCAGCTTTCGGTCCATGTGCCCGCTATGTCCACCCGTGACCGGCGCCCGATGAATCTGTCTGTGGTGCTCGACCGGAGCGGATCCATGGCGGACCAGGGCAAGCTGGAATATGCAAAACAGGCTCTCTGCACGCTGATTGATCAGCTCAAAGAGCAGGACATCTTTTCGATTGTCATGTACGATGACATTATCGATGTGCTGCGTCCGTCCGGCAGGGTTGGCGACAAAGAGAGGATCAAGCGGCTTGTCCGCAGCATTGAGCCCCGGAACTCCACCAACCTTGGAGGGGGGATGCTCGAAGGGTATCAGCAGGTCGAGCGAAACCTGCACCGGGAATATGTGAACCGGGTGGTTCTGCTCTCGGATGGCCTTGCCAATGTCGGGATCACCGACGACCGGGAGTTGAGCCGGATTGCGCGGCGGTACCGCACCAAGGGCATCTCGCTAACGAGCATGGGCGTGGGACTCGATTACAACGAGAATCTCATGGTTGCGCTGTCGGAGAGCGGCGGCGGCAATTACTACTTCATCGAGAGCCCCCACGGCCTCGCGCATATCATGCGACGTGAGTTCGACATGCTGTCCACGATCTATGCCCACCACGCCTCGGTGCAAATCCACCTCGGAGCCAATGTGCGTGTATCGGACGTAATCGGTCACGAGTGGAGCGGAAACGAAGGGACATGCACCATTGAGCTGGGCGATCTGTACGGCGGCGACAACCGGGAGATCACCATCGAGATGGAGGTCCCCCGTGGCAAGGGCTCGGTGCAGGTTGCAGAGGGTATTCTGCAACACAAGACGGATGCGACTTCGGAAGAGCGTCTTGCCTCGTTCACTGCATTGGCGACATATTCAGCCGACAAGGCCGAAGTCGACAAGCGCAGGGATATGGATATCCAGGCCAAAGCGGACGTGGCCCTGTCGACACGCGCAGTGGAGAAAGCGACACAGGCGCTTGATGAAGGAAAAGATGAAGAGGCGCGAGCGATTCTGGGAGCCGCGGAAGTGAGGCTCAACGAGTCGGCGGCTGCCCCGTGTGCCGGTGCTGCTGGTGCTGCCGTGAGAGACCAGTCGCAGCGCCTGCAGGAGTACAAGGTGATGCTTGAACAGGAAACAGACGGTCGTCGCGCGAAGAAAGAGATTCAATACAGGAACTATCAGACGCAGAAGAAGAAGTAAGCCGACGCGGGGCAAGTCCACGATGTGAACGATCGGGGGGATTGTTCGTGGACTGTGAAGGGCCGCCTCTCCTCACCAGCCGTGTGGTGATGGATGAGCGGCCCTTCGCGATTATCCGGGAACAATTTCGATTGGCGCGGCGTCAGGGTTCAGCGATTGAGAAGGTATCGCCCTGGCGTATGTCGCCCGTCTCATAGCCGCGGCGGAACCACCGCGTGCGTTGTTCCGAACTGCCATGGGTGAATGCATCGGGGACCACGTATCCCTGGGTCTGTTTCTGGATACGGTCATCACCGATGGCGGTCGCAGCATTCATCGCCTCTTCGATATCTCCTGGTTCGAGGATATTCTTGGTCCGGTCGGCATAGTGAGCCCACACCCCGGCAAAATAATCGGCCTGCAGTTCCAGGCGGACGGATAGATCGTTTGCCTCCCGCTGGCTGGCACGTTGCCGCAGGGCGTCCACTTTGTCCATGACCCCCAGCAGATTCTGCACGTGATGTCCGATTTCGTGAGCGATCACATATGCCTGGGCAAAATCACCGGAGGCGCCGAACTGCCGTTCAAGATCGCTGAAGAATTCCGTGTCCAGATAGACGCGTTGATCAGCGGAGCAGTAGAACGGTCCAACCGCCGCACTTGCATACCCACATGCCGACTGCGTGCTTCCGGAAAAGAGCACCAGCCGCGGTTCCTGGTAGGTGGCGCCGTTCTGGGCGAAGACCTGGCGCCAGACGTCCTCCGTCTCGCCAAGCACTGCTGCGACAAAATCGCGTGCCTGCGCATCAGCCTCTGACATCTGAGCCGGGTCTGTGGTCTGCGTGGTTTGCTGGGTTCCTGCGCCACCGATGGTCTCCAGCAGGGTAGCCGGATCACCACCGAGCAGCAATCCGACCAGGAGGATGACGACTGCCAAACCGCCGCCAATGACGGGTCCGGTAGCGATCCTGCTTCCTCGTTGGTCTTCAACGTTTTCACTGCGACGACTTTCTTGCCAGCGCATTGGAAATCTCCAGATTGAGACACAAAGGAATGCTTGCGGGGAACAGCGGCGTGCACTTTGTGCAGCATCTGTCCTGCATACCGTAATGTACACACTTCATATGAAAAATGTGCGCCTTTGTGCCCATGTTTTTGTATGTTAGGATATGCCGCAACAGAAGAAAAATCGACGGCGGAAGAGCAATCCAGGGCGAAAGCCGGCCTCTCCTCCGGAGAGCGACGGAATGGATCTGGGGCAACAGCTTCTTGCTGAACACAGCCGGCAGAGCACCGACCGGATTGTCCGGTGGATAGGCGCCGATGCCTCACGTCTCGCGCAGCTCATGAACGTGTTTCTCGGGAGTGACTCGTTATTGACTCAGCGTTCCGCGTGGGTGGTCGGTGTCTTTGCTGATGTACATCCTGTGCTTCTGGAACCTTGGATAGCCAAGATGCTAAGAAAAATCCGGGAGCCGGGGGTCCATGATGCAGCGCGCCGGAATGTCGTCCGGGCACTTCAGTTTGTGGAAATATCCGAAAGGCTCCTCGGAAAAGTCGCGTCAGTCTGCTTTGACGAACTCTCATCCGGTACAAGTCCGATGGCCGTGAAAGCATGTGCGATGACGGTCCTTGCGCGTATTGCAGAGCGTGAACCCGATCTTGCGCGGGAGGTACGTCTTATCATAGAGCAGCAACTCCCCTATGGTGCGCCGAGCTTTCACGCCCGGGCACGCCGAATTCTGAAATCTCTTCCAGGATAGCATGAATCACTTTCCGAAGCTGGTCTGGTTTTTCTCCTGCCTGGTGCTCTCAGGATTTCTGAACAACCATGCGTTCGGATGGGGGAACACGGCGCACAAGATCATCAACCGGAATGCTGTCCGGCATCTTCCGTCCGCGATGCAACAACTGGCAAGCCAGCAGACATACCTCGCCGATCATGCAAGTGATGCCGACAACCGCAAATCAACGGACGCCTCCGAAGGACCCAGGCACTATCTGGATCTCGAAGCCTATCCGCCATCGGTTCAACTGCCGCGCGACCTGAACGTGCTTCTCCAGCAGTACGGGTGGGACGTAGTCAGCGCAAACGGCACGCTGCCGTGGGCGACGGTGCAGGCGCTGGACTCGCTGATCGCGCGGGCAGGCCGGGGGGACTGGCCCAATGCGTTTCAGTCCGCAGCGGACATCGGTCATTACGTTGGCGATGCGTACCAGCCTCTGCACTGCACCGTCAATTATGATGGACGGATGACGGGCAATGACGGCATCCACTCGCGGTACGAATCGGGTCTGGTGAATCAATACCAATCGCTGCTCACTGTCATGGCGGATACTCTGGATCCGGTGACAGATCCGTATCTGTACATGCTTGACCGGATTGTGCGATCGAACGCACTTGTGGATTCGATCATGAAGGGTGACAACGCGGCGAAGCTGGCTTCAGGCTGGACGGGTTCCGGGACACCTCCGCCGGCCTACTATACTGCGTTGTGGGAAAAGACCGGGACCATGACCTCCCAGTTAATTCAGGATGCCACAGTCGCAGTCGCTTCTCTGTGGCAGTATGCGTGGACGCAAGCCGGTCTAATGACCCCGTTGACGGTGGCGCACACGCCGACCCTGCCGGACGCAGCAGCGCTTTTCCCGAACTACCCCAATCCTTTCAACTCCTCTACAACAATCTCCTTCAGGGTTCCGGAGTCCGGACATGCACGTGTCACTGTGCACACGCTCCTCGGACAGGAGGTCGCTGTATTGTTCGACGGCGCTGCGGCAGGAGGAACAGTGTACCGCGTTCGCTTTGAGGCTCCACGCCTCGCGACGGGGATGTATGTGTGCAGACTGCAGAGCAACGGCCGGTCTGAAGTCCAGAGGCTCTCACTCATGAAGTGATCTGGTGCCTTCCGGCTGGTGGGTCAATCCGAGTTGCGCCTTCCGGGTGGCGCGGTTTCATCGGACAGCTTCAGAAGGTGGGCATCAGCGAGCGACGCAGAGGTCCGCTGATTGCTGTTGAGAGGTGCTGCGCTGAGGTATCATGAGCCCCGGACAGGGGTGTTATGAGTGCCGCACCGAAATGATGTCCCCGTCCTTTACGAGGTACTCTTTCCCTTCCAGCCTCCAGTGTCCGGTTTCTTTGGCCTTTGCGAAGGAACCATCATGCATCACAAAGTGGTCGTAGTGCACGACTTCTGCACGGATGAACTTGCTGAAGAAATCCGAGTGAATGACGCCTGCCGATTCCTGTGCAT
>Ga0316605_10002364_pt1 | contig 10744 bp, 9 predicted proteins | sample OWC_soil_day20_n_FD_207666 | JGI IMG/M metagenome (GOLD analysis project Ga0316605, IMG submission 207666) | Wetland soil microbial communities from Old Woman Creek delta, Ohio, United States - OWC_soil_day20_noCT | ecosystem: Environmental > Terrestrial > Soil > Wetlands | place: USA: Ohio... | reverse complement strand
GCTGGCCTTCGGACGGCGCGCGGAAGGCGTGGCTGTAGGCGGCAAAGCCGTTCAGCGAAGGGGTGAAGGCGTAGGTGACGCCGAGCTTCGGGCTGAGGTGGCTGAAATCGAGCGAGGTATCACCGACATGGCCGTAGAACAGCGAACCGACGGAGGTCAGCGCGTTGATGGCGCCGGCACCGAGACGATTGTCGTAGCGGTAGCTGACCCTATCGTAGCGCAGGCCGCCGGTCAGGCGCAGGCGCTCGAAGGGCGAAATCTCGCCATGCACGTAGGGCGAGACGCCGCTATAGGTGACGTCGTAGTCATAGACCCGCGCCCCCTTGCGGTAATCGGTGTAGATGTTGCCGACCTTGGTGGTGACGATGCTGTCCTCCTGGCGGCTGCCCGGGCTATGGTCGAGGTCGACGCCGACGATCAGGCGCGTGCGCAGCGGTTCGAAATCCATCCGGTACTTGACCTGGGCGCCGAGCGACTGGTTGGCTGTGATGTAGCGGGTCGGATCGTAGCCGAGCGACCAGTTGGCCAGCAGGTCCATGCTGTCGTAGCGGTAGTAGGGCGTGATGCTGAGCAGGGTGTTACCGCTTTCCCGCTCGTAGGCGCTGGACAGGCGGAAGGCCTGGACCTTGCGCAGCGAGATCGGCGTGTAGTTGGCGCGCGGATTGTCCTCGTAATCGTTGCGGAAGATGGCCGAACTGCCGGCGGTCTGCTGGTCGATATTGGAGAAGGTAGCCACCGTCTTCAGCACGCCGTCGCCACCGACCGCGTTGTCCCAGCGCAGACTGGCGCTCTGCCGGTCGTAGCCGGTGGCCTCGCGCCAGCCGTCGGTATGGCTGAGGTTGAGATCGGCGCGGAAGGCATGGTCGCCGAAGGCGTTGCCGCTGCTGATCAGCGCCCGCCGCCAGCCGTAGCTGCCGGCCTCGACCGAGGTGTCGACCTCGGCCTTGGTCGGCGGCCGGCGGGTCAGCACATTGACCACGCCGCCGATGGCATCCGAGCCGTAGAGGGCGCTGCCTGGCCCCTTGTTGATCTCGATACCACCAGCCATCGGCAGGTTAACCTCGTACAGCGCATTGTGGTTGAAGAAGCCGGTCGACCGCGTCGGCACACCATCTTCCAGATAGAGATAGACCGGACTGGTGGTCAACGGTTGGCGGATGGCCGTCTGGTGCCCCTCGCCGCCAGTGACATTGACCCAGACACCGGGCACCTGGCCCATGATTTCGGAAGGATGGGTCGGGCGCACTTCGCGCAGGCTCTTTTCCTTGATGACGCCGACCGTGGCCGGTGTCTCGGCAATCAATTGCCCCTCACGCGTACCGGTCACCGTGACTTCGCCCAGCGCGGCATCGGCGGCCAGGGCAACAGCCGGCTGCCAGGCCATCAGGATGGCAAGCGCCAGCGGCGCCAGTGCAAAACTCTTCATCATCGAACCCTAATTGATTTATGTTAAATTTCTTTATTAAACATATGCTTAGGGACGAATAATAGGGATGAGCGAGCAGCCCCGGAATGTGGCAAATTGTCGCACCCCGGCCGGCGATGCCCGTCAGCCCAGTTGGGTGTGCCGCGCCAACTGGAAACCACGCGTCGCGTGCACGCCTTCCAGACGCACGGGCAATAACACCCGGGCGCGCTCCAGCTGCTTGATAATTCTGGAAATTGTTTCAAAACGCAGGTCGGTGATGTCAGCGATATCCTGGCGCATGGGCAGGACGACCTGCCCGGCACCATCGGCCAACAGGCGAACCAGGCCGAGCACCCGGTCGACCGCCTGACCGCCGCGCAAGGCGACGATATCGGCCGCCCGGCGCTGGGACTGGGCCAGCGATTCGAGCAGCGATTGGCTGGCCGGCGCCGCCTGGCCTTCCGGCCACGGCGCCAGTTCGCACGCGGTCAGTGCTGTGGCGCTGAAGGTGTAGGCGCCGAACAACAGGGTTTCGCAACCGACGATGTCACCGGCGATAGCCAGGCTGGCGAAGACGGGCTGGCCATCCCGACCGACGCTATCCAGCCGGACGACGCCCCGCCGAACGCGCCAGGCCAGGCCCGCCGCGCCCTGCGCATAGATCGCCGCACCAGCGTCAAAATCGTCGCTCCGCCGGGGTGGTGGCGATGGCCTGCGGTCAACGCTGGGAAAGGGCAACATTTTCGGCTCCTCGACAAACGGAAAAACCCCGGACGGAGCCGGGGTTGCGACGCGGGGGAAACACTCAGAACTTGACGTTCAGGCCGGCATAGAAAGAGCGCCCCATGCCGGGGACGGCGATGCCCCAGTCGGTGGCGTTGATCCCCATGGTCCGCCCCTGGCCGGTGTAGGCACCGCCCAGCGGCAGGTAGTAGAACTTGTCGAACAGGTTCTCGACGCCGAAATCGACGCGGACGTATTTCCAGCTGTAGCTGCCGCGCAGATGGGTCAGGGTGTAGCCGCCGGTTTCGATTTCGTTGCGTACCGTCGACACATCGTGCTTGCCCCGCACCGCGACGAACTCGATGGCGTTGTTCCAGCCGCCGAGTTGCTGGGTCAGCGCCAGCTTCATGTTGAGCGGCATGATGTTGTAGAGCTGGCCGCCGGTGTCGCGGTTCTCGCCCCGCGTGTAGTTGAGCAGGCCTTTCAGGCCGAATTGGCCAAGCTCGGTCTTGGCCAGCGGCAGGCGGCCGGAGAGGTCGAGGCCGTAGAGGCGGGCCGACTGGTTGGCGAATTTCAAGCGGACGAAGCGGTTGCTGGTCGTCGCATTGTTGTCGGAGAGACCGGTCATCATGTTGACGACGCTGGGCTGGCGAACGGCGTCGATATAGTCGTCGACGTGGGTGTAGTACGGCGTCGCCTTCAGTTCCCATTGCCGGTCCGGGGCATGCCAGTCGAAGGTCAGCGCGGCGGTGTAGGCAGTTTCCGGTTTCAGATCCGGGTTGCCGACATAGCCGTTGCCGTCGCCGGCGAAGTTGTTCATGATCGACATCATGCTGGCCGTCGACCAGGTATAGCGTTCGTACAGATTGGGCGAACGCACCTTGCGGGCGAAACCGAATTCGACATCCCGGCTGGCGTCGGCGGTGTAGCGGGCCTGCGCGGTCAGGTCGACATTGTGGTCGGTGCGGCTGCGATCGGCATTGTTGAAGGCGACGGCGTCGCGCTTCTGATTCATCATGTCCATGCCGACGATCGCGGTCGGCGCCACGGCGGTGTTGTAGCCATGCACCATGCCGGCCTCGCTGTTGACCAGTTCGTAGCGCAGGCCGACCAGCGTCTGCCATTGCGGGTTCAAGCGCTTTTCCCATTCGCCGAAGATGCCGGTGCGGGTGCGGCTACCGTCGTTGATGTTGATGAAATCGTTCGGCCCCATGCCCATGCTGCCGGCGACCGACGGCCACCAGTCGTTCAGGCGATAGCGGCGATATTCGGCACCGACCCGCAACAAGTCGGCCGGGGTCAATTCGATATCGAATTTGCCGCTGACGCCCGTCGTCTTGCTCGCCGTGCGCATCGGCATCCCCTGGCTGGTATTGCCGGCGGTGTAGAGGAACATCTTGTCCTCGCCGAATTCCATGAAGTGATCGACTTCCTCGTGGTAGGCGCGCAGATCGGCGCTACCCCAGTCGAACTGGCCAAGATAGCGCAGGCTGCCGCGCTTTTGCTCGTTGTCGAGCATATCCATGCGCTGGTTCGGGTAGAGCTGAGAGGGGACATCCTGATAGCCCAGCTTGGCTTCGAGCAGGTGATTGCCGCTCATGACGGCCAGGCTGAGCAGGTGGGTCCACGCCTCATAGGAGGTGGAGGCCACTTCATCGCGCCGCAGGGTGCGGCCGGTACCGTAGAAGGAGGTGTCGTTCTGGGCCGCCGTCTTGAAGTTGCGCCCGGCCTGGTAGTTGTCCGCCCGGGCGGTGGTGCCTTGATAGCTGACGCTGAAATTCTCGGTGGCCAGCGTGGCCCCGACATTGCCGCCCAGCGCATTGTTGTTGCTGCGGGCGAAGGCGCCGATCTCGCCGTTGGTCAACATGCCTTGGCCGGGAGCGGCAAAAACCGGCGCCCGGGTTTCGGCGACGATGCTGCCGCCGATGCTGTCGCCGCCGACGCTGACCGGCGTAATGCCGGCATAGACCTTGATCTTGCTGACATTGGTCGGATCGACGTAGGACAGCGGCGGGTTCATGTGGTTGGGGCAGGAGGCGATGAAATCCATGCCGTCGACGGTGACGCGCAGGCGATCATCGGCCAGGCCGTGGATCACCGGCAGGCTGGAGACGCCGCCGGCACCGTACAGGCTGACGCCGGGCACATCCTGCAGCAAGGCGGCGGTGTCACGGGTGATGGCGTGCTTGGCGGCGATTTCAGCGGTACCGACCTGACGCGGCGAGGTCGCTTCCGGCAGTTTGCCGGCGGCGACGACGACTTCGTTCAGCGTGGTCTGGGCGCCAGCCTGCTGCCAGGCGGCCGATGAAAAAGCGAGCGCGATGGCGGCGGCCAGCGGATGGATGCGTTGCCCCATGAAGGAATCTCCCCGATCTGTTGATTTATCAGGGCGGTATTGTCCCGAGGCACGGCCGCGGACGGAATGTGGCAAATTGTCGCGCGACACTATGTCGCAGGGTGACCTGGTCTGGTTTTGACCTGAATCAGGGCGTCGACCGCAGGGATCAGGCGTTCAGTTTGTCGAGCGCCTCGCGCAGCTTGCCCGGTTCGTCCAGGCGCAGCATGCGGCGGACGTTGGGGGCCAGTTCGCTGATATCGGACTTGAGAACCCGGCTCTTCACTTCCAGTATCTGCGACGGATGCATCGAGAAGATGCGCAGGCCCATGCCGAGCAGCAGGCGGGTCAGCTCGGCATCGCCCGCCACTTCGCCGCACACCGACACCGGAACGCCGACCTTTTCGGCACTGGACAGGGTGTGGGCAAGCAGCATCAGCACCGCCGGGTGCAGCGGGTCGTAAAGACTGGACACCTGCTCGTCGGAGCGGTCGATGGCCAGCGTGTACTGAATCAGGTCGTTGGTGCCGATCGACAGAAAATCGAGTCGGCGCAGGAAGAGGCCGACGGCCAGCGCAGCGGCCGGAATCTCGATCATGCCGCCGACCTGGATCTTTTCGTCGAAGGCGATCTTCTCGCCGCGCAGGCTGGACTTGGCCTGCTCCAGCGCGGCCAGGGTCTGGTCTATCTCGTGGGCGTGGGCCAGCATCGGGATGAGCAGCTTGATCGGCCCATGCTTGGAGGCGCGCAGGATGGCCCGCAACTGGGTCTGGAACATGCGCGGCTCGGCCAGCGACAGGCGGATGGCCCGCCGGCCAAGGGCCGGATTGGTCTTCACCCGGTCACCGGCATTGTTGTCCGGGCGCAAATCCTTGTCGTTGCCTAGGTCGAAGGTGCGGATGGTGACCGGTCGACCGGCCATGCCCTTGACCACCTTCTTGTAGGCCTCGTACTGCTCCTGCTCGTCCGGCATGTCGCCGCGGTCGAGGAAGAGGAACTCGGTGCGGAACAGGCCGATGCCTTCGGCCCCCGCCTCCAGCGCCACCGGCACGTCGCCCGGCAGCTCGATATTGGCGAACAGTTGGACATCGACCCCATCGATGGTCTGCGACTTGGCCGTCTTCAGGCGCTTGAGCTTGGAGCGCTCCAGCTCGATCTGTTCCTTGCGCAACCGGTATTCATCGAGCACCCGCGGATCGGGATTGACGATGACCACGCCGCGCAGGCCATCGACGATCAGCTGTTCGCCATCGCGGATCAGCGAACGGGCATTCTCCATGCCGACCACCGACGGAATGGCCATGCTGCGCGCCAGGATGGCGGTATGCGAGGTGGCCCCTCCGACGTCGGTGATGAAGGAGGCGAAGCGGTGATCCTTGAAGGCGATGACGTCGGCCGGCGACAGATCGTGGGCAACGACGATCAGGGTTTCTTCCTTGACCCCCTTGGCCGCTTTCATCACCGCCCGGCCGGGGTGGCCGAGCAATTCCTTGATCACCCGCTCGACCACCTGCACGACGTCAAACTTGCGCTCGCGCAGATAGGGATCGTCGAACTGCTCGAACTGGCCGACCAGGTGCTCCATCTGCTGGACCAGCGCCCACTCGGCATTGCAGCGCCGCTCACGGATGATTTCGCGCGGTTTGTCGACCAGCTCGGGATCTTCGAGGAACATGGTGTGGATATCGATGAAGGCGGCAAGTTCGGCCGGCGCATGCTCGGTCGTTTCCTTCATCAACTCCAGCTCGCCCTTGACCACCTTGATGGCCAGGTCGAAGCGGGCGATTTCCTTGTCCACCATGCGCGGCGCGATAGTCAGATGCGACACTTCCAGCGTCGCATGCGACATCAGCATGGCTCGCCCGATGGCGATACCGCCGGAAACGCCGAGGCCGTGCAGGGTAAAACTCATCGAGGCTACTCCCCCTCGCCGAAGTAGTCGGCGATCAGCGCCAGCAGTGCCTCCATCGCCTCGGCTTCATCCGGACCGTCGGTCTCGACGACCACCTTCGAGCCCTTGCCGGCGGCCAGCATCATCACGCCCATGATGCTCTTGGCGTTGATCCGGCGCGCCCCCTTGGCCATCCACACTTCGCTCTTGTACTTGCCGGCCAGTTGGGTCAGCTTGGCCGAAGCCCGCGCATGCAGGCCCAGCTTGTTGATGATTTCCGTTTCCCTGCTCAGCATGGTCAATGATCCTGCATGTTGAAAACCCCGTCGCGACCGCCGCCAATGGCCCGGGTCAGCAGGATTTCCATTCCTTTTTCGCGATAAGTGAGAGCCCGCAGCAGCATCGGCAAATTTACCCCGGCAATGCCTTCAATCCGTCCCGGCTCCAAGAGCTTCAAGGCCAAATTGGCCGGGCTGGCCCCGAAGATGTCGGTCAGGATCAGCGCTCCGTTGCCGTTGTCCACCAGCTTGAGCAGGTCGCGCGCCAGCGGCAGTAGATCGAGCGGATCGTCCTGAGCGGCCACGCCGAGCTGGTTCAGCTGCACCGGCCGCTTGTTGAGCACGTGGCAAGCATTCTGTAGCAGTGCCTCGCCGTAGCTGCCGTGGGTGATGAGTAAGATTCCGATCATGCGCCGGATTCTAACCCGAAGCACGCCAGTTCACCTGCGGCTGACGATCAGTATCCCCAGCACGACCAGTCCGGCACCGCCCCCCTGCGCCAGCGATACACCCTCGCCGAGCAACCACCAGCCGAAACCGATGGTCAGCACGGGGCCGACCATGCCGAACAGCGACGCCCGCCCCGCCCCCAGACAACGAATGGCGGCCGACTGGGCGAACACGGGCACGATGGTGGCGAATACCGCCATGGCCAGCCCCCAGCCATAAACCGGCAACGGCTGAATGAATGCGGTCAACGGCTGGACCAGGACGAAATGCAGCAGAGTCACGGCCGACGACATCAACATGGCCAGCGCGGTGAAGCGCATGCTGCCCAGGCGGCCAATCATCGGCCCGCTGCCCGCCAGATAAAGGGCGTAGGAAATGCTGGAAGCAAAAACCAGGGAAGCGCCGATCCATACCTGCCGCGCCTCGCCCAACCCGAGATCGTGCACGAAGGCCAGGCCAATGCCGGCATAGCACAGCGCGACCGCCAGCACCTCCCGCCGGGACAAGGCTTTGCCCTGGAACAAGACGCCGATCAGGATAGTCAGCGTCGGGTAGGTAAACAGGATCAGCCGCTCCAGACCGGCCGAGATGTAGGCGAGCCCCCAGAAGTCGAGAATGCTCGCCCCGTAATAGCCGAGGCAGCCGAGGAGGGCGAGGCGCCCCCAGTCGCCCCGCGCCAGACTGGCGCCGGCCCGCTGCTCGCGCAGACCGACCCACAGGAAGACCGGCAACGCAAAGCCCATGCGCAAGGCCAGCAGGGTGATGGCATCGACCCCATACGGATAGGCCAGCTTGACGAAAATCGCCTTCAGCGAGAAGCCAAGGGCGGCCAGCAAAGCCAAACCGGCGCCAGCCGCCACCCCATCCTGCCATGCGTTCGACTTTCCCAAAATCAAGCTCCTGCCTTTTTGATGCCCCCATTAAATACAGGGCCACTGAGGCTGACAATTGCTATTATCCCAAGCCAGCATTCGCCCTGGACGAAACCTTGCACTACGACCTACCCGACCTCCGCCTGGTCGCCGCCATCGCCGACAGCGGCAGCCTCACCCGGGCCGCCCGGTTGGTGCATCTGGCGCCTTCATCGGCCAGCCACCGGCTCAGCCAACTGGAAAACACACTCGGCGTCGCGCTTTTTTCGCGGCACGCCCGCGGGTTGACCGCAACCGCCGCCGGCGAGTCACTGCTGCGCCACGCCCGTCAGGTCTTTGCCCAACTCGAACAGATGCATGCCGACCTGGCCCCTTACGCCAGCGGTTTGCACAGCCAGGTCACGGTCTTTGCCAACACCAACGCCATCAACTGTTTCCTGCCGGAGGATTTGGGCGACTTCCTGCGCGAGCATCCGCGGGTGCGGGTCAGCCTGGAAGAACAGCCCAGCCCGGCCATCATCCAGGCGGTCGCCGCCGGCCAGGTGGACATTGGCGTGGTTGCCGCCGACAGCCCTCTGAGCGGACTGGAAACCCACCCCTATCGTCAGGACCGTCTGGTGCTGTTGGTCCCGATCGACCATCCGCTGGCTGGCCGCCAGCAAGTGGCATTCGCCGACGTACTGGCCGAACCCTTTGTCTGCCTGCACGCCGGCAGCGCCATTCACACTTTCATGATGAATGCGGCCGCCCAACAGGGCGGCCGGCTCGATGTGCGCATCCAGGTGCGCAGCTTCAATGCCGTGAGCCGCATGGTGGGCGCGGGCGTCGGGATAGGTATGGTGCCGCGCTCCGCCGCACTGCTACCTGAAAGCCAAGGCAGGCCGGTACCGCGCCAAGCCATTGTCGAAATCACCGACCACTGGGCACCACGCAATCTTCAGTTATGCCGCCGCCCGGAAAATTCAGCCAGCCCGGCGGCGACAGCCCTGTTCGCCCACTTGGCCGGCATGAGCGCACTTACTTGAAAATAATGACTTCCTGAGAGTTGTCGCCGCCACGCGGCAACGGCGACTCGCCCTCGCTATCGCCGTAAATACCGGCGAACTGCTCGTCGATCTGGCGTGCCACGTCTTCACCCAGGCTTTTCGAGGTTTCCGAAACGACCTTGCCTCGATTTAGGACGACGCGACCGCCGCGCGAACTCAGCAACTTGACGTCCTGGCCCGCCCCCATCGCCGAAAACGCTGCCTTGATCTGGTAGTTCTTGGTGCTGATCAGGCTGAACTCGCCGACCAGCTCCAGGCTCAAGGTATGCGAAACCGTATCAGTGTGGTCGATCGGATTGGCTTCCTGGCGGAACTCAATACTGTTGATCGAGCCGAACAGCACGTAATCGGCCCCCGGGTACATGCCCTTCTTGATGCGGCCGATGACGTCGTAGAGCTTTTCGGTATCCCGCGCATCGGTCAGCGGCCGCCCCTGCACCAGCTGATAGCGGCCCGACTTCAACATCTGCCCCTTGACGTCGGCCGTGAACTTGCGGAACTCACCCCGATCGATATAGCTATAGGTGCCTTCGACCGAGGCGTAGTTCGACTCCGAACGTGCGCTCAACGAACCACTGCTGCGCCGGGCGTAGCCGTAGTCGTTGTCGCGCTCGCTCTCGCGCCCGGAAGCGCGCAGCGAAGAGCGCTCGGAGGCGGTGACCACCTTGAAGTATTCCCTGACCCGCTCCTCGTAAGCCAGGTCGGTCACGGCGATCTTGGGAGGCGCCGCCATCGCCATGCCGCCCAGGCCGGTCCACAACAAGGCAGCCCAAGCCAGTTTACGCAGATCGAATTTCATCGCGACGTCTCCCCGTGACCGTCAATCAGCGCTTGGCTGTCTTGCGGATTTCCTTCTCCTCCGACCACTCGACGATGCCGGTCTCGATCTCGATCAGACGCATATTCACCTTGTAGAAGACATCCTTCATGCTGCTGTTCTTCTTGACGATGGACGACACGCTGCCGTCGATGCGGTACTTGGCGCCCTGCATCTTGCCCATCTTGACCGACTTGGACTTGTCGTAGAGACCGCTCTGGTTTTGGCGGCGCAGCTCGTCGGTCTGGTTCTGCATGTCCTCGCCCTCGATGACATAGCGAACGCCATTCTTCTGCAACTGAGTCAGGATAGTGTCGGTAATCAGACGGGTATCGAAATATTCGCTGGTCTTATTCTTGACCGGCGAAGCCATCAGCAGCTTACGCTTCTTGATCACATCCTGCACCAGCGGATGCTGGATCAGCGACTGGGTCATCTTCTCGGCGACCATCTGGATGTCGGTCGAGCCGAGATCGGTGGTCACTGTTTCGACCGCCTTGGCATCGCCATAGCTGACATCGCCGCCCCCGCCGGTGGTCGGCGAGGTCGTCGCACAACCGGTGAACAACGCCACGCTCAGGCCGCACACCAGGATGCCGGCTTTTTTCCCCATCAGATTGGCAATACTCATAAGTCCCTCGCTTGTTTGGATAGTTGGTTGGCTGCCCGGGCGCCTGGCGGCTTACCAGCCGTTGGCCCGTTCGGAAGTGGCTTCGTTGTTCGGACTTTGCAGGACCAGGCGGAAATCGGTGGCCTTGAAGGTCGGTGCGACGACATTGATCTGCTGCTTCTGGTTGCCGTAGACGATCAGCGGCTTCCACGGTTCGTCGTCCCAGACGCTGAACCCATCGCGATCCAGCCACTTGAAACGGTAGTAAAGCTGCTGGTTGTCGCGGCTGGTGTTGGTGATTTCCGCCTGCACGC
>Ga0316605_10002363_pt1 | contig 10749 bp, 9 predicted proteins | sample OWC_soil_day20_n_FD_207666 | JGI IMG/M metagenome (GOLD analysis project Ga0316605, IMG submission 207666) | Wetland soil microbial communities from Old Woman Creek delta, Ohio, United States - OWC_soil_day20_noCT | ecosystem: Environmental > Terrestrial > Soil > Wetlands | place: USA: Ohio... | reverse complement strand
AGTTCGGCCAGCGCGCCGACCGCGGACAGATGCGGGGTGACGCGGTAGTCCCCGCCGTAGCGGCGGGTCAGGGCGTCCAGCAGGGAGGCGAGAGCGGCCGGCTCATCGTCCACGACGATGATGTTCGGGCGGATGTTCACGATCTCCTCCTCTTTGCGTTCGCCACCGCAGGATCGATCACGTTGCCTGCCGCCCGCTATTTGGTAGCCGGAGGCGCGGCCACCGTCATGCCATGACGCCGGAAGACCTCCATCATCTTCGCACGGTCGGGCGGGCCGCCGGCGGCGGAGTCGATTACTTCGGCCGCTTCGCGGAAGTACGCGGGACCCATGATCGCAGGGGATATGACGACGAGCTGTTTCACATCCTCGCTGCCGAGGTTGTCGAAGCGGTGCGCCACGCCCCGGGGGATGCACAGCGCCTGCCCGGGACCCACCTCGATGGGCGTGCCGTCAACCGTCCAGGTGAGGACGCCCTCGATCCCGTAGAGGATCTCCTCGTATGCGTCGTTCTTGTGGGCCGGCGCCGCCAGCTTCTGCCCGACCGGGACGAGAACCTCGAACACCGAGGCACTGCCGTTGGAATCATCACCCGTGAGGAGAAACCGGATTCCCAGCGGCCCAATCTCTATGGTCTCTTCCGAAGGATTGACCCTGGTCGCACGCTGCTCCATAGTTGCGCCCCTTTGAGGAATCTGAACCGTTCACCGTACGGTTTCTCATGACAAATCGAGTTATCCGTACGATTTGGATGAGGTGGGGGTCCCTGGGGTTCACCCTCGGGAGCAAATGGCAATCGAAAGGGAGCAGGCGTCAGCCGATATGAATAAAGCTTGGGGGGGCTCGTTCTTAAACGCATTTCATACTGTTCTCGGTTTGGGCTTGCGTTTCGGTTCTAAACATTTAGGATAAGGATAGATGGGAACTTTTCAGCGGGACGGGGTGTCTATAGAGTAAAAAAAACCTCTTGACCGATTTGGCGTCCGGCCGAGCCGGGTGCATCTACCCGGAGGTTCGCTCATGTCGATCATTCTGCCCGACCTTCCGGATCTCATTTCCGGCATCATCACCTTGGGAGCAAACGGAGGCGAACAACTCTTCCTTCCGAAAATCCATACTGTTCTCTACCAGATGAAGGCACACGACAAGATGCTCGCCGGCCTATGGTTTTCCATCACCGGCAGTGTGTGTTACTCGCGGGATATCGAAAATGTCCTTCGCGATCTTGCCTCCCAGGGAGTCGTGAAAATCGAGGCGGGTTCCGTTGTCGTGAAAAATATCGGGTCCCTGCGAAATCGGCTCCGCAGCATGCTGCCAGTCCGGCAATACCGGAAACTCCTGAAGACCTCCCGGAAGTTTTACGCACGCCTGGGAGCCTGATCCCGAATGATTTTGAATCCTCGCCGGAAGTTCGTAACTGTTAACCCCGTGCAAACAACTGCCTTTTGCGGGGTGAATAGGGGGTAGGGTCACCATGCAGTTGATCGCCCCAACCGGCTAATTTGTGGTTCTGGTTGCGGGATCGCGATGTTTTGTCGGGGTATCCCCAACATCTGGTTGCGAATCAACACGTGAAAGGGATTCTTTCCCGCCATCCAACCGGGAGGACACCTTGTGTCCCCACAAGAATTGGACCTTTTCTTCGGGGACCTTTTTTACCGAAATATCCAGCATCATGATGAACACCCTGGTGATTTCGTCGGTCTCGAAATCCTTACACGGGTAGGACCTTACCCCGAACCATTTCCCTGAAATGTGGAACCGCGCGTTGAGTGTTTTCAGATCAAGGCCCTTTATATCGATCTCGAACCTCGCCAGCAACGATGCGAGGTTCTCCCTCAGAATTTTGTCGTACGGCAGCCCGATGAAATCTCTGAACGCGCGATTGCAGCGATGGATCGTGCCGTCCTGATCGGAGAGGATAACCATGTCCTTTATGGAATCGAGTGACGACTGCCATTCCTTCTTGGCGGCTTCCACCTGGTGGAAAAGTTTTTCTAGTTGCTCGTATTGGTAGCCAGCCCATATTTCTGCAGGGCTTAAGTCCCTGTTCGACGTCGTTTCATCGAGGGATTCGTTCCGTATTTGCTCGTATCGACGATACAGGATGATCGGGATGGCGACCCCCAGGACCATCATCAGGATCGCGAATTCTTCCACGCGATAGTATGACAGGCCGTTGTTCCGCTCCCACTCTTCAATCCCGCGTAACAAACCGGTATCCGCTGCGACAAGAAAAGCATAAATCGAGCCCGAAATCACTAAGATCAGGTTTTTCCGTGTTGTGGAATCGGTGAACAACTTCCTGGTTATGCGCAACACACGATGGATTTTTCCTGAAAGCGGATTTCCGGCAGGGGACATAATGCCGACGCGGGAGTCGGTTGCTTCGGATTCTTTCATTTTCTCGGTCAACCTTTCGGGGCCATTTCAATCCCGCAGGTTCCCGCCGGGTTCCCCGAGGGCGAATTCAACGAGTCCAGGACCGGAGTCATCCGGGACATTTTCCTGATTCCGGGCGCCCGGGTCTGCTTCCTGGTCCTGATTGATCCCGATATGGAGACCTGTCGAGGATGCAACCAGGATCCGGTTTCTTCCATTCCGTTTCGATTCGTACAGTGCCTCGTCGGCCACCCGGAAAAGTTCCGTTGTGGACTGTCCGTGGGTTGGGAACATCGCCAGGCCGCCGCTGATGGTGATCCGGAGGGGAGCCTCCACTCCCGGGATCGCCATGTCGGTCGAGGCGATCATCTCCCGGATTTTTTCCGCAAACGAGGCCGCCTGCTCCTCGGTCGTCGACGTGATCAACATGATGAACTCATCGCCGCCGAATCGAGCGAGAAGGTCGGAACTGCGGGTGTTTTTCTTGACGATCTCCGCCATCTTCCGGATGACGACGTCCCCCGCGTGGTGACCGTGCGTATCGTTGACCATTTTGAACTCGTCGATGTCGAACATGAACAGCGCCAACGCCTGTTTGTAGTTCTCCGTGCGCCGGATCTCGCTCTCGAAACGCTGCATGAAGTAGAGGCGGTTCGCCACGCCGGTGAGATGATCCACCCACGTTGAGTTTCGGCTCGAATCGAGGAGGGCGGCGTTCTGGAGCATGGTGGATAACAGATCCGCGAGCGTGGAGATGTAGGTTTTCTCCTGCTCGAGGGGGAAGGGACATCCCGCCACAACGAGTGCCCCTGCGGTGCCGGAGATTCCGAACACAGGCGCGGCAAAGTCCGGGGTCACGCCCAAGGTTTCCAGGGAGCGTTGCGAAGTCCTCCGGCCGAGTGAGTTCGGGTCCGTTCTGGAGACGACAATCTTCTTCTGGAGCGCCAGGCCCAGGATCCCGTCGCCGGGATCGATCCTCACTTTCCCCAACCAATCGGGCGGGAACCCTGCCCCGACAACGAGGGTGTAATCGATTGCTCCATCCGCTGGGGCGAAATATCCGACTTTTTTCGCGTGGAAGAACTCCTTTACGCCGCGGACCGCAACCGCAGGGTAGGCATCCGGCGGAAGTTTTTCCGTTAACTTCTTTGTGATTTGGGGGAGTTTTTCGGCGACCTCGGTCTTTCGGGCAAGCTCCCTTTTCAGGTCTTTCAGTTCCGCGGAATACGCCGCAAGCTGTTGCTGTTTCTGGCGGTTCTGCACCAGGTCCTTGTTCAGCTCCCGCCTGCGGATCACATATTCGACGATCAGGACGGCGGCAAGGAAGAGCAGGGTCCCCATGGCGATGATGAACGAGTAGTTTTCCATACGAAAGTGTATCGGAAGATCTCCAATAGAAATTTACCGGGCCTGCCTTCCGATTTTTACTCCTCCTTGATCGGGAGAGCGTATGGAGTAACAAACAGAAAAAAACGGTTCTCACCAGCTTCCCCCACCCCCTCCGCCTCCGCCGCCCCCGGAACCGCCGCTCCCCGAGAAGCCGCTGCCGCTGCTCCGTGGTGCGGCAACCATCGCGCCGGACATCGTGGAGAGGGCGGAGTCGAGGGAATGGTGAAAGACGGAGGGGCGGAAGGTTTCCGCGCCGCTGCCCGGCAGATACCAGCGCGGGGGGGCCTGGTAGATATCATCGAAGGCCCTTGCCCAGCGGTCGGATACGCCCAGTGCAATCGCGTAGGGGAGGTACTTCTCGAACAGGTTCGGGTCGTTCAACCGCTCGAGACGGTCCTTCTCCGCGCGGGTGAGGAATTCCTCGAACCCCTTGACCCGTCCCAGCGCCTTCACCCCCTTCCTCGTCTTGACCGGCATCAGGGGAGCGAAGAGGATCACGATCCCGCCGCAAAGGGAGAGGGCGATCGCCGTCCGGAAGGACGCGCTACCGGAGAGTCTCTCCCCGAGGAGCGCGAGGAGGCCCGCTGCGGCCAGGAAGACGAATCCCGCCCGGACGTACCGGGATTTCACGCTCACCGGATTGACGGAGAAATATCCCGTACACTCCAGTCCCTCGAACACGGCTTTCCTCAGGTCCTCGAGGTTCGTGTAGAACTCGAGTTTCAGGTCGGAGACGTGCACTTCGGGACCGCGGTTCCGGAAGAGCCTCTCCAGCAGCAACCGCTCGAAGGGGGGCAGTTCCGCTTCCGGTTTCGTCCCCTTCCGGAGAAGGTAGTCGGTCTTCGGGAAGAGAAAGGCCCGCGACTTCTTTTCCTCGATCGTGACGTGACCTTTCACCGCGAGGTGGACGACCGACGCGGTGATGTCCGCGGGGTCGAGCCGTTCGTCGATGAGCGTCCCGGCCTCCGCGGGGAGAATCGTGCGCCCGCCCTCTTCCGGCGGAGCGTACGCGACAACGAGGGGATCTCCAGTGTACGGATCCTTTCCCTTCCTGTACCAGAGGCCCGCCATGAACGAGAGGGTAAGGGGAATGGCGAGAAACGGCCAGTTCTCCCGGGAGTTCACCCGGAACAGGAACTGGCTCCAGCGGGATGGGGGGCGGACGATCCCCTTGTCCCACCCCAGGACGACGGTCATTCCTTCCCCGGCCCGAAAATCCCGTTCGGCGGAAAAGGTCGTCCGGTTCGGGTCGGAAGCGGTCCTGCACGCCTCCTCGCGGGACCCCCGGCTGCCGGTGAAGCAGCGGGTCCGTGGCGTCGCCGGAAGCGCTCCCGCGGCGAATGTCACCGAGGCGGAGGCCGAACCGATCGGGACCGGCCAGTCGTTCCCCGTCACGTTCCAGAAGAGCTCGTCGTGTTCCGGGAACGGGACGATCGCGTTTTCCACCGCGTAGCGGATGACGTAAACCTGCCGGCCGTCGACGTACCGGTCGGGATCGCCGATCCGGACCCGGATGACCCCTCCCTTCCGTTCGACCTGGAATTTCCAGGTTCCCCCGGACGGGGCCGTGACCGATTCGACCCGGACGGGCATGACGGTTGCCTTCCCGAGGTCATCCTCGTACCGGAAGGGGATATCACGGAAGATGCCGTGGCGCGGCCGGTGGAATTCCACGTCGACCGTTTCGTCCACCCGGATCGAGGAGTCGTCCCGGACCTCGATGTCGGCGTGGAATGACCGGATGGAAAAATCTTCCGCGCGAACCGGGAGGGGAGACGCCGCGGGGAGAAGGAGGGAAAGAAGGAGGAGGATGGACGCCAGGGGCGTGCCGCGTCGTCCCGCCCTTCGAGAAGCTTCCGGGTCAGGACAGGCGGACATCGGTCCGCTCCCCCTCCTTCGGGGATTCGAGCCGGAAGAACTCCCCGGGGGTGAAACGGAAGAGGGAGGCGACCAGCGTGGACGGGAATGTCTCCGTCGCGCTGTTGTAATCCCGGACGACGGCGTTGTAGTACCGGCGGGCGTACTCGATGCCGTTCTCGAGCTCCGCGAGTTGCTTCTGCAGCGTCAGAAAGCTGTCGCTCGCCTTGAGGTCCGGGTACCCCTCCGCCACAGCCAGCAGGGACGCGACCCTCTCTCCGAGGGCGTCCTCCTCCTTCCCCTTCGCCCCGGGCCCCGCTGCCCGCATCGCCCGGGCCCTCGCATCCGTGACCCCCTGAAGGGTCGTCTTCTCGTGCGCGGCGTACCCTTTCACGGTTTCGACGAGGTTCCCAACAAGGTCGTACCGTTTTCTGAGCATGACGTCGATGTCCGACCAGGACGAGCGGACCAGATTCCGCAGCCGGACCAGCCGGTTGTATAGCCATGCGACGAGGACGGATGCCCCCGCGATGGCCGCGATCACCCCGATGGTGCCGGTCGTCACCCTTGCCGATCCTCCTTCCCTGTCGGATCGGTCCGTTCGTCGCGGGCGGGCGGGTCTTCGGCGCGATTTGCGTCAGCGGGGAAGACGCACTGGAGCATGGTGATGGCGCTGATGTCCACGGAATGGTGCCGGAGGGTCCCTCCGCGATAAACGCGCCCGGTTACGCGGTAACCGAGCGGACGCGGATCAGCTCGTCGTCGAGCTCGCGGATCCTGCGCGACATCTTCTGCATGACACGGAACGCCAGCGACGGGTCGTCGTGGATCTTTCGTAAAAACATCTTCTTGTCCACGGAGAGGACGCGCACCTCCCCCAGCGGCCGGACCGTCGCGGAGCGCACGTCCTTCTCGAAGAGGGCCATCTCGCCGAAGAATTCCCCCGGCCCGAGCTCGGCCAGCTTGACCTCCCTTCCCTCGCTCTCCTTGATCACCTCGACCTTCCCGGACTGGACGAAGTACATGCAGTCGCCCGCCTCCCCCTGGCGGACGATGATCTCCCCGGACTGGTAGATCTTCCCGAGTTCCCCAAGATCCCTGTACGTCACCTGGTCCTCCTTTCCCTTACGGGTTTCGGCCGACGTGAACGCCCCTTTTCCCGTTTCCCAGAGGAACCCGCCCAGGAACATCGGGTGCAGGGAACGCAGGAACACGTTCCCGTAGGGCGCGCTCCCGGTGAAGGTGTCCCACAGCACGTCGCTCATCCGCTGCGAATGTCCGCCCCTGTCCTGCTCCGACGCCGTCATCCGCAGGACCCCCTTCCGGCCCGCCCGCACGCGCTGGATCAGGGTGGTGATGCCGAAGATCACCTTGCCGATGCTGTTGTCCCTATCCAGGGCGCGGCAGGTGGGGAGGTAGTGCTTCCGGAAATCGTCCTCCGACAGCCCCTCGAAGACCGCCGTCTTGGCGGCCGCTTTCGCGGTCCGGTACGCGCCGCCGATCCCGTCCTTGTAGAGCCGGCTGACCCCGCTGTCCCCGATCAGCACCACGCGGTTGCCGAACGGCTTCACCGCGCCGGTCACGTTGATCGCAGGGGCGCAGCGGCAGAAGTCGTCCGGCGGCACCCAGTCCGGCGGGAAGCATTCGCGCACTTCCGGCAGGGCGAGGAACCGGTCGACCAGGGCCCTGTTGATCGAATTCCCCAGCAGGACCACCGTGACGTAGTCGCCTTTCGGGATGATGGCCGCGAATTCCAGGGGCGGGAGCTTCGGGAGGAAGACGTGCATGGAGCTGCCCAGATAGAGCCTGATCGTCTCCTCTCCAAGGAAGAACTCGCAGATCCAGGTCTTCGTCGTGCCCGGGGCCCTGTACCCCGCGCCCAGCTCCTCGAAGAGTTTGAGGGCGCCGGTGTTGACGCCCACCGCGCCCACCAGCAGGTCATACCCTCCGGAGACGCCCCGTTTCGAGGATACGCAAGGCATACCGCCTTCGAAGGTGATCCCCTCGACGCGCTCGGGGATGACGCTGGCGCCCCGCTGCCGCGCAAGACCGAGCAGGTGGCCGTCGAAGCTGTGCCACCTCGCCTCGACCATCCCACGGGGGCCGGCTCCCCGGTGCACCGCGGCGATCCGCTTCTCCCGCCGCGGCGGGTCGATCCGGACGGTGCCGACGTCCATGTGGAGGACGTATGAATCGATCCCCCGCTGGACGACGGTGGGGGGGAGGTTGATCCCCTCGGTGGCGAGGAGCTGCACCAGCGATTCGGAGATGATCCCGCCGCACATGTTGCATCCGGCGGGTCCTGGCTTTGTGAAATCCCGGGGCTCGTAGATGTCTACGGACAGTTCCACGCCCATCCGCCCGGCCATCTCGAACAGGAAGTAGGTGAAGAAGGTGCCGGCGGGGCCGCCGCCGACGACGGCGACCCGGGAGCCGGAGTCCAGGCGGAGGGCGGGGGTCCTGGGAGGGGCGCGGTCGGGCGACGATGCCTTGACGGTCATCCGTTCCTCCCGGGGTGGGTCATGGGTCCCGGTTCAACGGTCGGCGCACACGGCGAGGAAAAAATAAAACGCATTTATTCTGCAGTAAAACCGTCGTGGAACCAGACTCGCATCCGAAACATCAACTTACCAAAATTCGTGCGGAGGAGGAAGGGAAATGGCAAAATAACACAATGTATCGATCCGTCCTCGCCAATGCGGTCTCCCTTCTTCTCGTCCCGCTCCTCTTTTTCCTGGCGATCGCGGTCACGCGCGCCGCGACCGGAAGAGAACTCCCGACCTCGAAACTCTGGCTGACGGTCAAGGCGGCGTTGATCGGCATCCTGCTGACGGGTTTCGCCCGATACGTGAGGCTCCCCTACGAGATCGTCCCCTACTTCCAGGAAATCCAGGGGCTCCTCGTCCTCTTCTGCTGGGCGAACCTCGTCGCCTACCTGCTGGCGGACCTCTACCTCCACTACCGGATGGAGGGGCAGGTGCCGACCTTCCTGCGGGAGCTGGCAATGCTGGCCGTCTATCTGTTCGCCGGCGCGACGGCCCTGCGCGTGATCTTCGACATCAACATGGCGTCGATCCTCACGACGACCACCGTGCTCACCGCCGCTCTGGCCTTCGCGATGCAGACGTCGCTGGCCAACGTCGTGTCGGGCTTCCACATCCAGGCGGACCGGAACTTCCGGAGCGGCACGTGGCTCTGGCTCAAGGACAGGGACATATCGGGCGAGGTGGTCAACGTGGGATTCCGGTACTCCACGATCCTCACCACCGAGGAGCACCAGGTCCACATCCCGCACCACTTCCTCACCCAGAACGTCGTGCACGCGATCGGCAACCGCGAGGACGGCCCGGCGGGGATCAACCTCAAGGTCCTTCTCGACTACTCGTTCCCGCCGGAACGGGCGAAGCCGGTCCTCCTCAAGGCCCTCCAGGACGAACCGGGAATAATGCGCGAGCCCGCCCCCTCGGTCCGGCTGGACTCCTTCCTGGACAGCGGGATCCAGTACAACCTCCGCTTCTACCTGGAGGATTACGGGACGATCCTCAACGCCCGGGACGGGATCCTGGAGCGGATCTGGTACGCCGTCGCGCGCGAGGGGCAGACATTCCCGTACCCGCACCGGGAGGTCTTGCGGAAGGAGCCGGCGGCGCCGTTCCGGATGGACGCTGCCGCGATCCGCGAGAACCTCCGCGGGATCGAAATATTTTCCCCCCTGGGGGAGGAGGACCTGGGCGCTCTTGTGCCGCACGTCCGGCTGCGCGTCTACGGGAGGGGGGAGGCCGTCGTGCACGAAGGCGAGGAGGGGGATTCCCTCTTCGTCGTCCTCTCCGGGGACCTGGAGGTCGAGGTGAACCGGCGGAAGGTGGGCAGCCTGTCGAGCGGCGAATTCTTCGGGGAGATGTCGCTCCTCACCGGGGAGAAGCGCCGCGCCACCGTCCGGGCGGCCGGCGAGGTCCGGCTCCTGGAGATCTCGAAGGCGGCTCTCGAGCCGGTCATCCGCAACCACCCGTCCGTCGTGGAAGGATTGACAACCTCCCTCGAGCACCGTCTCGAAAAAATCATGACATCGCAACAGGTCCGGGTGGAAGCCGCGGAAGCCCCGACGCTGCACGAGGCGATCCTTCGAAAACTCAAGCGGTTCTTCGGCATCGACTGAACGATGATTCCGGTTCAGGAAATCACGGAGGATACCGGTCAGCTTAAGGATAATTAGTTTAAATATCAAGCAGATTTGTTGAAATAAAACGCAGTATTATTATATTGACAAATTTCCATTTATATTGTAGTTTCCATCTTGGTTCACGGTGTGCTTTTTCTGGCGCTCCTTTTGCCGCCGCGGACGGGGGAACGGAAGATGCAGGGATGGCACCGCTTCTCGAGGATCGCCGCCCTCTCCCTTTGCATTGTTCTGGCGGCGTCCCTCGCCGAGTTCCCGGGACAGGAACCTTTCGGCCTTCACCTTGACTCGGACGGGAAAAGGATTCCCCTGAGCGGTTCCGATATCGGTCTGGTCCACATCCAGCTTACGGAATCCGATCCCGTAATGGTCTCCGACCTTCTCGACGAGGAGCCGTGCATCGCTACCACGGCGATGCTGTCGGGGCTCCTCCTGTGCCGTTCCGGTTCCGGACCGGTGGTTACCGGTTCCCGTCCACCGTACGACGCCGGGCGAGGATCCTCGTCCGTCCTGCGTATCTAGGGATTTCCCGAAAATAGCGGCTCGTTTCGTTTCGGCGAGGCGGAAACGCACCCTCATCCAACCGTCACCCGGGAACATCCCGGACGGAGGCGGTTTCGGGAAACGATGACCGAAGGGGACATTCATAAGTCGAAGATCACGCGGCCGCACCCCCGCGGGACGTATCCCCGGGAACGCCTGTTCCGCATGCTGGACGAGGCGCGCGACCGGCCGGTGACGTGGGTGTCGGGCCCGCCGGGCAGCGGGAAGACGACGCTGGTCAGCGGCTACCTCGAAAAGCGCAGGCTGCCGGTCCTCTGGTATCGGGTCGACAAGGGGGATGCCGACCCCGCCACCTTCTTCCACTATTTGGGGGTCGCAACGCAGGCGGCCCTCCCGAGGAAGCGGAAACCGCTCCCCGGGCCCGTCCCTTCGGATCCTTCC
>Ga0316605_10002362_pt1 | contig 10757 bp, 10 predicted proteins | sample OWC_soil_day20_n_FD_207666 | JGI IMG/M metagenome (GOLD analysis project Ga0316605, IMG submission 207666) | Wetland soil microbial communities from Old Woman Creek delta, Ohio, United States - OWC_soil_day20_noCT | ecosystem: Environmental > Terrestrial > Soil > Wetlands | place: USA: Ohio... | reverse complement strand
GGTCTGGGCTGGCGTGGCAAGCACACGCTGCTGCTGTCACAGGACGCCGGCTCGATGTTCTTCCTCGGCGAGATCCTGACGGACCTGCCGCTGCCGGTCGATGCGCCGACGAGCGAGCATTGCGGCACCTGCAGCCGCTGCATCGAGGCTTGTCCGACCGGCGCGATCACCGGCCCGTATCAGCTCGACGCGCGCCGCTGCATTTCCTATCTGACGATCGAGCATGCTGGGTCGATCCCCGACGACCTCCGTCCCCTGATCGGCAACCGCATCTATGGCTGCGACGACTGCCAGCTCGTGTGCCCGTGGAACAAGTTTGCACGGCGCAATGCGCTGGTGGACTTCGACGTCCGCAACGGATTCGACGAAGCGCGACTGATCAATCTTTTTGCGTGGAGCCAGGACGAGTTCTATGACCGCACCGCTGGCTCGGCGATACGTCGCATCGGCCACGAGCGCTGGCTGCGCAATGTTGCGGTCGCACTCGGCAATGCGCCGACATCCGGGGCAGTCATCGCCGCCCTTCAAGCCCGCCGCGGCGATCCGAGTGCGCTGGTCCGCGAGCACGTCGAATGGGCGCTGGAGCGCCACGGCGCAGCCGACGCGCTCAGCGTGGGGCCAGGCTGATCGCCAGCGGCAGGGTCAGCATCGCCAGCAGCGTTTGCACCGTGATGGCGTACGCGACCGGCGCCGCATGGCCGCCCATGCGCGCGGCGAGGATGTAGGCGCTCGAAGCGGTCGGCAGTGCAGCGAACAGCAGCACGATCAGCGCCGGCGTGCCGGTCAATCCGAATGCGTGGACCAGCGCAAGTCCGACGGCCGGCATGGCCAGCAATTTCACGGCGACGAAGTACGTCATAGTCGGGCGCTCCTCGTGCACCGAGGCGAACGTCAATCCGGCGCCGATGCACAGCAGGCCGAGCGCCAGGCTGGCGGTGCCGAGTCGCGACAGGAATGTTCCCAGCAGCGTCGGCAGCTCGATGCCGAGCACGTTGGCCAGCAGGCCCGACACGGTTGCAAGGATCAGTGGATTGACGGCCATCTCGCGCAGCACACCGGTCTGGCGGTGGCGCGCCAGTGCATACACGGCAAACATGTTTGCCAGCGGCACGCAAATTGCGATGATCAGCGCCATCAGTGCAACGCCGCGCGGACCCGCGAGCGACTGCGCGAGTGCCAGTCCGACGTAGGAGTTGTAGCGGAACGCCGTCTGCACGCAACTGGCGAAGAACGCGGGTGTCGGCTTGAAGAGCCAGCGCGCGGCGAAGCCGAGCGCGACTGCGGCCAGAAACGCGCCGACCGCGGCGGCCAGCATCGGGCCTTCGCTTGCCAGCGTGAACTTCGCGTTGACGACTGACATGAAGAGCAGCGGAGGAAACAGCGCGTAGTACACCAGCCGCTCGGCGCCGTCCCAGAAACTGCGCGCGAAACCGAGCCGGCGTGCCAGCACCGCTCCCATCAGGATCAGCGCGAAATCCGGCAGCATCAGCAGCGCGTTGTTCATGTTCCGGCCGCCGCTTGCGACTTTGCCGGCGTCAGTGGCGCCCCGTATAATCCCAGGCTTGCTTCAGCGCTGCTGTAGCTCAGCTGGTAGAGCAACTGATTCGTAATCAGTAGGTCGGTGGTTCGAGTCCACTCAGCAGCACCAACGCGCATCGTCCTCGAGCGCGTCACGCCGACGGCCCTCCGGGGCCGTTTGCATTTTGGGCACGCAGTGTCACAAGCGCGTCGGCGACCGTCGGGTACGTGAAGCGCACGCCCAGCTCGCGCTTGAGACGCCGGTTGGACAGCTGGCGCGACTCTGTCATGAACGAATACATCATCGGTGACACCGCGGCCTTCAGCTGCTCGCGTGGCAGGCGCGGCGGACGCGGCAGGCCGGCGGCGTCGGCAACCTCGTCGAAGTACTGCCCCATCTTGAGGCGACTGTCATCGACCGTGTTGTACACGCGCGTCGACGAGCCACGGACCAATGTCGCGATCGCGATGCGAGCAAGATCCTCGGCATGGATATGATTCGTGTACACGTCGTCTGCCTCGGCGAGCGCGGGCAGCTTCTGCCGCAGGCGATCGAGCGGCAATCGATCATGCGCATAGATGCCGGGCACACGCAGCACCGCTGCATGAAGAATTCGCCGCATCGTGCGCTCCGCGTCAATGCGGCGGAACGCCCGCTCGTTCGCCGGGCGCAATCGCGCCGTCTCGTCGATCGCGCGGCCGCCGTAGTCTCCGTACACGCCGGTCGTGCTGATGTACACGGCATGCTCGACTGTCCCTGCAAGTGCGCCGCAGAGCCGGCGTGTCCTCTGGTCGGACGTCCCCACATTGCCCGGAGGTGCGAGGTGGATTACCCGCGATGCGAGCCCGCGCAGCCGGGCAAGCGAGTGGCGCTGGTCGAGATCCCCGACGATTGGCACAACGCCCGCCGCACGCAGCAGCTCGGTGCGCGCCGGCGTGGACGTTAGCGCGATCAGGCGAAAGCGCGACGCGAGGCGTGAGACAATGCGCAGCCCGACATCGCCGCAGCCGATGATCAGCAGGCGCGGCCGGCCCAGCTTGTGCCGTTGGCGAAGTGCGAGCGGCGACGGCGCCGGCCAATTCAATTCCATCGCGCGATTCTATGAGCTTCAAGGTCACGGTCCGCCCGAGCGGACGATCCTTCTCCGTCGAAGGAGATGAAACCGTGCTCGCCGCCGCGTTGCGGCAGGGCGTCGGTATCGCCTATGGGTGCAAGAACGGCGCCTGTGGCACCTGCCGCGGCAAGCTGATCGAAGGCCAACTGACGCACGGTCCGCATGCTGCCTCGGCGCTGTCGGCCGAGGATGAGACGAAGGGCCTTGCCCTGTTCTGCTGTTCACGCCCACAAACCGACGTGACGATCGAGGCGCGCGAACTCACCGGCTTCGGCGACATTCCGATCAAGAAGATGCCGGCCCGCATTGCACGCATCGAGCGCGTGGCACCCGACGTGGCGATCGTTTCGCTGCAGTTGCCGGCGACCGAGCGGCTGCAGTACCTGGCCGGGCAGTACCTCGATTTCATCCTGCGCGACGGCACGCGTCGCCAGTATTCGATTGCCACCCCGCCGCACGCCGACGAACAGCTGCAGTTTCACATCCGTCACATGGTGGGCGGGGTGTTCACGGACAAGCTGTTCGGCATCGGCGCGCAGCCGATCAAGGAACGCGACATCCTGCGGGTCGAAGGACCGATGGGCACGTTTTTCCTGCGTGAGGACAATCCGCGGCCGATCATCCTCGTGGCCGGCGGTACTGGCTTTGCGCCGATCAAGGCGCTTGCCGAACACCTCTTCGCCGAGGGCATCAACCGCGAGGATTCAGGCAAGGTGTTCCGGCCGGTGGTGCTCTACTGGGGCGCCCGTTCACGGCAGGATCTTTACCTCGATGCACTGCCAGCGCGCTGGGCGAACGAACAGCCGAACTTCCGCTACGAACCCGTGCTGTCCGAAGCCCGCCCGGAGGAGGCCTGGGCTGGTCGCACGGGCTTCGTGCACCGTGCGGTCATGGAAGACTTTCCCGACCTTTCCGGTCACCAGGTGTATGCCTGCGGCGCGCCTTTGATGATCGACGCGGCACGTCGCGACTTCGTATCGTTCTGCGGCCTGCCCGACGATCAGTTCTTCGCTGACGCCTTCACCTCGCAGGCCGACCTGGTACAGCACTGAAACATTCCGACGTGTTTCAGTAACCAGACCTCGGGTACACTTTTCCGCATGACAACTTTCAACCTTGCCCGACGCGAGCGACGTGATGCGGATTCCCCTCGGGGAGCGCGCGCGCTGGGCTGACGACCGGATCACCGGAGTTCCCACGAAAGGCCGCGGACCCCCGCGGCCTTTTTTGTTTTTTTTGCAGCCAGGAGTAGACGATGAAGATCGGAGAGGCACAATCCACACGTTGACTCGCCACCGACCAGCGCAACAGCTGCGGACAGGAACACACCATGACGACACCGACCGTTTTCATCGATGGGGAGCACGGCACGACCGGGCTGCAGATTCGCGCCCGGCTCGAGACGCGCCGCGACGTGGAGTTGCTTAGCCTGCCACCGGAGGCGCGCAAGGATGTCGAGGCCAAGCGCGAGATCGTCAACCGCGCCGGCTGCGTCATCCTGTGCCTGCCCGATGACGCGGCGCGCGAAACCGTCGCGTTGATCGCGAACGACCACACGCGGGTGATTGATGCCAGCACCGCACACCGCACCGCGCCAGGTTGGGTTTACGGCTTTCCGGAACTGACTCGCACGCAGCGCGGCGCCGTCGCCGCCGCCCGGCGCGTGTCCAATCCAGGCTGTTATCCGACGGGTTTCCTGGCACTGGTGCGACCGCTGCGCGAGCGTGGCCTGATTCCGGAGGATTTTCCCGTCACCGTGCACGCGGTGTCCGGTTACTCGGGCGGCGGCCGCAAGATGATCGAGTCGTATGAGCAGCCCGCCGGCGGCGCGCGGCCGCAAGTCTATGGCGACTATGGCCTGACACTGAAACACAAGCACGTCGACGAGATGCAGCGTCATGGACTGCTCGCACGTGCGCCGCTGTTTTCGCCGTCGGTGGGCTACTTCAGGCAGGGCATGCTGGTGCACGTGCCGCTGCAGACGGCCGCGCTGCCGCGCGCCATCAATGGCGCCGAACTGCACACGGTGTACAGCGAGCATTTCGCCGGCGAGACCTTCGTGACCGTGCGGCCGTTGAACGATACGGCGGCGTTGCGCGACGGTGCATTCCTCGAACCGGAAGTGCTCAACGACACCAACCGCCTCGAGGTGTTTGTCTTCGCCAACGATGCGGCGCGGCAGGCGCTGCTGGTGGCGCGGCTCGACAACCTCGGCAAGGGCGCGAGCGGTGCCGCGGTGCAGAACCTCAATCTGATGCTCGGCCTGCCAGAACGCACTGCGCTCGACTGATGCTGTACACGCCGACGCATTTCGCCGTTGAGGATCGCGCGACGATGGCGGCGCTGGTGCGCGCCAATCCCTTCGCCACCCTGATCACGCATGGCGTAGAGGAACCGATGGTTTCGCACGTGCCGCTGCTGCTGGGCGAAGGAGCCGACTCCTGGCGACTGCTAGGTCACCTCGCGCGGGCGAACCCGCAGTGGCAGACGTGGGGCGGACGAAAGCGCGTCACTGCCATTTTTCACGGCGGCGATGCCTACATCTCGCCGCGGCTTTATTCGGCGCGCAAGGCCGTGCCCACCTGGAACTACGCCGTCGTGCATGCGCACGGCGTCGTCGAGCCTGCGCACGACAGCGAGACCAAGGAACAGGTGCTGAAGGCATTGATCGACCGTCACGATGACGCTTATCGCAGCCAGTGGGACGAACTCGACCTGACTTATCGAGAAGGCATGAAGGCAGGCATCGTCGCGTTCACCATCGCCGTCGAACACCTCGAGGCAAAGTACAAGGTGAGCCAGAACCGGCCCGAAGAAGACCGGGCGCGCGTGCTGCAGGCGATGGAGTCCGGCAACGACAAGGAGCGCATGCTGGCTGCATGGACGCTCCGCCTGGCGAAGCGGGGCCAATGAGCGGCGCTTGCGCTGGAGGTGCGGCACAGGACAAGTCATTGCTATGCGCAACCCGCTTGCCACCGAGGCCGCGGGGCAACGCCTTGCAACTCAGCACGACAGGGCTGGCGTTTTCGATCAGACGTAGCTGGATTGCACCAAGTTGTGCCCACTTCGGGTCGTTCTTGCTCCTGCCGCAGGACGTCCGCGATTAGCCGACTGCGACTGTGCGTTTGAAGTAGCCAAGCCCAACTCTGAGATCCCCTAGGCCATTAGAACGCTCGAGTGGTTTGAGTCGGGTCCGGCACGCGGCTCGGCCGACGATTCCGTGACCCCGGGACTCGTACCTTGCGATGAGCCCATTGGCCGGAGCGGCGGTGTCGAAAGCCACCACTCGCACGTCGCCTGGCCCAGTTCAAATGTTCCTGGCGCGCGCCGCCCGCTTGCCGCTGTCAGCCATGCGCGGCGAGGAACGCGCGCAGCTTGTCGGCGAAAGCGTCGGGCATCTCGAAGTGCGGCAGCGCGCCGGTGGGCAGCGCCTCGAAACGCCAGTTGGCCCGCGCCCGCGCCCAGGCCGCAGCGCTGAAATCCTTGAAATCGCCGCGCGTGGCGTGTGGCACCCACACCGGCGGCGTCAGGCGGGCGTACACCGCGCGCACGTCCCGGCTGAAAAGCCGTGCGGACAGGAACGCGAGCGGCGCGTGCTCAGCGTCAGGCTGGTGCGCCGTGAGGTAGTCATAGTCGACCAGCGCTTCGTCGACTTCCTTGCGGCCATAGGTGCGCTGCAGGAAGTAGCGGATGCTCGGCCGGCGGGTCAGCGCGTTGTAGAGCGTTCGGCGCCACAGCGGCACGCGCAGCGCGCGCAGCACGCCGGGCACCTCGCGCGAGCTCTCCGGGGCACCCTGCAGCGGCGTCGCGCGGCTGAACCCCGTGGGGGTGACCAGTGTCAACGTGCGGGCGCGCGCGGGGGCTTCGGTGATCGCGCGCGCGGCGAATTCGCCGGCGAGCGACAGCGCGACGATGTCGACGGGCGCGGGGCCGCTGTCCTCGGCGACCAGGTCGAGCGCGTCGTGCACGGCGTCGGTGTAAAGCCGCAGCGTGTAGTCGCGCGACCGCCGGTCGGCGAAGCCGAAGCCCGGCAGGTCGATGGCGACGACGCGGCGCTCGCGACGCAGGCGGTCGTAGATCGGCTTGACCTCGTACGCCGAGGCGGCCGCATTGATGCTGTGGATGAGCAGCAGCGGCGGGGCGCCCGCCGGCCCGTCGAGGTACGCGCTCAGCGAGCCCGCGCGGCCGCCGAACACGCGGCGATCACCCGCAAGCGCGGGAAGCAGGGGCAGGCGGTCCGGGGAAAGCATCGGTTAAGGCAGGATCTGCGTCGGGCTCGGGCCGCTATCTGTCCGCTGGCGGCTCTGCGTTCAGTAGCTACTGTGCGACGCGCCACCGTCCGTCGGCCTCCTTGCGCCACACGATGATGAGGCGGACGTTCGAGACCGGTCCTGCATCGGGAGGCCGACCGCTGATCCAGGATACGTGACCGTAAACCGTCGCAAGGCTGCCGCTTCCTTCGGTTCGTATCGGTTTGATCGAGACGGATGACAGCGGCTTCATCGCCTTCGCCATCTGCAGCAGGGCCGCTCGTCCCTGAACAGCCGGTGCGCCCGGGGCCATGAAGACCGCGTCCTCTGTGTACGCGTATACCCAGGCCGTTGGATCAGAAGACTCGAGCGCCTGCACCAGGGCCCGCTCAGCCGCTCGTTTCTCGGCCTCGTTGAACCCAGGATGCGAGGCGCGTCCGCTTGTCACGGCACACCCCCCAAGTGCGACTGCGAGAACCAGGGCCATCGACGTCTTTCGCATGACAGGCATTTTCCCAAGTCCGCTATGGCGCGAATCTGACGCAAGCCGACGACGTCGGCAACTGGCCATAAGTGCCGCTCCCTCCGTTCGCTTCAATTGGTGCGCAGACTCGCCAAGGTGCCCGCGTGGCCTTCGCGGCGGGGCCGGTTTGAGCCCGGCCCTCGCTTCTTCCCATCAGGGCTAGCCCCAGATGGTCGATCCGGCGAAGTACTGGCAATGTTCCCGGCCTTCTTCCCATTGATCGCCGTCATGCGCTGGATCGCCATAACCGTCGTCGTAGTCGTCGCGTGCATTGCGGCACTGTTGCTGAGCCAGCAAAAGGTCCTGTGGCACGTCACCGAGCCCGGCATGACGCTGCCTGATGTTCGTGCCGTTCTGCCGGACGCCGTGCCGCCCCCGCAGCCGAAGTCGCTCGACAACGGTCTGTTGCTTGGCCTCGTGGTTCCGAAAGTCTCGAATCTGGATCGCGCCTTCAATGCTGAACTGTATTTCGACGAGCGTGGCTTGCAGCAGGTGCTGCTGCTCCCGACGCGCTTGCTGGTGCCGTCGGCCGCGATGATTGAGTTCGATGCGTTGAGACAGGCCGCGTCTCGGCGCTACGGCCGGGAAACCGCCGGGACCGGAACTCGCTCGGCCAACGTTCCGGCCGAGGCTCACTGGAGGGCGGGCCCGGTGACGGTCACGCTGCGGGTCGAGCAGCGGGGCGAGTATGCGGCTGTCATGATGTCGTACGCAGCGGCCAGAGGGCGGTCCTAGCAGAGGGGCAGCCGCCACTTGCTCGATCAAGTTGCACTGCGAAGCTCGCCCGGGAGGGCGGAGTAGAGCCAATAGTCGGTCGATTGGCCTCTAACCATTCTGAAGTTGCGCAGTAGTCCCTCGCGCTGAAATCCGCAACGCTCCAGCACCCGCTGCGAAGCGAGGTTGGCCAGAACCGTTGTGCCTTGAATCCTATGCCAGCCACGGACTTCGAACCCCCACAGGGTTGCGGCTCGGCAGGCCGCTGTGGCGATGCCCTTGCCCCAGTGGGACGGAATGACGTCGTAGCTGATTTCCGCCGTGCGGTGCAGCTCCGAAATCGTATGAAAGCCCACTGTTCCAACAAGCTGCCGGGTCTGCTGAGACTCGATGACGAAACGATCCGGCGCGGTTTGCTTGTTGGCCAGCGACTTCTCGATGTCGCGCCGAACGTCATCGACGGACTCTACAGTCATGCTGGTATGACGTTTGACCTCGGCCAGGCAAATGTAGGCCGCCCATGCCGGTGCATCTTCAAGCGTGATGGGGCGAATCGTGAAGCCTGAGATGTCGGGATAGCGCATGTTGCCGACGGCCGCATTCAGGCGAGTTTGCTCCGTACCGACGGCAGCCGCTACTGGCAGCCGCGTGACGACAGCTAGCTGCAAACCCGAAAAATTCCGCTCTCAAAGGGTGGCTGTTCCAAGAAGTTGTGAACTGCGCGCCGGCGTATCTTGATCCGCACGATGGTCCCTCGCACAAGTTACAGCAGCGGTTCACCGGCCGCGACGATTGACTTTTTCGCGGCGCAGGACGCCGCCGTGCGGCGCACCCGCCGGCTGTTCCCGTTGGTCCTCGTGTGCGCCGCCCTGGTTGTGGTCATGTTCGACCTGTGGCTGGGCCTGATCGTCGGATTGCATATCGCACACTCCATGCCGCAGGACGCATGGGACGCGCATGGTGCCGGAACGTTCTGGTTCCTGCTGCTGATCGTTCCGCTCGAGGTCTACGCAACAGCCACCGTGGTCGTGCTGGCCACTGTTGTGATCGCGATTCTGAAGCGCGAGCGGGAGCTGCGGCGCGGCTCGGCCGCGTTTGCACAAGGCTTCGGTGCGCGCGCGGTCGACCGCGACAACCTGCGCGAGCGCGAGCAACAACTCGTGAACGTTGCCGACGAAATGGCACTCGCGGCGCAGCTACCGCCGCCGGCCCTTCACGTCCTCGACGCCGAAGGGACAATCAACGCGCTTGCGTTTGCGTCGAATCCCGATGACGCCGCGGTCATTCTGACGCGGGGTGCGGCCGAGCACCTGTCACGGCCGGAACTGCAGGCGCTAATTGGGTCTGCACTGGCGCGGGTCCGCAACGGCGACGTCGATCTCAATGTGCGCCTCATGGGCTGGCTCGCCGGCCTGACCGCGGTCGGGCGGATCGGCACGTGGCTGATGCACATGCCGGCCAGGGTGGGGCGTCTGACATCCAGCGGTCGCGGCGAAATGAACGACCTGCAAAAGGCCGCCTTCTTCTTCAGCCTGATCTTCGTGCTGATCGGCCTCGTGATCGCCGTGATTGGCTACGCCGGCGTCGCATTCGCACGCTGGATACGAGTGCTCGGCGCGCGCCAGCGCGTCCTGCTCGCGGACGCATCGGCACTGCAGTTCACCAGGGATCCGGACGCGGTAATGGCCTTGCTGCAACGGCTGAAGCGGGCCGGCGCACAACGCATGGGCAAGCGCGATCAGGAGGAGGTCGGCCCGCTGCTCGTCGTGCCGGGCGTGGGGTGGCGATGCCTGCCTACGCATCCTTCGATCGCAACGCGAATCGCAGCGCTGCAGCGAGAGTGAGAGAGCGCGAGTCATTCGACGGCAGATAAAGCCCGTGGAGCCAGGTTCCCCAGGCTTCGCGCAACCTTGGCGACCGACCTTACGTACGCGACGGGCCGTACGCGGCCGCTGTCCGATGCCTCATCCGCTGATGTACGACCAACCTTCCTTCTGGCGCTTGATGATCTGTCCAAGACCGGCCGGCACGTAGCCGATGTCGGGGAGCATGTCCTGCTTGGTGAGCTTCTGTCGGCCCATCGTCACTTCGCAGGCCTGCAGCTTGGCGCCGCGCTTCATCGAATCCGCGACACGCGTGGCCAAGGGTGAGTCGAACTTCAGCAGGCCGATGCCCCAGCCGAGCGCGATGATCTCGATCTCGACGTTATCTTTGCCGTAGAGCTCCTGCAAGTTCTCGACATAGTTGATGGCCTGGTTCCAGATCCGCTGCTCGGGCGTACTGACCTGAATGATCACGTGCTGCTTGGCCGGCGCCGCCTGCGCTGCTGCCTGGCCGTTGATCAGAACGCCGAATGCCAGTGCGGCGAGCAGTGCGAACAGACGTTTCATGATCAGTCTCCCTCCTTGGGCGGTGTTGTATCGACACCTTGGTCAAGTCCCGAGCAAAGGTCAAGCCCCCTCTAGGGTTGGCGATGGCTGTTTGGGGTCGGGCCGCAGAGCTCAGGACGCCGATGCAACCAGCGCCTGCAGGCAGTGATCGCGGCACTGGATCGAAAGTGCGGCGATTCCAGCCCGCGTGCGTCAGGCCGCTTCGCCGAGGTAGGCTTCCCGCACCTTGGGGTCGGTCAGCAGTTCG
>Ga0316605_10002361_pt1 | contig 10761 bp, 12 predicted proteins | sample OWC_soil_day20_n_FD_207666 | JGI IMG/M metagenome (GOLD analysis project Ga0316605, IMG submission 207666) | Wetland soil microbial communities from Old Woman Creek delta, Ohio, United States - OWC_soil_day20_noCT | ecosystem: Environmental > Terrestrial > Soil > Wetlands | place: USA: Ohio... | reverse complement strand
GCCCCCGGGTGGATGTCGATGCCGGTCGCCGAATGGGCGATCTCGGCAATGATGCGGGCGACCAGCGGCACGCCCAGTTCGTAGAGCGCATGTGCCAGGCGATGGTGGATGACGGCCAGGATGCCCGGATAGCACAGCAACACCTCGTCGACGCTGCGCGCCGCCGGGTCGCCGGCATAGGCGGCCTGTACGTCGGTATCGAGCAAGCCGCGCAGCAGGGGCAGTTCGGCGGCGAAGGCCTTGACCACCGCTGCCGCCCGCTCCTCGACGCTACCACTGCCGCCATCGCGCCTCAGGTTGTAGCCAAGTTCCAGCTGTACCTGGTGGAACAGCGCATTGAGCGCCGTATCCAGCGTGTGGCCGACGTAGTAGTCCTCGCCTTCCTGGTGCAGTTCGGGCGGCCCGAGGCGCATCGGAAAGAGCACACCGCACAACGCGCTGGCGATCTCCCGCAACGCATCGCGCGACGGGAATTCGCGCACGGCGAATTCCAGGCTGCGTTGCTGCGCCGCCCGCCAGCGTTCGCGCGCCGCATGCAGCTCGGCGACGATTTCCTTCACCCCCCAGCCGCCGAGACGTTCGTAGGCCGGCGACGAGACGTAGCCGTGGTTGGTCATGCCGGCAATCCCGCTTCGTTGAACAGCCCTTCGAACAGGATGGAACTGAGGTAGCGCTCGCCGGAATCGGGCAGCACAACGACGATGGTCTTGCCGGCGTTTTCCGGCTTTTGGGCCAGACGTACGGCCGCTGCAACGGCGGCACCACTGGAAATACCGGAGATGATGCCCTCCTCCTTGGCCAAACGGCGGGCGTAGGCGACGGCATCTTCATTCGAGACCTGTTCGACGGCATCGACCAGCCCCAGGTCGAGCACGGCCGGCACGAAACCGGCGCCGATCCCCTGGATCTTGTGCGGCCCCGGCTTGATCGGCTCACCGGCGCGGGCCTGGGTCAGCACCGGGCTGGCGGTTGGCTCGACGGCCACCGACTGGATGGCCTTGCCCTTGGTGTTCTTGATGTAACGGGAAACGCCGGTAATGGTGCCGCCAGTACCAACGCCGGAAACCAGGATATCGATGGCGCCGTCGGTGTCGTCCCAGATTTCCGGGCCGGTCGTTGCTTCGTGGATGGCCGGGTTGGCCGGGTTCTTGAACTGTTGCAGCAGCACGAATTTCGGGTCGGCGGCAGCGATTTCCTCGGCCTTGGCAATGGCTCCGCTCATCCCCTTGGCGCCTTCGGTCAACACCAGTTTGGCGCCGAAAGCGGTGAGCAGCTTCCTGCGTTCGAGGCTCATCGTCTCTGGCATGGTCAGGGTCAGCGGAATGCCCTTGGCGGCGGCGACGAAGGCCAGCGCGATGCCGGTGTTGCCGGAGGTCGGCTCGACAAGTTCCTTGCCCGGGCCGAGCAGGCCCTTCTTCTCGGCGTCTTCGATCAAGGCAGCACCGATCCGGCATTTCACCGAATAGGCCGGGTTGCGGCCTTCGATCTTGGCCAGCACGGTGGCCCGGGCGCCCTCAACGACCCGGTTGAGCTTGATCAGCGGCGTGCGGCCAATGGACTGCGAGTTATCGGCAAAAATCTTCGACATCTTGTTCTCCCTGAAATTAATCCTGAATCCACGGCAGGTCGGCATGACGCCAGCCATTGAAGGCACCGCGTCGCTGCTGCTCGTCGAGATCGCCCTCGAAACCTTCGAGGATGTTGAATACGTTCTTGAAACCGGCCTTGGTCGCTGCTTCAGCGGCCGCCGCCGAACGCTTGCCGCTGCGACAGAGCAGCAGCACCACGTCGTCCTTGCCGGCCTTGCCTTCCAGTTCCTTGGTGAAGCGCGGATTGCGCGACAGCGACAGGCCGGTCAGCCAGGCGACGTGTTTCGTTTCCGGCACATGGCCGACGAACTTGCGCTCCTCGGCGGTACGCACATCGACCAGCACCGCTTCGCCGGACTGGAACAATGCCCAGGCATCCTGCGGGGTCACGCTGCCGGCGTAGGGCAGTTGCTCCTGTGCGGCCCGCTGACGGGCCTGCTCAAGAACAGGGGAAGCCACGGCGGCAAAGCCCCCGTCGGCAAACACGGCCTTCACCTGGGAAGGCGCTTGGAGATCGATCACGGCTTCGGACATGACACTTCCTTTCGCATTGCGGCGACCCGCTTTCACAAGCCGGCCCGGGTTGGGATGGGCGTCGCCGAAAAATGTGCGGTGACGTCTGTAGCCACCAATTTATGCCTCGGCCGTCATAGCAAAAACGAATAAAAATTCAGATCGATATATCAATTAGCCGTGGTTGGCGGCTGGCAATAGCCACCAACGAGATTGCTGCGGTCGACATATCGAAATAACCAGAAATTCTTTGTCGACCGCAGCAAAGCGTCACAAAATGACTGCGCACCGCCGGATTTAATCGATAACTTGCCAGGGCGGCTGATAAATACTGGCTAAAGCGTCGCTCGCTCCACCCTCCCCGGGAGCCGGCCTCGCCGGACACACAGGGGAGCAAGGAGCAACACCATGGTTCTGACCCTCGAACTCCCCATCCGCCGCAACAACCTCGACCCGCTGAGCGACTACGAAAGCCGTTTCGGCACCCTGCCTTCCTGGCTGGACGAACTTGATCCGGGCGAAGCCCGTTCGCTGGCCCGCCTGGCCGTGCGCCGGGGCGCCCCGCTCTCCCCGGCCGATTACCTGTCTTGAATGGATTCAGCCCGCCACGCCGGCCAGCGCATCGCCGAGCTGGCCGACGCTGCGCCGGCTGAACACGATGGGTACCGCCATGGCATCGGCCACCCGGCGGATTTTCTTGGCCAGCCCATGATTGACCTGATCGACCATGACCACCACCACCCGCGTATCAAGCGGAATCTGGCGATGGCATTCGCTCTGGTTACGGCCGCTCCAGTGGCGGACCGGCCCATAGCCGCGATTGACCAGGAATTCCTTGTAGGGGCCGACCCGGTCGCCGCCGACGATCAGTGCTGCCATGTTGTGCTCCCTGCGCTATCGACAGGAGCAATCTAGCGGCAGCGCCGCTCCGGCCCAACGAGCGAGTTATTCCTTGCTCATAAGACGAACCGGCATAAGCATTTAAGCAGCGGCGACAAAATTCCTCAGCGCGTCGAGCACTGCATCCGGCCGCTCGGCCATCAGCGCATGGCCGCTGCCGTCGATACTGACCAGCCTGGCGCCGGGGATGAAACCGAGCAGCGCTTTCGCCGCTTTCGGCGAGGTCATCCGGTCCTGGCTACCGGCGACAATGAGCAGCGGAGCGGCGATGCTGGAGAGGCTGTCCGGCGCGCGGACATAGGCGTTGCAGGCGTTCATGTCGACGTGGAAGACCCCGGGCTTTTGCCGTTCCATCAGCCGCCGGTTCATACCGAGCAGCCACAGGCCGGGCACGGTGTTGCCGCCGATCTGGCCGCTGGCCGAGTAGGACCAGGTGTTGATCATCTCGGCCGCCTTCGGCTCGTCGTCGCGCGCGGCGTCGAGCAGGGCCTGCGACACCGGCATCGGCAGCGAGGAACCGATCAGCACGGTCTTGCTGACCCGCTCAGGAAAACGGACGGCGACTTCCAGCGCGACCAGCGAACCCATGCTATGACCGATCAGCGTGGCCTGGTCGACGCCGAGCGTATCGAGCAGCGCGACGATCCACTCGGCCAGCGCCTCGACCGACGGCAGCGGATCGCCAGCGCTGCGGCCATGCCCGGGAAGATCGGGAACCAGCACGGAAAAGCCGTGGTGGGCGAACCAGCGGCTTTGCAGGCTCCAGCAGGAGTGATCCTGCTGCGCTCCGTGGATGAAAACGACCACCGGTTGGCGGTCGACGGTAGAAATATCGAGTTTTTTGCCGCCGTTATAGACATAGGCTGACTGCCCGGAAACCTTGATATCCATGCTCATGCCCTCGCTGCGGCGGCCAGGCCGCGGTTCAAGTCTTCGATCAGATCGTCCGGGTCTTCCAGGCCGACCGACAGGCGGATGGTGCCGGGATGGATGCCGGCGGCGACCAGCGCCTCGTCGGACATGCGGAAATGCGTGGTCGACGCCGGGTGGATGACCAGCGACTTGGCGTCGCCAACATTGGCCAGGTGCGAGAAGACTTTCAGCGCCTCGATGAACTTGCGCCCGGCCGGGCGGCCACCACTCAAGTTGAAGGTGAACACCGAACTGCTGCCGCGCGGCAGCAGCCGTTTGGCAAGCTCGTGATCCGGATGCTCCGGCAGATCGGGATGCACCACCGCCTGCACCGCGCCGCCGACCAGCGAAGCGAGATGGGCCACCACCTTCCGGGTGTTGTCGATGTGCCGGGCCATGCGCAACGGCAGGGTTTCCAGGCCCTGCAAAATCTGGAAGGCGGACAGCGGACTGAGGCAGGCGCCAAAATCGCGCAGCCCCTCGCGCCGGGCGCGCAGCAGGAAGGCGGCGACGGTCGATTCCTCGGTGAATACCATGTCGTGGAAACCGTGGTACGGCTCGGCCAGGGTCGGAAATTTCCCACTGGCGCTCCAGTCGAAGGCGCCGGAATCGACTACCACGCCGCCAATTACCGTGCCGTGGCCGGACAGGAACTTGGTCGCCGAATGGAAGACAAGGTCGGCGCCGTGATCAAAGGGTTTCAGCAGCCAAGGCGTGGTGAAGGTCGAATCGACCAGCAGTGGCAGGCCGTGCTCGTGGGCCAGCGCCGCGACGCGTGGGATGTCGAGCACGTCCAGCCCCGGATTGCCCAGGGTTTCGCCGAAGAAGAGACGGGTTTCCGGCCGGATGGCGTTCTTCCAGGCATCAATATCGCGCGGATCGACGAAGGTGGTGGTGATGCCGAAGCGCGGCAGGGTGTATTCGAGCAGGTTGTGCGAGCCGCCGTAGAGCGAGCGGCTGGCCACGATATGGCCGCCCGCGCCCATCAGCGTGGTGATCGCCAGGTGCATGGCAGCCTGACCGGAGGCCACGGCAATGCCGCCGACGCCGCCTTCGAGGGCGGCCATGCGCTCTTCGAATACGGCATTGGTCGGGTTGGAAATGCGCGAATAGACGTGGCCGCCGCGCTCCATGTTGAACAGCGATGCGGCCTGCTCGGCATCCTTGAAGACAAAGGACGACGTCAGGTAGATCGGCTGGGCGCGGGCGCCGTACTGGCTGTCCGGCACCTGGCCGGCGTGCAGGGAAAGGGTGTCGAATTTGTAGCTCATGCGCGAAGGCCGCCGGTAATGGTAAAAAGCCGGCGATGCTAAGGACAGCCAGGCGCACAGTGAAATCACATTTTCTGCATTCGATATACGCGCCGGCCAAGGTGATTAGCTAATAAGAGATCCGTCTTTGGCGCGCCGCGCCGGCCTTGCTAACTTGGCGCCGGTCACCGCCCGCCAGGAACGCCATGCCCGACTACTACAACATCATCACCGACGTCGATCTGTCCATCGTCGAAAGCATTGCCAACGTCCTCGAAATACGCGCCGCCGATCCCGAGCAGCGGCGCATGCTCGACGCCTACCTGGCGCAGATCGACTTCCCCGACCAGGCCCGCGTCCTGGAAATCGGTGCCGGCACCGGCGCCGTCACCCGCTATCTGGCCAGCCACCCCAAAGTTGCCAGCGTCACCGGCCTCGACCCGTCGCCGGCCTTCGTCGCCACCGCCCGACAACTGGGCGACGGCATTCCCGGACTCGATTTCGTCGAAGGCTCGGCGCACGCCCTGCCCTTTGCCGCCGACACCTTCGACGTCATCATTTTCCACACCACGCTGTGCCACCTGTCGGAACCGGCCAACGCGCTGGCCCAGGCTGCGCGCGTACTCAAACCGGGCGGCTGGCTGGCGGTGTTCGACGGCGATTACGCCTCCACCACCTTCGGCACCGGCGACCTCGATCCCTTGCAGATCTGCGCCGAATCCTTCCGCGAATATTTCATCGACGACAGCTGGGTCGGCCGCCTGACTCCCAAGCTGGCCCGCCAGGCCGGCTTCGAGCCGGTCAGCTACCGCAGCCACGGCTACACCGAATCGGCCTGCCCGAATTACATGCTGACCATCGTCGACCGCGGCGCCGACGCGCTCGCCGCCCACCACCAGATCGGCCCCGAACTGGCCGCCGCGCTGAAGGGCGAAGCCCGGCGTCGGGTCGATGAACACCGCTTTTTCGGCCACATCTCCTACACCAGTCTGATTGCCCGCAAACCGGCCGAACCAACCCAACATTGAGGCAAACCCATGAGCAAACTGCTGCATTTCGTCCAGGGCATCACCCGTCTGCTGAACACCGACCCGCACGAGGAAATCATCCTGACCCACGGCCAGAAACTGCTGGCCGAACTGGTGGCGACCGACGACTGGCTGCCTGAAGCCTTCGCCCGACCGCACCCGCAGTTCTACCAGCAGTACCTGCTCTACGCTGACCCGCTCGACCGCCTATCGGTAGTCAGTTTCGTCTGGGGGCCGGGCCAGAAGACGCCGGTGCACGACCACCTGACCTGGGGCCTGGTCGGCGGACTGCGCGGCCGCGAGCGCGAATCCTCCTACGAGAAACAGGCCGACGGCAGCTACCGGGCCAGCGGCAGCGCCCTGCTGCTGCCCGGCCAGACCACCGCCGTGTCGCCGGCCATCGGCGACGTGCATGAAGTGGCCAACGACCTGGCCGACCAGGTATCGATCAGCATCCACGTCTATGGCCGCAACATCGGCCGGGTCGAGCGCCATGTCTTCGATGCCGCCAGCGGTGCCGAAAAGGCCTTCGTTTCCGGCTACGCCAGCAATGTCGTGCCCAACCTGTGGAGTTGAGCGATGGCCGTTGACCGCCGTTACACCAGCTATGCCGAGGTGCGCGCCGCCCTGCTCGCCCGACAGGAAATCGCCCTGCTCGACGTGCGCGAGGAAGACCCACACGCCCAGGCCCACCCGCTGTTCGCCGCCAACTTTCCGCTGGCCCGTATCGAAACCAACGCCTACGCCAAGCTGCCGCGGCGCGAAGTGCCCATCGTCACCCTCGACGACGGCGAAGGCGATGCCGAACGGGCCGCTGACAAACTGATCGAACTCGGCTACAGCGACGTCGCCGTGCTGGCTGGCGGCGTGACCGGCTGGGCGGCGGCCGGCGGCGAGCTGTTCCGCGACGTCAATGTGCCGAGCAAGGCCTTTGGCGAACTGGTCGAGGCACAACGCCACACGCCATCGTTGTCGGCCGAGGATGTGCAGGCATTGATCGATGCGAAAGCGGACGTCGTCATCGTCGACGCCCGCCGTTTCGACGAGTACCAGACCATGAGCATCCCGACCGCGACCAGCGTGCCCGGCGCCGAACTGGTACTGCGCGTGCCTGCGCTGGCGCCCAACCCGCAGACGCAAGTCATCGTCAATTGCGCCGGCCGTACACGCAGCATCATCGGCACCCAGTCGCTGATCAACGCCGGTCTGCCCAACCCGGTCGCCGCGCTGCGCAACGGCACCATCGGTTGGACGCTGGCCGGGCAAAAGCTCGAACACGGGCAAAACCGGCGCTTTCCTGCGGTCGACCGCGAAAATGGACCAAAAACTGCGCTGGCCGCCCGCCGGGTCGCCGACCGCGCCGGCGTCCGTCGCCTCAACTTCGCCTCCGTCGCCCAATGGCAAGCCCAGAACGGCCGCAGCACCTATTTCTTCGACGTGCGCACGCCGGAAGAATATGAAGCCGGCCATCTGCCCGGCTTCCGCTCGACGCCCGGCGGCCAACTGGTGCAGGAAACCGAAATGCTCGCCCCGGTGCGCGGCGCCCGCCTGGTGCTGGCCGACGACGACGGCGTGCGCGCCAACATGAGCGCCTCGTGGCTGGCCCAGATGGGCTGGGAGGTGTACGTGCTCGATGGCCTTCAGCTGGCCGACTTCAGCGCCACCGGCCCGTGGCAGGCGCCGCTACCGGCAACGCCTGCGGTCGACCTGATTTCCCCGGCAGAATTGGCTGCCCGCCAGCAGGCAGCCGGCGATGTCGCCGTGCTCGACCTGACTGTCTTTGCCAATTACCAGCGCGGCCACGTGCCCGGCGCCTGGTTCGTCCAGCGCTCGCGACTCGCCCAGGCCCTGGAGCAAATCCCGCCAGCCGGCCTCTACGTGCTGACCTGCGCCACCAGCCAGCTCGCCCCCTTTGCCGTGGCCGAACTGCAAGCCCTGGTCGACGACCCAGTACGCGTGCTGGCCGGCGGCACCCAGGGCTGGGCCAAGGCCGGCCAGCTGCTGGAAAGTGGCCCGAGCCGCCTGGCCTCAACCCCCATCGACCGCTATCGGCGTCCCTACGAAGGCACCGACAACCCGCGCGAAGCCATGCAGGCTTATCTCGACTGGGAATTCGGACTGGTCGACCAACTGGGGCGCGACGGCACGCACGGCTTTTTCGTCATTTGAGGCAAAACGCCCTCTCGGCAACACCCCGGCCACTCAGTCGAAATGAAACGGCTTGTCGAGATTGGCGATCCGGAAAACATCCCGTACCGTTTGCTTGCAGTTTTTGACATGGAGCGCGGTCGATTGACGCTGGGCGTCCCGATGCAGGACCAGCATGGCCCCCATCCCTATCGTGTCGATGCGCTCGACCTCCGCCATGTTGATGACCAGCGGATGATTGGCATAGTCTGGCAAGGTACGCCGCACGACCGGCAGGAAATCGAGTGCCGACTGGCCGGTGAAATGCCCGACCAGCCTTATCTGAGCGGAGCCGGAGAGATGATCGAAGCGAAAGCTCATGGCGCAAGCCTCTAAATAGTGAAAAACAACCAAGAATAGGCAACCACCGTGCCACCCAGCCCAACGCCGAAGTGGCCATGCGCCGCGGCCAAACATTGCACCATCCTGTTGCACCGGTATTAAGCGTGGCACCAAGATGTCGCAAAAAAAACCCGCCGCTTTTCGGCGACGGGCTCAACCGCAAGTGCGTGACGGAGAGAGACGTCCGTGGCCGCCAGACAGCGGGCACGGGATGGAATTTACCGATCCATCCGGCACTTCCCAACCAATTCGTTCCTATAAGCTAACAAGTAGCGCACTTAGCTTCATATGCACGATGTTGCATGGCAAAAACCATGCATTTTTCGCATAAGCAACGCAGAAATTCATCGTTTTTCCCCACCGGGACAATCACTAGCATCCCCCCCTGATTCTGGCCTTCGCCAGAGCTTCACGCGAGGATGCAATGATCCATTTTGTCGTACATAGCCCGCAGGACTCGGCCGGCGTTGCCGTCGTCGAGGACATCGCTGCCGGCCAGACCCTGAACGGCTGGGTGCTGGACACCGGCGAGTCGCTGAATATCACCGTCAGCGACGCCATTCCCATCGGCCACAAGCTGGCCCTGACCGACATCGCCGACGGCGCCACCGTCATCGAGTACGGCCACGATATCGGCCGCGCCGTCGCGCCGGTCAAGCGCGGCCAGCACCTGCATGTGCACAACCTCAAGACGAAACGGTGGTAAGCCCATGAGCCAAGCAACTTTCTCCGGCTATCGCCGCGAAAACGGCCGGGTTGGCGTGCGCAACCACGTCATCGTCCTGCCCGTCGACGACCTCTCCAACGCCGCCGCCGAAGCGGTGGCCAACAACATCAAGGGCACGCTGGCCATCCCGCATCCCTACGGTCGACTGCAATTCGGCGCCGATCTGGCACTGCATTTCCGCACCCTGATCGGCACCGGCAGCAATCCGAATGTGGCGGCGGTGATCGTCATCGGCATCGAGCCGGGCTGGACGCAAAAGGTGGTCGACGGCATCGCCGCCAGCGGCAAGCCGGTCAGCGGTTTCTCCATCGAGTTGAACGGCGACATCGCCACCATCGCCAGCGCCTCGCGGGTGGCCAAGGATTACCTGCAATGGGCCTCGGAGCTACAGCGCAGCGAACACCCGCTGTCCGAACTGTGGGTATCGACCAAGTGCGGTGAGTCCGACACCACCTCCGGCATCGGCGCCAACCCGACGGTCGGCAACGCCTTCGACAAGCTCTACGCCGGCGGCAATACCCTGCTGTTCGGCGAGACCTCGGAGATCACCGGCGCCGAACACCTGGTCGCCCGCCGTGCCCGCACGCCGGAAATCGGCGCCGCTTTCCTGAAGACCTGGAACGCCTACAACGACTTCATCCTGGCCAACAAGACCGACGACCTGTCCGAATCGCAGCCGACCAAGGGCAACATCGCCGGCGGCCTGACCACCATCGAGGAAAAGGCGCTCGGCAATATCCAGAAGATCGGCAAGCATTGCCTGGTCGATGGCGTGCTGGAGCCGGCCGAAGCACCGACCGGCCCCGGCCTGTGGTTCATGGATTCCAGCTCGGCCGCCGCTGAGATGGTGACCCTGGCCGCCGCCGCCGGCTTCGCCGTGCACCTGTTCCCGACCGGCCAGGGCAACGTCATCGGCAATCCCATCCTGCCGGTCATCAAGCTCACCGCCAACCCGCGCACGGCCCGCACCATGGGCGAGCACATCGACCTCGATGTGTCCGGCCTGCTGCAACGCGAAATCAATCTCGACCAGGCCGGCGACGCCCTGCTCGAGATCACCCTGCGTACCGCCAATGGCCGGCTGACCGCCGCCGAGGCGCTCGGCCACCGCGAATTCGTCCTGACCAAGCTGTATCGCAGCGCCTGACCAAGGAAAAACCATGTCTCTGAAACAACAAACCACCCGCCTGCTCGCCGCCGTCACCCTGATCAGCGCCGCCTTCACCGTCCACGCTGAACAAGGCGAAATCCGCCTGGCCCAGCAATACGGCATCAGCTACCTGCCGCTGATGCTGATCGAACAGAACAAACTG
>Ga0316605_10002360_pt1 | contig 10762 bp, 10 predicted proteins | sample OWC_soil_day20_n_FD_207666 | JGI IMG/M metagenome (GOLD analysis project Ga0316605, IMG submission 207666) | Wetland soil microbial communities from Old Woman Creek delta, Ohio, United States - OWC_soil_day20_noCT | ecosystem: Environmental > Terrestrial > Soil > Wetlands | place: USA: Ohio... | reverse complement strand
TCCACGGTACGAAGGCCGACCTGAAGCCGGGCGACCTGATCGAGGCAGGCCGGGTCTCCAACTACGGAGAGAGAGCGAGCGCTGCCTTCGTGTACTTGACCGCCACGTTGGATGCCGCCACGTGGGGCGCCGAGCTGGCGATTGGTCACGGCCCTGGTCGCATCTACATCGTCGAGCCAACCGGGCCGATCGAGGATGACCCGAACCTCACAGACAAGAAGTTTCCGGGAAATCCGACATGCTCGTACCGCACACGGGACCCACTTCGTGTCACCGGCGAGATCACCAAATGGAAGGGGCATGCACCGGAGCAACTCCAGGCGATGAAGGATGGCCTTGCGCGTCTCGCGGCGCAGGGCATCAAGGCGATCGAGGAGTGACGGTCAGCCCAGCACGCGCGCGCCACGGATTCGTCCGAGCCAGTACTCATGGCTTGCGGTGGGAGAAGCCGGTGCGAAGGTGGTGCGAACGTCCCAGAGACCGTCTCAGGACTGTCGCGATTCCGGAACCCCACGAGCTTGCAGGCATCATCTTCGTCGACAAGGCGACAGACATCAGCGGATGTCGAGCTTCTTGAGCAGGCGCGCCAGGTACGGTTGCGTGAGGCCGAGGCGGCGTGCCGCTCGGGTCTGGTGACCACCTTCGGCCTGGAGGGCGTGGCGCAGGATCGCGCGCTTCGCCTCGACGACGCCCTCGTGGTACCCGACGCCCGCCGCCACCGGCGCGGCGCCGGTCGCGGTCTCAAACAGCTCCTCGGGAAGGTCGTCTCGTCCGAGCATGTCGCTGGTCGACAGGGCGACGCCGCGCTCGAGCACGTTACCGAGCTCGCGGACGTTGCCAGGCCACGCATATCCACGCATCACCTGCAGCGCATCGTCCGCGATGCGGAGACCCGGGCGTCCGAGCTCGCGACCGATGCGTGCGAGCACATGCGTCGCCAGCGGCGCGATGTCGTCGCGACGTTCGCGCAGTGGCGGCACCGTGACCGCGACGACCTTCAAGCGGTAGAGCAGATCCGCACGAAAGCCGTGTTGCGCCACTGCATCCACCAGATCGCGGTTGGAGGCCGCGACCACGCGAAGGTCGACCTTGATCGGCGCCGTCGAGCCGACGCGCTCGACCTCGCGCTCCTGGAGCACGCGCAGCAGCTTGGCCTGCGCAGGCAGGGCGAGCTCGCCGATCTCGTCGAGAAACAGCGTACCGCCGGCAGCGAGCTCGACCTTGCCTGGCTTGGCGCGGGCTGCACCGGTGAAGGCGCCGCGCTCGTGGCCGAATAGCTCGGACTCGATGAGTTCCCCCGGTAGCGCTGCACAGTTGACCGCGATGAACGGGCCACTCGCACGGCGGGAGGCGCGATGAATGAACCGTGCAAGTACCTCCTTGCCGGTGCCACTCTCTCCGCCAAGCAAGATGGTCGCGTCCGTGGCCGCCGCGCGCTCTACGGTGGTCACGACCTCGCGCATGGCGGCGCTCTCGCCGAGCACGAGATGATGGCGATCCTCGACGGTGCCACGCAGGGTCTCCACGTCGCGGCGCAGTCGGCAGGTCTCGAGGGCGCGTGCGACCGCCTGCTCGAGATGATCGGGATCGAACGGCTTGGTGACGAAGTCCCACGCGCCGGCGCGCATCGCACGAACAGCGGTCGCGAGCTCCCCATGTGCCGTCAGCACGACCACCACCGGCGCGGGCGGCGCGAGCCCTGCGAGGACGCCGAATCCGTCGACGTTCGGCATCGCCAGGTCGAGCAGCACGAGGTCGGGCGCGAACCGCTCGATCGCGTCGAGTGCGGCGCGACCATCCTCGGCCACGTCCACGTGGTGGCCGGCGACCACAAGCCGATCGCGCACGATCTTGCGGATCGCGCGATCGTCGTCTGCGACCAGGATGCGGGCCATCAGCCGGCCACGATCGGGAGCTTGCGGCGCGTCCCGTCATGGGGCAGGACGACGAGGAATTCGCTGCCCTGGCCGGGCGAGCTCGCGACGGTGACGTCGCCGCCGTGAAGGCGTGCCAGGTTGCGAGCGATCGACAGGCCGAGGCCGGTGCCGAGCTGGCCGTCGGAACCCTGCACGTAGCGATCGAAGATCCGCGGTAGCAGCTGCGGAGGGATGCCTGGCCCATCATCGCGTACGACGATCTCGAGCTGGTCGGACGCAGACTTCAGCGAGACGGCGACCTGGCCACCGCGCGACGTGTACTTGACCGCATTGCCCACCAGATTCTCGAGCACTCGGCGCAGCTTGTCGCGGTCGCCCCGGACGCGGGCAGCTCCTTCGACGCCAACGACCAGCCCACGCTCACGTGCGATCGGTTCGAGGCCCCGGCGCACTTCGTCGGCGAGCTCGCGCACATCGACATCGGATACTGCGAGGGCGATGTTGCCGGCCTCGACGCGCGCCGCTTCGAGGATCTCGCCGATGGTCGCGTTCAGTCGGCGGCCGTGTTCCCGCACGATCTCGACGTACTCGCGCTGATCGTCGGTGAGCGGGCCGGCGATGCCTGCGAGCAGGTTATCCGCCGCCCCCGTCACGGCGGTCAGCGGAGTCCTCAGATCGTGGGTGAGCCCGCCGACGAAACTCTCGCGCTGATGATCGCGTTCGATCAGCGTGAGATTGGTGCGTGCGAGCTCCAGATTCGTGGTGCGCAGCTCGGCGGTCGCCGCCGCCACCGCAGCCTCCAGCTTGCGAGCGTGGCTGCGCAGCTGGTGTTCGCTGTAGATCAGCTGGTCGGTGCGACGATGATTCGCGAGTCCCTCGACGAGCACGACTAGCACGGAAGCGATCAGCATCACCCGCTGGAGCACGCCGGCGGGCGTCGCCATCGCGCCGAGCACCAGCACGATCACGACGAACGACAGCACGCTCCCCTGCCACGCATGACAGCCTCGGAGCGGCAGCGTGCACACCGAGCACCGACCGTACGGTTGGGTCCGGAGGTTACGGCGTAGCAGGCACTTGCTGTTGATCGACATCGCTGAGCTGGACATCGACGGCTCCTTCCGGCGTGCGGTGAACGATCAGGTCGCGTCCCAGGACGAAATAGCCGCACCCGGCACAGAACCCGACCGTGGCGGCGAGCAAGCACGATGCACACGGCGCGCCGAGCATGACGTGCCCCACCACGGGCAGGTCGAACCGGAACGCCACGAACGCACTCGCCATGACGAGGCAGGAGATGCCGGCCGCACCGCGCGTTCCGATCGCGTCGTAGTAGACGTCGCCCAGTCGCGCCGGCCGACACGAACGGTCCAGCGCCGCGTAGACCAGTGCGAATGGACTCACGACCGGCGAGACGAAGGCCTGCAGCGCGAGCAATCCGAACACGAGGTATGCGGGCCGCAGGTCGTCGAATGCGAATGCGGTGAGGAGCAGCACCCCTTCAGCACCGCGCTGGACGCGCATCCCGAAGCCGCGTTCCAGTCGCTCCCTCGCTCGCATGACCTGAGTGTATGCCGACTCGCATCGCGCCGTTCATGTCGAATCGGACATGGGATGCGTCATATCCGATCGGACATGACCACCGCGCATCCCTGCGAACCTGCTCTCCGTACGGCCGGCATGGTCGGTGCAGCTCGATGGCCCATGCAGCGAAATCTCGTCGTGCTCATCACCCATGGCATCGATCATGAGCTGTCGTCGGTCGCGTTCACGATCGCCAACGGCGGCATCACCTCCGGGCAGAAGGTCTCGGTGTTCCTCACCAGCGCCGGCGTCGACCTCGTCCGCAAGCGAGCGTCGGACACCACGCACGTCCAGCCTCTCGAGCCGCTCGCGGCGATGATCCAGGACTTCCTCAAGCGCGGCGGCTCGCTGTGGGCCTGCACCCCGTGTGTGAAGGCCCGAGGCTACACTCAGGACGACCTCATTCCCGGGACCGTGATCACCGGCGCGAGCGTCATGCACGAGCTGATTCTGGCGGGTGCTGCCACTCTGAGCTTCTAGGAGGACTGCCATGGCCACGTCGTGTCCCGTCGATCTCGATGTCGATCAGCTGCGCCGCGAGGTCAGCTTCATCTATGCGCGGGTCGCCGAGGATCCGGGCGGCGACTTCCACTTTCACCGCGGCCCGGAGTACGCCGCGTCTCTGCTGGGATACGACGCGGCCGAGCTCGCGGCGATCCCGGCGACAAGCTCGGCGTCGTTTGCCGGCGTGGGGAATCCGCACTGCGTCGCCGCGATCGAGGCCGGTGAGATCGTCGTCGACATCGGGTGCGGTGCAGGCACCGACCTGCTCCTCGCGGCGCGCAGGGTCGGGGCCCGAGGCAAGGCGATCGGCGTCGACATGACACCTGCGATGGCCGAGCGGGCGCGCGCGGGTGCCCGTGCGATGGGATTCGAGCATGTCGACGTGCGGGTCGGCGATGCGCTCGAGCTGCCCGTCGAGTCGGGAACGATCGACGTCGTGATCTCGAACGGCGTCATCAACCTCACGCCCGACAAGGATCGGGCATACGGCGAAGCATTTCGGATCCTGAAGCCGGGAGGGCGCTTCCAGCTCGCCGACATCATCGTCGCCAACGAGCTGTCGGAGAAGATCCGGAGCGACATCGACCTGTGGACCGGTTGAATTGCCGGCGCTCTGCCGTGGGCAGAGCAAGTCGACGTCATGCAGCGTGCGGGGTTTGTCGACGTCGCGATCGCCGCGCGTCACGATCCGTTTCGGGGTACGTCCAAGGAGAAGACCGCCCGCAAGTTCGGGGTCGAAGGCATCAGCTTGATTGCACGCAAGCCGTGACCGCCGGACGCGGGCCTTGGCGCTCGTGGGGGCACCCAGCCCGTGTGGCAAGGGCAAGGGCAGCGCGGGCGGAAGCGTTCGAAGCCCTTCATGCCTCCGGCTGCGACATCGCCCTGATCCGCGCCCCGAGAGTGGCCGCGAGTTGGGAGATCTCCGTCGCGGACGGCGCTCAGGGCTCGGGCACTATTGTGCGCGTGGAGTTCGAGCGAGGTGGCCGAGCCTGACTAGACGGCCATAGCGCCGCGGTTGCCCACGAGCAGATCGGGCCTGAAGTCGCCCGCCGTCGATCGCCGCGCCAACTGGCCGCCAACGAAGTGGCGACCTGGTCGGTGAAGACCAGCAAGAACCGCGCGATCTCACTGCTCGAGGACAACATCGGGCCTATTCGCAGTACGCTGATCCGATGCTCAGCTGGTGGAGCGGCGTGCACGCGACCGTCGGCATCCTGATGGGCGGGTGCTCCTTCATCGGCATGCGCGTGCCGGCGCCGGAGACGGCCGCGACGGCGAAGTGTTCCGGTGTGCTGCCGGCCGTGGATGCGGCGCTCGCACTCGGTGGGATCACCACGGCCGTGATCGCCGCGCAGCAGGACTACGACCCGAACGCGCCCGAACCGAGCGTGGTCCCCATGCCCCTCGTAGGCATCGCGATCGTATCTGCGGGGGTCGTTGGAGTGATCGCGGCTGTGTCGACCGTTTACGGCCTGAACCGCCTCGGTCACTGTCGCACCCTGCGAACGGTGGCGCGCGACGCGCAGGAGTCGGCTGGCATGTTCTGCACGACATCTCCGGTAGCGCCGTCGGTGTGCTTCTGCGCGACCGCGTCTTCATGTGACGAGCGACGACGAGCGATCGAGGCGCACGGCGGCATCATGACCGCGTGCGTCTCGTCACCGACAACGATCTGTCGATCGCCGGCCGACCCTCCCAGCACGCCGCTCGCTTCGCCCGAATAGCTCGCGATTTCCGCGGACGTGCCGACGAAGCGCCGATCTCAGGCGCGGGGTTCACCACGACACCCGGAGATCCGGACCGGCGTTGATTTCGCCGTCACCAGACAGAGCACGGTGATATCCGAGATTTGTCCGAAGCGACTGTCCGTCCGAGGGACGTGCTTGCGCATCGGTTCCTCCTCGTCAACCGCGGTCCGGAACCACCGCGGTCCGGAACCACCGCGGTCCGGAACCACCGCAGTCCGGAACCACCGGGAACCACCGGAACCACCAACCGTCATGGTGGGCCCACAGTTCCTGGAACGTCTCGCGGCATGCAGGCGTTCGGCCGGGCGCTGAACCAATTGAGAATCGTGTTTGCCTTCCCGCTGAGGAGTGCCTTGCCGGCACCTCGATGAGGCACCCCCGGCATCCTGTCGAACACAACCTCGCTGCCACATCCCAGAAACCAGCCACGTGCCTTGAGCGCTATGTCCAACAGATAGTCTTTGTCGCCGACGAGGATGTACACCGGCAGCGGGCACGATGCGCACGTGCCCGTGACCGACGAGTACCCACCGGCATACATCGCCGCGCCCGCGATGCGCGGTCCAAAGGCATCGGCGTGAAAGCCGACGTACACGGCGCCGCGCGATCCGCCGACCAGGTAAACACGCGAGCGGTCGATGTTGTAGGCCGCCTCAACTGCATCGATCTGAGCGTTGAGCCACGCGACGCTGCCCGCCGGACCGTCGCGATGCCAGCTTCCAGTGCCCCAGCGTCTCTTACAGCCGAGATCGCGGGGACACGTTGGAGACAGGAGAACGTAGCCGTTGTCGTTTGCGGCCTGCTTCCAGACTCCATGTGAGGCCCTCGGCGATCCTTCATCACCATGTAGCGAGATCACGAGGGGAGTTGGTACCGACGGGTCATAAGACGCCGGCACGGTGGTGATGCAACCGGCGCACGGCCAGTTGGTCTGCGTTCCTGGTGCACCGCCCGAGCCGGCCGAGCCAGCCGAGCACGCTCCACAGTCGTCCGCGCATCTCGAACAGGTCTCGTCGCCGTTGCAGGTGCCATCACCGCACCGTGGAAGGTCCGACTCCGGTGCGGAGACCGCCGGTGAAGTGACCGACAACGTCGTCGACGCGAGGCTCGGCGTCGCCGCGAGCGACGGAGACCTCTCCTCGGTCGCTCGCCTGCCAGTGAGCGACGATGGACCGCTCTCGGCACCCGCGACGCACGCGGACAACAGGCACGCCGCCACGAGATGCATCGCCTGCCGCGCCAGCGTCATCACCACAGGAACTCTACGGCGGCGCCGTAGAAAGGTGTCCGGAGCTCCGGGGGTTGATCTCGCGGTCAACTCGGCGAGCGCCGGTTGAGGGTTGCTTGAGGCGCAGCGTCTTGGGCAGCGGCCCGAACAGGATCCACTGATGCTCTGGCGCGCCCGTACTGCGACAGATGCTCGATCTTGCGGAGGCATGCGTTCGGGGGATTCTCGTCCGGGCTGAGATCTAGCGCTTGACCCTGCGGACGCCGCCCGAACCTTCCAAGCAGCCGGCATGACCGTGATGTCTAGAGGCTGTGCGATCGTTGCGCATGACGCGATCCTAAGTAGGCGAACGCACCTCGTCTAGAACGGGCACACGGCTTGCTCGGCCCCGGCACGTGCGCCTCCTCTCCTTGCTCCTGATCTCCCTCTCCGTACTGGTGTCCTCGCGCCCCGCCGACGCGTGCAGCCCCCCGATGTGCTGGCCTGGTGCGTTCCTTCCCGCCGATGCAACGACGATCCCGAGCAATGCGCCCGGGTTGTACTGGCGCCCGTCCCGCGCCGGCATCGCACCCTCGACGCTGTCGACGGTACGGCTGACCACGACCATGGCGCCCACCACGGCACTGTCGTTCACGGCGACCCCGCTCGCCGGCGGGGACTACGTGATCGTGCCCGACGCGCCACTCGTCGAGGGGACATCGTACGTGCTCGAGGATCTCGCCACCTGCGGCGGGACGGCAGGCCCGCGCGTGACGTTCACGGCCGGCCCAAGTGCGCCGCTGCCGACGTCGCTCGGCACGATGTGGACGGATCCACACGGGACGCGCCTGGACCTCGAGATCGCCACGTCGGCAGGCTCGTGCTCGATGACGGTTGACGCCGAGACGTTCGGAATCGGGGTCACGCCCAGCACCGGCGCCACCCCCTGGATGGCGTTGCTCCTGTTCGAGACCGTCGTCGATGGCCAGCCCTGGCAGATCCAGGAGAGCATCAATTACGAACCCGGCCCCGGCGAGAGCTGGAAAGGCCGCGGCCGCGATCTGCTGTTTCGCATCTGCACGCCGGACACGGCGGCGTCGTACACCGGTATGTCGTCGGGCGGCCACGCGGTCGCGTTTCGCGCCTCGCTTCCCGGCGGACAACCCCTCTCGACGCCCGCGCTGAACGTCGAGCTGATGTGCGATCCGGATCCCGATCCCTTCCCCGATCCCGCCGAGGACGATGGCGGTTGTTCGTCGACGACGCCCACGTCGTGGGCGGTGATCCTGTTCGCCTTTGCAGCTCTACGGCGCCGGCGCCGGCGCTGAGCTGTCGAGGGCCGGGGTAGGAACGTCACCACAGGCTCGGAGCGAACTTTCGGTTCCATGACATGTTCATGGAATGACGCGGCATCGCTCGGTCGTTCCGTGGTCGACGAGATGCACGTGGCTCGTCGGGGTCTTGATCGCGACCGGTTGCACGCGGGCGGCTCCAAGCCGTGAGGAGCGCGAGGTCCAGACACCGCGCGCGCCCACCGCACCGAGTCCCTCGCCGCCGCCGTCACCGGCGCCGCCCGTGCCCGTCTCGCCGTCGCCACCCCCCGTCCCGGTCACGAGGACCTGGAGGACGGCGCTCGCCGACGCGAACCGACTCGAACAGCTGCGGCACCCCGGCTTCCAGGTGGCGAACGGCTACAAGTCGATGACGGCGCTTGCCGAACGTGCCGATGACGAGCTCGCCGCGCTCGTCGGCAACCTCCCCGATGATTCGCCCGAGCTGCCCGAGGCCGCGTGCAAGCTCGTGCCTCGGTCACGAGATCGCGGTCATCTGGAGAACCAGCTCCTGCGTGCGATCGCCGTTGCGCGCGCCCGTGCGAAGGCGCAGGTGCCAGAGCTGTACGGCGCCTTGCGTGCGCAGTACCTCGCGGTCCAGCTTGGAACGCGATGGCGCTCTGACAGACTCGAGCGCGGCGGGGGTGATGCGATCCGCGGTGGCGCTGCGTCCTACCAGTGCGACACCGTCGACGTCGGTCACCTGCGTCTCTTGCTCGTCGATCTCTACTTCAGCGAGCAGAACTACCCGATCGATCCATTCACGAAGCAGCCCTATCCTGGAACCCCCACGAGCAAGAAGACCGCGCGTCACGCAGCGGTGAACGAGCTCGATGCGCTGCACAAGGAGGTCGTTGTCGCGGCGCCGGCTGATACCGCCGTGGCGACGATCCTCGATCTCGCCGCCATCTACTGCTCGTCAACGCCGAAGTCCAAGGTCGCCGTTTGCATGGATCCTTCGAAGCGGTCGGACCGAGTCCTCGCGATCCGCGAGAAGGCTCTGCCCAGCGATGACCCCGTGCTCGCCGACACGCGCGTCGTTCGCGCGCGCGCGTTGCTCGAGCGCAAGCGAATCGCCGGGGCCGAAGCGGTGCTCCGCCGCGTGCTCGCCGAGGCGCGGCCTGGTGCCGAAGCTCGCCTCCATGCGGCCGGCGATCTGATCGCGCTCCACCGCGAGCGCGGCGATCATGCGGGCGTGCACAGCCTCGAACTGTCGCTGATCGACGATCTCGCACGTCCCGGCGGACGCAGCGTGTGGACCTGGACCGAGGTCGCCACGACCGCAGCGGCAGTCGCGAAGTCCGACGGACGACCCAGCGACGCCGCGTCGATCCTCGCGGCGGCCGTTCGTGGTCTCTCCCAGCCGTGCGGTGCGGACTGCGACACCCGGGCGGCTCTCGCCGGGCTACTCGCGGCACAAGCCGAGGTCGATCCCCGTGCGGCGCCCGCGCTAACGCAGGAGTCGACCCGATTGAAGGCAGAGCTCGACGGAGAGTACGCGCGCCAGGTCGACGAGGTCCGTCGAATCCTCACGGCCCGGCCCTGACCGCGGGTAGCTGGCCTAGAATGGGCCGTGCATTGTCCTTACGTCATGCATTGTCCCAACGTCATGAAGACGCGCTGGGAACGTGACCGAGCAAACGTTCCCGTCGCGTCTTCATGACTGCATGGACGGTGAGCGTTCACGAACTTGGTGAGGCGAGCTTGCCCGCGATCGCGCGGAGCTGCAGCGCCCCCCGCGAGCGCCACGTCGAGCCGTTCGAGCAATGCAGGTCGACGCTGAATGTCCTCGATCAAGCCTTTGCGCAGATCCAGGTGCCCCAAGACCGCGACGGCAGCTTCCGCGTTCTCCAGTCCTCAGGGTACGCCAGGCTTCGCGCTCCAGTCCGGATCGGTGATCGTCGCGAGGAAGCGGTCAAGACCGTCGGCAACGACGCGCAGGGAACCATCTCAGTCGTGGACGGAGATCTCATCACTGCGCTTGGAGCAATAGGTCGGCGGCCTTCTCCGCGATCATGATCACCGGCGCGTTGGTGTTGCCGCCGATGATGTTCGGCAGGATCGAGGCATCGGCGATCCGCAACCCCTGCAGGCCGTGGACTCGTAGCTCGGCATCGACCACGGCCAGCGGACCCGTGCCCATCCTGCAGGTGCCGGTCGGATGGAAGATCGTGTTGCAGCTCGCACGGATATTCGCGCGAAGCTGATCATCTGAGGCCACGGCAGGCCCGGGGAACACCTCGCGCCCCAGGATTCCTGCGAGCGGCGCGGTCGCGGCGATCTCTCTCGACAGCTTGACGCCGGCGAGCAGGTGCTCGAGATCGGGCGCCTGCTCGAGATAGTGTGGGTCGATGTCCGGAGCCTCCGCCGGGTCCGCGCTGCGTAGTCGCACCTCGCCGTGGCTACGCGGGTAGATCAGGCCCGGGAGGATGGAGGCGTAGCGCCCGAACGGCAGCGCGGTCATGGCGTCTGTTGGCAGGATCGCGCGCCACGGCGTGAAGTGGAACTGGA
>Ga0316605_10002357_pt1 | contig 10766 bp, 9 predicted proteins | sample OWC_soil_day20_n_FD_207666 | JGI IMG/M metagenome (GOLD analysis project Ga0316605, IMG submission 207666) | Wetland soil microbial communities from Old Woman Creek delta, Ohio, United States - OWC_soil_day20_noCT | ecosystem: Environmental > Terrestrial > Soil > Wetlands | place: USA: Ohio... | reverse complement strand
CCAGCAGCGCGCGCTGGATCGGCGCCGCCCCGCGCCAGCGCGGTAACAGGGAAGCGTGGATATTCAGGCAACCGAAACGCGGCAAATCGAGCACGGCCTGCGGCAGGATCAGGCCATAGGCGGCAACCACCATGACCTCGGCGCCGACGGCAGCGATCTTTTCCTGCGCCGCCGCATCCTTAAGACTGAGCGGCTGAAATACCTCGATTCCCTTTTCCAGCGCCAGCTTCTTGACCGGCGACGGTTGCAGGCTCATGCCGCGGCCAGCCGGGCGATCCGGCTGGGTCAGGACCAAAGGCACCTCGTGTCCCGCGGCCAGAATGGCGGCCAGGGCCTGGGCAGCGAATTCCGGCGTTCCGGCGAAAATCACCTTCATGCGGTGACCCGGGCTTGCTTGGCCAGCTTGTTGCGGATACGGGTCTGTTTCAGCTGCGACAGGTGGTCGACGAACACCTTGCCGTTCAGGTGATCCAGTTCATGCTGGAGGCACACAGCAAGCAGCCCGTCGGCGTGCAGCGTCCGTGCCTGACCGTCGAGATCGAGGTAATGGACAGTCACCCGCTCGGCTCGCTCGACTTTTTCGTAAATACCGGGCACCGACAGGCAGCCCTCCTCGCCTTCCTGCAAGCCCTCGCATTGTTCGAGACGGGGATTGATGAAGACCTGGAGTTCGCTCTTGTCTTCGGAAACATCAATGACCACCAGGCGCTTGTGCACATCGACCTGGGTAGCCGCCAGACCGATTCCGGGGGCCTCGTACATGGTTTCTGCCATGTCGGCGACCAGTTTTCGCAAAGCATCATCAATCGTCGCGACCTCTGCGGCGACTTTTTTCAGACGGGGATCGGGGAAACGCAAAATGGGTAAGAGGGCCATGGCAGAAAGGGAATAAAAGCTTGCTCGCTTAGGTTATTACGTGCAGAATCTCAAGCAGTTCCAGAGATCTGGCAACCGCTTCGCGCAGCACTAAGACACAAATCGGCGCGCTGCGTTCCACCGGCACTTGAGGTTACGACTATGGTCCGCATTATATCCGCGCTCATCCTGGCCGTGACGGCCGTGTGTGCTACCGCCGCCGAGCCAGTTCGACTCGTCGACAATCCACCCGACCGCCATATCGTAGTTCCCGGCGATACGCTGTGGGGCATTTCCGCCAAGTTCCTGCAAGAACCCTGGCGCTGGCCCGAAGTCTGGCAACTGAACAAGGACCAGATCAAGAACCCGCACCGCATCTATCCCGGCGACATCGTCCTGCTCGACCGTTCCGGCGGCACGCTGCGCCTGACCCTGGCCAAGCCGTTCAAGGCCCAGCCCAAGGTCTATAGCGAGCGAATCAACGATGTCGTGCCAAGCATTCCGCCGAATGTCATCGAACCGTTCATTTCCAAGCCGCTGGTCATCGAAGCGGATGAACACGCCAAGGCTCCTTACATCGTCGCCTCGCAGGAAGACCGGGTATTCATCGCCAATGGCGATACCGGCTTCGTGTCGAGCATCCCCGACGCCAGTGTCGTCAACTGGCACATCTACCGGCCGGGCAAGCCGCTCAAGGACCCGGAAACCGGCGAAGTCATCGGCCACGAAGCTTTCTTCCTCGGCAGCGCCAAACTGGTTCAACCGGGCGAGCCCGCCGTTGTACGCATCACCATCGCCAAGGAGGAAATCGCCCGCGGCGACCGCCTGGTGCCGGCCCCGCCGACCGACATCATCGCCTATGCCCCGCACAAGCCGGAGCAGCCAGTCGCCGCGCGCGTCATGTCGATTTACGGCGGCGTCGACGAAGCCGGCAAGTTTTCGGTCATCTCGATCAACCGCGGCAAGAACGACGGTCTGGAAATCGGCCACGTCCTCGCCCTCTTCCGCAACCGGGTGTCGCAAGGCTACGACAGCGACAACCGTCGCGTCACCACGCCGATCCCGGAAGAGCGCTATGCCCTGGCCTTCGTCTTCCGGATCTTCGACCGCGTCGCCTATGCCTTGGTCGTCGAAACGGCCAAACCGGTCATCGTCGGCGACAAAATCAAGAACCCGTGAGCCAGCACGACGGCTTGGCCGCCTGGTTGCGGCTGACCCTGATTCCCGGTATCGGCGGCGAGACGCAACGAAAGCTTCTCGCCGCTTTCGGTTTACCGGAAGCCGTTTTCGCCGCCGGGCGTCTGGCAGCCCACGCCGTGGTCGGCGAGCGAGCCGACCTGCTGTTCGATTTCAACCCGAGCGAAGCGGTCGACCGCAGCCTCCACTGGGGCGCACAAGCCGGCCAGCACATCCTGACCCTGGCCGATGCCGCCTATCCGCGCGCCCTGCTCGAAATCCCCGATCCACCGAACGTACTCTACGTGCGCGGCAATCCTGCCCTGCTCGACAAAACCGCGCTGGCCATCGTCGGCAGTCGTAACGCAACACCGCAAGGAGTACAGACCGCCGAAAGTTTCGCCAAGGCACTGGCCGGTAAAGACCTGGTCATCGTCAGCGGCCTGGCTCTCGGCATCGATGCCGCCGCGCACCGCGGAACACTGGCCGTCGGCGGCAATACGGTCGCCGTCATCGGCACCGGGGCCGACCGCCTCTACCCGGCCCGCAACCGGGACTTGGCCCTGGCCATTGCCGAACACGGCGCCATCGTCTCCGAATTTCCGCTCGGCACGCCGGCCATCGCCGCCAACTTCCCCCGGCGCAACCGCATCATCTCCGGCCTGGCGCGAGGCGTTCTGGTCGTCGAAGCAGCCCCGGAAAGCGGCTCGCTGATTACCGCCCGGCTGGCCGCCGAACAGGGCCGCGAGGTATTCGCCATTCCCGGCTCCATCCATTCACCGGTCGCCCGCGGTTGTCACCAATTGATAAAGCAGGGCGCCAAGCTGGTCGAAACGGCCAGCGATGTCCTCGAAGAACTGGGCAATCTCGATCCCATCCCTCTGCCGGAAACCCCGCCGCCCGACTCCGGCGAAAATCCCCTGCTCACAGCCCTCGGCCACGATCCCTGTAGCCTGGACGAACTGGCTGAGCGTAGCGGCCTGGGCACCGACACCTTGCTCGGCGAACTGCTGTCGCTGGAGCTGGCCGGCCGGATCGCCCCCCTTCCCGGCAACCGCTACCAGCGCCTCGGCTGATTCGCGTATATATATTGACGGCTTGCCAAGCCGCGCGCCGGGCACTTATCATGCCCCGGACTTAACAGGTAAAGCCCATGACTAAAAAGCTGATCATCGCCGAAAAACCCTCCGTCGCCGCCGACATCGCCAAGGCGTTGGGGGGCTTTACCAAGCACGACGACTACTTCGAGAGCGACACCCACGTCATCTCCTCGGCCGTCGGTCATCTGCTCGAACTCGCCTGCCCGGAGGAATTCGAGGTCAAGCGTGGCAAGTGGTCCTTTGCCCACCTGCCGGTGATTCCGCCGCACTTCGCATTGAAACCGATCGAGAAGACCGAATCTCGTCTCAAGGTGCTCAACAAGCTGATCAAGCGCAAGGATGTAGACGGCCTGATTAATGCCTGTGACGCGGGGCGCGAAGGCGAATTGATCTTCAACTACATCGCCCAGCACACCAAGACGACCAAGCCGATCCAGCGCCTGTGGCTGCAATCGATGACCCAGGGAGCAATCCGCGACGGCTTCACGCGCCTGCGTCAAGGCAACGAAATGCAGGGTCTGGGCGATGCCGCCGTCTGCCGTTCGGAATCCGACTGGCTGGTCGGCATCAACGGCACGCGGGCGATGACCGCCTTCAACTCGAAGACCGGCGGCTTCCACCTGACCACGGTCGGCCGCGTACAAACGCCGACGCTGGCCATCGTCGTCGAGCGCGAAAAGAAAATCCGCGAATTCAAGCCACGCCCCTACTGGGAAGTCGAAGCCGATTTCGCCGCCAAGGCCGGCAACTACACCGGCAAATGGTTCGACGAAGGCTACAAGAAACAAGACGACGAACATGCCCGCGCCGACCGCCTGTGGGAACAAACCAAGGCCGAGGCCATCCGCGCCGCCACGTCCGGCAAGCCCGGCATCGTCACCGAAGAAGCCAAGCCGGAAACCCGCCTCTCGCCGCTGCTGTTCGATTTGACCAGCCTGCAACGCGAAGCCAATGCCCGTTTCGGCTTCTCGGCCAAGACCACGCTGTCCATCGCCCAGGCCCTCTACGAAAAGCACAAGGTACTGACCTACCCGCGGACCGATTCACGCTGCCTGCCGGAAGATTACCTGCCGACGGTCAAGGAAACCCTGACCGTGCTGACCGGCCAGGGCGCCGGAAAGGGCCACGACGAAGTGCTGTTGGCCCGCTATTCGCCGTTCGCCCACCAGATCCTGGCCCGCAACTGGGTGCTGCCCAACAAGCGCATCTTCAACAACGCCAAGATCAGCGACCACTTCGCGATCATCCCGACACCGCAGGCCCCAAAGAATCTCAACGAAGTCGAGCAGAAGCTTTACGACTTCGTCGTTCGCCGTTTCCTGTCCGTCTTCTTCCCGGCCGCCGAATACCTGGTCACCACCCGCATCACCCGCGTCGAAGGCCATCCTTTCAAGACCGAAGGCAAGGTGCTGGTCAATCCGGGCTGGCTGGCCGTGCATGGCAAGGAAGGCCAGGAAGGCACCGAGGGCAATCTGGTTGCGGTCGACGCCGGCGAGAAGGTGAAAACCGAAGAAGTCACCGTCAAGGCCAACGAAACCAAGCCGCCGCCGCGCTACTCCGAAGCCACCCTGCTCTCCGCCATGGAAGGCGCGGGCAAGATGGTCGACGACGAGGAACTGAAGGCGGCGATGGCCGGCCGCGGCCTCGGCACCCCGGCCACCCGCGCCCAGATCATCGAAAACCTGATCGGCGAACAGTACATGCTGCGCGAAGGCCGCGAACTGACGCCGACCGCCAAGGCCTTCTCGCTAATGACGCTGCTCAACGGCCTCGGCATCAACGAACTGACCCAGCCGGAACTGACCGGCGACTGGGAATGGAAGCTCGGCCGCATCGAAAAGGGCGAATTCACGCGCGACGAATTCATGCGTGAAATCGCCGAGATGACCCGCCACATGGTCGAGCGCGCCAAGACCTTCGAAGCCGACACCATTCCCGGAGACTTCGGCGTATTGACCGCCAGATGCCCGAAATGCGGCGGCGAGATTCGCGAGACCTACAAGAAATTCCAGTGCGGCGGCTGCGACTACTCGCTATGGAAGATCGTCGCCGGGCGCCAGTTCGAACCGGCCGAGATCGACACCCTGCTAACTGAAGGCCAGATCGGCCCGCTCACCGGCTTCCGCAACAAGATGGGCCGCACCTTCGCCGCCGCCATCAAGTTGAACGACGACAAGCTGCCGGAATTCGACTTCGGCCAGGACAAGGCCGACGAAGCGAACAGCGAACCGGTCGACTTCTCCGGCCAGCAGAGCCTCGGTTCGTGCCCGAAATGTGCTGCCCAGGTTTACGACCACGGCAGCACCTACGTCTGCGAGAAATCGGTCGGCCCGGCCAAGAGCTGCGACTTCCGCTCCGGCAAGATCATCCTGCAACAGCCCATCGAGCCGGCCCAGATGCAGAAGCTGCTGGCCGATGGCAAGACCGACCTGCTGAAGGAATTCGTCTCCAACCGCACGCGCCGCAAGTTCTCCGCCTACTTGGTGGCCAAGGACGGCAAGGTCGGCTTCGAGTTCGAAAAGAAGGTCGCCAAACCCAAGGCGCCGGCCAAGAAAAAAGCCGAAGCCTGATTTCGGCGAGTTCCAGCAAAAAGCCCTCGGCAATCCCGAGGGCTTTTTCTTGTTTTCTGGCTGCCGACCAGCGGCAAGCCTGCCCGAACCGGTTATTCCGGTCGAACCAGCACGTAGGGGAAGCGGAAACCCGCATCCTTTCGCTCGTTAACCGCGATGGAACTGCCGGGATCGACCAATTTGACCCGCCCGGTAGTTTCCAGGGCCGTGTCGCCAGTCGTTATCTCCTTGAGATCGAGAATGACCGGCTCGGGCGCGACGAGGCGCAACTCCAGGGTCGTATTCGGGCTTTCCGCCAGCGAGAACGTATATTTGGCATTGGCACCGGTCAGCAGTGCATGCACTTTCAGTTTGCCGTCCAGAAACACATCAACCTTGACCGGTTCGGTAGCAAAAGCGGGGGTAGCGGCGATCAATGTCGTCAACAACAGGGGCAGTAACTTCATCGAAGCCTCGGCAAAAAACGAAGCGGGAATGTTAGCAGAGTGGGCGAATTTTCGCTAAGCCGCCGGGTTCCGGTTCCACGTGAAACCTCAACGCTTCACCGTCGTACCCGGCAACTGGCAGGCCAGCAAGGCCGCCCGCACGGCATCGATGGCTTGCGGACGCGGGAAAGTGACCCGCCAGACCAGGCCGACCGTACGGCTCGGCGACTGGCCGGCAAACGACAACACCTTGACCATCGGTTCGCGCTCGACCAGCGGATCGGCCGCCGTGCTCGGCATCACCGCGACCCCCGCCCCGCTGGCCACCATGTAGCGGATGGTTTCCAGCGAACTACCCTCCAGCGAATGCGCAAGCGCATCCGGTGCCGTCAGGCGAGGGCAGGATTCCAGCACCTGATCGCGGAAGCAGTTGCCCTGGCCAAGCAGTAGCAGATTCTGGCCGTCCAGTTCATCACCGTCGATCTCGCGGCGCGCGGCCCACGGATGATCGGCGGGAACGACGACGCGGAAAGGCTCCTCATAGACACCCTGGGCGACCAGACCGGGCTCGGCAAAGGGCAAGGCGATAACGATGACGTCGAGTTCCCCTGCCTTGAGCGCCGGAATCAGGTTGGCCGTGAAATCCTCCTTGAGGAACAGCGGCATCTTTGGCGCCTGCCGGTTGAGGGCGGGAATCAATTGCGGCAACAGGTAAGGCGCAATGGTGTAGATGATGCCGACGCGGAGCTGACCGGTCAGCGGATCGCCGACCGTGCCGGCGATTTCCTCCAGGCGCACCGCTTCGTCGAGCACCCGCTTGGCCTGGGCGACGATGCGCTCGCCCAGCGCGGTGATGCGCACATCGGCCGCCGTGCGCTCGAACAGTGCGGCGCCGAGCTGGCCCTCGACCTTCTTCAGGGCCACCGACAGCGTCGGCTGGCTGACGTGGCAGGCGTCGGCCGCCTTGCCGAAATGACGCTCGCGGGCCAAGGCCACGATGTAGCGCATTTCGGTCAGGGTCATGCAGAATAACCCAGTTTTTGCAGGTCGACCGCCGTTAGCCAGCGCCATTCCCCGGATTTGAGGTCGGCCGGCAGCGTCAATTCGCCAACCGCCTCGCGGTGCAGCGCCTCTACCCGGTTGCCGGCGGCGGCGACCATGCGCTTGACCTGATGGTATTTGCCGCTGGTCAGGGTCAGGCGCAGCCGGTGTTCGCCGACGATTTCGGCGGCCGCGGCGGCAATCGGCTCCGGCTCGTCGTTGAGCAGGACGCCGGCCAGCAGCTGGTCGATCTGGCTCTGGTCGATGGGGTGCTTGGTGGTGGCCAGATAAACCTTCGGCACCTTGCGCTTGGCCGACGACAGGGCATGGTTCAACTGGCCGTCGTTGGTAATCAGCAGCAGGCCCGTGGTGTCCTCGTCGAGGCGGCCGATCGGCTGCACCTCGCGCTCGCGCAGCGGCACCGGCAGCAGTTCGAGCACGCCGGCGTGGTGCTTGGGCTTGCGCGAACATTCGTAGCCTGCCGGCTTGTGCAGCATCAGCGTGGCGAATTCGACGTAGGGCCAGTCGACGCCATCGACGGTGAAGACCAGACCTTCAGTATCGAGCTCGACGAAAGGATCGTCGCAAACCTGGCCGTTGATGGAAACCCGCTCGCGGCGGATGAGACCCCGGCATTCCCGGCGCGAGCCGAAGCCGTGTTTCTGGAGGATACGTTCTAGTTGCATGCCCGAGATGTTAACATCGGGCCATGAATTTCGAACACCTTATCCAGATCAACGACCCGGACAATCCGCTGATCGTCCCCCTCAACCGCGACCAGCTGTGGCAGGGCCTGCTGCACCGGGTCGAGAACCCCGTTCCCTTCCTGCCCGGGCTGGAAGCCTGCACCATCCTCGAACGCCAGGCCAACGAGTTGCTGCGCGAACTCGATTTCGGCCCGGCGGTGATCCAGGACCGGGTGACGCTGGTCGACCGGCACTGGGTGCGTTTCGACATCCTGCCCTCCGAGACCCATGCCGGCGGCAGCCTGACCATCACCATCGAGGAACCGGAGGCCGGTTTCCTGTTCCTGCGCTTCGCCTACCAGACGACGCTGGCCAGCAATCCGAATTCGGAAGAACGCGCCTACATCGAGTACGTCAAGGCGGCCTACCACCAGTCCGATGTCGATTGCGTGCGGCTCATCCGCACCTTGGCCGCTGACGGCCTGCCGCAGTAAAAAGGCCGGCAGCGCGTCGCGCTCCGGCCTCTTGCGGTCGACGCCCGAAATCGGGCGAAAAACTCAATCGACGCCCTGGCTGGCCAGGTAGTCCTCGTAGCCGCCGAGGTAATCGACGATACGGCCGTCGCCCTTGACCTCGAACACCCGGGTGGACAGCGAGGACACGAACTCGCGGTCGTGCGACACGAAGACCAGGGTGCCGGGGAATTTCTCCAGCCCGGAGTTGAGGGCTTCGATCGATTCCATGTCCAGGTGGTTGGTCGGTTCGTCCATGACCAGCACGTTGTGCTTGGACAGCATCAGCTTGCCGAACAGCATGCGCCCCTGCTCGCCGCCGGAGATGACGTTGACCGGCTTCTTCACTTCGTCGCCGGAGAACAGCAGGCGGCCCAGCGTGCCGCGGATCAGGGTTTCCAGGTCGCCGCCCTCGTCGATGGTGGCACGGGCATAGCCGGCAATCCATTCGGTCAGGCTCTGGGTGCCGGCGAATTCGGCGCTGTGGTCCTGCGCGTAGTAGCCGGGATAAGCCTTCTCGGCCCACTTGATGGTGCCGAATTGCGGTTGCAGCTCGCCCATCAGCAGCTTCAGGAAAGTAGTCTTACCGACGCCGTTTTCACCGATCACGGCGATCTTCTCGCCGGCATTGATGGTGATGGTCAGGTTGTTGAAGATCTTGCGCTCCGAGCCTTCGTAGGCGAAGGACAGGTTCTCGATCTCGACCGCCTGGCGGTGCAGCTTCTGCTTCTCGTCGTAGTCGAAGCGGATCCACGGATACTGGCGCGACGATGGCTTGACGTCTTCCGGCTTCAGCTTGTCGATCAGCTTCATGCGGCTGGTCGCCTGCTTGGCCTTGGAAGCATTGGCCGAGAAGCGGCGGACGAAGGTCTGCAATTCGGCGATCCGTTCCTTGGCCTTGGCATTGGCGTTCTGCTGGCGCTCGCGGGCGGCCTGGGCGGCTTCCATGAAGTCGTCGTAGTTGCCGGCGTAGGTGGTGATCTTGCCGTAATCCAGGTCGGCCATGTGGGTGCACACCTGGTTCAGGAAGTGGCGGTCGTGCGAGATGATGATCATCGTCGACTCGCGGTTGTTGAGCACGTCTTCCAGCCAGCGGATGGTGTTGATGTCGAGGTTGTTGGTCGGCTCGTCGAGCAGCAGGATGTCCGGGTTGGCGAACAGCGCCTGGCAGAGCAGCACGCGCAGCTTCCAGCCCGGCGCCACTTCGCTCATCGGGCCGTTGTGCTGTTCGGTCGGAATGCCGACGCCGAGCAGCAGCTCGCCGGCGCGCGATTCGGCGGTGTAGCCGTCGTACTCGCCGACCTTGCCTTCCAGCTCGGCGGCACGCATGTAGTCGTCCTCGGTCGCCTCCGGGTTGGCGTAGATGGCATCGCGCTCCTGGATGGCGGCCCACAGTTCCTCGTGGCCCATCATCACCACGTCGAGCACGCGCATGTCTTCGTAAGCGAACTGGTCCTGCTTCAGGTAGGCCATGCGCTCGTGCACATCCTTCGACACGTTGCCGGCCGACGGCTCCAGCGCGCCGCACAGGATCTTCATGAAGGTCGATTTACCGGCCCCGTTGGCGCCGATCAGGCCGTAGCGATAGCCCTCGCCGAACTTGACATTGACGTTTTCAAACAGGGGCTTGGCCCCGAACTGCATGGTGATATTGGCGGCGACGAGCACGGCGATTCCGATCTGCAAAAATACGGTCAAACGAAGGGCCGAATTTTACCTGTTTTCAAGGGGTTGACCGCAGGAATCCGGCCTGCGACAACGCATTTTGCTGCACTGCGGTGTAAGATTTGCGGCCACCACAAAAAACCGCCGGAAAAGAGACAGCTCATGGTTCCCCACCTCACCACCGCCCTCACCGGGCCGCTCCTCGAACTGGAACGCCGCTTCCTGGCAGCCAGCCCGCAGATCGAGCACTGGTTGCGCGGGCAATGGCAGGAACACACGCCGCCCTTCTATTCGTCGTGCGATCTGCGCAATTCCGGCTTCAAGCTGGCACCGGTCGATACGAACCTGTTCCCCGGCGGCTTCAACAACTTGAACCCGGCCTTCCTGCCACTGTGCGTGCAGGCGGCGATGAGCGCCATCGAGAAATTCTGTCCGGAAGCGCGCAGCCTGCTGCTGATTCCCGAAAACCACACGCGCAACCAGTTCTACCTGCAGAACGTCGCCCAGATCGCCGCCATCCTCAAGCAGACCGGCCTCAACGTACGCATCGGCTCGCTGATTCCCGACCTCGTCGAACCGACCACCATCGACCTGCCCAACGGCAGCCAGCTGCTGCTCGAACCGCTGGTCCGCAACGGCAACCGCCTCGGCGTCGCCGGTTTCGAGCCCTGCGCCATCCTGTTGAACAACGATCTGTCGGCCGGCATTCCACCTATCCTGCACAATCTCAACGAGC
>Ga0316605_10002356_pt1 | contig 10770 bp, 7 predicted proteins | sample OWC_soil_day20_n_FD_207666 | JGI IMG/M metagenome (GOLD analysis project Ga0316605, IMG submission 207666) | Wetland soil microbial communities from Old Woman Creek delta, Ohio, United States - OWC_soil_day20_noCT | ecosystem: Environmental > Terrestrial > Soil > Wetlands | place: USA: Ohio... | reverse complement strand
CAAAATCCCTGTGGACGGAACGGTCCAAGAGGGACTGAGTGCTGTGGATGAATCCATGCTCACAGGAGAAAGCATTCCTGTGGAAAAATCGCCGGGGAGCATAGTGGTTGCCGGGAGTATCAACAAAAACGGGACGTTCAGATTTGAAGCCGAAAAGGTCGGTGCAGATACCGCCCTGGCCCATATCATACAATTGGTGGAAGATGCACAGGGATCCAAAGCCCCCATCGCCAAACTGGCGGATACCGTGTCCGGCGTTTTTGTGCCTGCGGTCTTTGGCATTGCGGTGGTGACCTTCATCGTCTGGATGCTGGTCAATGGCGAATTTGTTTGGTCTTTGAGGGCTTTTATCTCCGTACTGGTCATCGCCTGCCCCTGTGCCCTGGGTCTGGCGACGCCAACTGCCATTATGGTAGGCACCGGCAAAGGCGCAGAACTTGGCATTTTAATCAAAGGGGGAGAAGCCCTGGAGATCGCACATAAAGTCCAGACTGTAGTTTTGGACAAAACCGGCACCCTGACTGTTGGGAAACCCCAGGTGACGGATGTGCTGGCAGCTGCAGGCATGGACACCAACACCCTTCTTCAAATGGCAGCATCCATCGAAGCCGGCAGCGAACACCCTCTTGGGGAAGCCATCGTTCGCGCCGCGGAGGATGGGAAACTGCCGCTGCTTTCTGTGGAAGAGTTTGAAGCCATCCCCGGAAAAGGGATTCGCGGAAAAATACAAGACGTGATATGGTTGGCCGGAAACGCCCGCTTCATGGTAGAGTCGGGACTTAAGCCGGAAGACTTTTCCCAGAACAAAGATCAGTTGGAGCAACTTGCCAAACAGGGCAAGACACCTATGTACATCGCAAAGGACGGAAAGCCCGCCGGCGTCATCGCTGTGGCTGATGTCATCAAGCCCTCCAGTCAGGAAGCGGTCAAGGCATTGAAAGCATTGGATCTGGAAGTGGTCATGATGACTGGAGACAATCCCCTGACGGCCCAAGCCATCGCTTACGCAGCCGGAATTGACCGGGTGCTGGCGGAAGTCCTTCCGGAGGACAAATCCAAAGAAGTCAAACGACTCCAGGATGAAGGCAAAATCGTCGCCATGGTGGGAGACGGCATCAACGATGCACCGGCACTTGCGCAGGCAGACCTTGGCATCGCCATTGGAAGCGGCACCGACGTGGCCATGGAAACCGCTGACGTCGTCTTGATGCACAGCGAGTTGACTGCCGTCCCGACAGCAATCAGACTATCAGCAGCCACCATCCGCAACATCAAACAAAACCTGTTTTGGGCCTTTGCCTACAATGTGGCAGGCATTCCCATCGCTGCAGGCGTTTTATATGCATTTGGCGGACCCATGCTCAATCCCATGATTGCCGCCGCCGCCATGTCATTTTCGTCCATTTCAGTATTGCTGAACGCACTTCGGCTAAAGCGGTTCCGATGAAAGAAAAAGGCAAGACCCCACATTAGGAAGTCTTGCCTTTTTTTAATTCTCTACTGTATCGGCATCTCCGATTTTGCGCTGCGATTCTTTTGCCATCTTCTTTGTGTATATCTTTGCACCATCAATATCAAGAAAGGTTTTTAGGAATAACATGACGTTGCCCTCATAGGGATATACTACATAGCTGTCAAAACCAACCTGCGGAGACAATTCGTTCATAATTTCTGCTACTGCATCTGTGTCCTTTTGGTTGGCGTCGTAGATTCCTGTTTCAAAACCAACAAGCAATGGGCTGGTGCCGGCTACCTTAACTTCCTTTTGTAAAAAGTATACAGCGGAAACTCTTTTCTGGGTGGAGAACCCTTGGATAACCGCTTGCTGCATTGCTGAATCCAAATCAACCGGCATCAAAACGTCACCGCCTTCAATCCCTCGCGATTCCTTCTGCAACTGATTCAACACTTTGCTTCGATCCTCAAACCAAGCCCGATATTCTTCAAACGTATCCTGCTGATTATGACTCATAAGATAGTCATAAATTATATCCAAAGCACCTTCAATCAAATAGGGATCTTGATTTGCGCTTTCCTTCAGGAGTGTCAAGCCTTCTTCATTATCTAGGCTCAATAGACATAGTCCCTTTCGAAAATCTATGGTGAAGTTAATTGGATAATTTAATTTCATTTCGTCATAAAACGCAATTGCCTCAGGATATTTGCCAAGCTGTTCCAAAGCAATGCCATATTCCCAGCAAGCTTCTTCATTTTTGAAATCCTTTTGGTATGCGTCCACGATTTTTTGGGCTTCCGTTTGCCCTTCTTTGTAGTCATTCCACTCTTCTGTAATGCTACTAAACCAGAGGTCATCATAATAAGGAAGTTGTGCATCACATTCTTTTTGCAAAGGTGTGGAAGGATTCAACTGAATTTCGTAGGAGAATGCATCCATATTTACTTTTGACAATCGCTCAACAAAGCTAGGATGACTGTCAAATTCCATTGATACGGATGAAGCCAAGTGCTGGTCAAAAGCAGTTTTGCCGGCATCCAAGCCGTTTCGCAACCTGGCGAAATCCTGTGTATAAAAATCTACCGGAATCTGAGAAGCCTCATTAATCTCCGGTAACGACACACCACCTCGGAAGTTAGAAAGATAAAGAACCTTATAGAGCATTCGCGCGAACACTTCAGGCGAGGTCAAACTCACACCTCGTTGATCGGCATGGTATTCAAGAGCCTTTCCCAAAGCGGCATGATAAATAGACAGATTCTTTGAATAGTAAAATGCAAATTCGCCGAACAAAATTCGAATGATGAAATTTTGCCTTGCAGCCCGCGCTCTCAACTGTTCCCATCGAACTTGATTGGCGTAGAACTTAAAACCAATCAGTGTGTCCTTGTTGCTGATGTGACTGAACTCGTGGGCTAGGAGCGCTTTCATTTCTTCTTCATCGCAGAAACCTAATAAATAATGGCCAATCTGCAATGTGTTCTTCACATTAAACCCTAGTGAATTTGATTTGGATGAAACACTGCAACCGTCTCCAGGCACGACGGCCACTCTGTGAATCGGTCTTGCATCAACGCTCTTTTGCACCCGGGAAACAATTCCAAGAAGTTCCGGCCAGTTCTGTAATGTTGCAATCATTTCACTTGGGTATTCAATATCTTCAACTTTAACAAATAATGAACGGATTAGCAGAAACACAATAGTAAGAAGACCAAGGGCAATATAAAAACTGATCCGGGCAGAAATTGATACGTACAAGGATAGCACGATAACACCAGTGGCAGCCTCAAGCGAAACTGCAATCAAAAGGGCTATATATTGAGTGCTTTGGCTAGTTAGCCGGCCAAGCTTTGCCCCGAATTTTTCCGGATTTTTGTTGGCCTCTGGCACTAATGATTGAAAGAACTCATAGTCATCCTTTTGAGTTTCTTCATCCTCTCGTGTGTTCAATAGATAGCACGCGGCAAATAAAAGAGCCAGGCTGAGCAACCCGCCAACTAGAATTACGATAGAAGCAGTCTTTATGGAAAATGACAGGATACAAAAAACCCCAATTCCTAGTGAAATAAGAAATAGGGCACATGCCGCAAGCATTGCGGTTTTCATTATTTTGGCATTTCGAATCATTATGCTCTCCCGGAAGAATACGCTTCCCCAATAAAATGTAAGTGCACACTATATGCACCTAGGATATTATAGCAAAAAAAAATAATATTGAAAATATAGAATTACATTCATACAGTAGTTCATAACTTGCGTAATTCCCACAACCAAACTATAATATAGCCAAATAAGGAGGACCTATGTTTCGATTTGAACAAGTCACATATAAGGACATCATAGACATCCGCGAGATGACCATCCCTTCGGGGTTGACTGCACTGGTGGGCCCAAGTGGTTCGGGCAAGACCACCTTGCTTCGGTTGATGAACAAATTGGTCACTCCCAGCTATGGCATAATCTATTATCGGGGCATGGACATTTCAGAAATCCCATCAGTGGAGCATCGCCGTAAAGTGATGATGCTTTCCCAAAACCCCATTCTCTTTCCCGGGAATATCCGCGAAAACCTGAATGCTGGGTTTCATTTCCAAAAAAAAGAAGCCCCAAAAGATCAAAAGCTTATGGAAATGTTACAACAAGTCCAACTCCAAAAAGATCTGGACGGACCGGTGGAGTCTCTTTCCGGCGGAGAAAAGCAACGGCTGGTTTTGGCTCGGGTGTGCTTGCTGGATCCCGAGGTTTATCTTTTGGATGAGCCATCTGCTGCTTTGGATGATGCATCTGAAGATGCCATCGTATCCATGCTTTCCCGTTACACAAAAGAAAAAGGAAAGTCCGCTGTCATGATTACCCACGCCCGCTCCGTTGCGGAAAAATACTGCGATGAAATCATCGAGTTGAAGAAAGAGGTGAACCATGGGTAGCACATCCGCCAACGATATCATTGTTCTAGGTATTGATCAGATTATGCTGGCTTATGCTTTCGCCTTGGTGGTTTTGTTCATTGTCATGATGAGGGGCATCAAACGGGAAAAAGAAATCCTGATTTCCTCCATTCGCATGACGGTGCAGTTGATTCTAACCGGCTATATTTTGACCTATATCTTAGAAAATCCCAATCCCTGGGTGACAGGGGTTGTCATTCTTCTGATGGAGATTTTTGCCATCGGTACGATTTTTAAGAAATTCAAGGGGAAACTCTCTATCGGGTTGAAGGTAGCCATTTGCATTTCCATGGCGGGTGGAACGCTGACCTGCCTACTATACTTTCTTTTGGTCGTAATCCGAATCAATCCGTGGTATGATCCCCAATACTTTATTCCAATCGCAGGTATGTTCGTCGGAAACACTATGACCGCCGTAGCCCTTGGCGTAAAGGCGTTGGTCGAAGGAATGACGACTCAGAAAAGCCTGGTGGAAGAAGCCTTGATTCTGGGGGCAACCCCCAGAGCAGCCACCGCGTCCATCATCGACAGCACTTTTGATTCCGCCATTATGCCTACAATGAACACCATGATTGGCATGGGCATCGTTTTTCTTCCCGGCATGATGACAGGACAAATCCTTTCCGGAACAGCACCAACCACCGCCGTAACGTATCAGTTGGCGGTGATGCTGGGGATATTGGGGGCGGTTGCGCTTTCTGTAATTATCATGTTGCAACTGGGATACCGAAGCTTTTTTAACGATCGGGACCAACTTCGGGTGCAAGGTTAGAAGTGTGGGATTTAAGGCAAAAAGTCTTTTCAAAGGACTCATAGATTTCCATGAGCTTCACGAAAACAAAAAGTTCAAGATAGCTGCTGGGGGATTCAATCTCCAGCAGCGATTTTATTTTGGCCACCCGGTAACGGACGGTATTGGCGTGCTGAAAAAGCATCTTTGAGGCGCTGATCAAATCCCCGTTGGCCTCAATGTAGGCCGATAGCGTACCCAGCAAATCCGATCCGTGCACCTCATCATATTCAGTAAGGATGCGGTTCATTCGAAGGAAATACAGGCGTGAACTTTTGCTCCAGCAATTGCTGATAAGAAGATTCTCCACGTTGGTTGGCTGGAATCTTTCAATGGTGTCTATAGGGAGGTTTAAGGCGTCTTTCCCACTCGCTTCGGAGTCCGGCCCATTCTTCAGGATGGCGCTGGCACAGGCAAAAAATGCCTCCAGGATAATGTCTATCATATGACGCGTCCCTTTGATCTCTAAAGAAGCACCCAACCAACAAGCTGTGGTTGGAACGTTGACTGACTCAAAAAAGCCCAAGATACGCTGATCCGAGAAAACATCGGTTTTAGGCGATGACAGTACAACAAGAATCCCGGATTCGTAAGGGATAATAATCGAACGCTCATCGGAAATGGTTTTGGCGGGTTGCATGGTAGGGGCAAGTGCCTTGCCGTTTTTGGGAAAAGCAACCACGCACCTTGTGAAATCCGAAAGATAAGGATGCAATTTTTCTTGGATAAAATTACTTGTGGCTTGTGGCACAACACCTGAGGTATACCAGGCTCCCAACGCCTCTTTTAAAGCAGGGGTAAGGTTGCTTCTGAGTTCCCCTTTGTCGGAAGCCAGCAGGTTTCGGACATCGTAGACAATGTCATCCACATAAGTATCGCTAAAAAAGAAAATGGGGATGCCCAGGATATCGGATTTTTGGATGGTGTCTTCCGATAAATTACGAAAAAACACTTCCTTGATGCAGATGGCTGAGACTCCATGAAGGATCAGGGTTTTGATACAGTCGTTGGCATAGTCAAAATCATCTTTGGCAATGGAAAGGGTGGTGATGACAAACTCCCCCTTGCGGAAGGTTTTGGCGATGTCCGCTTTGGATTCCCAGTCAAAGATGCCAGTGCCGGAAACCGGGTTTTGAATCCCCTTTTCGCCGGATATGATTTGGAAATTTTCGAAGTTCGGGGATGTTACGATATCAAATACTGTAATCATTTCATCTCTACTTTCTGTTAGTAAATGGGAAGAACTTGGTATCGGCCTCCATCAGGTGACCCAGGACCACATCATCCACCATAAAGGAGAAAAAGGCTGTTGTCTTGACTTCGCCGCGCAGATAAGATTCGTTGAGACGAAGCGCTTTTGAAACAAGATTTTTGTGCAGCTCCGCATGGCCCAAATAACCCGGATATCCACTGGCGACCAACACTTTTTCCTCAAATTCGAAGTGTGCGACAATATGGGACAACAACAGCTGGACTTGCTGTGCTGTTTCTTCAAACCCTTTCGCTTCGAAGGACATATTAATCAGTTTGTTTGCAATCTCTATCAATGTACGATGCTGTTTGTCGATGTCACTATTTCCACTGGACCACTCGGATCGCCAGTTCATTGGGACGGCATCATCCGATAATCTGATGTCTTCATCTGAAGCGAATACACGATTTCGACCGTTTTCTTTTGCTTGATAAAGGGCCTCGTCGGTCCTCCTGTACCAATGACGAAATGATTCATTACTCATTCGCTGAGCGACACCAATGCTGACGGTTTGAGGTCCGGCAACAGGATGGCTCAACTTTTCAATTGCGGTTCGGATTTTTTCTGCTGCCCTCAGGGCGCCCTTCATGGTGGTTTGAGGCATCATGACGATAAATTCCTCACCACCGAATCTGACAAAAATATCAGATTCGCGGACCGTATTTTCAATCTCCTTAGATATCAATCTTAATACATCATCCCCAATCGGATGCCCCCAGGTATCATTGACCGTTTTAAAATGATCCAAATCAAGGAGGAGCAAGGAAAGGGAGGCGGAATAACGGTCTGCCCGATCCAATTCTTTGGGGATAATCGTTTCAAAATAATGACGATTATGCAAACCGGTCAGCTGATCATGATAACCCAAATAGACAATTTCATTTTCAATTCTTTTGCGATCATTGATGTTGCGGCTTACCCCTAAGATTTCGATTTCATTCTGACTGTTGAAGCGCAGCTTTGCCGAAACTTCTACCCAGACCACTTCGCCGGCGCGGGTAGGTTGCTTCACTTCCAATGTTTCAGCCCTGGGCGAATCGGGATGCTGTAGTAGATACTCCTTTGCATCCGACAATTTTTTCATGGCCATATCCCGAAATTCCGGGGCGATGGTGTTCTCGATTTTTTCGGAAAGGGCTTCTTCAACCGTCCATCCTCTAATATCTTGGATTGCGGGGCTTAAATAAGTGAATCTGTCCTGATTCAAATTGTAGACCCAAATAGCATCAGAGGCGTTTTCAGCAATGATACGATACTGAGCCTCCCTTGCTTTCAAGGCCTCTTCGGTTTCCCTTTGCTTGGTGATATCGGCTAAAATGCCCAGTATGCCAAATACTTCTCCGTTGCTGTCGCAAATCGGCGATTTTTTGCTTTCAAAAAGAGTTCTGGTGCCATCGGCTTTCGTGGTCCAAAACTCAAAGGTTGCCGGTTCTTTTGATTGTATGACTGCTTGATCGCTGACGTTAAACATTTCAGCCGTTGCTGCATCATTGAGATCAAAGGCGGTTTTCCCGATGATTTCCGCTTCCGACCTGCCGAGCACTTTTTCGTACTGGGGATTGCACCCTAGATATTTGCCATCCAGCCCTTTCAAAAAGACCGCATCCGTCATTGAATTCATGGCTAGTTTTAGAATTTCGTTGGATGTTAGTGCAGATAATCGAGCGTCTGATGTTTCAATCATAATACCACCTCTGAAGTTTCTAATGATAACACCAATAATAATACCAATTAGCCTGAATGTAAATCTCTGTTTGGCGCAAAGCCTCTAACAGACCACTTTCCCCACTACGGTTTGTACGCTGCTACAAACAACCCCGTTTCGTTTTGTGAGCCTGCATCTTTGTCCCAACACGGATTTGTGATACACTTTATTCAAGCAGATTTCTGCAACAACCAAAAGAAGGAGAACGCAGATGAAAGATTTCAGATTTGATGTGGATTATGTGCGGGAGCAATTCCCAGCACTATGCAAAACCGTAAATGGAAGACCGGCAGTGTTTGCCGATGGCCCCGGCGGAACTCAGGTTCCCGTCCGTGTGGTTGAAAAAATCAACGACTACCTATATTATCACAACGCCAATTCCCATGGGGTGTTCAAGACCTCAATGGAAAGCGACCAGGGATACTGGCACGCAAGGGAAGTCTATGCGGACTTCTTCAATTGCAGCCCGGAGGAAGTGGCCTTCGGCGCCAACACTTCCACCAACAACTTCAAACTGGCCATGGGGCTGCTTCGCACCATGCGTCCCGGCGATGAAGTGTTGATTACCGATATCGATCACGAAGGGAACCGTTCACCATGGAGAACGCTGGCGGACTTTGGTATCGTGGTCAAAAGCGCAGCCGTTCACCCGGATACCGCCACCTTAGATATGGAAGATTTCAAATCCAAGCTTTCCGCCAAGACCAAAGTGGTTGCTGTCAACTGGGCCGCCAATGCTTGCGGCACCATCACCGATGTGAAGGAATGCATCCGGCTTGCCCACGAAGTTGGCGCCTTGACTGTTATAGACGCGGTACACTACGCACCCCACCGCTTCATCGACGTCAAGGACATCGATACCGATTTTCTCCATTGTTCGTCCTACAAATTCTTCGGACCTCATCTGGGCGTCATGTATATCAAGAAGGAAGTCGGCGAGAAAGTGAAAACCATCCGCGTTATGGCGGATGACAACTGCGACATGCCCTGGAAATTTGAGACCGGCACACCGGCCATGGAATTGGCCAGCGGGGCAGCGGAAGCGGTTGAATTCATTGCCGACCTGGGCGAACGCCATGCCGATTTCTTTGAAGAAGAACTGACGGGCCTTTCTGGCCGCCGCCGAAATGTGGTTGCCGGTATGTTGGCCATCGACGCTTATGAAGAACCCATGGCCAAGAAATTGCGGACAGAACTTGCCGCAATCCCTGGCCTAAAAATATTCGGACCCCCGGAAGGCGCGCCTAGAACCTCCACGGTTTCATTCCTTGTGGAGGGCATCAATGCCAATGACATCGCCAAAAGTCTGGCTGAAGAAGGGATTTTCGTGTGGGATGGCGATTACTACGCCATCGAAATCATCATGAACGTCTGGAAGCTGGAAAGTGTCGGAGGCCTGGTGAGAATCGGACTGGCGCCATACAACACCGACGATGAAATCGACCGCATCATCGCAGCTGTCAAAAACGCAGCCAAAAAATAAAGCGAATAAATACTGCGAATGGAAAACCGGCCCTTTTGGGGCCGGTTTTGTGTTGTACAGCTCGCGCTGACTTGAGGAATAAAGTGATATGAAAAAACTATACGAGGGGTTTCACAAATTTGCCCCGCTGATAGCCTTTTTCGTCAGAAACCGATGCCAGCCGAAAGCCGGCGGAAATATAATAATTGACCAGCGGCGTCATACTCATGGCGGTCTGCAACATCACAAAGGATGCGCCACGCTCCCGGAACCATTCTTCCGCGGTGAGCAAAAGCTGCTTTCCCGCGCCGGACTGCTGCCAGTGTGGCAAAACGGCAAACCGACTGATGTAACCGGTGTTTTCATCAAGCATTCGAAGCCTGATGGTGCCAACGCATTTGAGATGGTTGTACATCGCCACAAAAACCGTATTGCTTTCCATGGAAAGAATGATGTCCTCCGCCGATTCTCGGGTGGCCTTGGCAGGCTCTTCCACCTCAACCAAAAGATGATAGTCGGAAAAAGCGGTTTTGAGGATATGCTCGATGAGATCGGCATCCTTTTTTTTTGCGGGCCTGATTGAAATACTCATTTATTTGGTTACCATTGTGCCGATGCCGGTGTCGGTAAAAACTTCCAACAGCAAAGAGTGGGAAATGTTACCGTTGATGATGTGGGCACGATCCACGCCGCTTTCAACGGCGCGCATGCAGGCTTGCAGTTTAGGCAACATGCCACCTTGCACTACGCCTTTTTCTATTAACTCCAACCCTTGTGAAGCGGAAAACCGGTTCAACAGTGTCTTGCGGTCTTTGGGGTTGGCCTGGATGCCGTCCACATCGGTCATAAAAACGATTTTTTCAGCCTTCAAGGCGGCGGCCACTTCTCCTGCTGCGGTGTCCGCATTGATATTGTATTTTTCTCCGTCCGGACCAATGCCGATGGGGGCAATGACCGGTATGTAGTCCAGTTTCATCATGGTTTCCAACAGCTTCACGTTGATTTTGGTCACATGTCCCACATGCCCCAGATCCACGCCGTCCACATTTGCCATTTTTTCTGCTTCAATCAATTTTGCGGAAATTCCGGATAACCCAACTGCTTGAGCGCCCATTTTGTTCAACATCGCCACCAAATTGGTGTTGACCTGGCCGATT
>Ga0316605_10002355_pt1 | contig 10771 bp, 12 predicted proteins | sample OWC_soil_day20_n_FD_207666 | JGI IMG/M metagenome (GOLD analysis project Ga0316605, IMG submission 207666) | Wetland soil microbial communities from Old Woman Creek delta, Ohio, United States - OWC_soil_day20_noCT | ecosystem: Environmental > Terrestrial > Soil > Wetlands | place: USA: Ohio... | reverse complement strand
CCTGAAACCAGTGGGTTTAGTGGATCCAAGAACTGAAAAAAGGTCTTTTGCGGTTGTTCAGCTACGAAAAGAAAACCAAGCTGGTACGTTGTTTAATTTAGTAGGGTTTCAAACACATTTAAAATGGGGAGAACAAAAGCGAGTGTTTTCTTTAATTCCAGGTTTAGAAAAGGCCGAATTTGTACGTTTTGGTGTCATGCACCGAAATACGTTCCTCAATGCGCCAAAAGTTCTTAACGCGGACTTTAGTCTCCGCTGTAAACCTGATCTCTTCTTTGCCGGTCAAATGACGGGGGTTGAAGGATATGTAGAATCCGCTGCCAGCGGGTTATTAGCAGGTCTTAATGCGTGGCGCAGGCTAAGCCAGATTAACACCTTGATTTTCCCACCTGAGACGGCGTTAGGAGGACTAGCGCGTCATTTGGAGGGCTCACCGAGTCAAAGTTTTCAGCCGATGAACATTAATTTTGGCTTATTGCCACCTTTGGCTGAACGGATAAGGGATAAGCGTGAAAAGAACACAAAGATTTCCGAACGGGCCTTGGCGGCTTTGAGGGAATTTTGTGCACGAGAGGATATGGGAAGATAAGTATGCTTGTTGATGAAGCATTAAGTTTATTTGTGGGTTATCAATATTCTCAAAATCGGTCCGAGCATACTGTTATTGCTTATCAAACAGATCTAAATCAGTTTTTTAGATTTGCAGCATTTGAACTTGATCAAGAGCCTGAAACTCTGACGGTAGATCTAGTCGATATCTATATTGTTCGAAGTTTTCTGGGGACTTTGTCTGAACATGGATTGGCTAGAAAAAGCATGGCACGGAAGCTGGCTGCATTGCGCTCTTTTTTTAAGTTTTTATGCCGTAAAGAAATACTTCAAAATAATCCTGTACAGCGGGTGGCAAGTCCGAAATTGGGACGCAAACTCCCGTACTTTCTTTATCTAGACCAGATAGAGGGGCTCCTCGGTGCTCCGGATGAGACCGATTTATTGGGTTGTAGGGATAAAGTAATTTTGGAACTTCTTTATGGGTCGGGTCTGAGGGTTAGTGAACTAATCAGCTTAAATCGAGAGTCCCTTGATTTAGACAGTGGGTTGATTCGAGTCCTCGGGAAGGGGAGTAAAGAACGGGTAGTTCCTGTGACAAACTATGCGATTCAGGCGATTAGAGCCTATCTAGGGATGCGCGAAGATCAAAGTCAAGCACTTCTTCTTAATTATCAGGGAACTCGTTTATCTGAGAGATCTGTCCGGCGAATTTTGGACAAACTAGTGTCTAAGATTAGTTTAGAACAACATGTAAACCCTCATATGTTACGGCATTCCTTTGCTACCCACTTATTGGATGGTGGAGCAGATTTAAGAAGTGTTCAAGAGTTGCTGGGACATAAGAAACTTTCCTCCACCCAAATTTATACTCATCTAACCCGTGAACGGCTCAAAGAAGTCTTTACCCAGGCTCATCCCCGTGCCAAAGTTATTAAAATTCATAATGAGAACCATAAGTTTTCTTAAAAAAAAGTAAATTAACTACAATTCGGCTTGACATGCCGAAATAGCCCGAGTAAACTTGATAAAAGGGGGGTTGATTATGTTTCATGCAACAACTATTGTCGCTGTTAAGAAAGGGGAACACGTAGCCATAGCGGGTGACGGTCAAGTAACAATGGGGCAGGCAACCATTATGAAACATACGGCTCGCAAAGTTCGTCGCTTATTTCATGGAAAAGTCATTGCAGGGTTTGCCGGATCCGTTGCGGATGCGTTTACTCTTTTTGATAAGTTTGAGCAAAAACTCGAAGAATATCATGGTAATCTTCAGCGTTCAGCGGTAGAGTTGGCGAAGGAATGGCGAACAGACAAAATGTTGAGGAATCTTGAAGCTTTACTTATCGTTGCCGATGCTAGAGACCTATTAATCGTATCTGGCTCAGGTGAAGTGATTGAACCAGATGATGGAATCGCCGCCATCGGGTCCGGGGGAAATTACGCTTTAGCAGCGGCCCGCGCCCTAGCAAAGCATTCAGATTTACCAACGAAGGAAATCGTGAGAGAAGCAATGTTTATAGCAGCCTCAATATGCGTGTATACTAATGAGCAAATTATCGTCGAAGAGTTATAGGGGGGTGTGACTATGGATCGCTTAACTCCGCGTGAAATTGTCCATGAATTGGATCAGTACATTATTGGACAAAATACTGCAAAGCGAGCAGTTGCAGTTGCTTTGCGTAATCGCTACCGACGTTCTTGCTTACCCGAACAGTTGCAAGAAGAAGTTATACCTAAAAACATTTTGATGATCGGTCCAACAGGCGTTGGTAAAACAGAGATCGCACGTCGTTTAGCCAGGTTAGTAAAAGCCCCGTTTATCAAGGTCGAAGCAACAAAGTTTACTGAGGTCGGCTATGTAGGCCGGGATGTCGAATCTATTATTCGGGATTTAGTTGAGATATCCTTACGTATGGTCAAGGCGGAGCGAATGGAACAGGTTCAAGCGCAGGCAGCGGTCAATGCCGAAAAACGCTTACTTGAGTTGTTGGTTCCGGAAAAACGCACGGAAAGTTCCTCGAACAACCCCTTTCAAATGTTATTCGGACAGTCATCGAATCAAGAAAAAGAACCTGAGGTAACTCCAGAAATCGAAAAGGAACGCAAGGTTGTAAGAGAACATTTGCAACGGGGAGATCTTGAAGAGAAGGTTATTGATATCTCAGTAGAAGAAAGTATGCCTCTTTCCGATATGCTGGGCAATAATAACATGATGGAGATGGGCTTAAATATTCAAGATATGATGTCTGGGATGCTACCAAAGCGACAAAAGAAGAGAAAAGTTACTGTTCGCGAAGCAAGGAAAATCTTAATCCAGGAAGAAGCCCAAAACTTAATCGACCATGACGAAGCTGTTCAACACGCGATTCGGAGAACCGAGCAAGAGGGAATTGTATTCTTGGATGAAATCGACAAAATCGCTGGACGGGAAAACGCAAGCGGTGCCGATGTCTCTAGAGGAGGCGTTCAACGTGACATTCTTCCAATTGTTGAAGGATCCACTATTGTAACTAAGTATGGTCCTGTTAAGACGGATCACATCCTATTTATTGCGGCGGGAGCCTTTCATGTCAGTAAACCGTCTGACCTTATCCCCGAGCTTCAGGGTAGATTCCCAATTCGTGTGGAACTCGAATCGTTGAGTGTTTCTGATTTCAAACGTATTCTTACGGAACCCCAATCGTCGCTTATTAAGCAATACAGTGCTTTATTGGGAACTGAAGGGATAAACGTAGAATTTACAGAGAATGCTATTGATGAATTGGCAGAAGTGGCCTACAAAGTTAATTCTACTACTGAAAATATCGGGGCTCGTCGACTCCACACGATTGTGGAAAAGGTTCTTGAAGAATTATCGTTTGAAGCCTCAGAACTGCCGGATGATTATACCGTGACCATAAATCGAGAATATGTTGAGCACCGCTTGGGCAATGTCGTTCGAAATCAAGATTTGGCGCGTTATATTCTTTAGAAACTCGTTAAATCAAAAATAATGTAAGTTAAAGGAGGATTAATCAATGGAATCAACATTGTTAGAAAAAACCAGAACCATTAATAAATTAATTCAACGTGCTGCAGGTAATCCTGTAGATTTTGAGGAAATGGCTAAAGTTCTCGGGGGATCTGTGAATGCCAACTGTTATATTGTAGGACGACGAGGGAAAATCCTTGGTTATAGTTTTATGGAGGGTTTTGCTTGTGGAATCATGGAAGACATTGTGATTCACTCTGAGCGGTTTCCGGAAAGTTATAACGAGGGTCTAATGAAAATAACCGGAACTACTACAAATACGACACAAGTAGCCAATGGCTGTATCTTTAATAGTAGCGAAGCATGTGGATTCACCAATAAACTGACAACGACTGTCCCCATTTTAGGTGGAGGAGAACGCGTGGGAACGCTTATGCTCGCCAAATATGATGTGGAATTTAATGAGGACGATCTCGTACTTGCTGAATACGGTGCAACCGTTGTTGGTATGGAAATTTTGCGGGTTAAAGCTGAACGCGCCGAAGAAGAAGCACGTAAAAAGGCTGCAGTGCAAATAGCGGTTGGAACCCTTTCATATTCTGAACTTGAAGCCGTTGAGCATATCTTCGCTGAGCTAGGGGGCGGTGAAGGTCTTCTGGTTGCTAGTAAGATTGCTGATCGAGTGGGAATTACTCGTTCCGTGATCGTCAATGCACTAAGAAAATTTGAGTCTGCCGGAGTTATCGAGTCAAAATCATTAGGGATGAAAGGAACTTATATCCGAGTCCTTAACGATTATTTGCTAGATGAACTCGAAAAACATACTAAACACTTATAATAGGCCGAATTGAAGGAGGTATTTCAATGGAAGAACATGATTATGTTTACCAACTGAGACCCCTTATCATTCCAGGCCTCGTATTTCTTATTCTGTATCCCCTAATTATTGGGGGAGTGCATGTTTTCGGCAAGCTACCAACCCTGGAACTCAGGGTGCTCATAGGAATTTATGTAGTTTCAGGACTTGGTATCGTCACGTTGTGGGTCATAGGAAAGAGCAAACGAGTTATTATGAACGGTGGACAAATTGTCTTTCGTTCACTGCTGGGTGAACATATTCTTGAACCGAAAGATATTCGTCGGGTTGCCTTTTATTTTGATGATAAAGGGCAGGAAATTGCTCAGATTCGGACGAGCGAGAATTTATATTATGTAAGTGAATTCTATTTTCCCTTTCCCGAGCTTATGAGTGATTTGGAGATTTTTATTCAACAATATGATATACGATCAAATCTCACGAGGTATGCTAATTAAAGCAATAGTGCATTAGAAAAGGCAATTAAAGACGCATATTTCGTTGCAAAGCCACTTAGAATATGCTAATCTAGTAGCAGTGTGATTTAATGACACACGCAGTGGGATGAAGGTGCCAGTTCCTTGTCGGGAGGCAAGGGGCACTTTTAAGATGAACCTGCGGCGGAAAAAACAAAAAGAGAGTAGGTATAAAAAATGGCTGTCATTTCTATGAAACAATTACTTGAAGCGGGTGTTCACTTTGGACACCAAACTCGTCGGTGGAATCCTAAAATGGCGCGATATATTTTTACGGAGCGCAATGGGATCTACATTATTGATTTACAAAAGACAGTAAAAAAAGTGGATGAAGCGTATAACTTTGTTCGGAATCTTGCAACTGAAGGAGGTACTATGTTGTTCGTAGGTACCAAGAAACAAGCGCAAGAGTCGGTCAAAGAAGAAGCTGCACGATGCGGCATGTACTTCGTTAATGAGCGTTGGCTCGGCGGAATGCTAACCAACTTCCAAACGATCCAAAAACGTGTTGATCGTTTGCGCGTTTTGGAACGGATGGAGGCAGAAGGCGTTTTTGAAGTCCTTACTAAAAAAGAAGTTTCCGCACTACGCCACGAAATGGAAAAACTAGAGCGCTTCTTGGGCGGTATTAAGAACATGAAAAAACTCCCAGATGCTCTGTTTATCGTAGATCCACGTAAAGAGCGTATCGCCGTTGCAGAAGCGCGCCGTTTGCATATTCCTATTGTTGCTATCGTAGATACTAACTGCGATCCAGACGAAATCGATGTTGTTATTCCTGCTAATGATGATGCTATTCGTGCTGTAAAATTGCTGACTGCAAAAATGGCTGATGCTATTATCGAAGGACAACAAGGTAACGAAGAAGATGCTGAGGAAGCTGGAGAAGCAATCGAAGCGTAAGCGAGAAGAATAATCGAAACGCGAGGTTCGAAATCCGAACCTCGCACGTTTCGTATCGTTTGCTATATTAATTTATTACAATCTTTACTTATGGCTATCTGAATAATCACATAATGAAACTGTGCGTCAAATCTTGGCGTATCATCGCTTTAGACATCGAATAGGAGGGTAAAACAATGGCAGAGGTAACTGCAGCTCTAGTAAAAGAGCTTAGAGAACGAACCGGGGCAGGCATGATGGATTGCAAAAAGGCACTTACGGAATGCGCTTGTGATATGGAAAAGGCTTGTGATTATCTTCGTGAGAAAGGACTAGCCGCTGCTGCCAAAAAAGGTGCGCGAGTTGCCGCGGAAGGGCTGATCGAATCCTATATTCATGGTGGTGGACGGATTGGTGTGCTGCTTGAAGTAAACTGTGAGACGGATTTTGTTGCTCGAGGAGACGAATTTAAAACACTAGTTCGTGATATTGGAATGCATATTGCAGCTGCAAATCCACAATATTTGAATAAAGAAGAAGTTCCAGCTGATGTGCTCCAGCATGAAAGAGATATTTTAAAAGCACAAGCTCTTAATGAAGGAAAACCTGAAAAAATTATTGAGAAAATGGTTGATGGCCGGATTGAAAAGTTTTATAAAGAAGTATGTTTATTAGAGCAAGCTTTTGTCAAAGATCCAGATAAGAGTATTAAAGATCTCGTCCTTGATAAGACAGCTAAAATTGGTGAACGAATTGTAATTCGTCGATTCACTCGTTATGAGTTAGGGGCAGGTATCGAAAAACGGCAGGATGATTTTGCTGCTGAAGTAATGAAAGAACTAAATCGATAAGGGACCTAATAATCAATCTGAGAACACCCTGGTGTTCTCTTTTTGGAATGTGATAGGTTTTTTCTCTCTAGGATAGAATTAGATTGATGGAGGTTAATCCATGGAAAAGCCACGGTATAAACGAGTTGTCCTTAAGATAAGTGGGGAAGCCCTTGCAGGTAATCAAGGATTTGGCCTTCAACATGATATGCTGGTTTCCGTTGCGGAGCAGGTGGCAGAAATTCGAGATATGGGAGTTGAAGTAAGCCTAGTCGTTGGTGGAGGAAACTTATGGCGTGGCATAACGGGTAGCGCCCAAGGTATGGATCGTGCCCAAGCTGATTATATGGGTATGCTAGCAACGGTAATGAATGCCTTGGCTTTACAAGATGCTTTAGAAAAAGCAGGATCAGATACCCGTGTCTTGTCAGCTATCGAAATGCGACAAGTTGCAGAACCGTATATTAGGCGTCGGGCTATTCGACATATGGAAAAAGGACGCATCGTGATCTTTGCTGCTGGAACCGGTAATCCCTACTTTTCTACTGATACTACGGCTGCCTTAAGAGCGGCTGAGATCGAAGCGGATGTCATATTGATGGCTAAACGGGTGGATGGGGTTTATGACTCAGATCCATTTATTAATCCCGAAGCTCAGAGATTTGAGAGCTTAAGCTATTTAGATGTCCTAAGTCGGGGTCTTGGTGTGATGGATTCTACTGCGACCTCACTTTGTATGGATAATAATATTCCGGTTATAGTTTTTGACCTTACAAAACAAGGTAATATCCGCCGTGTTGTCATGGGAGAATCAATTGGTACTTATGTTGGGAGGGATAGTTAATGATTTCAGAGGTGATTAAAGACGCGGATGAACGGATGCATAAAGGAGTCGATGCATTACGCAGAGAATATGCTTCTATTCGCGCAGGCCGCGCCAATCCAAGTGTCTTAGAAAAAGTCATGGTTGAATATTATGGAACTCCTACCCCCATTAATCAACTTGCTAATGTATCTGCGCCAGAAGCCAGAATGCTACTGATTCAGCCTTGGGACAGAACAGTTCTTCCTGCCATTGAAAAGGCGATTATGAAATCAGATCTTGGACTTAATCCGTCGAGTGATGGGAATGTTATTCGTCTCATGATTCCCCAGCTGACGTCAGAACGTCGAGTGGAATTGGTTAAGGCGGTAAAAAAGAAGGCAGAAGACGCGCGTGTTGCGGTACGTAATGTGCGTCGAGACGTCAATGATCAGTTGAAGAAATTAGAGAAAGATCATGAGGCTTCCGAAGATGAGGTCAAGCGTGCCCAAGAAGAAGTACAAAAAATGACGGATAAAATAATTAAAGACGTTGAACGTGTAATGGAAGCTAAAGAAAGCGAAATCATGGAAGTATGACCCAGGCATGGCTCGGTCGTGATTGGAATAAGATTAAGCTGGAAATTGAAGAGTTGGGTAAACCTTGCGCTTTCCAAATCACACGTCCTCATGGTAATATAGAATCGTGGGGAAACTACCGAGTTGTTCGAGTCAGAGAGTTCGATGACCGAGTAGACGTTGTATTAGCGCACGAAAATTATTCGCCAAGACAGACATTGACCCCCTAATTTACAAAGGGGGTCAATGTCGTAGTTCGAGGTTCGTTGTTCGAACTACGAATATTTTGGATCTCCTTGAATATCGAACCACGAACAACGAATATCGAACCACGAGTAGGGGGTGCAGTGATGTGGCTTAAGGCTTGGAAACAAAATAAGGTGGATTCAAAAGATCAAATTGCGATGGAACGCCTTCCTCGCCATATTGCTATTATCATGGATGGAAATGGTCGATGGGCTCAAAAGCGTGCACTTCCTCGTTCAATGGGACATCGGGCTGGAGTTGAGGCTTTAAGGAAGGTTGTTAAGACCTGTTCTAATTTAGAGATTAAGGTTTTAACGGTGTATGCCTTTTCTACGGAAAATTGGAGTAGGCCTAAGGATGAAGTGGGTGTGCTCATGACCTTGCTAACAGAGTACTTAAGAAAGGAACTCGAAGAACTCCATCAAAACAATGTGGTCATTCGGGCTATAGGGGGAATTGCTGACCTTCCTCGAGAGGCTCAGCGCGAATTAGAAAACTCTATTAAGCGAACCCGTAATAATACAGGTCTCATACTTAACCTGGCATTAAATTATGGTGGAAGATCCGAGATTATTGGTGCGGTCAAGACCTTATGCAAAGATGTTTTAAGTGGGAAGCAGAAAATTGAAGAGATTGATGAAAGAAATTTCAGTGATGCGCTCTTTACAAGCGGGTTACCGGATCCTGATTTAATGATTCGGACCTCAGGGGAAATGAGGCTTAGTAACTTTTTGCTCTGGCAATTAGCGTATACAGAAATCGTGGTTATTGAAGATCTTTGGCCTGATTTTGGAGAAAAGGCTTTACTTGATGCCATTAAGTCTTACCAAAAACGGGATCGCCGCTTCGGTGGAATACATACAGATTGAGGTAGTACATGTTTAAAAGAACACTGAGTGCATTGGTTGGTGCCCCAATCTTTCTGGGATTAATCTATTTGGGGGGACCTTATACAGCTTTCTTAGTAGCTGTATTAACGTTGCTGGCCTTGCGAGAATTTTTGCAAATTGGCGTGCAAATGGGTGTGCGCGCTTGGTATATACAAACTACAGTGGCCGCAACTGTTTGGCTGACTAGTTTGTTTCTTGGAAGGGAAGAATGGATATTATCGGCTCTTCTCTTTTGGTATCTGATTTGTCTTGGACGTCTTGCCCTGACATATCCCAAGTCACCGCTTTCGGAAGCAAATTTTAATTTGTTGGCGGTCATTTATGCAGTTATCTTACTATCCCATCTTTATTTGCTTCGGCAGCTTCCGCAAGGAGTTGAGTGGACCTTTCTTGCTATATTTTTAGTATGGGCTACGGATACAGGAGCATATCTTGTAGGGAGACAATTTGGGCGTCATCTTTTAGCACCTCAAGTAAGTCCGAAGAAAACCGTGGAAGGTTCGGTAGGCGGATTATTATTTAGCGTCACAGTAGCCATTGTAAGCTGGCGATTAATTGGCGGAGCTTCGTGGATCACGTATGTTGTTTTGGGAATTATTATTGGTATCAGCGCTCAAATTGGAGATTTATTTGAGTCAGCTTTGAAACGTAGTGCAGGGGTTAAAGATTCTGGAAAAATTATTCCGGGGCATGGTGGAATTTTAGACCGCTTCGATAGTCTAATCTTTGCCCTCCCTTTAGTATACTATGGAGTAATCCTACTATCATGAGGTGAGAACATTGCGTATCCAGAAACACCCTCTGTGGACAAATATTAATAGGCTAACGATTGTGACAAGTCTCCTTATCCTTTTGAAGGTTTTTACATACTTCTTTCAAGACTTTTTGCCTGTTTTCGGTGAGGTCATAAGTAAGCTGTTTAGCGCCTTTTTGCCGTTTATTATTGCCATTATTATTGCTTTTTTACTTGAGCCGCTCCTTGTTCGGGTGATGCAAACTCTGCGAATTCGTCGGCCATATGCAGCAGTACTTACCTTACTTTTGGCAATTGCGGGATTGAGTCTGTTTATTTTTGTAATTGTTGCCCGCCTTTATACTGAATTATCAGACCTAGCCATTAGATTACCTAATTATGGGTATCTTGTCGATCTTGTAACCAAGCAAGTTGATACTGCTGAGAAATTTGTGAAGGTAAACCCTCAAATTCAAGACACCTTGTTTACCTCGACAGAAACCCTAGCTAGAACTCTTCAAGCGTGGGCTAAATCAGGGAGTGTGCTATTACTTTCTTTTTTAACCTCTTTACCACGGGTATTTATTGTCATGGTAGTGTCTGTTGTCGCCACATTACTTATAAGTTCAAGTTACCCAAATGTAAGACGGTTCATTTCAAACTTGTTCCCCCGCCGTTGGCAAGTTGGTGCTCAGGCGATTAGCGAAGATTTGGGTGCAGCCATTGTGGGGTATTTGCGGTCTCAAGCGATATTAGTTTCTATAACGGCTCTATCAACAATTACGGGATTACTGATTATGGGAAATCGTTATGCTGTTACATTAGGCGTCTTTGCAGGATTGCTGGATATAGTGCCGATTGTGGGGACCGGGATGCTATTCGTCCCTTGGATCGTCGGATTGTTTATTATGGGTTCTTTTGGGGAAGGGTTAAAGCTACTGTTGATGTGGATTGT
>Ga0316605_10002354_pt1 | contig 10773 bp, 6 predicted proteins | sample OWC_soil_day20_n_FD_207666 | JGI IMG/M metagenome (GOLD analysis project Ga0316605, IMG submission 207666) | Wetland soil microbial communities from Old Woman Creek delta, Ohio, United States - OWC_soil_day20_noCT | ecosystem: Environmental > Terrestrial > Soil > Wetlands | place: USA: Ohio... | reverse complement strand
CACCGGCAGCTCGAGGGCCGCCAGATCCTTGAACCCGGCCTCGTAGCGGGCCACCACCTCCCGCCGGCGCTTCTGGAACCCGCCCAGGCGCTTCAGCTGCCGCAGGCCGATGGCTGCCTGCACGTCGGTCATGTTGTATTTGTAGCCGGGCAGGACCACCTCGTAGTACCAGGAGCCCGAGCGGTCGAAGCGCTTCCAGGCGTCCCGGTTCATCCCGTGGTGGCCGATGATGCGGGACTTCTCCACCAGGGCCGGGTCCCCCGACAGGCAGCCGCCCTCCACGGTGGTCAGGTTCTTGGTCGCGTAGAAGCTGAAGGCCGCCAGGTTCGACCGGGAGCCGACCATCCGGCCCTTGTACTTGGTCGAAATGGCGTGGGCCGCGTCCTCGAAGATGGCCAGGCCATGGCGCGCGGCCAGGGCATCCAGCTCGTCCATCTGGGCGGGGTGGCCCGCGTAGTGCACCGGCAGCAGCACCTTCGTGCGGGGCGTGATGGCGGCCCGCACGGCCTCGGGAGACAGGGTGAGCGTGTCCGGCGTGACATCCACCAGCACGGGCTTCGCCCCCACGTGCTCAACCACGTTGGCCGTGGCGCAGAAGGTCATGGCGGGCACGATGACCTCGTCGCCAGGGCCGACGCCCAGGGCCAGCAGACCCACGTGGAGCCCGGCGGTGCAGGAATTCAGCGCGACGACCGAGGGCGCCTGGAGGTACTCCTGCAGGGCTCCCTCGAAAGCCTTCGTTTTCGGCCCCGTGGTCACCCACGGGGACTGGAGGGTGTCCATCACCTCGGCGCGTTCATCATCGCCGATGGTCGGCGGATTGTATGAAAGGAAGTCCTTCCTCATGTCGGTTCCTCCAGGGACGTGGGTTCAGGGCGTGATGGCCGCGTGGGCTTCGGCGCGCGCATGGGCGGGCCGTCCCAGCAGCTGATCGAACATCTGGATATAGCTGTGGATGGCGATCCGGTGCGAGAGGTGGGTCTCCGCGTAGCTTCGCCCCTGGCGCCCCTCGAGGCGCCCCCGTTCCGGCGCGGCACGGTAGGCGCGGATGAGGCTGGCCAGGCGGTCCGGGTCGCCGGGCGTCACCACCGAGCCGGCGCCGCTCTCCCGCAGCGTGACGGCCAGGGGACTGTCCGCCTCGACGCAGCCGATGACGGGCTTCCCGGCGGCCAGGTAGTTCCAGGTCTTGCTGGGCACGGCGATGCGCCCGGCGCCCGCCTTCAAGGGGATCACCCCCAGATCGCAGGCGTTGTAGACGAGGGGCACCCGATCCAGAGGCTGCATGGGAAGGAAGCTGCAGTTCGTGAGTTCCAGGCGCTGGCTCAGGTCGAGCAGGGACTGCTTCGCGTTGCCATCCCCGATGAAGACGAAACGGATCGCAGGATCGTCCTTCAGACGGGCCGCGGCCTGCACCACCTCTTCGAGGTTCTGCATGAAGCCGATGTTGCCCGCGTACTGCACGACGAAGGCGCCGCCCTGGCGGAAGGCTGCCACCTCCAGATGTTCCCGGCCTTCCATGGGTCGAATCTCATCGGTGTCCACCCAGTTCGGGATGGTGGCCACCGGGGTGCCGGGGACGAGGCGCTGGACGTGCTCTGAAAAGGCGGGGCTGATGGAGGCCACCAGATCCGAGACGCGGTAGGTGCTTTCTTCCGCCGCCTTGAGCCACCGGTAGGCCAGTCCTTCCGCGGACAGCATGCCCGCCACCACCGCCGAATCCGGGAAGATATCTTGCAGGTTGTAGACCAGCTTCGCGCCCTTGAGCCGGGTCAGCATGGCCGCGGGCAGGCCGGCGAGGGGCGGCGTCGAGGCCACGAAGGTGATGTCCACCTTTCTCACCAGGAGGCCTCGGAGGAGGAAGAAGCCCACGAACCACATGTACTCACAGAGCTTCGCAAACACGCCGAGGCGACGGAGGAAGGGGTTGGCGGCCCGGTGGATCCGGCCGGCCAGCCGGGGATCCTCGGGGCCCACGGGGACGCCCGCGCCAGGGCCGTTGGTGAGGACCGTCACCTGCCATCCGTCGTCCCGGAGGCCCTCGGCGAGGGTCTTCATGAGATGCGTCGAGGCCGACAGCGTGGGCCAGTAGTAGGGCGTGATGATCATGATGTGACCGCGGTCGGTCCCAGGGACGGGTTGCCTGGGGCAGAGATCGGGGTGGGAGTCGGGGGTCATGCGCTTCCTCGGTGGGGGCCTGGGGGTCGCCTTCGTGGGGGTCAGGTCATCCGACGCGGCGTCACGTCGGCACAGCTTCGCTTCTCGGCGAGAGCCGGGCCGCCTCCTCCGGCAGGGCGACTTCCTGCAGATCCAGGCGCATGTAGATCAGGCGCTGCGTGCTCTTGGACGGCACTTCGACGAAACCCGCCTGTTCGTTCAGCTGCCGGGCTTTCTGGTTCTGCCGGCGGACGCCGGTGGCGACGGCCACCATGTCCCGCTCGCGACACAGCTGGATCGAGGCCTGCTTCAAGGCCTTGCCGATGCCCTGCCCCTGGCAGGAAGGGTGCACCCCGGTAAAGGCGATCTGCGCCACCCTCTCGCTCGCGCGGTCCACCCGGCCCAGGAGGAACAGCCGCGCCAGTCGAAGGAACAGCTCCGTGTTGAAGATGGCCGTGGGGTGGCGCAGGCAGCCCCGGAGGAGTTCACGGCGGCACGCCCGCAGCATCGGGAGGTTGTACGGACGGTCGGAAAGCGTCGTGAAACCCAGAAGCTGGTCGCCCTTCCGGGCCACAAGGACGGAGGTTTCCGGGGCGGTCACGAACCAGCGGTACACGGCCCGGAGGAAAGGCTGTCCCAGCTGGACGGGGATGTGCTCCTCCTTGGAGAAGCAGGCGCCGTGGAGTTCCACCAGGGCGTTGACATCGAACGGCGTGGCCGACGTCACCTGGAAACCCTTCCCCTTCCCGCGCACGATCGGGCGCGGCGCGAGGCGCTCCCGTTCCGGCAGCAACCGCTCGTGCCATGTCTGCTCCGCGATCGGCTTCAAACCTTCCAGGTGGAACCGGAGCATGCCCTCCGCTTTCGCCAGGAAGGGGCTGGCGGGATCCCGAGCGAGCAGCTTGCGCGCCCAGGTGTGAACCATCGGCATGGCCAGGGGCTGGATGAGCGGGTTGAAGTCCACGACCTGGCGCACCAGGACAGGCTCGAGCCCCATCCGGAACTTGAACTCATCCACGTTGGCCGGCGCATCCAGGGACTGCACGGTGAAGAAGATGCGCTCCACCCCAGGCCGCTGCAGCAGCTCGCGACTGACGGCGTAGAACAGCGCGTTGTTCACGTGGTCGCCCAGGAAGCGCCGATGGCTCATCGCGTAGGGCACACAGAAGAGGGACTGCACCCGGGCCACGATGAGCGCCGCGGCCAGCTCGCCGTTCGAGGTGGCCGCCCAGGCCTCGAAGCCCTGGAGGTCGCTTGCGGCATGGCAGAGACGCTCCCAGCTTTCCTGGTTCATGCTGCGGAGGCGATCCTGCCGCGCGAGGGTGTCCTGCTGCAGGACCCAGCCCTCCGCCGCCAGCCGCTCAAAGGAGATCCGCTCGACCTGGAAGTGGTCCAGGCCCGTCTTCACGCCATTGCGGGCCTGGGATTTGAGCAATTCGAGGGAATAAGGCTCGCGCAGGATGACGTGGTAACTGGCCAGCCCGCGGGGGAACGACAGGGGCGTCGAGTAGCGAACCGCGATGATCCCTTGGCGGAGCATCAGATCCTGGATTTCCGCCTCAGTGGGGGTAATGACCCAGTCGTAGGGGAAGGCCTGCAGCACACCTGGGGCGGCGTTGTACCAATAGCTGCTCTTGGTCCGAACCACACGGTGGCCTTGCCGGCGCATCCATTCGGCGAAGGTGTCGGTGTTCATCGGCCCTCGACAAGGAAAAGGAGGCAGGTACCCAGGTCCGATCGGCGCGGGGAGGCCCAGCCACTGGTCCGGAAGTTCACGGGCCGACTCATCGGCGGGCAGCTCCGGCGGCGTCAGCCGATGGGACACGCCCTGCGAGTCGGGCCCGGAGGGGTCCTCGAGGCCCACTGGTTCCAGACCTGGATTTCGATTCCTTGATGTCCATTTTTTCCGCCTTGATGCCTTATTTGCCAGTCATGGTATCCGATACCACCATTCGTGAAGACATCTTTCTTCGATGCCGCCCCCGCCCCGCTCCGGTCGGCCCGTGGCCACCCGGCCGGAGGGGTCCCCGGGGCCGCCTCGGAAGGCGAATGACCCAGGTTGCCCATGGGACAGTGCCCCTACTTGATCATGCGACCTTTGAAGGCACTGAGAAAAAAACATCACATAAGTCCGTCAGAACTGATAGCATCCAAGTCCGTACACGCCCCATCACATCACGTCGCCCAACTGGACCTTGCACGCCTGAGTCGGTTCAACATCCTGACGCGAGGCTTTCAACCTCCAGACCTGACACGCAACCAGACGCCGGAGGCAAGGGAATGCTGATCTGTGGAATCAACCCGAGTCACACCGCCTCGGCAGCTTTGCTGCGCGACGGCAAGCTGCTCGGCGCGCTGCAGGAGGAGCGCCCGACCCGGGAGAAGAACCGTCGCGGCTTCCCCGAACAGGCCATCGACCGCCTGCTGGAGAGCCAGGGCCTGGGTTGGCAGGACGTGGATGCCTACATCTTCGGGGGCCACGGTTCCTACGCGGACACCACCTCGAGGACCAATGAGACCGCGAAGCGGATCCGCAGCTACAAGGATGACTCTGGCCTCAAGGGGCACCTGAAGCAGCTGCTCCAGAAGAGCCCGGCCCGGGGATTCGTCCATCACCTGCGCCGCGAGCGCCAGATCCAGCGCATCCTCGCGCACGGCGTGCCGCGCGAACGGATTTCCACCATCGAGCACCATCGCTGCCACGCGGCCACCGCCCACTTCGGACGCGGAGCCGACCAGGACGCGCTCGTGATCACCGTGGATGGCGCGGGCGATTCGCTCTGCGCGACGGTCTCCCTGGCGGGGCCGGGCGGGCAGCTGAACCGGATCAGCACCATCCATGAGCAGCACTCCATCGGCAACCTGTGGGAGGTCATCACCGCCCTCATGGGGATGGTGCCCATGGAGCACGAATACAAGCTCATGGGCATGGCGCCCTATGCCAGCGGTGACCGCGTGGATTACGCCAAGCGGATCTTCCGCAGCGCCTTCGAGCTGTCCGATGGCGTCTGGCGCCGGGCACCGGGCGTCCCCAACCCGAGCTTCGCCTACGAGTACTGGCGCAAGCGCCTGGAATTCACCCGCTTCGACCACATCTGCGCAGGCCTCCAGAACTTCACCGAGGAGTTCATCACCGAGTGGATCCGGGGCTGGCTGAAGAAGACCGGCCGCCGCAAGATCCGCCTGTCCGGCGGCGTCTTCATGAATGTGAAGCTCAACAAGACCATCGGCGAGTTGCCCGAGGTGGACGACCTGTACGTGTTCCCCTCCTGTGGCGACGAGACCAACGCGCTCGGCGCCGCCTGGGCCTACATGGCGGACCACGGGCTCGCCGAGCAGATCCAGCCCCTCGAGTCGCTCTACCTGGGCCCGGAACACAGCGCGGAGGCCTACGCCAAGGCTGCCGAGCAGGCCCGGGCGTTGGGCTGGACCGTGGATACCCCGGCGGACCTCGAGGCCTCGGTCGCCGACCTCCTGAGCCAGGGCGAGGTGGTGGCCCGGGTCCACGGCCGCGAGGAGTTCGGCGCGCGCGCCCTGGGGAACCGCTCCATCCTGGCGGACCCCACGCGCCTGAACGTCGTGCGCGTCGTGAACAACGCGATCAAGTGCCGGGACTTCTGGATGCCCTTCGCGCCTTCCGTGATGTCCGAATGCGCCGACCGCTACATCCACAACCCGAAGGGCTTCGTGGCGCCGTACATGATCCTGGCCTTCGATTCCCGAAACACCCCAGAGGTCAAGGCGGCCTGCCACCCCGAAGACGGGACCATCCGGCCCCAGGTGGTGACCAAGGCCCAGAACGCCGCCTACCACCGCATCCTGGAGCAGTTCCATGAACGGACGGGACGCGGCGCGCTCCTCAACACCTCCTTCAACATCCACGGGGAGCCCATCGTCTCCTCCCCCGCGGACGCCATCGACGTGATGCAGCGGTCGGGCTTGCTGCACCTGGCCCTTGGCCCCTACCTGATCTCCAAGCCGGCTTCGCACTGAGGCCTGCCTCCACGAAGGCACCATGATCCGGAAAGCTGCCAACCTCCTCGCCCGGCAGGCCTGGTTCAGGAAATTCCTCCTGGGCACGCCGGTACTGCGGGACCTGGCGGGCCGCTTCGTCGGCGGCGACGACCTGGCCTCGGGTGCCCGGGCCGCGCGCAGCTTGAATGCACGCGGCATCCAGGCCTCCCTGAACTTCCACGGCATGCATGTGCTGGAGGAAGGCGAGGCCATCGCCTCCGCGGATGAGGCCATCCAGGCGCTGCGGCTGATCCGCGCCGAGAATCTCGATTCGCATGTCTCGGTGAAGCTCACCAAGATCGGCCTGGACGTGGATCCCTGCCTCTGTCGCGCGCAGCTGATCCGGGTCCTGGATACGGCCGCCGAGACCGGCGTTTTCGTCCGGATGGACATGGAGGAGGCGGTCTACGCCGATGCCACCCTCCGGCTGTTCGAGGACATGCAGGATCGCTACGGCACTGAACGGGTGGGGCTCGTCATCCAGTCCTACCTCCGCCACCGGTCGGGCGATCTGGATCGCCTGATGGCCCGGAGCGCCCGCATCCGCCTCGTGAAGGGTGGCTACCGGGAATCCGCCGAGCAGGTCTTCCGGGCCAAAGCCGAGGTGGACGCCGCCTTCCTGAGCGACATCGAGCGGCTCATGACCCGGGGCGCCTCGCCAGCCATCGCGACGCACGACTCGGACGCCATCGCCTGGACCCTCTCCCTGCAGCAGCGGCTGGGTCTGGGAAAGCAGGATTTCGAGTTCCAGATGCTCTATGGCGTGAAGCCCGAGCTCCAGGACCGCCTGGTCGCTGACGGCTACCGCGTCCGCTGCTACATCCCCTATGGCGGTGATTGGGCGACCCACCTCGTAGGGTGCCTGCGGCGGATCCCAGCCGGAACCCTGGCGCACCTGACCCAGTGGGCGCCTGGACGCAGAAGGGCGGCATCGGGATGCTGAAGCAGCCTGGAAAACAGGTGGCCCCGGTCCAAGGAGGGGAACGCGGGTTGCAGCTCGACGTGGGGCCCGCATGACTCCGGAGATCTTCGCCGAGTGGCTTCGCCGCCAAGGTCACCATGTGATCCGCACGAAGAGCAGCTACTGGTACGACCGCGGCCCGCGGGTGTACCAGGCCTTCCCGTACCACTGGGTGATCGAGCCTGACGAGGACGAATTGCGAACCCTCCTGCTCGATGAAGGGGCTGTGGGGCTCAGGTATTCAACGCCCCTTTCTGCGGAGATAGGGCTCTGCAGCTATCACATGGTCTACGAACGGCCCACCTACGACCTCAAGGACGTGGAAGCCTCCGTCCGCTCGAAGGTCCGCCGAGGGCTGGAGGCCTGCCAGGTAGGCCAGATCCCATTGGAACGCTACGCGGAGGAGGGCTGGGCCATCGAGCAGGACACTCTGGTCCGCCAGCAGCGCCACTCGCGTCTCGACCAGGTTCGGTGGGACAGCATGATCCACGCCGCGGAAGGCCTCGAAGGCTTCGAGGCCTGGGGAGCCGAGGTCAATGGGCGGTTGGGGGCGACGCTCCTGTTCGTGCGGCAGGACGACCACATCAACCTGCTCTACCAACAGTCTCTCCACGAGTGCTTGCCTTTCCGAGTGAACAACGCCCTGCTCTTCGAGACCACGAGGAACCTGGTGGCGCGGCCCGGCGTCCGTGGCATCCACAATGGCCTCCACTCGCTGGACGCGCCGAGCTCCGTGGATCTGTTCAAGGCGAGACTCGGCTACACCGCGAAACCGGTCCGACAGCGGGTGGTCCTTCATCCACGCCTGGCTCCACTGGTGGGCCCGGCCGCGGGCCGCGTCCTGCGTTGGCTGGCGACCCTCAGCCCGCAGAACGAATACATCCGGAAAGCCGAAGGGCTCGCGCGGTTCTACCTCAACGGCCAGCTCCCTCTGGCGCGGCAACCCTTCCCGGAGCTGCTCGAGGCCAGGCGGGAGGCCCTCTGCGGTCACCTCGACTCCGGGCCGCCCCTCGGCCACGAAGGGCCCGTCTTTCAGGGTCAGTTCATACAGATCCGCCCGGCCGGTCTGGCCGACCTGCCGGCCCTGACCGCGCTCCACCTCGCCTGCTTCACGGAGCAGGAACACGTGGCCCTGGCCCTGGGGCGCCCGTTCCTTGACGCGGTCTACCGCTGGTTCATCCGCTCCCCGGAAACGAGGGTCCTCCTGGCCTGCCACGGAAAGCACCTCATCGGGTTCACCGCCCTCTCCCGCCGTCCTTACAACCTGCCCATGCTCCGCGCCTGCAAGTGGGTGGGCCTGGCGGGCCTGCTGCACCGCCCTCGGCTCCTGTTCAGGCGCGATTGGCTGGTGCGGCTCGGCAGCCTCCTGCTGCGCCAGGGGGAGCTCGGCCACTCGGAGGTCGCGCAGGTCGCGTTCACGGGCCTGGCGCCGGAGGCCCGCGGCCAGGGCATTGGACGCGCCCTCAAGGATGCCTCCATCCAGGTCTGCCTCGAGTGGGGCGTGGATGCTGTGGTCACCGGTGTGCGGTGGGAAAACCTTCGCGCCAGAAGGCTCAATGAGCGCGTGGGGTTCGTCGAGGTGCCCGAGCTGAGCTCCAGTCGCCTGGTTCATCTGCGCCTCGAATTGAAGGCCCGCTGTCCAGTACCCGCGCGGTCAGCCAGCGCCCCCTCCCCGAAGGCGAATCCCGAGCCACCGAGCGGGCTGCCGCTCCTGCCCCCCACGAGACCCAGGAGGACCGGCCATGCCTGACCCCGGGACCCCCCTCCAGCTTCGGGGGGCCGCCCGTGGCCGGGCCCTGCTCATCGATCGGGAGGGCCGATTCTACGTGGCCCGGAAGTACCGGATCTACCGCTCGGATGATGCGGGCCTCAGCTGGGCGCTCGATTGCCAGGTGCCGACCTCCGGATGGAAGCCGGTGGCGGGCGCCGCGGCCGTGGCGGCCCGACTGCTCCGATTCAACATCCAGGCCTTCCAGCTGCTGCAGGATGGCACGCGGGTCGCCGTGGCCCGGGATGGGATCTACCGGGCGGCCCCGGGCGAATCCCGCATGGAGAGGACCTGGGCGGTCACGCGGGGATCGCGTCCCATCAACCTCTCGGCTGACGGCCAGCGGGTCCTCTTCGGTGAGTACGGCGGCATGGAGATGGACCGCGTGGGCGTGAGGGTCTACCTCTCGGAGGATGGCGGTCGACACTTCGAGCCGTTGTATGAATTCCCGAAGGGCGACATTCACCACATCCACAACGTGGTGGTGGATCCCTACGCCGACCACTACTGGGTGTTGGCCGGCGACCACGGGCGGATGCCGGGTATCGCGGCGCTCTCCAGGGATGGCCGCCACCTCGACTGGCTGGACCGCGGGCACCAGATGGTGCGGGCCGTGAGCGTCCTGCCCCGCCCTGATTGCCTCCTTTACGGCTCTGATTCCGAGATGGAGCCGAACCATCTCATCCGCCTGGACAAGAAGACCGCCCGATGGGAGCGTCTCCAGCCCGTGGAGGGCAGCTCCCTCTACGCGGCGGATGTCGGCGGAATGGCCATCATCTCCACCAGCGTCGAGGCCAGCGCCGTCAACACCGACCAGCATTGCAGCCTCTATGGCAGCCGCGACGACGCCACCTGGACCCGCCTCATTTCCTTCGACAAGGATGGGTGGTCGCCGCTCCTGCAATTCGGCTTGGTGGTGCTCCCCGTGGTCCAGGACCCGGACCGCCCAGACTGGATGTTCAGCGGGCAGGCCCTGAAGGGGCATCACGACCGCGTCACCCTCTGCACGACCCATGGGATGGCCGCGCAAACCTAGTGTGCCCCGCCCGAAATGCTTGAATCCTTCAGGGCAGATGGCGAGGCACCCCCTCCAACGGGGCGCCTTGGACGCGGAGGTTGATCGGCCCATTGCACTCGGACACCCCTATCGCTGGATCCCGATCTTCGCGACGTCAATGCCCGGGAACCCAGGCACGGCGAACATGGGGCTCGCAGGCTGGAGTCGGAAGTCCAGATTCGCCGGGTCCACGAACAGCGGATCCACTTGGCTCAGGTTCGAGCCCAGGAGGTTGAACCAGGAAACCGGCGGCGCCAGGTTCGTGGCCGAATTGTGCTGGCGGTAGACGTCCGAGGAGTTGCCGTACTGGAGGTTCCCATAGCAGGCGGAGCCACCTGGCTCGATCCATTTCGTTCCCTGCAGCAGGGACCATGAATTGGGGATCGCGGCCACGTGGGGATAGGCCGTGGACCAGGGCGGCGACTGGTAGTTGAACTTCTGAAGCTTGCCCAGGAGGTCCCAGCTGGACCCCGCGGTGTTGTTCACGAACTCGAAGCCCACATTGCTGATGTCCACGCCGTACCAATGCCCATACATGATGTTGTACTGGGTGATGACATCCCGGCCGCCGTTGTGCTGGATGGCGAAGAGCGAGCCCACGTAGTAGAGGATGTTCCCCTCCACCTTGACGCCGCTGCCGACGCCGTCGATGTAGATGCCCGAGAGCGCCGTGCCCAGGGAACTTCCGCAGTTCCGGATCAGGTTGAACTGGATGAGGTTCCCCTGGGTGCCCCACTCGCGCCCGGTCGTGTAGATCACGCCGGCGTCGTTCGTCCACTGGGTGGCGTGGTGGATGTGGTTGTAGCGGATGATGTTCTC
>Ga0316605_10002352_pt1 | contig 10774 bp, 13 predicted proteins | sample OWC_soil_day20_n_FD_207666 | JGI IMG/M metagenome (GOLD analysis project Ga0316605, IMG submission 207666) | Wetland soil microbial communities from Old Woman Creek delta, Ohio, United States - OWC_soil_day20_noCT | ecosystem: Environmental > Terrestrial > Soil > Wetlands | place: USA: Ohio... | reverse complement strand
GATCATCGGCGCCGCGAAGACGGTGGTGTGGAACGGCCCGATGGGCGTGTTCGAGACCAGCCCGTTCGACGCCGGCACGACGGCGGTCGCGAAGGCGGTCGCTGGCGTGACGGGCACGACCATCATCGGCGGCGGCGACTCCGTGTCGGCGGTCGCCAAGGCCGGCGTGACGGACCGGATCACGCACATTTCGACCGGCGGCGGCGCGTCGCTCGAGTTCCTCGGCGGCGCCGTGCTGCCCGGCGTGGCGGCGTTGTCCGACAAGTAGCCGCGGTCCGTTTCAGGCGGCGTCGTCATGGAGCCCCGGGGCTTCAGCCCCGGGGTCCCGAGTCCCGAACCCCGAGCCCCGAGTCCCGACTCATGCGAACTCCGTTCCTCGCCGCCAACTGGAAGATGTTCAAGACCGTCGACGAGACGGTGGTCTATCTCCGTGAGTTCTGCGCGCTGACGTCGGGCATCGCCGGCGCCGAGATCGTCGTCGCGCCGCCCTTCACGGCGCTGCGGGCCGCGGCCGACGCCGCGAAGGGCACCACGGTCGGCATCGCCGCCCAGGACTGCCACTGGGAGCGCGAGGGCGCGTTCACGGGCGAAATCAGCGTCGCGATGATCAGGGACGCCGGCGCCGGGTACGTGATCGTCGGCCACTCGGAGCGGCGCCGCCTGTTCGGCGATACCGACGAGTGGGTGAACCGGAAGGTCTGCGCGGTGCTGGCGGGCGATCTCACGCCCGTTGTCTGCATCGGCGAGACGCTCGAGGAGCGCGACGCGAACCAGACGCTCGCGGTGCTCGACCGGCAAATCGACGCCGCGCTGGCCGGGCTCACGCCCGCGCAGGTCGCGCGGCTGGTCGTCGCGTACGAACCGGTGTGGGCCATCGGGACGGGCCGCAACGCGACGCCGGCGCAGGCCGGCGAGGCCCACGCCCATGTCCGGGCCAGGCTCCGCGGGACGTTCGGGCCGGAGGCTGCCGGGGCGTGCCGCATTCTCTACGGCGGGAGCGTGAAACCCGACAACATCAAGGACTTGATGGCCCTGGAGGACGTGGACGGGGCGCTGGTCGGCGGGGCCAGCCTGACGGTGCCGTCGTTTTTCGCGATCGTGACAGGCGCCGCAGGATCTGTATAATAAGAGGATGTTCTATTACCTGCTGGTTGCCCTGTACGTGCTGGTCTGCCTGTTGCTCCTCGTCTCCATCCTGCTGCAGCAGGGGCGGGCGGGCGACATCGCGAGCGCGTTCGGCGGCAGCAGCAGTCAGACCGTGTTCGGCGCCCGGTCCGGCGCGACCATGTTGACTCGAGCCACTACCGTGCTGGCCGTGCTCTTCATGCTCGGGTCGATCGGGCTGGCCATTGCGTGGCAGAAGGCCCCGGGTTCGGTGGTGAGCGGCGTGAAGACACCCGCGGCACCGACCGCGCCCGCGACACCGCCCGCCGCGCCGGCCAAGAAGTAGCACTTCGTCGACTCGCCCTCTACGCGGAAGTGGCGGAACTGGCAGACGCACCAGCTTGAGGGGCTGGCACTCGCAAGAGTGTGGGGGTTCGAATCCCCCCTTCCGCACCATTCGACTCGGTCGCGACGCTGCCTCGCTCATGGCAGGCCACCCGTCAGGCGACCGAGCCGAATGGTGCCCTGAGCGACCCAGCGTCAGGAAGCACGTCGAAGGGCGCACTCACCTCTGGTGAGCTTCGTCTGGCAAGCCAGACGAAGTCTGTCCCGCCGTAGCCGCATGAGCGGCGGAGGCGGACTCCCAAGCATCCAGAAGGGCGAAGGCGGACCTCCCCTTTCCGCTCCTGCGCTGGTGGCAGGCGACTGAGTCGAGCGGTGTCCTGAGCGGGCGGAGCGAGTCGTAGGGCACCTTTCGCCCCACAACTGTCCACCTCGCGTGAGCGACAGCTGAGCAGCCTCGTCCACAGCTGAGATGGAATGACCCTGTGTCAAGGGCCTGTGGGCGCTGTGGAAAACGCCTGGCGTTTTCCAGGCAGCGGTGGGCGCGGTTCGTCGCGTCCACCACTGCGGCAGGGTCCACGGGCGTCCGGGACGGTGGCGCGGTGCGCCAAGAGGAAGGAGACAGACGGGCGCTTCGACGACGAGTCACGCTGATATCCGGTGTTTACCGCGGCGAGCCGCGGCATCGCACGCATGACAGTGATCCGTCGAGAGGGGTGGCAGTCTAGGACCGCGCGTCCGGGTCGTTGCCGACCGTGGCGCAGAGCCGAACCGCCCATCCTCGATATCACGCCGGAGGTCATCCGTCGTCTTCGCGCACCGCGCAGGCCGTGTGCTTACGTGGTTGCCGCCGTCGGCTGCAACGCCGCCCAGATGAATCCCGCGAGTTCCCGGGCCGTCGCCACCGCGATTTTCGGCGGGGGCATCCGTGTTAGCGCCATCCGGCGGAGACGTCCACACAAGCGCTGTTGGACCTTGTCGGCGATGGCGATCAACCGCGCGGGTTGCCCGACGCGCCGCTGCGCCAGCCCCTTCCCGATGCCCGGGCGATGCTGATACTGCCACGCCGCTTCCGTCAGGACGCGGCGCACCAGCGTGTTGCCCATCTTGGTGATCCGGCCCCGCCGGGTCGTCGCCCCACTCGAGTGCTCCCCGGGGGCGAGGCCCAGGTAGGCCATCAAGGCCCGCGCCGTGGGAAACCGCCGCACGACGTACCGCTCGGCGAGGATCGTGATCGCCGTCAGCATGTCGATGCCTCGGAAGCATCGGAGCCACCCCACGGCCTCGCGATACGGCGGGGTGTCCGCCAAGGCCGTCAGCGGGATCTCCAGTGCCTGCAACCGCGCTTCGATCTGGGCCAACGCCAGGCAATAATCGTCTACGATCTGGCGCTCCGCCTCATGCACCCACGTCAGTCTGGCCCAGCGACCATGTGCGAGCTCTGTGCGAAGCGTGCCAAAGCGTCAGCCCACCCGGTTGGGCGCGAGTAGCGTCAGCTTCCGGGAGAAGGACCGGAGACGACGCTGACAGACGGCGGGTGCCATGGAGCGCGACATCGCGGCGGCTTCACAGTATCTCCGCAGAACGAGACATGCTACGAGGGCAACCATCCTTTCAGGGCTCCGCAGCAAGGACTTGGACGAGATGCGTCCAAACCTGCTATAAGTCTCGCGTCGCGCCCGCTCGGCCATTGGCAAGCAGGCTCACCCTGCAGATCAGCAGTTCGGTGTGCTGAATCGGGAACGTGAAGGCGCCGGCGGACATGGCCGAGACGGCGATCAAGGTCGGCCTGAGCGAGCCGTTCTCGCGGCTCCTCAAGGAGATCGGTCGCGACGTGAGCGCTGTGCTCAACGTGCGCGGCGCCGAGAGGCTTTTCGGCGGTAACCCAAGGCAGGGCGTCGGGCTGGTGCCATGCAAGGATTCGTGCGGGAGCAGTGGGCGCTGGTGCTGGGCGGATCGAGCGGCATAGGCCTTGCGGCCGCCGAAAAGCTCAGCCGCCACGGCATGAGCGTGTGCATCGTGCACCGCGATCGGCGCGGAGCGATGGCGCGGATTCAGCCCGCGTTCGATGCGATCGCGGCGCGCGGCGCGGGCTTTCGCGCCTTCAACCTCGACGCGCTGTCGGCCGAGGGGCGCGACGCGGTGCTCGACGGCCTTGCCGAGGTGATGGGTCGCACGGGCCGGGTACGCGTGCTGCTCCATTCGATCGCCTTCGGGAACCTCAAGCTCCTGGCGCCCAGCCGCGAAGGACGGCCGCTGGCGGCGCGCGAGCGCCTGGCGCAGACCCTTGGCGTCGAGCCGGCCCTCATGCGTGAGGCCGTCACTGCCCTGTTCGCCGGCGGTGATCCATCCTTCGCGGGCCTTGCCGATCCCCCGACGTACGACCAGGACAACATGATCGAGGACGAGGACCTGGCGCGCACCGCGTACGCGATGGGCACCAGCCTCATCAGTTGGGTGCAGGCCATTCACAGCCGGGGCCTGTTTGCTACCGACGCGAGGGTCTTCGGACTGACGAGCGAGGGCAACCGCTCCGCTTGGCGGGGTTACGCCGCGGTATCGGTGGCCAAGGCGGCACTCGAGGCGGCCGCGCGCGCCATCGCCCTCGAATACGCTCCGCACGGCGTGCGCTGCAACATCCTCCAGCCGGGCGTGACGCCCACGCCGGCGTTCGCCTTGATTCCGGGCAGCGACCATATTGCGGCGCGGGCGCGGCTGAAGAACCCGATGGGGCGGCTCACGACGCCAGAGGACGTCGCTGGCGTCATCTGCTTGCTGTCCACCGACGAGGCCAACTGGGTCAACGGGGCTCTCATCACGGTCGACGGCGGAGAACACTTGGGAGGCTAGGGGCACGCGTGTCGTCCACGCCCTTGCGCGATTGTGCGGGGCGGCCGTTGGTTCTGGCAAGACCTGGCTGGGTTGCCGCATGACCGAGGGAGGCGCGGCATGAGATACGCGGAGTACCTGCAGCGAACATGGTTCGATCTCGGCGAGTTGCTGGCGCTCGCCCATGGTAACCTCGTGACCGACGCGCCGGGCGAGATGGGCCGGCTGCCCGCTCCGCCGCTGCTGATGTTCGACCGGGTGGTCGAGATCACGCGCGCGGGCAACCGTGGCCGGATCGTCGCCGAGCAGGATCTGCAGCTCGATGCGTGGTACTTCCAGGCGCACTTCAGGGACGACCCGGTGCAACCCGGCTGCCTGGGCGTGGACGCGGTATGGCAGCTGCTGGGGCTCTTCATGTCCGCCTGCGACTGCTTGGGTGCGGCCCGCGCGCTCGGAGTGAACGAAGTAGAGTTCTTCGGGCAGATCCGGCCGTACGACCGGCTGGTTCGCTACGAGGTGGACGTGCGGCGGTTGACGCGGTTCACGGAGCGAGGCGTGGCCCTCGTACTCGCTGACGCCACCGTGGCCGTCGACGGCCAGGTCGTCTACACCATCGCCGGGGCCAGATGCGGGGCGTTTCCCGACATCCGGTACGCGGACTATCCGTTTCCGTCCAGGAACTCGCGCGGCGGTCCCATGCGCCCGCGAGAAGGCGTATCCGAATGAGCGGCCGAGGAATCGCGCTTGTGACCGGAGGTGCCACGGGTATTGGCGCGGCCTGCTGCCGCGCGCTCGCGGGTGCTGGCTTCCAGGTGGCCATCCACTTCCGTTCGAGTCGCACTGCCGCACTGGCGCTTGCGCAGGAGTTGCAGGGCGCACGGACATTTCGGGCCGACCTAGCGACGGAAGAAGGTGTCGAACTGCTGGCCAAGGCGGTCGGCGACCTCGAAGCGCCGGTGGACGTCCTGGTCAACAACGCCGGCTGTGCTGTCGATGCGCCGCTGTTCTTCGCGCGACCGCAAGATCTCGATCAGGTCTTCGCACTGAACGTCCGCGGCACCTGGCTCCTGACCAAGCGGATTGCGCGGCAGATGCAGCGCCAGAATCACGGGCGCATCATCAACATCTCGAGTGTGGTCGGTTCCGCCGGGAACGCGTGTCAATCGGCGTACGGCATGACGAAGGCCGCGCTGGACAACCTCACCAGGACGCTGGCGGCTGAACTCGCACCGTTCGGCATCCTCGTGAACTCGGTGGCGCCGGGCTTCATCGAGACCGCGTTCATCCGCGGGCTGCCTGAACAGGAGAAGGGAGCCATCATGGCTCGTATTCCGCTGAGGCGAATGGGGAGCCCCGACGAAGTCGCCGAGGTCGTCGAGTTCCTCGCCACCCGGGGCGGGTACATCACCGGGACCGTGGTGCACGTCAATGGAGGCATCTACGGCGGCTAGGGTCGTCATCACCGGTCTCGGCGTCATCGCGCCCAACGGGCATGGCCTCGAGGCGTACGGGCGGAGCCTGCGTCAGGGCGTCTCCGGCCTGCGCCGGATAGAACGGCTCGTCGAGCTCAACTTCGCCTGCCAGGTCGCGGGCGTGCCCCAGGACTTGGACGCGCTGAAGGAACGGTACTTCGCGCCTGACGACCTGGTGGCCATGAACGCCAACATGTTGTACGCCAACATCGCCGCGATCGATGCATGGCGGGACGCGGGCCTGCCGCCGCCAGGCGAGGAACGCGATCCCCACACCGGCGCGATCATCGGCACGGGCATGGGCGGGCCCGATACGTTCGGCGAGCGGCTGGCGCCGGGTGTCCTCGAGGGCAGGGTCAGGCGCCTGGGGTCGACGCTCGCCGAGCAGACCATGTCCAGTTCCGTTTCGGCGAAGACCGGGGGCCTCCTCGGCCTGGGCAATCAGGTGACCACCAACTCGAGTGCCTGTTCAACAGGTGCCGAGGCGGTGATCATGGCCGCCGACCGCATCCGGTTCGGTCTGGCCGAGCGCATGCTCGCGGGCGGCAGCGAGTCGTCGTCGGAGTTCGTGTTCGGCGCCTTCGACGCCATGCGCGTCCTCGACAAGCACCACAACCACGAGCCGGAGCGCGCGTCGCGGCCGATGTCGCAAAGCGCCGCCGGCTTCGTGCCCGGATCGGGCGCGGGCGTGCTCATGCTCGAGACCCTCGAGAGCGCCCGGGCCCGCGGGGCGCGCATCTACGCCGAGATCCTCGGGTCGGCGGTGAATTGCGGCGGGCATCGCGGCGGGGGCAGCATGACCGCGCCCAACCCGCGGGCCGTCCAGGAGTGCATCCGCATGGCGGTGAAGGCCGCGGGGATCGAACCGCGTGACATCGACGGCATCAACGGCCACCTGACCGGGACGTTCGCGGACTCGGTCGAGGTCTCGAACTGGTCGTCGGCGCTCGACAGGCCTGCAGCGGACTTTCCGTGCATCAACGCCACCAAGTCGCTCGTCGGGCACGGCCTCGGCGCCGCCGGCGCGCTGGAGCTGGTGGCGGTGGTGCTGCAACTGGTCGGGCGGTTTTTCCACGGCTCGCGCAACTGCGAAGACCTGCACGAGAAACTGTTGCCCTACGCCGCCTCGATCCCGCACGAGACGATCGAACCGGGCAGGCTGGACATCATCGCCAAGGCGAGCTTCGGCTTCGGCGATGTGAATGCGTGCGTGATTGTCAAACGATGGTCGTGAACGCAGCGGAACCCAGGAGGGCTGGTATCCATGGCTGAGCAGGACCTACTTGCGCGCGTCGTCAACATCATCAAGCCGTTCGCCAAGGATCAGGAGGCACTGGCCCGGGCAACGGTGACGAGCCGAATCCTCGAGGATCTCAAGGTCAATTCGGCACGTCTGGTCGACATCATCCTGGCGTTCGAGAGAGAGTTCGATATCGAGGTCGGGGACGACGATGCCGGCAGAGTGCAGACCATCGGAGATGCCATCGAGATCGTCGAGGCGAAGCTGTCGGCACGCTGATGATCGTCGGCAACGACGTCGTCGATCTTGAACTGATGGGCGAGCCGTCGGAAGGTTTCGTTGCCCGGGTGCTCGCGCCCGAGGAGCGCCGCGCCCCGCCCACGGCCGCCGACGTCTGGCGGCTGTGGGCCGCCAAGGAGGCGGCGTTCAAGATCCTGGCCCGGCGCGATCGCAGGCTGCCCTTCGTCCACGCGCGCTTCGTGGTGGACGTGGAGGCGGGCCTCGTCAGGCACCCGCGCGGCGAGGTCCGGGTCCGGTGGGGACAACACGGTGCCGCGCTGGGTTGCGTCGGCTGGCAAGGCGCAGGCGCCTGTACCACCGCCGTGGCGACGGCCGAGGAGGCTGAGGCGGCGGCCGCCGGCTTCACTCTCGGCGCGCGAGAAGCCTCAGGGGTGACCGGACTCCTGTCGGTGGCCGTCCGCCTGCTCGCCAAGAACCTGCTCTGCAGGCGCCTGGGCCGGTCGTGGACCGACGTCGAGCTTCTGCGGCCCGGCGCTGGCCCTCCAGAGGTCTGGCTCGGCGGCGCGCCTGCTCCCGACATCGGGATCAGCCTGGCGCACGATGGCCGCTTCGTCGCATGCGCCGTTGGCCTGGATGCCTCAGCCCGCTATTGGCCGTGAGGTTTCAATCCGGCCGCGCGCACTTCACGAGCAGCGCGAGGCCCGTGTCATCCAGCTGAATCCGAACCGCCGAGTTCGGGATGCCGGCCTCCGCGCACGAACGGAGGATGTCGCGCTCGTCGCGCTCCTGCAGATCCCAATTGCCGCAGTACTCGAGCCACACCCGGAAGGGGTTCCCTCGCTTGATGTTCGTGAAGATCAGTTCGCCCCCCGGCGCGAGCAGCGTGTGGCAGATCTCCCGGATGCTGAGCGTGACCCAATGGTCGAACAGGTAGTCGAACACGCCTCCGGCGACGGCGAGATCGAACGGGCCGAATCGCAGCAGCTTCCGCAGTACGCGCGGGATCATGGCGTTCAGATAGGTGCAGCGTTCGGCCAGCGGGCCGAGCGCGTGAAGCGAGAAGTCGAGAGCCTCGTAGTCAAAATCGCACAGCACGAACTCCGCCTTCGTCGGCTGCAACAGGTGCGCGGCGGAACGAATGTCGCGACACCCGCCGCAGCCGATCGACAGGATTCGCGCGCTCCCTTCCGTCCGCTCGCATGCGGACAAGATGGCGTCGGCCTGGAAGGCAACCTTGTTCCGGTGCTGGCGGGCGATCGGGCTCCTGAGCGCCAGTCCCTCCAACGCGTGGGCCAGCGAATCGACCGGTGCGTGATTGACCTCGTCGCAGATGTACTCGATGGTTTCGAAGTCGCCCGGGTATCCCCGCGGCCACTCCTGGGCGCGCGCGATGAGAGGAGAACGGCCGTGGATGGTGCGCACACTGCCGAGATGAGCGAGGATCTCACGCTTGTCGATGCCCGCGTCCTCGCAGGCGGAAATCGCGCCGCAGAGCCTGCTGACCGCGGAGTCCACGGCCGGATCGGGGTCGTTGCGGCGCGATCCATCGTCGAGCGCCTCGAACGCGGCCGCGGCGGTCTTCAGCGACTCGAGCGCCAGTTCATCCGGCCAGGTCTGTTCTGCGGCCATGCTCTCCCCTCCGAGTGCTGTCGGATCGTGAATCAGCGGTCAGCGCCGCCTGACAGGCGGATCGCAGTGCCTCGGCACTGCGATGGCGGGGCGCCCAGCCCGCCGCCTTGAGGCGGGCGTTGCTCCCTGTAAAGTCCACCAGCATGTCCTCTACCCAGGAAGGATGGAGGGGGGAACCGAGGTACTTCCATCGGATCCAGGTGATCCACCGCGCCAGCCGGAGCGGCACGGTCGGCACCAGCCTGACTCCCAGCATCCGCCACACGTCGCGCATGCGGATGAAATCATCGGGCACGACGTTGTAGGGCCCCGGCATCTCGGTGCGCAGCGCCAGGATGAACGCCGCGGCGACGTCGTCCTCATGGATGAACTGCCGCCGGGGATTGTGTCCCAGCAGATTCACCGCGTTCTCGCGGTACCGGTTCACCGTGACCCGCGACAGAGGCCCGACAATGTAGATGGGCCTCAGCAAGGTGAGAATCGTGCCGGACCCGGCGAAGACCTTCGTCAGAATCCGCTCCGCGTCGGCTTTGGTGCTCCAGTAGTAGTAGTAGTCATCAGTCTGTCCGAGTTGAAACTCCTCCGGCACGTCGCTGCGGCCGCTCACCAATCGAGGGTCGTACACGGCCATGCTGCTGGCATGCAGGAAGCGCCGCACGCCGTTGGACAAGGCCGCCTGCGCCACGTTGAGTGTTCCGTTCAGATTGATGTCGTCCCGCTCGCCTGCCGGCATACGCGCCGGCCACACGACGACTGCGGCCGAGTGGATCACGGCGTCGTGCCCCGCCATCACCGTCCGTAATTCCGGTGAGCGAATGTCCATCCGGACATAGGACAGCCGCGCAGGAAGAGGGAATCCGGGGGCACGCGAGCCGATGCCCGTGATGCTCTCAACCTCAGGAAGACGCGAGAGATGCTCGGCAAGTACACAGCCGAGGTAGCCGCTGGCGCCGGTGAGGAAGATACGCATCTGGATGGCCGTCCTAGTCGGCGGCCTCCGGCTTATGGATCTGCTTCTCCGCCCGGGCCGCATCCCTGAAGAACTCATTCACGCCCAGCACGTCCATCATCCAGGCGCCCAGGGTAGGCGAGAGCGCCGACAACGCCAAGGAGGGGCGGACGGGAACACGGTTGACGATGATTTCCGGCACGTCCCGCCGGATCGCGCGCACTACTGCCCGGGCGACGCGTTCCGGCGAGTTTCCCGAGAAGATCGCGTTCGCGGAGCGCCCGGTTCGGGTCTTGATTCGCGCGTAGATACCTGCCTCCACGAAGCCGGGGCAGACGACCGACGCGCTCACGCCGGTGCCGCGGTACGTGGCCCGCAGTGACAACGTGAAGGCCGTCAGGGCCGCCTTGGTGGCGACGTAGGGTTCCTGGCAGGCGGGGTTTCCCTTGCCGGCCAAGGACGACATGTTGACGATGTGGCCGCTCTTCCTCGCGACCATGCCCGCAAGCACGTGCCTCGCGATCAGCATGGGAGCCTGAAGGTTCACGGCCAGAACGTCCCGCACCTGGTTCTCCGACAACTCATGGTAGACGGAGGAGAATTCCATGGCGGCGTTGTTCACCAGCACATCCACGGAACCGAATAGCTCATCGGCCTGGCGGACGACACGGGCGCATTCAGCCGGGTGGCGCAGGTCGGCCAGGAGCAGTTGCGCCTGCGGGCACACCGCCGACACAATCGCGCGGAAGTCATCCAGTCCGAATTCGGGGTAGGCCACGAGGAGCAGGTTCATCTTCTCCTCTGCCAGCGCTCTGACTATGTGAATGCCCAGACCGCCGTTGGCGCCTGTGAGTAGCGCCGTCTTGCAGCTGAGATCTTTCATAGACGCAGAACTCCCCTTCGACTGGCCTCCTGTGTCGACCCGAAGGCGGCCTGGAGGTCGTGCTGGCCGAAGCGCGTTCCCGCAGC